>ERZ779637.336-NODE-336-length-32921-cov-14.745755_pt1 | contig 32921 bp, 24 predicted proteins | sample MGYA00514196_ERZ779637 | MGnify/ENA primary metagenome ERZ779637 (study PRJEB29562, sample SAMEA4376700) | mouse gut metagenome | isolation source: Cecum | study: EMG produced TPA metagenomics assembly of the A DSS colitis mouse model was used to assess the...
GCCACGGCCTGGGCCACGGCGGGACCAACCCGCTTGTCAAATGCCTTGGGGATGATATACTCGGCGCTGAGCTCCTCCGGGGAGATCAGGTCCGCCAGGGCCTCTGCCGCCGCCATCTTCATCTCCTCGTTGATGTCCCTGGCCCGCACGTCGAAGGTCCCACGGAAGATGCCCGGGAAGGCAAGCACGTTGTTGATCTGGTTGGGGAAGTCGCTGCGGCCGGTGGCAATCACCGCCGCGCCGCCGGCCTTGGCCTCCTCGGGGAAGATCTCCGGGGTGGGGTTGGCGCAGGCGAAGATGATGGAGTCTTGGGCCATGGACCGGACCATCTCCGTGGTCACGGTCCCCGGGGCGCTGACGCCGATGAACACGTCCGCCCCGGCCAGCATGTCCGCCAGGGTCCCGGAGCGCCGGTCCAGATTGGTGGACTGGGCCATCTCCTCCTTGATCCAGTTCAGGCCCTCCCGGCCGGCGCAGATGGCCCCCGCCCGGTCACACATGGTGATGTGCCGGTACCCGGCGGACAGCAGCAGCTTCACAATGGACACCGCCGCCGCCCCCGCGCCGGAGGTGACGATCCGCACGTCCTCCTTCTTTTTCCCCACCACCTTCAGGGCGTTGGTCAGGCCCGCCAGGGTGATGACGGCGGTGCCGTGCTGATCGTCGTGGAAAATGGGGATATCGCACCGCTCCTTCAGCTTCCGCTCGATCTCAAAGCACCGGGGGGCGGCGATATCCTCCAGGTTGATGCCCCCAAAGGAGCCGGAGAGGAGGTATACCGCGTTGACAAACTCGTCCACGTCCTGGGTTTTCACGCACAGGGGGAAGGCGTCCACCCCGCCGAAGGCCTTGAACAGCACGCACTTGCCCTCCATGACGGGCATGCCCGCCTCGGGGCCGATGTCCCCCAGGCCCAGCACGGCGCTGCCGTCGGTGATGACGGCGCAGTGGTTGTGGCGGCGGGTCAGCTCATAGCTCTTGTCCGGGTCCTTCTGGATCTCCAGGCAGGGCTGGGCCACGCCGGGGGTGTAGGCCAGGGACAGATCGTCCCGGCTCTCCACGGGCACTGTGGCGATCACCTCGATCTTCCCCCGCCACTCCTGATGGAGGCGCAGGGACTCTTTCGCGTAATCCATAGCAGTTGTTCTCCTTCTTATTCTGTCCGGCCCCCACGGGGCCGGACCTGTTCTCATGGGCTATTGTAGCATCTGCCGGCCGGTCTGTCAATTTTTCAGAAAGACCCGCCCCAAGATAAAGAAAAATTAAAAAAAGCCTGACAAACGCCCATTGCATCCCCCATGCAGTTATGCTACAATAAAGAAATGCCATCAAGACGAGTAAACGGAGGACGAATCATGGTGACCCGCGATTTCCAGAAACAGAGCCTGCTGGGAATCTTTCTCAGCTATTTTAAGCCCCACATGGGCCTTTTTACCCTGGATATGGCCTGCGCCCTGGCCATATCCCTGGTGGATCTGAGCTTTCCCTACGTGTCCCGGATGTGCATGTACGATCTCATCCCCGAGAGCCGCTACCGGGCCTTTTTCGCCGTCATCGCGGTGATGGTGGGGGCCTATCTGCTGCGGGCCCTGCTCCAGTACGTGGTGTGCTACTGGGGCCACATCTTCGGCGTGCTGGTGGAGGCGGACATCCGCCAGGACCTCTTCACCCACTTGCAGACCCTCTCCTTTGGCTTCTACGACAAGAACCGCACCGGCCACCTGATGAGCCGGATGACCGCGGAGCTCTTTGACATCACGGAGCTGGCCCACCACGGGCCCGAGGACCTGTTCATCTCCGGGGTCACCCTGGTGGGGGCCATTGCCATCATGTTCACCATCCAGTGGCGGCTGGCCCTGGTGATGCTGCTGCTGGTGCCCACGTTCCTCATCGTGGTCAACCTCAACCGCCGGAACATGATCCAGGCCTCCCGCCGGGTCAAGCAGAACATGGCGGGCATCAACGCGGACATCGAGTCCAGCATCTCCGGCATGCGCACCGCCAAGGCCTTCTCCAACGAGCGGGCGGAGAGCGAGAAGTTCCACGGGGCCAACGAGCGGTTCAAGACCTCCAAGAAGGAGCGGTACAAGGCCATGGCCTGGTTTATGTGCTCCATGGAGTTCTTCATGTGCATCCTGCCCGTGGCGGTGATCGCCGTGAGCGGGTGGCTCATCATGGACGGGGAGATGAACTATCAGGACCTCATCACCTTCAGCCTCTACACCAGCACCTTCATCAACCCCATGCGCAAGCTCTCCAACCTCTCGGAGATGCTCATCGACGGCATCGCCGGGCTGGGGCGGTTTGTGGAGCTGATGCGGCTGGAGCCGGATCTGAAGGATAAGCCGGACGCTAAGGAGCTGACGGCGGTGAAGGGCCGCATTGACGTGGACAACGTCTCCTTTGCCTACGAGCGGGACGAGAGCGAGGTGCTCCACCACGTGTCCCTCCACGTCGCCCCCGGGGAGACCATCGCCGTGGTGGGCCCCTCCGGCGGCGGCAAGACCACCCTGTGCAGCCTGATCCCCCGGTTCTACGACGTGGGCTCCGGCAGCATCAAAATAGACGGCCTGGACGTGCGGGACGTGACGCAGCAGAGCCTGCGCCGGAACATCGGCGTGGTGCAGCAGGACGTGTTCCTCTTCGCGGCCAGCATCATGGACAACATCCGCTACGGACGGCCCGGAGCCACCACGGAGGAGGTGGTGGCGGCGGCCCGGCGGGCGGAGATCTACGAGGACATCATGGCCATGCCCCAGGGCTTTGATACATACGTGGGGGAGCGGGGCACCCTCCTCTCCGGCGGGCAGAAGCAGCGCATCTCCATTGCCCGCATCTTCCTCAAGGACCCGCCGGTGCTGATCCTGGACGAGGCCACCTCCGCCCTGGACAGCGTCACCGAGGCCAAGATCCAGCGGGCCTTTGACGAGCTGGCCCGGGGCCGCACCACCCTCATCATCGCCCACCGCCTCTCCACGGTCCGCTCCGCCAGCCGCATTCTGGTGGTCCGGGACGGGGTGATCGCCGAGGAGGGGACCCACCAGGAGCTGCTGGCCCGGGACGGGGACTACGCCCAGCTCTACCAGACCCAGAACCTCCACGCATGACCATGGACAAGACCACGCTGATCGCCAGAGCCGCCCAGGAGCCGGAGGACCGGCTGCTGCTGGCCCGGGTTCTGGACAAATATGAGCAGTGCCAACGGAAAAATATCCCCGCCGCCACGCCCTTCCTCTCCCCCCGGGAGCAGGCCATGGCCCAGTCCCTCCTCGCCGCCGCCGGGGTCCGGGACGGGTTTCTCTCCGACGGCGGCTACCAGGAGGCGGAGCGGAAAATTCTGGTGTTCCTCCCGGACTGGGCGGACGCGCCGCCGGAGGAGGAGCTGGCGTTCCTGCGGGCGTCCTTCCGCGGCCCGGACAGCAGCCTCACCCACCGGGACATCCTGGGCAGCCTCATGGGCCTGGGGGTGGAGCGGGACCGGCTGGGGGACATCCTGGTGTCCGCCCACAGCGCGGACATCGTGGCCGCGGCCAGTCTGCGGGACTTCTTCCTGCGGGAGTGGGGGGAGGCCGGCCGGGTGAAGCTGACGGTGACGGAGATCGGCCGGGAGGACCTGGAGGTCCCGCAGGCCCAGGTGAAGACGGTCCGGGACACGGTGTCCTCCCTGCGGCTGGACGCGGTGGCGGCCTCGGCCTTTGGCCTGAGCCGGGGCAGGGCGGCGGAGCTCATCGCCGCCGGCCGGGTGAGCCTGGACCACGCGGCCTGCCTCAAGCCGGATAAGCAGGTGGGCCAGGGGGCGGTCCTCACGGCCCGGGGCCTGGGAAAGGCGAAGCTGATCGAAGTGGGCGGCCTGACGAAGAAGGGCCGCGTGGGGATCGTGATTGCGCGATATTTGTAGTGTCAAAGGAGGCACCATGGAACAGAGCAGGATTGACCGGATCAACGCCCTGGCGCGGAAGGCCAAGGCGGAGGGCCTGACAGAGGCGGAGACCCTGGAGCGGGAGCAGCTGCGGCGGGAGTACATCGACGCCGTGGTGGGCAGCCTTAAAGGGGAGCTGGAAAACACCTACGTTGTGGACGAGAAGGGACGCAAGAGCAAGCTGCGGCGGAAAGGGGAGCAGTAAATGGACGACTACTTTGACAAGGACAAATTCACCGGCGGCGGCCAGGGCAAAACCCCGCCTCCGCCCCGCCCGCCCCAGCGTCCCCCCCAGCAGAACAACGCCGGCTGGTACAGCTGGCCGGTGATTATCATCCTCTTCTCCCTGGGCATCTGGCCGGTGGCCCTGGTGCTGCTGCTTCTGAACCTCTTCGGCGACAGCGGCCGGCGGAAGAATCCCGGCGGGACCCGGCAGTCCTCCGCCGCCCGGCAGGGGGAGAGCGCCGTGGAGAGGGCCATGCGCAGCGCCGAGGCCCGGGCGGACCGGGCTGTGGACAAGACCGATCAGGCCCTCCGCCGGGCCGCGGCCCAGGTGGAGCGGACCATTGACCGCACGGCCCGGCAGGTGGAGCAGGCGCGGCACGCCGCGCCGCCGCCCCCCAAGCCGGCCCCCAAGGCGGCCAAGAAGGCCAAGCCGGCCAAGGCCAAGCCCGCCGGCGTGCTGCTGCGGATTCTGGGCGCTGTCTTCCTCTTTATGGGCGGCACAATCACCCTGGATTTTATTGCCTCCACCTTCCAGGGCTACTACGTTGATTTTGATGAGCTCTTCTCCGGACTGGGCTTCCTGATCTCCGGCGGGGCCATGTTCTTCCGGGGCCACTACCTCAACAAGATGAACCGCCGCAGCCAGCGCTATATCCTGGCCATCGGCAACGTGGACGCCATGCCCCTGGACGAGATCGCCAAGCGGGTGAACCGCACCCCCGCCAAAGCGGCCAAGGAGCTGCAAAAGCTCATCGACAAGGGCTATCTGGGGGAGGACGCCTACATTGACCACGAGAAGGGCTACTTCCTCCGCTTCGGGGCCACCCTGGAGGAGGAGCCGGAGCCGCCGGTCCGGGAGACCGCCCCTGAGCCCAGGGAGACCCAGGAGGGCTACTCCGGCATTCTGCGCAGCATCCGCCACGCCAATGACCGCATCGCGGACCCGGTGCTCAGCCGGAAGATAGACCGCCTGGAGCAGATCAGCGGCCTCATCTTCAAGGAGGTGGAGGAGCACCCGGAGAAGCGCAACTCCATCCGCACCTTCTTTGACTACTACCTGCCCACCACCCAGAAGCTGCTGGACACCTACGCCGACTTCGAGGAGACGGGAGTGGAGGGGGAGCACCTGCGCCAGGCCAAGGAGCGCATTGAGCAGACCATGGACATGATCGTGGACGGCTTTGAGCACCAGCTGGACCAGCTCTACTCCTCCGACGCCATGGACGTGGTCAGCGACATCCAGGTGATGGAGGCCATGCTCAACCGGGACACCGCCTCCGCGGCCAAGGACTTCGGCTACGATCCGCCGCCCAGGGTCCGTCCCAAGGCGGACAGCCTGGCGGAGGACGACGACGGCGGGGGCATCACCTTGCAGCTGTAGGAAGCAGGAACCTGTGACGCGACGAAAGGAGACAGAACCGATGAGACGATGGATGACGGCAATTTTGGCATGTGCGCTGATTCTGGCTGCGGCAGGCTGCGCCCAGGGGGAGCCGGTGGTGAAGACCACCATTGAGAAGACGCCCCTGGAGCAGAGCGAGGAGCTGCTTGCCAACGGCCAGGAGATCGTGCACTGCACCTATTACGAGATGAGCGACGGCACCTGGCAGGCGGACGGCCGCATCTACCAGCAGCGGCTGGTGGTCACAGGAAGGCTGCGCAACGCGGTCAGGGACACCACCTATATCATCCTCAGCAACGTGGGGGATATCCCCTTTGAGCGGGCCTGGAAGGCCAGCGGCCTGAGCAGCAATATGGACGACTATTTCACCGCCGAGGAGGCCCTGTTTGTAGCGATCCAATAGGCAGAAATTTTCACTTTTTCCCGAAAGGCCCGTCACTGTCCGTTTTTTTGGACAGCATATCCGGTATCCTTATCTCAGAAGCAAAAAACGCCAGGTTTTCTGAGAAAGGAGCGGACTATGAAGGGCTATTACAACAACGCCGGATACATGGGGTACGTGGAGGGCCGCTGGATGCTGTTCGCCAGCGAGAGCGACTACCTGGACTACATGGAGGCGTAAATGGAGAGCGAAGAGGAGCGCCCGGCATCCGCAGAGAACGGATGCCGGGCGCGTTTTCCTTCTATCGGTTATGCCCTCCCCAGCCGCCTGAGCATGGTCTTTTTCACGGCCCGGAGGATGTTCTCGTACCCGGTGCAGCGGCACAGGTGGCCGGAGAGGAGCTTGCGCAACTCCTGGTCCGTGTACTCCCGGCCGCTTTCCAGGATCTCCACCGCGGTCATGATGAAGCCGGGCGTGCAGAAGCCGCACTGAATGGCCGCCTCGTCCATGAACGCCTGCTGGATGTCCGAGAGCTCCCCCTCCGGGCCCAGCAGACCCTCCAGGGTGCGGATGGTCCTGCCGTCCGCCCAGGCCGCCAGATACAGGCAGGAGTTGAAGCACTCCCCGTCGATGATGACGTTGCAGGCCCCGCACTCCCCCACCTCGCAGCCCTTTTTCACGCTGGTGAGGCGGAAGTCGTTTCGGAGCATGTCCGTGAGAGACGCCCGCACGTCCACCATCCGCTCCACGGCTTTGCCGTTGATGGTGCAGCGAATCAATTTGTACTGGGTACTCATGCCATCACACCTCCCGCCAGCTTCACAGACTCGATCAGGCACCGCCGCGCCATCTCCACCGCGATGTGCTCCCGGAATGCCTTGCTGGCCCGCCAGCTGTCCCGGGGGCGGATGTCCTCCAGGGCCGCCCGTGCAAAGGTCTCCACGGTCTCCCCGGTCAGGGGCCTCCCCTCCGCCGCCGCCTCGGCGGCAGGGCAGCGCAGGGGAATGGGACCGGCCACGCCGTAGGCCATCCGGCAGCGGCGAATGGCGGAGCGGTCCCGGGTGAGGACCACGTTCACCGAGCAGCCGGTGGTGGCGATGTCCATGGCCGAGCGCATGGCGTACTTGATGTAGTGGCCGAAGCAGTCCTCATAGCTGGTTTTGGGGACGAGGAGGGCGGTCTGGATCTCGTCGGGCCGGATGTCCACCCGCCCGGCGGCCAGATAGAAGTCCCGGATGGGCAGCCGCCGCACGCCCTGGGCCCCGGTCAGCTCCACCACCGCGTCCCAGGCCAGGAGGGTGGAGGCGGAGTCGGCGCTGGTGACGCCGTTGCAGGTGTTGCCGCCGATGGTGCCGGCGTTGCGGATCTGGGGCCCGCCCACCATGTCCACCGCCTGGCCCAGCACGTTGATGTACTTCTGGATAATGGGGTCCCGGGTGATATGGCTGAAGCTGGTGAGGGACCCGATGCGGATATTCTCCTCCCCGTCCAGGGTCACGCCCCGGAGCTCGTCCAGGCCGTAGATGGAGATGAGCTCCGCCCCGGCCCGCCGTCCCTCCCGCACCTGGACCAGCACGTCGGTGCCGCCGGCCAGGATCTGGGCCTGGGGGTGCTCCAGACGCAGGCGGACCGCGTCCTGGACGCTCTGGGCCTCGTATAATGCTTTGATATCATACATGGAACAATTCCTCCTAGTAAGCGGGTGGCTCGACTGTGTACACCACACTGTGCGCGTCCGGCCTCCACCGGATCAGGAACAAATGCGCAATGGACTCGTAAAAACCGCGAAAGGATACGTCGTAAATCCGGAGGGAATCCTCCTTCATGTAGATGGCGGTCCCGCGTCCGGCCAGCCGCTCAGCCTCCACAAAGTAACCGGAGGAGATGCTGCCGGACCACTTGTCCCGCAGGCCCTCCAGAAACGAACTCGGCTGTCCCTCCATCCTGGGTGCGGACACATAGGACGCGCCGTCCAGCTCCATCGTCCCCCGCACCATCGTTTCCCGGAAAAAGGAGCGGTGGAGGGTGATCTCCATCCGGAGGACGGCGGACGTGCCGTCGTTGCCGCAGATCTCCGTCTCCAGGGTGCGGCGGAGCGGAACATGGTACCAGACCCCAAGAAGGACCAGACCGGCCAGAACCGCCCAAGCCGCCCGGCGCCTGTATTTCGGGCTCACCGTGAATTTCATCTACAAAAGCCCCTCCTCCTTGAACCGGGCAAACAGCACGTGGGGCGTCATGGGCGCGTCGTTGAGGGCCACCCCGGTGGCGTGCAATATGGCGTTGCGGATGGCCGGTGCCGGGGAGCAGGCCGGGGGCTCCCCCAGGGCCTTGGTGCCGAAGGGACTGGTGGGCTCCGGGTTCTCCACGAACTCTGCCCGGAGATTGGGGTGGTCCATGAAGGTGGAGAGCTTGTAGTCCAGCAGGTTGTTGTTCAGGGGCCTGCCGGTCTTTTCATCAAAGAGGAGCTGCTCGCTCAGGCCGTAGCCGATGCCCATGGACATGCCGCCGTGGACCTGGGCCTCCGCCAGGGCGGGGTTGATGAGCTTTCCGCAGTCGTGGACGTTGACAATGTCCAGCAGCTTCACCTGACATAAGGGGATGTCCACCTCCACCTCCGCGAAGGTGCAGCCGAAGGAGTATGCGTTGTTCTTGATCTGGTATGTACTCTCGGCGGTGATGTGCTGGGAGTGGTCCAGGCTGTAGAGGACCTGGGTGGCCAGCTCCCCCAGGCCCATCAGGTCCCGGCCGTCGGAGATACGGAGGATCCTGCCGCCGGCAAGGTCCAGGTTCTCCCGCATCTGCCGGGTCAGCTCCGCGGCGCAGGCGAGGATCTTCTCCCGCAGCAGCTCCCCGGTCTGCCGGATGGCAAAGCCGCCCACGTAGGTCTGGCGGGAGGCGTAGGCCCCGGTGCCGAAGGGGGTGAGATCCGTATCCTGGGTGGAGACCACGTGGACCGCCTCAAAGGGCACGCCCACCGCGTCCGCCGCCATCTGGGCGAAGGCGGTGTCGCAGCCCTGGCCGATCTCCGTCTCCCCGGTCTGGACCTGGAGGGACCCGTCCTGGTTGAGGACCATCCGGCAGGAGCAGGACTCCAGGGAGATGGGCCACACGGCGGTGTTGTACCAGAAGAGGGCCATGCCCACGCCCCGGCGCACCGGGCCGGTCTGGTTTTCATAGGCTTTCCGCTTCTCCTGATAGCGGATAGCCGCCTCGCCCCGGTCCATGACCTGGCGGAAGGTGTCGAAGTAGTTCTCGTTTTTGCTGAAGCCGTCCACGTAGCCCCGGGGCATGGCAATCTGGCGGCGGTACGCCACCGGGTCCCGGCCCAGGGCCCGGGCCACGTCGTCGATGTGGCTCTCCCCGGCCCACATGGCCTGAGGGATGCCGTAGCCCCGCATGGCCCCGGCGGCGGGGCGGTTGGTGAACACGGTGTACGCGTCCCCCTCCACGTTGGGGCAGGGGTAAATCTGGGGGAAGGCCCCCATGCCCTTGGCGGCGATGCCGTGGCCGTGGGAGGCGTAGGCCCCCTGGTTGGAGAAGCACTCGATCTTCCGGGCGGCAAAGGAGCCGTCGGGCCGGACCCAGGAGACGATGTGGGTGCGGATGGCGTGGCGGACCCGGTTGTTGACAAAGGTCTCCTCCCGGCGGCAGTCGATCTTCACCAGCCGTCCCCCCAGCCTGGTGGTGAGCCAGGCGCACAGGGGCTCGTAGAGGGCGTCCTGCTTGTTGCCGAAGCCGCCGCCGATGTAGGGCTTGACAATGCGCACCTGCCCCCAGGGGATGCCCAGGGCCTGACCGCAGATGCGGCGGACGATGTGGGGGATCTGGGTGGAGGAGACGACAGTAATGCGGCCCCCCTCCATGTGGGCGGTACAGATGTGGTTTTCGATGTGGCAGTGCTGGACCGTGGGGGTGTCGTACCAGCCCTCCACCCGGATAAGGCCCGGCCCGGCGCTGGCGGCGGCATAGTCGCCCATACGGATCTGGGTGTGGGCCAGGAGGTTGCCCGGGTACTTCTCGTGGAGCTGGGGCGCGCCGGGGGCCATGGCCTCCTGGACGTCCAGCACAAAGGGGAGGGTCTCGTACTCCACCCGCACCAGCTCCGCAGCCTGGGCGGCGGCCACCTCATTGTCCGCCACCACCACGGCCACGTCGTCGCCGTAGTAGCGCACGTGGCGGCTCAGCAGCAGCCGGTCCGCCACGTCCTGGTGGCCGGGGTCTGTGGACCAGGGGTGCCCGGCGGTGGGGAAGCGGTACTCTGGCACGTCGAAGCAGGTGAAGATTTTCACCACGCCGGGGACCCGCTCCGCCGCCGCAGTGTCGATGGCCTTCACCAGGCCGTGGGCCACGGACGCGTGGACCAGACGGGTGACCAGCGCGTCGGCGGCGCAGAGGTCATCGGTGTATCTGGCGCGGCCCGTGGCCTTGTCAAAGGCGTCCACGCGGATTTTGCTCTGGCCTGCACTCTTACTCATAGGGCCTCAACCTCCTGTCGTGGTTAAAATTGGACAGAAGCACAGAAATCGGCCTCTGTATCCCTTGATTGTTGTGATTATATCATAAATTCCGCCGGCTGTACAGCATTATTCTCCGGAGTTCCTTTTCAGGAACGTGTCGCTGGGATATCACTCCGGCGATTTCTACAAAAGCACATTGATATAACGGGGGCCTTATGCTATAATCGGCTCAACAAACGCAAATTTGTGAGGAAAACATGTGATTAGAATGAGACCATATAAGGCTTCGGATGAGGCGCAGAAATGAGGTACAAAACATGAATATAACAAACTTTGCAAATCTTTTTCACCAAAACAGCATTTTCCAGCAGACTAAACCGCTGGGGCAGAAGCTTGTTCAGCCGCCAATCAATGACACGCTGCACCGGCTGTCCGAAAATTTGCTGGATGCGAAAAATCAGGCAAAGGATATGAAACCCCGGTTTGATACGTTGGAGCTGTCGGCGGAGGCCACGGAGGGCAAGAAAAATTCCTCTCCGGAGGAGATGCCGGAGGGCCTGCTGCACTTCTACTTAAACCAGTGTAAAGTTGGCGCGTATTTGAGCCAGCAGCATGAGGCATCTTTGATGGAATACCGGGATCAGCTCTCCGCCTTTGACCAGACCATTCAAGAATATCAGGATATGCTGGACGGCAGCAAGGCTTTGCCGGAGCAGATGAAGCTGGAGGACGTTTCCAAGCTGCTGGACGCAGCCAGGGCGGCGCGCGAACAGTTTATGCAGCAGGGCGCGGCGGAGCTGAACCGGGTATCGGATCACAACCCCACCCAGGAGGGCTATATGGGTAAGGCTTACAGCATGGCCGCAGAGTGGGCGGGGAACGGCGCGAATGATACCCATTGGCAGATCGACGCCTCCGCAGACGATATTTACGGTGAAATTGACCGCGCTCTTTCCTCCGCCCATGGTATAACGTCCACGTTCCAAAAGGGGGCCTCCAGTATATTGTCTGAGTTGAAGCGGCGGGGCTGCGTAGAGGAGGGGGAAGAAATTCACCTTGAAGATCAGGAGACAGCGGCTGCCGGCGCTGTTCAACGGGGATCGCTGTTCCAGTCTATTTATGACGGGATTTGGAGTACATTTAAACAGAGCATTGGCAGCGCGGAATAAGCTCCATTTTACAAAGACACCTTGATATAACAGGAGTCTTCTGCTATAATCAGCGCAACAAATGAAAATTTATCAGGGGCGCTATGCATGGTAAGGGGTGACAATTTGCATCTAATATTTGGGTTCAGCTTTGGAAGAGGGGTGTGAGACTATGAATTTTACTGTCCACGCAGGAATTGGAATTTTACTTGTTTTAACGATAATCGGATTACTTATTTTGTTTAGACGCAATCCCTTCCAATCTGAACATAGTAAAAGAATATATATTGCGGCAGGGACTCTGCAAGCGGGTCATATAATATTATATTTGACAGGATTATTGGAGAAAATCGCTCAAGTCAATGTATATATTGCATTTGGAATTTGTGCTGTTGTTTCCATCATATGTATTTTGATGTCTGGTTGGATGCTGCTGCCTTTTTCAAAGTTTAAGCATGGAATAAAGTATCTGCTTATGTTTATTGCTATACTTCAAGTGATTAGTACGATTATTATATTTTTGTTGCCCGAAGCAGGTATTCCACCATTAATCCAATTTTCAGTAAATACATGATACCGTATGATAGGGAGCCTCCGGACCGGGAAAACAGATTGCCTGGAAGGGGGCTTCCGCTTTTGTTTTTGGGAAAAAGAGGGTATACTATAGGCAGAATACGAATTGGAGGCGGAGACAGGTATGGAGAACAAGCAACTGCGAATCGGCTGCGTGGTGATGGCGGCGGGGAACGCCCGGCGGTTCGGTGAGAACAAGCTGGCCGCAGTCTTCCAGGGCAGGAGCCTCCTCCAGCGGGCCCTGGAGGCGGTGCCGGCGGAGAAGCTGGGACCTGTGGCGGTGGTAACCCAGTACCCGGAGGCGGCGGCCCTGGCCCGGGGGTTTGGCTTCCGGCCCGTGCGCAACCCCCATCCGGACTGGGGCATCAGTTACACCATCCGTCTGGGGCTGGAGGCCCTGGGGCCCTGCGACGGGGCCCTGTTTCTGGTCTCGGACCAGCCCCTGCTGCGGCGGGAGGCGGTGGCGGCTTTGGTGGACGCCTTCCGGGCGCGGCCTGACGCCCTGGCGGCCCTGGGACACAACGGCGTGCGGGGCAATCCCTGCCTGTTCCCGGCCCGATTCTTCCCGGAGCTGCGATCGCTCACCGAGGACCAGGGGGGAAGCACCATCATCCGGCGGCACCAGGAGGAGCTGGTGCTGGTGGAGGTTCCGGCCTGTCAGCTGGAGGACGTGGACGAGCCCCAGGCCCTTCTGGCCCTGGGGCGGGGAGAAGCGCTGGTATAGTCCTTGCAAATGGGAGCCCTGAGGTGTACAATAAGGGCATCACATGACAAGGGAGGCGCATTCTATGACCATCACCTGGCTGGGACACTCCTGCTTCCTTCTGGAGAGCGGCGGCTTCCGGGTCCTGCTGGACCCCTTCCGGGACGTGCCGGGGCTGGCGGACGTGGAGGCGGAGGCGGACGCGGTCTATTGCAGCCACGGCCACTTTGACCACGCGTACACGGACCGCGTAAGGCTTACCTCCGGCAGGGAAAATCCCTTTACAGTAACCGAAATCCCAACCTTCCACGGCGGCCAGGGGGGCGCGCTGCGGGGGGAGAACACCGTGCGCCGCTTTGAGGCCGGGGGCGTGAGCGTGGTACACCTGGGGGACCTGGGCCACCAGCTCACCCCCGAACAGGTCCAGGCTGTCAGCCCCTGCGACGTGCTGCTGCTGCCTGTGGGCGGGACCTACACCGTGGACAGCGGGGAGGCCAGGGCGGTGGCGGAGGCCGCCGGACCCAGGGTGATCGTGCCCATGCACTACCGCCTGGGGGACATGGGCTTTGACGTGCTCACCACCCTGGAGGACTTCCTCTCCCAGTATCCCCGGGACATGGTGGTCCGCTATCCCGGCAGCTCCCTGACCCTGACGCCGGACATGCCCCGCCAGGTGGCGGTGCTGCGGCTGGCGTAGCGCGGCGGAAGTCTCTGCCGCCGTTCTTCGCAAAATGTTCTCTCTGCATTCCCCCGCGTCCTCCCATATTGACAGCCCGAGAGGGCCGGGGCTGCACGCCCCGGCCCTCTCTCTGCCCGCTCAGCCCCGCCGGACCCCGCTCCGGTAGTCCCGGGGCGTACAGCCCTGGGTCTTTTTGAAGAGGAAGCTGAAGTAGTGGGGGTCCCGGTACCCCACCGCCGCCGCCACCTCCCCGGACCGCTTGTCCGTGGTGCGCAGCAGCTCCCTGGCCAGCTCCATCCGCCGGCCGGTGACATACTCCGTGAAGGTCTCCCCCATCTCCTGGCTGAACACGGCGGAGAGGTAGTTGGGGGAGATGTTTACCGCCCGGGCCACCTGGTTGAGGGAGAGGGGGCCGTCGGTGAAGTGGCTGTCAATGTAGGTCAGGGCCTGTCTGAGGGGGCCCCGGCACTGGCCGCCCGCCTCCCGGTCCCGCAGCTCCAGAACCCGCAGCAGGATGGCGGACAGGTAGCTGCGCAGATCCGCCGCCGTGACGCTCTGCCCCACCATGTCCAGGCACGTCAGGGGCGCCAGGGCCTCCTGCTGGGACACCCCCAGGCCGGCGGCAAACCGGACCGCCGCGAACCGGGCGGAGAGCATCAGATACTGGCAGAAGGCCCGGGAGGACAGGGCCTCCTCCACGCCGCGCACATATTCCTCCACAAAACGGGGGACCTCCTGGGCGCTGATGCTGCCCATGGCCCCGTCCAGAATGGCCGGGTCCGCCCGGTCCGCGTCCAGGCGGTCCAGGCACTTCTCGCCGCCGGTGCCGGTGAGCAGGCTCACGGTGTCCGCTGTCAGCACGTGCTGGCGGGGCGTGACATACCGGTAGGCCCACAGGCGGGACACCTCCTCAAAGCAGGCGGGGAGGGTGCTCAGCCGCTGGGTGGGCCGGCCTACGGCCACGTACCAGTCCGCCTCCGGGGCGTAGGCGGCGTACCGCTCCCGCACCGCCTCCACGCACCGGCGGGACAGCTCCTCCATGCCGGCGGCCGCGCCCTTGAGCAGCACCGCGTAGGTGTCTATGCTCCAGCGCAGCAGCAGGTACTCCGGATACTTGAGGAAATACTCCAGCAGCGCGTCCCGGAGCCGGGCCTCCCCGGCTCCGGACCGCTCCCGGGGCGCGGAGAAGAGGGCGATGGCATAGCACTGAGCCCGCAGGTCAATGTCCAGTCTGGCCGCTGTCTCGTAGATCTGCTGCACCGTCAGCTGGCCGGCCACGATTCTCTCGAAGAAGGCCCGGCGGGCGTACTGCTCGTAGGCCTGCTCCTCCCGGCGGGAGCGGTCCAGACGGTCCCGGCTGGCCCGCTCCCCCTCGATCTTCTTGCGGATCTCCTCCAGCGCCTGGAGCAGGGACCTCCTGGACACGGGCTTGAGGAGATACCGCTCCACCCCGATGTCAATAGCCCGCTGGGCGCAGGCGAAGTCGTCGCAGCCGGAGACCACCACGATCTTCATCTCCGGGAACTCCCGGCTGACCAGCTCGCTGAGGGCCAGGCCGTCCATGAAGGGCATCCGGATATCCGTGATGAGCACGTCCGGCTTTGTCTGGCGGATCAGGGGCAGGGCCATCTCCCCGTCCCCGGCCTCCCCGGCCAGGGCGTAGCCGTACTGGTTCCAGGGCACCATGTCCCGGAGGCTCTCCCGGACGGCGCTCTCATCCTCCACCAGAAATATCCGCAGCATGGCTGTCCCTCCCCTGCCCTTGTTCTCACCTGTTTTTCTCAGAATACCACACTTTCCTCCGAAATTCCACCGGAAAATGTGATGTTTCCTTGGGAAGACGAGGATCCTTGGCCGCGGCTTGTTATGTTTCCCCGCCCATAGGCCGATATTAATTAAAAAGCTGAGGAAGGGGGCGCTTGGAATGAGCGAGCTGACCATTCGCAGGGACCGGGAGATCTCTGCGGCCCGATACCGGGCGGCGGAGAAGGCGGAAAAGACGGAGAAGGGCGGCGGCCCGATCCAGAGGACGGAGAAAACGCCGGGCTTCACCCTCTCGGAGACCCTGCGCCAGCTGCTGAGCGGCAGCAGCCGGACGGAGAGCCAGATCCGGGAGAGCCGCAGGACCCTCCAGTCCGGCGAGGCTGTGCTGGCGGAGGTGCAGGAGAACCTCTCCCGCATGGAGGCGCTGGCCCGGGAGGCCGCCGGGGAGGGGGAGACGGACCGGGACGCTCTCCAGGCCCAGCTGGACCGGCTCCGGCAGGAGATTGACCGGATCATGCGCAGCGCCGCCGGCGGCGCGGACCTGTTTCTGGACGGGGATCTGGAGGACGGTGCGGACGCGCTGCTGTACGCCCTGCTCTCCGACGCCTCCGCCGGTCAGGACCTCCCCGGCTGGCTGACCCAGGGGGGGCTCACCGCGGACCAGCTCCTCTCCGCCCTGGGCCTGGACAAAACCGCCAGCGGCGCGGACCTGATGGCCGCCATCATCGGCAGCTCCCTGGACGGCAACTCCGCCGCGGGCCGCCTGGCGGCCCTGTACCTGGGCGCGGTGATCGCCGGCGGCGGCATCGACGGGACCGCCAGCATGGAAATGGCCCTGGAGGGCCTGCGGCAGCTGATGGAGAAGGTGGCCCAGGGCGTTCCGGCGGACCAGGCGGTGGCGGAGCTCACCGGCGGCGCCTTCGCCAGTCTGTCCGATTTCCAGAGCCAGTTCACCAGCGGCACGGCCCCGGGCCTGGAGGCGTTTCTGACAAATCTCCTGCTCACCGGGGAGGGAGACCTCCTCCTGGACTTCCCCGCCATTCCGCCCCTGCTGGCGGGACTGGACGGGATGAACCTGGAGCTCCTCATGAACCTGCTCTCCTCCGGCGCCGGCGCCAACGGGGAGGCCGCCGCCCCGCCGGTTCTGCCGGAGGCAGAGGCGGCCCTGGTTCCGGCCGGCGGTCCGGACGCGGCCCCGCCGCCGGAGGACCACGCCCTGTCTGTCATGGACCTGGGCTCCGTCCGGGTGTCGGGCCAGGACCTCTCCGGGGTGTCCCTGGGGGACAACGGCGTGCTGATCGTAGCCGGACAGGGGGACGTGACGGTGGAGGGCGCGGGGCCGGACGCGCCGGAGATCCTGCTCACCGGCTCCGGGACCGTCACCCTCCGGAGCGTGAGCGCCCCCCTGCTGACCGTGGACGGCAGCGGGGTTCAGTTGGCCGGCGCGGGGGAGAACACCCTCCAGACGGTCCGGCTGCGCCCGGGGGCGGTCCTCACCCTGGACGGAGGCGGATTTCTCCGCATGGGCTCCCTGGAGGCCGCTCCCACCGCCCTGCTCCGCCTCCGGTCCGGCGCGGCGGCGGAGGTCCGCCGGGGAGAAGATTCTATGGGCGGGACGAGGATTCCCGTGATTCTGGAGGGCCCCGCCTCTCTGGCGGTCCAGGCGGACCGGGTGAGCGATCTCCGGGGGAGAAGCCTGGACCCTGTCGACGTGATCTGGAAGGCCCTGCTGCCGGGGTGGAGCGCCGTCACCGCCATGGCGGTGGACGGCAGGCAGGTGAGGACCCACCTCCCCGGCGGCGAGCTGCCCGCTCTGGTGCGCCTGTGGCTGGGGAAGGGGGACGGCTCCCAGGGCCACCCCATCCACTCCCTGGCCTTCTGGGGCCGGGACGGCGCGGGCCGCGCCAAGACCCGGTACGCCTACCTGCGCTGGAACCAGCAGACGGGGTCCTTCCAGGAGATCAATATGTACCCGAATCCCTTCACCGTCACCGGCGGCGAGGCGGACCGGGACTGGGTGTATGAGGAGGAGACCCAGACCCTGCGCATCCTGTCCAGCCGGGTGACCGCCGTGTCCGGCGGGTCAGGGACGGACGCCAGCCAGACCCCCTTCAGCGGCAGGATCGCCCTGGCCGACAACATCGGCTCCATAGAGCTGACCCTGGGGGGCGTGGTGTGCCGGACCTCCTCCGGCAGGGCCTTCAGCCTGGGCCGGGAGAACAATGTGACCCTGCTGCTCCAGAGCGGGTCCAGCAGCCTCTTTGAGAGCGGCGCGGGGTGTGCCGGCGTGTCCCTGGGGGACGGCGCCTGCCTGCGCATTGACCGGGACGGCTCCCCCGGCGGCCGGGGTCCCGCCGACGGCTCCCTCACCGCCGCGGGCGGTCCGGGGGGCGCGGGCATCGGCAGGGACAGCGGCGCGGGCCGGGACCGGACGGCCCGGATCCACATCCGCGGCGGCGTCATCACCGCCCTGGGGACCGGCGGCGGCGCGGGCATCGGCGGGGGCAAAGGCAGCCCCATGGGGTCCATCGTCATCACCGGCGGCGTAATTGACGCCACCGGCGGACCCGGCGGCGGCGCGGGCATCGGCGGGGCCCTGGCCGCGCCGGTGGGGGACATCAGCATCCGGGGCGGGACCATCTCCGCCGCTGCCGCCGATCAGGCCGCCGCCATCGGGGCGGGGGTTCGGGGCGCCTGCGGGGACATCCTCATCACCGGAACCGCCCGGATCCTCAAGGCCCTGGGGGGCAATCCCGGGGCGGATATCGGGGCCTGCCTCTTCGGCGGGTGCGGGCAGGTGCTCATCTCCGGCGGCGCGGACATCGGCAGCGCCAAGCCCTGGACCAGGACCGGCATCTCCCTGGAGATGGGAGCGGACACGGCCACCCTGCCCCAGTTCCGCCTGTCCGCCAAGTCCCTGCGGCTGGACGGCCTGTCCGTGGCCACCCGGGAGCAGGCCCGGGCCGCCCGCCGGACCGTGGAGCTGGACCGCCGGTGGGTGTCCCGGATCCAGGACGCCTACGGCGCGCTCTACGGCCAGCTGGAGCAGAGCTTCAGCGGCCTCTACGGCAGCCAGCCGGAGGGCCCGGTGCGGGACAGCGTCTCCGCCGGCGCGCTGGTGACAGATATGCGCCAGTCCATCCTCCGGGAGTCCGCCCGGGTCATACGCACCCACAGCCGGCGGACCAAGGAGTGCGTCTGGCAGCTTTTGTGGTGAAAGCACGCAGAAAACAAACCGGGGAGCCGCAGGCTCCCCGGTCTTCATATCTCAAAGGAGGTGGACGCCGGCCCTGGCGCACACGTCCAGGGTCTCCTGGTCCCACAGGCTCACCTGGACCTCCCCGATGTGGCAGCAGCCGATCATCAGCATGCACAGCCGGCTCTGGCCGATGCCGCCGCCCATGGTCAGGGGCAGCTGGCCCTCCAGGAGCATCCGGTGGAAGGGCAGGTCCCGCCGGTCCTGGCACCCCGCCAGCTCCAGCTGCCGGGCCAGGCTCTCCTCGTTGACCCGGATGCCCATGGAGCTGATCTCAAAGGCACGCTCCAGCACGCTGTTCCACATGAGGATGTCCCCGTTGAGCTCCCAGTCGTCGTAGTCCGGAGCGCGGCCATCGTGGCGGGACCCGCTTCTGAGGGTCTTGCCGATCTGCATGAGAAAGACGGTTTTGTGCTCCCGGAGGAAGGCCGTCTCCCGCTCCTGGGGCGTGAGGGCGGGGTAGAGGTCCTCCAGCTCCTGGGTGGTGATGAAGCGCACCTCCCGCTCCAGCTTCACGTTCAGCTGGGGGAAGGCCCGTCGCAGCGCGTCGCAGGTGTCGCACACCGCGCCCACGATGGAGCGGACCGTGTACTTGAGGTAGTCCTCATTCCGGTCCTCCGGGGTGATGACCTTCTCCCAGTCCCACTGGTCCACGTAGACGGAGTGGATGTTGTCCAGGCTCTCGTCCCGGCGGATGGCGTTCATATCCGTATACAGGCCGTTGCCGGGGTAGAAGCCGTAGCGCTTGAGGGCCAGGCGCTTCCACTTGGCCAGGGAGTGGACCACCTCGCCGGTGGCGGCGGGCACGGCGGGGATGTCAAAGCTCACCGGCCGCTCCACGCCGTTGAGGTTGTCGTTGAGGCCGGAGTGGCGGTCCACAAACAGGGGCGCGGACACCCGGCGCAGATTCAGTGCAAACTTCAGGTTCTCCTGGAAGCTGCTCTTGACAAATTCAATGGCCCGCTGCATGTCGTAGCCGTAGAGGGGGGTGCGGTAGCCCTGGGGAATATAGCAGTTGTTCATAAAAGCGTCCTCCTTGGTGGGGAAAAATCGTCCAAGGCTATGATACACCCTTTTTTTGAAAAATGCACGAAAAAAATCCGCCAATTATCAGACCAGCCCTTCGGGCGCTTTGTAGGGGCGAGCAATGCTCGCCCCTACAGGAAACCGCGTTTTTCGGAAAATGGGTTTTCGCGGCCTAATTCTCGAAAAATTTTTCTCAACCGGCACGTCCAACTTCCGGGAGATGGTAAACAGGGTATCCAGCGAGATCCCTATACATTTCGAGATACTGGCGGCAGGAAGCCTCACTCCTCCCGCACATACCGGATAATATCAGACACCTCACAATCCAGGATAAAGCACAGGGTGTCCAGTGTCTTCAGCGTGATATTTTTGCCGTGCTTCATTCGGTGCAGGGTGTTGGCGGAGAGACCTTCCTTATAAATCAAGTGGTATTCGGTTATGTTCCGCTTCACCAAAGTCTGGTAAAACGGCTGATAACTAATCATTTTTTATCACCACGGTAACCATATCATATTTAAGCTATTGACTATGCCTAATATATTGACTATAATGAACGAAATAATACACAAGCGAGGTGATAACGTTGATTTCCCTGGGCAAAGACGCCATGAAAGCATCTGCTTTCATGGCGTTTCCTGAACCGCAAAATCTGATAAACATCCTCCTTTTGGAAAATGAAACACGGGCGTTGCCAAAAAGATGCAAAGATGATGCAATTACCTGTAAAATAAAAACAGGACGGAACCTTCTGCCCCGGAGCTGCGTCTATAGGGGCAGAGGAGAACTTCCATGGACATCATGGATACAAGGAGGATTGGACGATGAAACACATGAAAAGACGGGCCGCGGCCCTGATCCTGGCCCTGACGCTGCTCCTGGGCCTGGCGGCCTGCGGGAAGGACGGCAAGCAGGGCGGGGATGACCAGCTGCTCAGCAGCACGGTCTACGTGCCCCAGTTTTTGGACATGAACATTGAGGGCATAGAAGACATCTCCGGCGGCTGCGTGGGGGAGGATTGGGTGTACCTCATCGCTAACAAGAGTGAGGAGACCACAGAGACGGACCCCGTCACCGGCGAGACCTACCCCGGCTATGTCTACAACACCTACCTCTACCGACTCCCCCTGGCTGGCGGTGAGGCGGAAAAGCTGGAGAACTACCAGATGACGGCGCTGCCCGAGGGGACCGAGGGCGGCGTGTACATCGAGAAGGTGACGGCAGGCGAGGACAACACCCTCTGGGTGACGGAGGTCATCAACGCCTACACCTTTGACCTGCCCGAGGACTTTGACGAGAACACGGACGACAGGTGGAGCTACGAGGTGGACCAGAACACGGTGCTCCGCCGCCAGCTGGACGCTGCGGGCAACGAGATCACCCGCACGGAGCTGGACGCCTCCGCCCTGAACGAGAAGCTGGAGGCAGAGTACACCAGCGGCATGAACTATGACCGGGAGGGCAACATCTACGTGACCTCGGAGAAGAAGCTCTTCGTCCTGGACAAGGACCAGAACCTCCTCTTCTCCCTGGACGGGGAGCAGCTCTACGGCGAGCTGGTCCTGCTGGGGGACGGCACCATGGCCCTGCTCCACAACTACCATGACGAGGAAAAGGAGATCTCCCGCAACATCATGAAGACCATCGACCTGGCAGGCAAGGCCTGGGGTCCGGAGTACGTGATGCCTGTCAACGCCTACAGCGCCTTCACCGGCGGCGGGGACTACCTCTTCTACTACCAGAACAACGACTCCATCTACGGCTGCAAGGCCGGATCCCAGGACGGGGAGAAGCTCTTCTCCTGGATCGACTCCGACATCAACCGCAGCGACGTCAGCTTTTTCGAGTTCACCCCCGACGGCCGGGTGGTGGTGGTCACCCGGGAATGGGTGCGCCCGGAGAACGGGCCCTACAGCCTGAAGATCGAGCTGGCCGTCATGACGGCCACGGACCGCGCCTCCCTGCCGGAGAAGACCACCCTCACCTACGCCACCATGTACCTGGGCTACGACACCCGCCAGAGCGTCATCGACTTCAACAAGAAGAGCGGCACGCACCGCATTGTGGTCCAGGACTACTCCGAGTTCAACACCGAGGACGACGCCTCCGCCGGCCTGAGCAAGCTCAATACGGAGATCGTGGCCGGCAAGGTGCCCGATCTGCTGGACACCACCTCCCTCCCCCTGGCCCAGTACGGGGCCAAGGGCGTTCTGGAGGACCTGTGGCCCTTCATTGAAAACGATCCGGACCTGGGCCGGGAGGCGGTGATGGAGCGGGTGCTCCAGGCCAACGAGATGGACGGCAAGCTCTATGAAATCTTCAACAGCTTCTATATCACCACCGTGGCCGGCTCCTCCCGCATTGTGGGCGACAGCATGAGCTGGACCCTGGCGGACCTCCAGGAGGCCCTGACCAGGATGCCCGAGGGCTGCTCCATCTTCGGCCAGTCCGACACCAAGTCCGAGATGCTGCGCACCATCATGAGCGTCAACGCGGACGCCTTCGTGGACTGGGACAAGGGGGAGTGCCGCTTTGACAGCGACAGCTTCAAGTCCCTGCTGGCGTTCTGCAACAGCTTCCCCGCGGAGTTCAACTGGAGCGAGATGAACGAGGAGGAGTGGGAGTATGAGGACACCCGGGTCATGAACGGCAAGCAGATGCTCGTCCAGACCTCCGTCTCCAGCCTGGACTGGAGCCTGCCCCGACTCAAGGCCATGTTCCAGGGGGACGTGACGTTCGTGGGCTATCCCACGGAGGACGGCAGCGTGGGCAGCTGCTTTGCCAGCGGGTCCCGGGGCATCGCCATGTCCACGGCCTGCAAGGACAAGGATGGGGCCTGGTCCTTCATGCGCCAGTGTCTCCTGCCCGTAGACGAGGACCAGTTCTACAGCCAGTTCTACGTCAATAAGGCCGACTTTGAGAAGGCCATAGAGAAGTCCATGGAGCCCAACTACGAGTACGACGAGAACGGGGAAATCGCCACGGACGAGAACGGGCAGCCCCGGGTGTACAAGGACACCGTATGGCTCGGCCCCGACCAGGAGATTGAGATCGACAGGCCCACCCAGGCGGACTATGACCAGTTCATGGCGCTTTACAACGCCATTGACCGGATGTACCGCTACGACGAGAACGTCTACAACATCGTCAACGAGCAGTGCGGGGCCTACTTCTCCGGGGACAGGGGCCTGGAGGAGACCGCCAGCCAGATCCAGAGCCGGGTGAAGCTCTACATCAACGAGAACAAGTGAGCCGGCGGGCGCTGAATACAGGTTCTTAAGGGATATTTAAGAAATCACCGCCCTGTTGGATGCAAAAATGATACATCCATCCGTATAATAGTGCTATCCCAAGGGAAGGAAGGCTGATAATTATGTTGTACATACGCGGAAAGAGGCTGACAGCCCTGCTGCTGGCCCTGGTGCTGATCCTGGGCGCAGCGGCCTGCGGCGCCGGCGGCAATGAGGAGGACGCGTCCCCCCTCAGCGGCACGGTCTATGTGCCGGAGTTTATTGACGTGGACGTGGGCATGGAGCACATCCAGGGGGGCTGCTCCGACGGGAAGAACCTCTACCTCGCGGGCTACGTCCGGGACGAGCCGGACAGCCAGGAGAACTACGACGGACACTACGCCATCTACCGGATGCCCCTGGAGGGCGGGGAGGCGGTGGAGCTGGAGAACTACGCCCCCTTGACGCCCCCCGAGGGCAGCGAGGGCGACAGCTACATCAACAACATCTCCGCCGGCCTGGAGGGGACGCTGTGGGTGGAGGAGAGCATGTACATCCAGCACTTTGATCTGCCCGAGGGCTTTGACCCGGAGAAGGACGACAAGTACAGCTACATGACCGACTCCGAGAACATCCAGATGTTCCGGCAGCTGGACTCAACAGGCAACGAGATCACCCATCTGGACGCCACGGACCTGACGGAGAAGCTGGAGATGGACTACATCCAGAACGCCCTCTTTGACAAGGACGGGGACTGCTACATCAGCGGCCAGGGCAAGCTGGCCGTGCTGGACGGGTCCAAGAACATCAAGTTCACCATTGAGGACGACCAGCTGTGGGGGGATGATCTCATCCTCCTCAGCGACGGCCGGGCGGCCATACGCATGCACTTCAGCGACCTGACCACCAACACCAGCGGCTACAAGGTCCGGGTCATCGACAAGGAGACCAAGGGCTGGGGCAAGGAGTACGCCCTGCCCAGCAGCGCCTACCAGGTCTACTCCGGCGGCGGGGACTACCTCTTCTACTACCAGCAGGGGGACATCCTCTGCGGCTACAGGGAGGCCGACGAGACCGGCGTGGAGCTGCTCAACTGGCTGGACGCCGACATCAACGTAAGCGCCGTTGAGTTCTTCTCCTTTCTGGAGGACGGCCGGGTGGCGGTGATGACCGAGGACTGGCGCAGCTACTCCGTCAGAGGCAGCAGCACGGAGCTGGCGGTGCTCACAGCCACGGACCGCGCCTCCCTGCCGGAGAAGACCACCCTCACCTACGCGGCCCTGGGCATGGGCTACGATCAGCGCAACGCTGTCATCGACTTCAACAAGTCCAGCACCACCCACCGCATTGAGGTGACGGACTACTCCAAGTACAGCACCGACGAGGACTACTTCGCCGGCCTCACCCGGCTGAACACGGAGATTGTGGCCGGCAAGGTGCCCGATATCCTGGACGCCGGCACGATCTCCCTTGCCCAGTACGCGGCCAAGGGGGTGCTGGAGGACCTGTGGCCCTACATCGACGGCGACCCGGACATCGGCAGGGACAGCCTCATGGAGCGGCCCTTCCTGGCCGCCGAGCGGGACGGCAAGCTCTATCAGGTGTTCGATACCTTCAGCATCTCGACAGTGGCCGGGGCCACGGACGTGGTGGGGGACCGGCACAGCTGGACCGTGGCGGACCTCCAGGAGGCCCTGGCCAGGATGCCCGAGGGCTGCTCCATCTTCAGCTACTACGACACCAAGGACAGCATTCTCAGCACCGTCATGATGCAGAACCTGGACCAGTTTGTCAACTGGGAGACCGGGGAGTGCAGCTTTGAGAGCGATGCCTTCAAGACCATGCTGGAGTTCTGCAACCAGTTCCCGGCGGAGTACAACCAGGCTGCTGCCATGGACGACCAGGACAACGACTACAAGCGCATCTCCGAGGGCCGGCAGATGCTCAACAGCACATACCTGTCTGACTTTGAGAGCATCCAGACGGACAAGGCCCTCTTCGGCGGCTCGGTGAGCTACGTGGGCTTCCCCCAGGAGGACGGCGGCGTGGGCAGCGCCTTTGCGATCAGCGGCGGTCTGGCCATGTCCTCCACCTGCAAGGACAAGGAGGGCGCCTGGAGCTTCCTGCGCCGGCTGCTGCTGCCCAAGTTCGAGGATGTGGAGAGCTTGAAACAGGGCGGCTTCTGGGGCTTCCCCACCAACAAGGCGGACTTTGATCTGGTCCGGGAGGACGCCATGACCCCGGACGGCTACAAGCTGGATGAGAACGGGGAGCAGGTCCTGGACGAGAACGGCAGCCCCATCGAGGAGTCCTACTCCTCCGTGGGCTGGGGGAACGGCTTCATGGTGGATATCTACTCCACCAGTCAGGAGGAGTACGATCAGATCATGGCCCTGTACAACGCGATAGACAGCGTGTACAACTATGACCAGGAGATTTTCAGCATTGTCTCCGACGGTGCGGGCTCCTACTTCGCCGGGGACCGGTCCCTGGACGACACGGTCACCCAGATCCAGAGCCGGGTGAAGCTCTATGTCAATGAAAACCGCTGAGATCAAATTCGGCGGCCGGGGGAAAAAGCCCCTGGCCGCCGGGCAGGGGAAGGTGAAGCGGACCTGGGACCGGAGCAACGAGCGCATCCGGGACGTGATGCACTCCGCCGCCTTCCTGGGGCCCAGCGTGACGGGGGTGGCGGTATTTTTCATCGTCCCCTTCCTGGTGGTGGTGTACTACTCCATCATCCGCAGCCCCCTGAACCCGGAGTTTGTTTTTCTGGACAACTTCAAGGCCGTGCTGGGGAACTCCTCCTTCCGCACTGCGGCCGGCAACACCGCCATGTTTTCCGCCATAGCGGTGCCCCTGGCGGTGGTGCTGAGTCTGGGGCTGGCGCTGCTGCTGGAGTGCCGCATCCCCTGCAAGAGCCTGTTCCGCACCTTCTTTTTAAGCCCTATGATGGTGCCGGTGGCGTCGGTGGTGCTCATCTGGCAGGTGGTGTTCCACTACCGGGGCACGCTGAACGTCATCCTGGCCAATTTCAATGTGGAGCCCATCGACTGGCTCAACTCAAAGTACTGCCTGCTGGTGATCGTGGTGCTCTTTCTGTGGAAGAACCTGGGGTACAACATGATCCTGTTCATGGCGGCTTTGAACAACATCCCCAAGGAGCTGCTGGAGGTGGCGGACGTGGAGGGGGCCAGCGCGGCCCACAAGTTTTTCAACATCAAGCTGCGCTACCTGTCGCCTACGGTGCTGTTCGTGGCCATTCTGTCCATCATCAACTCCTTTAAGGTGTTCCGGGAGATCTACCTGCTGGTGGGCAAGTACCCCTTCGACGGGCTGTACATGATGCAGCACTTCATGAACAACACCTTTGAAAACTTCGACTACCAGAAGATGGCCTCGGCGGCGGTGCTGATGGCGCTGGTGATGGTGGCGCTGATCGCGCTGCTGTTCAAGGCGGAGGATATCTTCGGCAAGGACGTGGAGGGGTAACCGCTGACGGCAAGGGGTGCGGGGAATGTAGGGGCGAGCATCGCTCGCCCGCTCTGACGATACGCACCAGCGGTCCGTGAGAAGCGGGCGAGCGATGCTCGCCCCTACATTCGCTCTGACGGCGCCCATCAGCGGCGCCCGTCCCCGCATGTCTCCTGCAAAGTTATACCCAAACTGGAGAATGACAAAACATGAAAAAGAACCGCTACTTGGGGCGCTTTGCCCTGACCGTGCTGGCGGCGGGGTTTGCGCTGGCGTTTTTGATGCCCACGGTGCTGACCATCACCAACTCCTTTATGACCCAGTCGGAGATCAGCGCCAACTACGGCAAGGTGTTCTCCAATGTCTCCGGCAGCGAGGGCAAGACCTACATCTCCGAGACCGTGAACCTGAAGTTCATCCCCGACAAGGTCAGCCTCAGCCAGTACATCACCGTGCTCATCAAGAGCCCGGACTATCTGCTGAAATTCTGGAACTCCGTGATCCTGGTGGTGCCCATTGTGCTGCTCCAGCTGGGGGTGGCCTCCATCACCGCCTACGGCTTCACCCGCTGGCGGGGGAAGGTGCGCTCGTTCCTCTTTTTCTTCTACGTGATATTGATGCTCATGCCGGTGCAGGTGACGCTGGTGCCCAACTATCTGGTCAGCGACTGGCTGAACCTTCTCAACACCCGGTGGTCCATCATCTTCCCCGGGGCCTTCGCCCCCTTCTCCGTGTTCCTGCTGACCAAGTCCATGCGCCGCATCCCCGCCTCCCTCATTGAGGCGGCCAAGCTGGACGGGTCCAGCGAGTGGCAGGTGTTCAAGGACATCTGCCTGCCCCAGTGCCGCAGCGCCCTGTACTCCATCGCCATTCTGGTGTTCATCGACTACTGGAACATGGTGGAGCAGCCCATCATCCTGCTGCCGGACGCGGAGAAGCAGCCTCTGAGCGTATACCTCTCCACCATCAACTCCAGCGAGGTGGGCCTGGCCTTTGCCATCGCCACCATCTATATGGTGCCCTCGCTGCTGCTGTTCCTCCACGGCGAGGACTATCTGGTGGAGGGCATTGCCCACCAGGGCTCCGTGAAGGGGTAGGCGAAGCGTTCCTTTTTCAAAAGAAGGGGCGCCCGCCTCCGCACAGGCCCCGCAGCTTGCAGGCTGCCGCGGCGAAATCAATTTCCGCGCCCGAAACCCTGTTGAAAGGATAAAAACCGATGGAAGTAAAAGAAAAGTCCAAGAAAAGAGAGCTCATCAAGACCATCGCCATCATCTTCCTGGCGGTGCTGCTGGTGCTGACCTTCTTTTCGCAGACGATCATGAACCGCTCCCTGCCCGAGGTGGCCACGCAGCTGGTCACCTCCGGCACCATCAACGCCAAGATCCGCGGCAGCGGCACGGTGTCCGCCAACGAGAGCTACGAGGTGATCCTGGACCAGACCCGGGAGATCCGGAGCGTATGCGTGAAGGTGGGAGACAAGGTGGAGCAGGGGGATCTGCTGTTCGTGCTGGGGGATGTGGAGAGCCAGGAGCTCAAGGAGGCCCAGGAGTCCCTGAGCAAGCAGCAGATCGAGTACCAGAAGCAGATCCTCAGCTACTCCAAGGACTACGCCACGGAGGATCTGAGCGTGAAGAACCTGCGGGAGGATTTGCAGAAGGCCCTGGCCGCCCGGGACGCCAATCTGGTCACGGAGACGGACATCTCCTACGCCAAGGGGGATCTGGCCGCCGCCCAGACCCAGCTGAGCCAGCTGACGCGGATGATCGAGGAGCTCAAGGCCATCCAGGCGGAGAGCGAGGAGTACACCGAGGCCCAGACCAAGGTGAAGGAGCTGGAGGGCAAGGCGGAGACCCTGAACACCACTATTGAGACCAAGCGGAAGGAGCTCAACGACGTGACGGCCGACGACGCCCTCAGCGCGGACCGGAAGATCGAGGACGCCCGCCGGGCTCTGGAGGAGGCCCAGACCAACTGGGCCGGAGATTGGGCGGCCAATGTCGATGTGCTCAATAGCCTGGGAGAGCTCAACCTTCCGGCGACTCCCCGCGCTCTGTCCAGCTATGAGCAGGTGCAGATTGAGGGTAAGCTGGGCGAATTACAGCGGGCCGAATGGAACACGCCCGCCCCCAGTCCGGACGGTGATGGTGATGGTAAAGCCATGCGCCAGTCCAATGCCTACGGCTATGACAGGTGCCTCGCCGCCTACAACACCCTCCTGGCGGACCAGAAGGACGTAGCCGACAAGCAGCAGGCCTACCAGCGGGCGCTCCAGGACAAGGACGCCTCCGCCGGGACCGTGGCCGAGAAGCGGCAGGCCATCCAGCGGGAGATCGACGCGGCCCAGTCCGAGCTGGCCGGTGTGCAGCAGCAGCTGCGGGACGCCAGGCAGCGGCTGGAGGCCCTGGCCGGGGCCAACAGCCAGGTGAAGGAGCAGCTGCGGCTCTACGAGGCCGGGCAGCGGGAGCAGACCGCCGCCGTGGAGGAGCTGAAGACCAAGCTGGAGGAGCTCCAGGCCAAGCAGAAGGACTACGAGGCCGCCCTCACGGAGATTGCAGCCAAGGAGCGCGCCCTGGAGGAGGCCCTCAGCGGAAAGGACATTGACAAGCAGCTCAACAACCTGAATCTGGAGGCCATGCGCCTGGAGATCTCCCGGCTTCAGGCCCTGGTGGATAAGTACCAGAAGGACGCGGTGGACACGGAGATCCCCGCCAAGGTCTCCGGCATTATCAGCGCGGTCAACGTCACCGCCGGCAAGGAGAACAAGCCCGGCGAGGCCATGGCGGTCATCGACGTGATCGACCGGGGCTACACCATCAAGATCTCTGTCACCGCCGAGCAGGCCAAGCAGGTGAAGGTGGGGGATACGGCGGAGGTGACCAACTTCTACTGGGGCAGCGACATCACCGCCACTCTGGAGCAGATCACCCCTGACCCGGCCAACCCGGGCCAGAACAAGCTGCTGGTGTTCCGCCTCACCGGCGAGATCGACGCGGGCACCAACATCAGCCTCTCCATCGGCCAGCGCAGCTCCACCTTCAACACCATCGTGCCCAAGAGCGCCCTGCGCCAGGACACCAACGGCAGCTTTGTCCTGGTGATTACCAGCCGGAACACCCCCCTGGGCAACCGATACACCGCCACCCGTGTGGACGTGCAGGTGCTGGCGGAGGACGACACCAGCGCCGCCGTGACGGGCATCGCGGAGAATGACTACGTGATTACCACGTCCAGCAAGCCCCTGGCCCCGGGCACCCAGGTGCGGATGGTGGAGAACCCATGATGAAGGATAACCGTCTGGGGCGGATTCTGTCCGTCCTGAAAGGGCTGGGCTGGCGGCGGTGGGTCCTGCTGGGGGTGAACCTGCTGCTGCTGGCGGCCATGGGGGCCTCCCTGGCGGGCCTGGAAAAAATGCGGAGCACCCCGTCCACCCTGTCCGCCGCCCGGCGGTTTCAGGGGGAGGGGGAGACCCGCTTCGCCCAGCTGGCCGTCTTTATGCCGGAGGGGAAGGGCAAGTCGGAGGAGGACATCCAGCGGTTCCGCCAGAGTCTGGACGCGACGCTGGTTGAGCAGTCCCTGGAGGCCCCGGAGAACGGCAGCCTCACCATCGACGCCTACTGCGGCTTCGCCAGCGTCACCGTCAGCTCCGAGAACACCACCGGCTCCAGCGTGAAGGCCGCGGGCGTGGGGGGGGACTTCTTTTACTTCCATCCCCTCACCCTCCTGGGCGGGTCCTACATCCGCTCCGATGACCTGATGGACGATCTGGTGGTGCTGGACGAGGAGACCGCCTGGCGGCTCTTCGGCGGCACGGATCTGGCGGGGCTGACCATGTACATCAACGACAAGCCCTTTGTGGTGGCCGGGGTGGTGGCCCGGGAGACGGACTTTGCCACCCAAAAGGCCTACACCGGGGACGGGGGCGTGTACATGTCCTACTCCGCCCTCAGCCGGCTGGTGGAGACCGCCTCCATCACCTGCTACGAGATTGTCATGCCCAATCCTATCCGGAATTTCGCCAAGGGCATTCTGGAGGACTTCCCCGCCGACGGCGGCGATCTGGTGGAGAACTCCAGCCGGTACGAATTCTCCCACCTGCTGGAGGTGGCGAAGAACTTCGCCGAGCGGTCCATGCGCCTGAACGGGGTAATCTACCCCTACTGGGAGAACGCCGTGCGCCTGACAGAGGACTACGCCGCCCTTCTGGCGGTGCTGTCCATGGTGTTCGCCGTATGCCCGGCGGTGACGGTTCTGGTGCTGGGCATCCGGCAGATCCGCCGCACCTACCGCTTCGTGAAGGCCAAGGTGCCGGAGAAGGTGGAGGCGGCGGTGGAGAAGCGCCGGGAGGAGCGGCTGGAGCGCCAATACGAGAAAACATCCGGAGGGGAATGACCATGGCGGAGCTGAGCTTACGAAAGGTAAAAAAGGTATACGACAACACCGTGGTGGCGGTGCAGGCCTTTGATCTGGAGATTGCGGACAAGGAGTTCATCGTGCTGGTGGGCCCCTCGGGCTGCGGCAAGTCCACTACCCTGCGGATGGTGGCGGGCCTGGAGGACATCACGGACGGCGAGATCTACATCGGCGGCCGGAAGGTGAACAGCGTGCCTCCCAAGGACCGGGACATCGCCATGGTGTTCCAGAACTACGCCCTCTACCCCCACATGACGGTCTACGACAACATCGCCTACGGCCTGAAGCTGCGGAAGTTCCCCAAGCGGGTCATTGACCAGAAGGTTCGGGAGGCGGCGGAGATCCTGGATATCACGGAGCTCTTAAAGCGCAAGCCCAAGGCCCTCTCCGGCGGCCAGCGGCAGCGGGTTGCCATCGGCCGGGCCATTGTCCGGGAGCCCCAGGTGTTTCTCATGGACGAGCCCCTGAGCAACCTGGACGCCAAGCTGCGCAACCAGATGCGCTCGGAGATCCTCAAGCTGCGCCAGAAGGTGAACACCACCTTCATCTACGTCACCCACGATCAGACCGAGGCCATGACCCTGGGGGACCGGATCGTCATCATGAAGGAGGGCTTTGTCCAGCAGGTGGGGACGCCCCAGGAGGTGTTCCACCACCCGGCCAACCTCTTTGTGGCGGGCTTCATCGGCTCGCCCCAGATGAACACCTTTGACGCCCGGCTCATCCGGACGGGGGACCGGTACAGCGTGGAGGTGGGAGGCGCGACAGTGGCGCTGTCGCCGGAGAAGTGCCGCCGTCTGGCGGCGGCCGGCGCGGAGAGCCAGGAGGTGGTGCTGGGCATACGGCCGGAGCACATCGCCCTGTCCGGCGGGCCGGGCTCTGTGCCGGCGGAGGTGGACGTGTCAGAGATGATGGGCAGCGCGGTCCACATCCACGTGCGCGCCTGCGGCCGGGAGGCGGTGATCGTGGTGCCTGTCAGCGAGGAGGCCGCGGAGCGGGGGGAGGACACCCTGGCCGCCGGTACGGCGGTGGGCTTCACCTTCCGGGGCAGCGCGGTCCACGTGTTCGACAGGGAGACGGGGATCAACCTGGAGTTTCCGCCCGCCGCCCCGGCGGAGGAGCCTCCAGAGGAGCCCCAGGCGGAGCCGGAGCTCCCCCCGCCGCCGGAAGCGCCGGCCGCGGCGGCGGAGGAGGTCCCCCTGGAGGCGCCGTTCCCTGTCCGGGACCTGGGAGACCCCTTTGCGGAGGATTAGATGCGTAAAAATAAGATTTTATACTTTCGTAACAAACTGTGCTGGATTTCGTAACAACTGGAGGGTATAGTAGGTTTTGCAAGTGACAAGACTTCTTTTTCATCTGATCCTCCAAACGAAGGAATACCGGGGAGCCGCAGGCTCCCCGGTATTCCTTTTAGGGCGTCAGCATCTTTTCATTTTCAGACCTGACATTTGTTTGCAGCGCTCCCTCCCTGCATGACCATCCCCTCGTCACCGGCGGGGGGAGACGCTGAACCGGGGCCTCCCTCGGTCCCGGCTGTAGCGCGGTCAGCGGTCCATCAGGATCAGGTTCTGGACATTGTTGTGGTTGGGCCCGCTCTGGAGGAGGTAGACGGAGTAGTTCACGCCGCTGACCACGTCCAGATACAGGGAGCCAAAGGTCTCGTGGGGCGGATAGACCCCCAGCCAGGCGGAGTCCATGGTCTCGATGTCCAGGCCGGCGGGCATGGCCATGAGGTTCGTGTCCGCGTAGAAGAACTGGTACACGCCGGGCCGGATCCGCTTGAAGGCCCCCACCTCCTTGAAGCGCAGATCGCTGTAGACCACCCGGCCGTCGCTCATCAGCACGTCCATAGGCCCGCTGTTATAGGCCAGATTGCCGATGCGCAGGTTGGCGAAGCCGCCGGTGGGCCTGGAGGTGCTGTCGGTGATCTGCAGAAGGTCCAGGCCGCTGGCGGTGTTGATGATGGCGATGGTGCTGGCCGCGCCGGCCTGGAGGAGCATGGACTTTTGGATGTAAATGTAGCCGTCCCGGCCGGAGACTGTGACCGTGTGATAGCCGGGGCGGAATCTGCCGTAGCTGGAAGCAGAGGCGTAGTTGAGAGGGCTGACAAAGCGGCCGCTGCCCACGTGGACCCGAAAGGCGGAGTAGCCGTAGGCGGCGTTGAGGAACCGCACGGAGGAGGTTCTGCGCCAGGTGGTGACGGTGGTGGTGCAGTTGGAGCAGCCCCAGCTGCCGCCGGTATTGCCGGGATAGACCGGGCCGCCCTCGCCGGG
>ERZ779637.337-NODE-337-length-32876-cov-18.030377_pt1 | contig 32876 bp, 27 predicted proteins | sample MGYA00514196_ERZ779637 | MGnify/ENA primary metagenome ERZ779637 (study PRJEB29562, sample SAMEA4376700) | mouse gut metagenome | isolation source: Cecum | study: EMG produced TPA metagenomics assembly of the A DSS colitis mouse model was used to assess the...
CCTGACAAAACGGGATAATGCTGAAAATAAAACTAATTAATCAGCGGTTCCCTAGCCACTCACAGCAGGGGCTGTTTCGTGGAGAAGTTCTATGTTTCGCTCGGGAGAATGCCGAAAAACAGGCATTCTCCAGTTAGTGCGCGAAGGAGAGATAGGATGGAAAGCAGTGACAGGGAAATGATAGAGGAAATTATGCGGCATTTGGATGCGGAGTCGCAGCACGGGGTGTACCGCATGAGCATTACCTTTGACGAAGAGAGTGAAGAGGCGAAGAACATATCCCACGAATGCTGTAATATGTACGGCAGACCGGCGTCTGAGACGGTGGGGCTTCTGGATATGTATACGGATATGAACGCGGGCGAGCCGGACAGGAAATAGGCAGGCACGCGCCGAAAAATACGGAGGACGGTGTGATATCATGATACTGAGAGAACTGGCAAACTACGATCCCATCACCATACAGTGCCATGACAATCCCGATGCGGACGCCATAGCGGCAGGGTATGCGCTCTGCCGCTATTTTGAGTCTCTGGGAAAGCGTGCGCGCCTTGTCTATGGGGGCAGGAATAAGATACAGAAGCCGAATCTGCTGCTGATGTTAGAGCATCTGGAAATTCCCATCACGCATATAGAAGATGCGGCGGCTTATATACAGGAACAGCCGGGCGGGAAGCTGCCGGGACTTTTGGTCACGGTGGACTGTCAGTATGGCGCAGGCAATGTGATCAAGCTGCCGGCGGAGCAGGTGGCAGTCATCGATCATCACCAGATCGAGACGGCACAGCCGCAGTTTAGTGAGATCAATCCTCATGTGGGGAGTTGTTCTACGCTGGTGTGGCAGATGTTGTGCAGCGTCGGTTATAAGATCGACGACAGCAAGTTAGGAACGGCTTTGTACTATGGCTTGTTTACGGATACCAATCAATTTGCAGAGATTTTTAATCCGTTGGATATGGATATGCGGGAAGCGGTTCCCGTGGAAAAGACGTTGATCACCTTATTCCGTAATTCCAATCTTTCTTTGCAGGAAATGGAAGTAGCAGGGGTGGCGATGATACGGCATATCTACAATGACGATTATCACTATGCGATCATCAAGTCAAAACCCTGCGACCCGAATATTTTGGGACTGATCAGCGATTTTCTGATTCAGGTAGCGGAAGTTTATTGCTGTGTGGTTTATAATGAGACAGCGGACGGTTATAAGTTTTCGGTCCGCAGTTGTGTGAAAGAGGTACAAGCCGATGATCTGTCGGCATTTCTGGCGGAGGGAGTCGGATCCGGCGGCGGGCATCGGGAGAAGGCGGGCGGCTTCATCAATATGGCGCTCTATGAGGACGCTTATCCGACGCTTCACTCGGAAGCTTTTTTCAGCGAACGGCTCAACGATTATTTCGATCATTGTCAGATCATTTATGCCAAAAAATACGAGATCGATCTCACGGATATGTGTCCTTATGTGAAAAAGCGTATCCCCATCGGTTATGTGGAGGCAAAGGATGTGCTGCCGCTCGGTACGCCAATCACGATCCGGACACTGGAAGGGGACGTGGATATGGTGGCGGAAGAAGATTTGATCATCATGGTGGGGATCAAAGGAGAGGTATATCCGAACCGCCGGGAGCGTTTTGCCAAAACATATGAGGCGACACAGAAGCCTTACCATGAATGTGAGGATCACAGTAAGTGTGAACTCCTGTATGAGCCGACGGTACATGATCGTTCTACAGGAGAGGTCATGAAATTGATCGACTACGCAAAAATGTGCATTGCAAACGGCGGCGGACAGATTTATGCCAAGGAATTAACTGAAAGAGTCAAAGTGTTTACCGCATGGGACGAGGAGAAATATATGCTGGGCAAGCCCGGAGATTATCTGGCGGTGCGAAGCGATGATCGGCATGATATCTATGTGGTAGAACGGGATATCTTCTTTAAGACATATGAGGAAAAGAAGGATGAACAGTGCGAGAAGAACTTCTAGCCGCTCACAGCAAAGGCTGTTTCGCGGAGAAGTTCTAAGTCTCACACAGGAAAATGCCTGAAATGCGGCATTCTCCGCATTGATTTGAGTGACATGGAGGTTATCGTGGAAAAAGGAATGTATGACGCCTTCATCAGCTATCGGCATACACAGCCGGACAGCTTTGTGGCGCAGACGCTTCACAGATGTTTGGAAAGCTTTCGTCTGCCGCGAAACGTGGCGCGGCAGAAAGGCGAAGATAACGAGAAAGGAAATGCGGGGGAGAACGGCGCAGGGCAGCTGAAGACGCGGATTCGCAGAGTGTTTCGCGATAAAGAGGAACTGCCCCTTGTGAGCAATCTTGCCGATCCAATCACGGAAGCGCTTTCGCAGTCGGAGTATCTGATCGTGATCTGTTCACCTAGACTGAATGAGTCAATCTGGTGCCGCAAGGAGATCGAGACCTTTATTCGGATGCACGACAGGGAGCATGTGCTGGCGGTTTTGGCGGAAGGAGAACCGGAAGTCTCGTTTCCGGAGGAACTGCTCTTTCGGGAGGAGGAAGAACAGACACCTGACGGTAGTGTCATCTATAAAAAGATTCCCGTGGAGCCGTTGGCAGCGGATGTGCGCGGGAGCACGCGCAGGGAAATGCGCCGAAAGATCAAGAGTGAGCTGCTTCGTCTGGCGGCGCCCATGTTTAATTGCAGTTATGACGATCTGAGGCAGCGGCATCGGGAACAACGGATGCGAAAAATAATTCTGACGTCTGTGTCAGTCAGTGCGCTGTGTTTATTGATCGGGTTGGTCAGTACCGCAGCCGCCTTAAAGATACAGCATCAGAGTCAGCAGATCAAGGAAGACGCGAAGCTCATCTATGAACAGTCTGGTGTGATTGAAAAGCAGTATGAGGAAATAGAGGAACAGTATGCGCAGTCCAAACGGAGGGTCACGGAGGCATATGCAAGGGAAGCGCTCGGTTATCTGGAAGAAGGAGACCGTATGCGGGGACTGACGGTGGGCGTCATGGCGTATGAGGAATACCAGTCGGAAACCGCTGACGAGGAGCAGGCAGCCGAGGCGCCGCCGCAGCTGACATATGCGTTGACAGAACTGCTTCGCTTGTATGAGAACGGGGAACAGATCAAACCCGACCGTATCTTGGAGGCGGGCAGCGTCATTCGTTTTATGAAGCTGTCCCCAAAGGGCGGCAGGGTGATGGCGGTGGGAGATTCCGGCAGGCTGACGGTCTGGGAGAGCCTGCACGAGAGCAGCGAGATCTCGTTTCGACCGGAAGGGGAGGATCTTTCGTGGGAGTGTCAGGTGGGATTTGTGTCGGAAGACAAGATTCTTTATCCGCAAAAAAATGAGGGTGCGCAGGAAGAGGAGCTCTGCGTACAGGATCTCGAAACGAATGAGAACACGACCTATCCCTGCATCGGTTACGAGGGGGTGATTCCCATACCGGAGAAGGAAGCCTTTCTGGTGGTGGAGGAAGAAGGCTGCTATCTGGTGGGCGCGGACGGAAAAGCGGGCGGCAGGCTGCGGTGGCAGGAACTGGAAGAAGACCTGTATGCCCAAACCGGTTTTGAGGCGGAACAGGTGGTCACGGAGGACGGCAGGATCCTCGTGGCGATAGAGCTGGATGCGGAAAGCGGCGGTAAACGGATCGCAGCGCTTGCCTTTCCTGCCGATCCGGGAGAAGACCCCGAGACTTCTTTATATCCTATCGAATATGAATTTATCAAGGATCTCTGTCTGGAGGAGAGCCGCTATCAGAAGGGCGCCGATTTGCTCTATGTGACCGCTAACCATTCGGAAAGAACAGAGTCTGCACTCGCAACAGCGGGGCTGTCAGGCAGGCTGCAGGCATTTGACTTAAATGGTCAGCGAGAACTGTGGCGCTATGAGATAGCGGACGGCTGGCTCTATGATGTGGGATTTGCGCGCAGAGAGGGCAGTCATTATCTTCTGTGTCAAAAATACAGTGATGCCCTTTTGCTTGACAGAAGGGACGGGACGCAGATCGATACCTTTTCTTTCGGAACGGAGATCGTTGAGACAGGTTCCTATACGGACACGGATGACTTTATGGCATTTACCAGAGACGGCGTCTGGCATTATCTGGACACGGACTACAGGATGGATATGGTGGGGAACGTTTTTGCGGACTGCACATCCTCCAATGTGAAGGACTTTGCCATGGGGGACGGCTACTGCGTGACCCTGCCCTACGGCAGCAATCGGATCACGGTATATCGGCGGGCAATCGGCGAGGTCGAAGACGTTGTATCTGCATAACGGAGACGAGATCTATACATCTCCTTTATATGATACGGAAGAAGTTGTGGATATGGGGCGTAAGGCGCTGCAGGTCAGCAGTTATTGGAATTATACGGAACGCTGGCCCGGGTGTCTCAGTGACGATTGATTTTGTGGGTCTTGCAGTTTCGGGAAAAATGTGTATAATTAATAATGTATGGTCGATTGTACACTTCGACTAAGGAGGAATTCGATTATGGGCATTTTGTTATTGGGCGGCTTTCTTGTGGTAGTGATTATTCCTGTGGTGATTTCCGTAGTGTCGGCAGTTGTTTCAGGGATTGCAGCCGCGGTGGATGACGAAGAGGATTGATCTTCACAGAGTTAGGGACAGGGCAAGATCCCAGAGGGTGGGATTTTGCCCTTTTAATGCACACGCCCGCACAGAGAATATTGCTGCTAAAGCAGCGTGCGGGCGGCGCGGCGAGTAGGGAAGAGATCTTCCCTGCCCGATTGCACACGGGCATCCGCCTTCCCGATTCGATTATAAGCAGAGGAGTGAAAATAAGTGGAATCGAAAAATTTCATTGAGCAGATTATAGATAAGGATCTTGCGGAGGGTGTCTATGACACTGTGCACACGAGGTTTCCGCCTGAGCCCAACGGTTATCTGCATATCGGACATGCCAAGAGCATATTGCTTAATTACGGGCTGGCGTCCGAGTATGGCGGAAAGTTCAATATGCGTTTTGACGACACGAACCCGACCAAGGAGAAGAGCGAGTTCGTGGAGTCGATCAAGGCTGATGTGAAGTGGCTGGGAGCGGATTACGAAGAAAGGCTTTTCTTTGCGTCCGATTATTTCGACCAGATGTATGAAGGCGCGCTTAAGCTGATAAAAAAAGGCAAGGCGTATGTGTCGGATCTGACGGCGGACGAGATGCGCGAGTACCGCGGGACGCTGACGGAGCCGGGAAAGGATGACCCGAACAGGGAGCGCAGCGTGGAGGAGAATCTGCGGCTGTTTGAGGAGATGAAGGAAGGAAAGTACGCGGACGGGGAGAAAACCCTGCGCGCGAAAATCGACATGTCCTCCCCGAACATCAATATGCGCGATCCGATTCTGTACCGTGTGGCGCACCTGTCCCATCAGAATACGGGGGACAAATGGTGCATTTACCCCATGTACGACTATGCGCATCCCATTGAGGATGCGATTGAGGGGATTACCCACTCCATCTGCACGCTGGAGTTCGAGGATCACAGACCGCTCTATAACTGGGTGGTGACGGAGCTGGAGTACCCGCATCCGCCGAAGCAGATTGAGTTTGCAAAAATGTATTTGACCAATGTGGTCACAGGCAAGAGATATATTAAGAAACTGGTGGAGGACGGCATCGTGGACGGCTGGGACGATCCCCGACTGGTTTCCATCGCGGCGCTCCGCAGACGCGGTTTTACGCCCGAGTCAATCAGGCTTTTTGTGGAACTATGCGGCGTGTCCAAGGCAAACTCCTCGGCGGAATACTCCATGCTTGAGTATTGCATCCGAGAGGATCTGAAAATGAAACGTCCCCGGATTATGGCGGTAACTGACCCGGTCAAACTGGTTATTGACAATTACCCGGAAGGGGAGACGGAGTGGCTGCCCGTGGTGAATAACCCGGAGAACGAGTCGCTCGGTTCCAGAGAGGTGCCCTTTAGCAGGGAGCTTTATATTGAGAGAGAGGATTTCATGGAGGAGCCGCCGAAGAAATATTTCCGGCTGTTCCCCGGCAATGAGGTCCGGCTCATGGGCGCTTACTTTGTGAAGTGCGAAAGCTGTGAGAAAGACGATGCGGGAAACGTGACGGTGGTGCACTGTACCTACGACCCGGCGTCCAGAGGCGGCAACAGCCCGGACGGACGAAAGGTAAAGGGGACGATCCACTGGGTATCAGCGGCAGAGTCCGTGAAAGCCGAGGTCAGACTTTACGAGAACATCATCGACGAGGAGAAGGGCGTCTACAACGAGGATGGGAGTTTAAACCTGAATCCCAATTCTCTTACCGTTTTAAAGGAGTGCCGGATTGAGCCGTCTGTGAAGGACGCGAAGGCGTACGAGAGCTTCCAGTTCGTCAGACAGGGATTTTTCTGTGTGGACTGCAAGGATTCCAAGCCGGAAAACCTTGTTTTTAACAGAATTGTTTCTCTTAAAAGCTCATATGTCTTGCCGAAATCGGAAAATTAGGGTAAGATATACACGAAAGCAATGAGCAGTGCATAGACGTAAGATGAAAAAATGGCAGCTAGCTGACAATTTTTTCGGATTACGGATATATAGGGCGAATGCCCGTGAACGAGATGGAGCGAAGCGGAATCGAGTTTGCACTGCGGAATATATAGCGGAATATATATAAATATAACTTGGGGAGGATAAAGAAATGGCAGGACTGTTATCGGGGTTAGAGCAGTTTGGACTGAGTAATCTGGAAAGTATGGATCTCTATGAGACACAGAAAAAGCCGGAAGAGGGAGGCGGAGAAGGTGGTCAGGCGGCTGCGCATGTTGTGCAGGAGCAGGATTTCCTCTTTGATAAATCTTTTACCTGTCCGCTCTGCGACAGAGAATTTAAAGCGAGAACCGTTAAGATTGGTAAAGCGAAGCTTGCGGGAAGCGATCTGGATCTTCGTCCAAGATACGAGCAGATTGATCTTTTGAAGTATGATGTGATTATGTGCCCGTCCTGCGGCTACGCGTCACTGAGCAGATTTTTTAAATACCTGACTTCCCCCCAGGCGAAGAACATCCAGAAGGCGATTTCTGCGAACTTTAAGCCGCAGAAGGAGACGTCGGAGACTTATACCTATGACGAGGCTCTGGAGCGCTATAAGATGGCGCTGGCAAATGCGATTGTCAAGCAGACAAAAGCGAGCGAGAAGGCTTATATTTGTCTGAAGACAGCATGGCTTCTCAGAGGGCAGGCGGAGCATCTGGATCCGGCGGAAGAAGGCTACGAGGAGAAAAAGAAACAGTGCCAGGCGGAGGAGGACGAATTTTTGAGAAATGCGCTGGAAGGATTTCTGGCGGCGAGACAGACCGAGAGTTTCCCGATGTGCGGCATGGATGAGCCAACGGTGGATTTCCTGATCTCCGTGACGGCAATGCGCTTTGAGCAGTATGATGTGGCGAGCCGTCTGATCACAGGGCTTATTACGTCAAAGACCGCGAACCCCCGCATGAAGGATAAGGCGAGGGATGTGAAGGAAATGATTATGAAAAAAATTAAGGAAAAGAATGCCGCGACCAGAAAATAGCGGCGGGAATAAAAAAGTCCGGTACATATCGTATCGGACTTTTATTATGTGCACGCTTCATATGGAAGTTTGCTGTTTCACAGTTGTTTCGCTCTTTTATTGCCTTACTGCTATCAGCGGTAGGAAAGCGCTTTTAACATATTCAGATAGGCACAGCTCTCCTCGTAAAGCATGTCGGGATGGAAGGAGGAATCCTGAAAACGGGCATCCATCAGTCCGTCCAGGGTATAGGTTATCATCTGATCCAGCTTTTCATAATCCACTTCGCTCTTAAACAGGGAACGATTGCTCTGGTTTTTCAGCACAGCCTGCATATCACTAAGTACATTTTTCTGGCGTTCGATTGCCATGAGCGCCTCGCTCACATTCTCAAAACGGCAGCGGTCAAGGAACTGCTGCATATAAGGATAGTTCTTGAGCACTTGCATCTTGGCGTATTCCATCTGGCGGCGGATCTCAAAGTAATCCCGCTCTGTGGATGAAACGCCGCCGGTCAGTTCCAGTTTCATAAAACGCACGCTGTAGTCGTATAAAAAACTATAAAGTCCGAGCTTACTCCCGAAATAGTGAAACAAGAGCCCCTTACTAATCCCGGCTTCCCCTACGATATCGTCCGTGCTGGCATGTTTATAGCCGCCTATGGAAAAGACTTTTAAAGCGGCATTTATCATGCGATCCTGCTTTTCTTTTTTCAGATCAAAAAATTTCTCGTTCATGTTCTCCCCAATTTCTACATAAATTGACCTTTTCGGTCGAATATAACTATAGCACAACACCGCGAGGGATTCAATGTCCTGCGAAAAACTAGTTTTAAGAAAATTTTCACCTACAAGATGTTGTACCCCAAATGATATTTTCATAAAGTTTTCTCTTTTTTTATACATATTCTCTTTTCATTTTCACAAAATAGTATTAATATAATGGTAATAGGATCTGATACGGTGAAAGGAGAACACTGATGGCGAAAAAATTCGGTAAGTTATTGATGGTGACAGCGGCTCTTGGCGCCGTAGCGGGGGGTGCGTATTATTACCTGAAGGGCAGGGACGCACTGATGGACGACGATTTCGATGACGATGAGGATTTTGACAATTTCGACGACGATCTCGACGAGAGCGAGACGGATCGCAACTACGTGGATCTCGATCTCGGAAAGGCGGAGGAATGCGGCGCGAAAGCGGATTTGAAAGAAGAGTTTAAGGAAGGCATTCAGGCGGCGAAAGCTGAGGTGACCGACAAGGTTGTCGGGGGCGTGAATAAAGTGGAAGAGTTCTTCGATGATGAAGATGAGCACAACGGTATGGACTCGATCTAGCGCGGGTTTGTGAATGGACAGTTTGATAACATATATACAGAGGCGGCTCCGGACAGGAACCGCCTCATTTACGAGGTATCGCTTATAGGAATTTATCTGAATCCGGGAAATAGGGGATTTTGGCAGGCGGAGAAGGACAGCTGAGAGGAGGAAATCGGTTAATGCTAAATGAGAGGATTCTGTACCACGGAAGCAAGGAAATAGTCGAGGTACCGGAGATAAGGGTTCAGAAGTATAATAAGGATTTTTATTTTGGATTTTATTGTACCGTTTATTTTGAACAGGCGAAACGCTGGGCAACAAGATTTGACAAAATAGGATATGTAAGCGAATATCAATATATGCCGAATGAAATGTTAAAGGTAAAAAGTTTTCCAAATATGACGGAAGAATGGCTTGATTTTATTGCGGCATGCAGAACAGGAAAACCGCATGATTATGACATAGTGGAAGGCCCTATGGCTAATGATACGATTTTTAATTACGTTCAAAACTTTGTTGACGGAAAAATCAGCAGAGAAGCATTTTGGAATTTGGCAAAGTTTAAGAAACCGACACATCAGATTAGTTTTCACACTGCAAGAGCATTGACGACATTGAAATTTTTGAAGGGAAGTGAAGTAAGGGATGAAGAATGACAGTGCATTGTTTTATACCTGCAGTTTAATCGAATTTATTGGAAGACGACAGAAAATGAGAAGAGCTCTGGTAGTGGAGCATTTAGGAGAAGATACTTTAAAGCGTATATATAAATATGCGGATATATTTCACTGTGAACCGATAGAGAAAGTGGCAGATGATTTTATCAGCAGATGTAACATACCAATGGATTCCTTTGATAATCTTGGAAAGTGCAGATATGAGATTCCTGATTATTGGTCGGTTGGCGAGATTTATGAACGGTTGATTGAAGATATTTCTGAAAATTCAGAACGTGATATTATTGAGTGGTTGATGGAAGTGTATACATCATGGATTGATAGTGTGATATCGAATTATAATACGGACTTTTATTACCAATCAAGAGAATATATTGTCGAATGTTACAGGGAAGGGAGAGTTTGTGCTTAGGAACTAATTAACTTTGTGTGCGGGTAGAGAAGAACAGCCGAGAGGAGACTCAAGGCTGTTTTTTTGCGCGAATAAGCATCTCGAGTCTGCTTATTGCTGCGGTGTGTTCCTTGACAAAATCGCGTGGGGGGGGATAAGATGGAAAAGTGGAAGATTGCGGATCATTTAGTTATATATGAATTAGAAAGAAATGAGAGGGAAAAGAGAATGTGGCAGACACGAAAAGTAGGAAAGATAAGGCGCAGGCTGATGGCGGGGTTATTCTGCATCAGCCTGTTTGCGGCTGATGTGGCGGCTGTGATGCCCGTATGGGCGGCGGAGAACGCTGCAGCGGCGGAGCAGACACAAGCTCCTGTTGAAAGCGGGTCGGGGGAAACACAGGCTCTCGACGACGGAAATGGAGAAGGGGCAGCGGAAAATCCGGGTGGAGACAATGATGAGGATAAAGTGACGAATCCCGGCGGCGAAGGTGGAGAAAACCAGACGCAGAATCCCGGGGACGGGAAGGATGAAGACAACGCGCAGAACCCGGACGAGGGAAAAGACGGAGACGATGCGCAGAACCCCGACGAAGGAAAGGATGGGGATGATGCACAGAACCCGGACGAGGGAAAAGACGGGGACGATACGCAGAACCCTGATGAGGAAAGCGCGGAATCGGCAGAGCCTGTAGAGCCGGAGAAGATTACGCAGCAGGAAAAAAATGTTTCCGTGGGGGAGACGAATGTCAAAATGGCTGGCAGCGACGGCGTTTTCTATGATGATGTGCTCTATCTGTCGGCGAGAAATGTGATGGCGATGGATGAGAGACTGCAGGCGCGCTACCGCAGATTGTGCGATGAAATCGCTGCCGCTAAAAATAGTGGTGTGGAGATTGAAAACGCGGTGTTTGCGATGGATGCGGATGGGGGTCTTCATTGCTCCTATTCTGTTTCTATGCGCGGAATGGATGTAATATGCGCAGAGCTGGCTGACGGTTTGGAAGAGCCGCCGTCTCCGGATGGTGAAAACGGGGAGAAAGACATTCTGCCGCCTGTTACCGAATCGGAGAAAGCGGATGAGACGAGCCCTGACGGAGAAGAGAGCGAGTCGGAGAACAAGGATGACATAAGCTTTGAGGAGAACATAGAGAAGCTTTTCATGCCTGAGGCAGAGACCTTTGAAGTGGTCGAGCCGGTCAGACTTACGGATGTCGATCTGGGATATGGCGGGTATGAAGCGGGCGGTGTACAGGTTTATTCCCTTCTTCCGTCAGAAGACTATTTCAGGGATCAGCTGACGGATACTCAGAAAGCAATCTATGATGCGGCAAGGGATACCCTGACGAAAGGAACGACACAGTTCTCAGTTACCGTTCAGGATTCTTCCGGGATTGCGTGGGATGATATGACGCGAGCGGTCTGTGCCCTGATGTTGGTTTATCCGGCGGAGACGGACTGGATGAAAAATTGTCCGGATCGTTTTATTAGTATGGGTGTCAATGTAGTTGAAGGGGTCGAAAAGGTTGTTGTTACTTTTGGCAAATCTAATTTTTATAGCACTTCTCTGGAACAGCGGGCACAGGAAAAGGTGAAGGAGGTAGGGCAGCTTGCCGTGCAGTATGCGGTGGAAAACTATCCGAATGCGCCGGCATACGGGGTTGTCAAATATCTTGACCAGTGGGTCTGTGAAAACGGGTATTTTGCAAACGATAAGGGAGGTGAGGATGCATTTTACAAACTCGTCGAAGCCGGTGACAATGCGGATCCTGCTTTGCGGGAGGCATGGTATAACTGCCACACGGCGTACGGCATCCTTCTGAAAGGTTATGGTGTCTGTGAGGGCTACGCGAAGACGATGTCGAGGCTGCTAGATGCGGTCGGTATTCCCAATCTGTTTATAGTAGGGGATGTGCCCGAGGGCGGACACGCATGGAATTATGTGCGGATGCCAAACGGTAACTGGTATCTGCTGGATTCGACATTTAATGACGAAAGCGGCCCTCCCTCGCATAAGAAGTCAACCGGAAAGTATCTTTTGGTGAAGAATAACGGGCGACATGTGCCGGATGGAGATGTGTTGAATGGTGGAGAAAAGGATTTCATTTTTCCCACACTGGCTGACAGCAATTATGATCCAAAAAGAGAGCCTGCCGACTCATGGGAGCGCATAGAAGTCACCAAGAAGAAGGCCCTGTACGGCTGCGGGGAGACGATTGAGACGGATGACCTGACTGTTACATACTACGGGTCAGACGGGAGCGACAGGAAACTGTCTGCGTCAGACGGGCAGACGGATGGCTATACCACCAACGCAGCATCTCTCTCTACGGCACAGCCGGGGACACTGGATCTGGTGGTGACCTATGAGATGGACGGGAAGACGCTGACGGGGAAGGTCACGCTGACCGTGGCGCATATCCTGTCTGCCGAAAATACCACCGTCACCCTTTCGGCGGAAGAATATACCTACGACGGACGGCCCCAAATGCCTGTCCCGACAACGGTGTCCTATATGCAGAACGCGGCGGGCGGTGCGGGAGCCCCTGTTACGCTGGTGGAAGGAACGGACTATACCGTATCCTACATAAACAACATAAACGCATATGAGCCGCACGACGGTCGTGGAGGCGCGCCGGCGGTGGTCATCAAAGGTGTCGGGAACTATGGAGGCAGTGTCACGAAGACCTTTGTCATCAAAAAGGCGGCTGCGCCGCCTGCAGAGACAACAGAGGTCATCGGTTCGTGGTGCGAACAGCCAAACCCGAACCGCACCATAGACCTGAAAGATTACTTTAAAGCCTGCGAGGAGTATCCACTTAATCATACGGTCACAGTAGTGGACGACCCGAAGGGCATCCTCATCGGAACATTTGAGATCCGGGAAGATGTCCTCATCTACGGTACACGTGCGGCGCAGGAGGGCGATACAGCATCTATAAAGCTCAGCGCGGTCTATCAAAATTATCAGGATGCGGAACTGATCGTAAAGATCACTATGGTGTCAAGGAATGCGGCGCTGATCTCCGGCATCACCATGCCCCGGAGCGTCCCGTACAGCGGCGCGCCCGTCTCCTACAGAGGCACGGCGGTAGTGAAGGCAGAGGACGGCAGAGATATCACGGGACAGGTGACGCTTGACTACCGCTACAGCGGCACGATGGCGGATGGCACGGCTTACCCCGCACAGGACAGCGCGGCAGGACAGGAGAGCGGTACGACGGATGCGCCCGTAAATGCAGGGGACTATAAATTGACTATATCAGTCAGTAACAATGCGGATTATGCGGGGAGCATAACATTTCCTTTTACCATCAGGAAGGCGGATGCAGCCGTACAGGCAGAGAATCTGTTCGTGCTGATGCAGGAGGACGGCGGCACGCTCCCTGTCGGAGCGGACGGCGTGGGGACGGACGGGAACGGAGCGTACTATGCTTTTGCGCATAAGACGACAGGGCTTATGAACGGCGACCCGCTGACGACAGAACCGTCCTATACCGTGACGGAGGATGAGGCAGGCACGAAGTCCGTTACCGCCATCGACCTGTCGAGAGCGGGGGAGTACTATATCCATCTGTCGGGTGCGGACGCGGGGATGAATTATAACCTTACATACAGGTACGGCGTCCTCACCGTGTCGGAGGAGCGGGTTGGCTATACGGTCACCCTTGACGGCATGGGACACTGTGACGATTTCAGGAAGAACGGCATCAAGTCCGGCGCGCTTTTAGAGCTTTCGGAGAGCGAACGGACACCAACGCCCGAAGAGCAGGGCTGGGTATTCGCGGGCTGGTACAAGGATAAGAGCTTTGCCAAAGGGAAAGAGTGGAACTTCGATACGGACACGGTGCAGTCCGACCTGACCCTGTACGCCTGCTGGCTGACTTCGGCGGCGCAGGACGGAAACGGCTTAAAGCTGTGCGTGCAGGAAATCCCGGATCAGGTCTATACGGGAAGCGCGCAGAAACCGGCGGTGACCGTATATGACAGCGACGGCAAGACCCTGTTGAAATCCGGAAAAGATTATACGGTGAAGTATGTCAACAATACAAATGCGGTGGCTCTGGATGAGAACGGTCTGCCGAAAGCGACGGGCGGCACCGCGAAGGTTGTAAATCCGGGGAAGGCAGATGAACAGCTCACGGATGTGACCGGACATTTCACCAAAGACTGCCCTTATGTGGTCATTACGGGCAAGGGCAATTATACGGAGACGATTTACCGGAACTTCCTGATTCTGCCCGCACGGATTGACGCGGGGGACAAAGACGCGGCATCCGCGGGCGGCGCACAGACGGGAAACGCGCGGAATGCGGACAATACATCCCTCGCGGCGGGCTTTACCTTGAAATACACGGATCAGCTTGTGGTGAATCAGACGAAGGAGCAGAAGCCCTTCGGCTCCATGAAATACAAGAAAGGGATGAAAGCGGGGACGGACTTCACCGTGACGCTCGGTGTGGCGCATGGAGAGGGAGCCTTTAACGCTGGGAAGAATCCCCTTGCCACAGACTGGAAGGCGGAGGGGACGCTGAATGCGGGGAAACAGTATACGCTGCCTGCGATTCCCAAGGGCTACAGCGGCGCCTTCACCCTGACAGTCACGGGGCAGGGCAACTATACAGGCACAGTCACACAGAAGCTGTATGTGTCCGACAAGCAGAAGCTGATGAAGAATGCCACCATTACCCTTGGCAAAAACCAGAAGACATTTGTCTACACGGGGAAAGACGTGGAGCTGACGCCCGGATATTATAACGCGGAGACAAAGAAATATCATAAAGTGACGGCATCCGGCACGGTAGACGCTGCGGCTGCGGAGAATCCCAACGATATGTTCCTTGTAAAAGCCGGGAAGAACGGAAAGACCGGCGGGGAAAGTCTGGTCTGGGGAAAGGACTACACCATCGACTACGCGGGCACAAACCGCGCGGCAGGCACGGCGACCATGACCCTTACGGGGATAAACGGGTACGTGGGCACGAAGAGCGTCACCTTCAAAATTACAGGCACAGCTTTCAACGCAAAGACAGTTGATGTGAAGGCATATGACAGCACAAAGACATCCGATGCGCAGGCTGACGCCTTCCGTGCCTCCATGCCCTATACCGGAAAGGCAGTGACCCAGAATAAGGTCATGCTGACGACGAAGGTAACGAAGCAGAATCCGGAAGCAAAGGCGCTCACCTACGGCGAGCATTACACCATCAGCTACAAGAACAATGTGAAAAAAGGAACTGTCACCATGACTTTCACGGCAAAACCGGCGTCGGGTTATAGCGGCAGCTTTAAGAAGACTTATAAGATTACGCCGCAGAACTTGTCGAAGGAGAAACTGGCAATAGTGTCACAAAATGGTGCCGGACAGACGCAGGGCGGGAACGCGGTGAAAGCAGCTTATAGTAAGAACGGAGCGAAACTTTCCTTCATCATTACGAACGAAGCAGGGACGGCACTTCGGGAAGGTGTGGATTACACCGTGAAATATAAGAACAACAGTGCAGTGACCACGGCGCAGACGGCGGAAAATAAAAAGCCCCTTATGACTGTTACAGGCAAGGGGAACTATGCGGGGAAGGTGGAAGTGCCCTTTGCGGTCGTGCAGGAATACCTTGCGGGTGCCCTCGACAGAGGAACTGTGACGGTATCGTGCGCGCAGGTGCAGAAGAAGAACGGCATGAAGTTTAAGGACTTCAAGTTTAAGCTTTTGGAGGGAAAGAAAGCGCTCAGTGCAGGTGAGACGAAAGATTATGTCATCGACGAGACGGGCTGCACCCCACAGATTATCCAAGCCTACGCGGACGCGATGGCAGCCGGAACGGCGCTGCCGCAGGAGCCTGTGGTGAAGGTGACGGGAAAGAACGGTTACGCCGGGGGAGCGGACGTAGAAATCCCGCTCGGAAAATACATTTACGCCGACAAGCTGACCTCGGCAAATCTGTATGTGATTGTGTCGGAAGGAGCCGGACAGAGCGTCTATACAGGCGGACAGGTCACGCCGGATGTGGCGGTGTATTACGGAGAGAAAAGTGCGGTCAGCGCGGCGAAGAATGATAAGGAGAAGGACGAGACAAAACTGACCGCGGCGTCCGGTAAGTATAAGCTGAAGAAGCTGACAGGCGCAGCAGGAGAGTCGGCAGCCGACTATACCGTAAGCTACGGTGCGAACATCGCGTCAGGGAAAAACAAAGGCAGCGTGACAGTCACCGGGGCGGGGAAGTACGGCGGCAGCGTGACGGTGAAGTTTACGATTGGGAAGAAACCGATTTATTAATAGAAAAGCGGACATAAATCAGGAGCATCTTTTGAAGGGATGCTCCTGACTGTCTACCTCTATTTATTCGCCTGATACGGCGGGTCGGCGGGGTATCCACCCTTCAGCTTCTGCATACCGCGCTGGATGGCGTCTTTCGAGTTTTTCCAGTCGGCGTCTTTGTTGCGGTAGTCGAATTTTTCCACGAGCCATGAGACGTCTTCCGACTGACGCGCCATATTTTCTTCCATCAGCGGGAAGACCATATCATAAAATTCTTTTTTCTCTTTGTCATTCAGACGGCTGTCCGCCGCTTCGCAGAGATCGCCGAAGTGGTGCAGGCAGAATCCCTTGCTTTCCTTTACCTTAGCGCGAAATTCCGGGTCTTTTTTGAACATGACGAAAAAGGTGTCCAGATAGCGTTCGTATGTGTCCGCGTAACGTTTGCAGATGTAGCAGGACGCGTCTTTTTCCGCCGCCCAGATACCGATGGCGTTGGTGCGTTCGGTCTGCTTTTTAAATTTATCCTTCAAGGAAGTTTTGCCGGGAGCGAACGCCTTGATCTTTTCGTGTAGCTCCTGATTCATCTTCTGGTAATGCGTTTTCAGAATCCACGCGTTTCCCAGTGTGTTGCCGTAGTCAAACATTTTCTTGAAATGGTTTCTGCAGAAGCCCTCCTTATCGGTCTGCTCCCGCACGTCGCTTTCCATGTAGGAGGAGCCGGATCCGAGGACGAAATCCAGAAGGTCCTGTTCCACATTGCGTTCGATAAAGCAGAATGGACATTCGTCCTGCGCGTTGATGGCATCGTTTAAAGGGATGGTGTAGAGTTTTTCTTTCATAGGTAAGGCTCCTTTCACGGATAACGGATTCGTATTCTTACTGTTAAGTATAGCATTCTGAGGAGAAGAAGAAAAGAGATGGTGAAACGTAGAATTCTTTACATTAAATGATATTTGTAGTATAATTTATGTAAACCGACATTCCGATTTGCCAAATAAAAAAGGAGGTATATAAGTGAGCGCGCGCGCGTGGTCAGAGCGGATGACGGAAAAACGTAAAAGGGGAAAAACATTGAAAGTACAAGTGAAAAACAAGGGAATGATCTGTCTCCCTGCGCATGCAATGGAAGCTTTTGCCATCTGAGAGCGGGATATTCTGGACTGCAGCCTTACGCAGGCGGGTATTCTGCTGACACCTATCATCCCGGCGCAAAGTATGGCAGGGCTGAAAAAAAATTGACGTACAGATTGAATGCTTTGGCAAATTCAGCATTTATCGGAATGGGCGTTATCATCCGATGAAAAACAAGAAAGCGGAAGAGCTGCTTTCCTACCTTTGCTGCAACGGCGGAAAAGCGGTCAGGAAGAGAATGCTGGAGGAGCTTATGTGGGCGGAAGCGGAGCGGGGCAGAGCCCGTGACAGTCTGTACAAGGTGTGCGCGTTTCTGAACGGATGGCAGGAGAGGGAAGGGGTTGCGCTGCCGCTTGCTATATACAGAGAAGAGATTTATCTGGATACGGAGCTGATAGAGCTGGATTTGCAGAAGTTTTTCAAGTGTCTCGACAGTGAAAAGGTGGAGGACTGGGAATATGCGGAACGGCTTTATACGGCTCCTCTTTTATTTGAAAACAGCTACGAGTGGGTGGAGGACTACGAAGCCGTTTATGATATGGCGTATTATGAGGCGCTGGGCAGGCTCCTAGAGCACTATGAAAAGGAGGGAAATAAGGAAAAGGTTCTCTACTACAGCAGGAAGTTAAAAGGATTCCGATAACTTTCCGATTTGTTTACGGAAACTTTCCGGGTCTCCATGCTACACTGACGTCATCAGACAGAAAGCGCAGCTGCAAAATGTTTGAAAAAAAATGTAAATGGAGGAAATGAATTATGGCAACACCTTACACACTCAATGTAGACCATCAGGGGACATCCTGTGGTGATTTCTGTATCTACCAGACCTATGAGGATCAGGATGAGGATATTCGCTCTCTCGTATGGTTCAGCAAGACGGCACATCCCGGGACTAAGCTGAAATTCGGCTGGGATATCGACTACAGCTTCGCATGGTGCGAAGAGGGTTCGCTGGAACCCGGCGTAGTATTCCACGCATCCGAGGTGCGGAAAGCCGACCCTTCGGATCCGACCAAAAACTCCATCGCTTTCAAGCGGGAGAACGGCGCGTACCATTTTGTGGAATCCGACCACAAGACGACGCAGGGCAAGCTGGGAATCAGATGCGACGGTTCCATTCCGGCAGGCAAGGCATCCATCGGTATCGGCATGTCCGGCAATCCGGTGTTTGCAAGACCTGCGGATCCCAATCTTCAGTACACCTTCGGGCTGCATCCTAAGTACTGGATCGCGTTCGGCGATTTTGAGGAGGGCGAGGTTATCGACCTTAACCGCATGACCCAGAGATTTGAGATCAAGTTCCCGATCAACCAGTATGAGAGATCGATCAAGCTTACGCCCAACAACTCATGGGAAGCGATTGACTAAGAGGCATATATGTCCAAAGAAGCGGGCCGGCAGACGAATTGGACTGCCGGTCCTTCTTTAAGCAGAAAAAGAAGCATACTGCGGTTTCATGCTTCAGAATGGAGGAGACGATGATATTACAAAATGAGGATTACAGGGAACGCGGCGTTACGATAGCGATAGACCATAACATCCGGATGATGAAGGCGGATCGGAGGGGATGGTTTTATAAAAAGTGGTCCGGGCTGACCTCGGGAACCGGGAGGGAAGGCGATCTGGAAAAGAATTTGGAAGGGCATTTGAAAGAGGCGAAGGATCTTTACAGGGGCGCTTATGAGCGGGGCGTGATCCCTTATCCGACTACCGTGCCGTTTACAACCTATAAAAAGGAACTGTGCGGGCGGGAGGATGAACTGCAGGGAGAAGATACGCTGATGGATGTGCTGCGCAGGCTGCCGAAAGGGGGACTGCTCCATGTGCACAGCGCTGCCGCACTCTCGGCGGATGGGTTGATTGAGCTGCTAAAAGAATGGAATGGCAGCCCCATATACATTGTGATGGACGGATACGATGCGGGTAAAATGAATTATGTGTCTGACGAGCGCAAACCGGTTCCCGGAAGGGAGATGCTGCTGAAAGATTTCTGGAAAGTGAAGGATGCGGAGACAAAACTCAGACAATGGCTGACGGTCGGGGAACATACAAACACGGCGAGGTATATCTGGGATGAGTTTAATAAGATATTTACCAGAACCGGCGCTCTGTTCGCGGACAGGGAATTCTATCTGGAGTATCACCGCAGATTCTTTTTAGAATGTCTCAGGGACAGGATCGATTATGTGGAGCTTCGCTGCGGATTTCAGGATTTTGAGGAAGGGCAGGCTGAGGTACAGCACGATGTCATTTTGAATCAGTCCCCGGATTTTCTGGATGTGCTTGAGGAGGCGAGGAAAGCGGCTGTGACAGCGTATATGGAGGAGATAGGGCAAGACGGCTGGAAACTTCCTTACGGTGATCTTGGCATTGGCGTGATCCTCTGCGCGAGGAGGGACTTAGATCCCGAAAACCCGGAGCACAGATTGAAGCTGATGAGAAAGCTGGATACGGCGATAGCATGGAAGAGCGGACCTTACGGGAAATTGATAAAAGGGTTTGATTTTGTCAGCGAGGAAGATCGCGGAAAGACAAGCTATTCCTACTACAAAGATATCATTTACGGGGAGGTGTTCGACGGGTATGAGGAAGGTTCTCCGGAGGAAGGGGCATTTAAGCCTTTGAAGCTGCAGTATAAGCTGATCGGCGTTTCCCGAATGGAGGTGATGGAGCTGATGCTTCATGCCGGTGAAAGCTTGTGGATGGAGCAGGAAAACATCATTGACGCGAAGATCGCATCTAAAAGCAGGATGGGACATGGCTTTCAGATGCTGGAGTTTCCGGCTGCATTGATGGATTATCTGTATGCGAGAAGCGCGGATTCTCCGAGTGGTCCCGTGCTTGAGGTATGCCCGATCAGCAACCAGATGCTCAGGTATTTCCCTGACATCAGAAACCATTACGCGCTGATGCTTATGAAGCTGGGAGTGCCGTGTGTGCTCGCCAATGACGACCCGCAGATATTGGAGAATCCCGGACTTTCCTATGATTTCTGGGAAATGTATATGGCGTCGGACGGCGGTCTGATGATGGTCAAGGGGCTGGTGTTCACGGCATTCGTATTTCAGTATCAGGACAGGAGGGAGCTTCCTTTGAGCGAATGGGAGGATGGTATCTACGCGGACTGTCTGCAGGATTTCAAGGAGAAATACTGGATTCCTTTTCTGGAAGAAATGGCGGAATATTTCGGAGAGGATGAGGAATAACGGAGGGGCGGCAGGACGCTGCCCTTTCTGATGAAAGGGAGGAGAACGATGAAACCGATTAATTTAATGATAAGTCAGTATAATTTCAACAAATCAGATGCGTCCCGTATTCGCTATATTGTCATTCACTATACGAGCGGCTTCGGCACAGCAGAGCAGAACTGCCGGTATTTTGCCGGCGGGGACAGAAAAGCGTCTGCACATTATTTTGTGGGATACGACGGGGAAATCTGGCAGAGCGTGGAGGATGAAAACATTGCATGGCATTGCGGCGCGAAAAAATATGTACATCCGGAATGCCGGAACAGCAACAGTCTCGGCATAGAGCTTTGTGCGAGCAAGAAAAATAGGGAAAGCAAGGAGCCGGGAGACAAAGACTGGTATTTTGAGGATGCCACGGTAGAAACGGCGGTGGAGCTGACCAGATATCTGATGGATAAATACGGGGTGCCCGCATCCAGAGTGCTGCGTCATTATGACGTCACCGGAAAGACCTGCCCGGCGCCCTTTGTGCACAATACGACGCAGCATACATGGGAGGAATTTCAAAAAGCGATCAGCCGCAAGGGTCGGTCTGAAAAGGGTGGTCTGTTCAATCAGCTGCTTGCGGTGCTTGGAAGATCGCGGGAAGAGCGGCAGCCAAAAAAGGAAGAAAGCGGAGACGGGCTGCATCCGATTATGGGCAGACCCTGTGTGAGCGCGGAGCAGATTGCCGCCTACATTAAGGAAAAGAACCCGGCAATGTCGGACTGCGCGGAAAGACTGGCACAGCTGTACATAGAGGAAGGGCTTTTTGAGGGCGTGCGGGGAGACATTGCGGCTGCGCAGGCAATGGTGGAGACCGGCAACCTGACCTTTGAGGGGTCTGCGGTGACGTTTGAGCAATATAATTTTTGCGGATTAGGCGTTACGTCGCGTGGCATGAAAGGGTGCAGCTTTAAGACGGTGCGCGACGGGGTGCGGGCACAGATCCAGCACCTGAAGGCATATGCCAGCAGGGAAGAGCTTGTGAACGGCTGTGTTGACCCGAGATACGGCTATGTTGAAAAAGGCTGCGCGCCCTATGTGAAATGGCTGGGACAAAAAGAAAACCCGGAGAGAAAGGGATGGGCGTCCGGGGAGGGATACGGCGGCAAAATCTGCAGGGTTCTGCAGGAGATGAAGAATCAGAAAAAATAGAGAAGGAGGGGCGTATGTTTGGGAAAAAATCGGAGTTTGTCCAGTATAAATTTCTTGTGGACGGGCTGAGCGATGAAGTTTTGAAGAAACGTGTGGAGACAAGCCTTCGTTTCTATATCACAAGGGCAAATAAATATAGGAAGAGGGACGCATTTCTGGGAATGGCAAGCATTGTACTGCCCGCTTTTGCGACCTTTGCGGCGGCTGCCGCAAGCTTTTATGAAGAACAGTATCCGTCGCTCGATCTGGCGGTTCCCGTGATCACGCTGATCGCTACGGTGACGGCGGGTGTAATCGCGCATTTTAAGTTTTCCGAGAAAAAGCAGAACTACAGAAATCTTGCCGAGAGCATGAAGAGCGAGGTGGCAATGTATGTGTGCCGGGCGCAAAAATACAGCAGGGAAAAGACCGAAGATGAGGAGCAGGCAAAAGATATTTTCCTGCAGGCGATCGAGAAGATCATAGAGGATGGCTACCGAAAGAGCAGGGAAGTGGAGACGGCGGAGCAGAGTATTGCGGAGAACAGGGGTTAGATGCTATACTAGTTATATATTAGTATACAGAGGATACGATTATGCAGACAAACATCCCTAATGTAAACGAAGACCCGGCGGGCATTCTCTCGCGGGTGACCTGTTTTGCGCTCGATATGGACGGCACGATTTATCTGGGAGAGCGGTGGATCGATGGCGCGAAAGCGTTCCTCGAGCGCATCGAGGTGTCGGGGAGAACGTATGTCTTTTTGACCAACAATTCCTCCAAAAATGCGGCGGTCTATGTGGAGAAACTGGAGCGGATGGGGCTTGTTGTGGGGGAGGAGAAGATCGTCACCTCTGGGCAGGCGACGATCTACTATCTGAAACGGCATTTTCCCGGAAAAAAGGTATTTCTTTTGGGAAACATGCTTTTGCGGGAAGAATTTCTGCAGGCGGGCATTGTTTTGGAGGAGGATAATCCGGATGTAGTGGTGACAGCCTTCGACACCTCCCTCGATTATAAGAAAATGTGCAGGGTCTGCGATTTTGTGCGGGCAGGGCTGCCGTATCTGGCGACCCACCCGGATTACAACTGCCCGACGGAGGACGGCTTTATCCCGGACGCCGGCGCCATCCACGCATTTATTCACGCTTCGGCTTTCCGCTATCCCGACAGGGTGATCGGCAAGCCGAATGGCGATATTATAGATTATTTGACCACAAGGGTCGATACAGAGAGAAGCTGTATTGCCATGGTGGGGGATCGCCTGTACACGGATATCGCGGCGGGCAGGAACCATGGTTTACAGAGCGTGCTTGTCCTGAGCGGGGAGGCATCTCTGGAAGACGCGCAAAACTCGGAAGTAAAACCGCATCTGATTTTTTCATCGGTGCGGGAGATGATTCCCTTTCTATAAAAAGGAGTAACCGGACATGAATGTACAGGCACAGATTTGTGGAATAATTTTACTTGTTATCATGTTTTTGTTTTACAGGAGGTACGAGTCGCTCCGCCTGAACACGCAGATCGGATTTCAGGTGCTGATGCTGTGTATGCTGCTCTGTATCTTTCTGGATATGCTTTCCATATGGGCGATCGTGAGGCTTCTTTTAGATTATCGATGGGCGGTGTATGTCATCTGTAAAGCGTACCTGATGTCGATTGTGCTGGTGGGCTTTGCCGGCTTCTGGTACGAGTGCACGGATGTGTACGAGGACAAGAAAAAACTTCGGCAGATAGCGATAACCGGGGGTGTGGCGTGGCTTGCCGGGTGCTGCGTGATTGCCGGTCTGCCGCTTGGCATCTACAAGATGGGCAGGGTTGTGTATACGGCGGGACCTGCCGTGATGGTGACCTATTTTTTTACAGGTATGTTTATTCTCGTGAATATCATCTTTACACTGGCAAAGCGGAAACAGGCGAACCACAGAAGGAGTCAGGTAATTCTGTCGTGGCTTGCGCTTTGGCTTGCGGCGGCGGTGATGCAGTTTTTTAACAATGAGCTGCTGCTCGTGGGTTATGCCGGCGCTCTGGGCGTGCTGGTCATCTTTTTCAGACTGGAAAATCCCGAGTATCTGACGGACGCCGTGACGGGGCTGTTTAATCAGGACGGTCTGCTTCTCTATGCGAGAAAGCTTTATAATGAGCAGAAACCTTTTTCCCTCATGTCCATCTGGTGGAATCTGGGCATCAGTCAGGCGGACGAGGGGGCGAGAGAACAGGCGGTGATGGCGGCTTTTGCAAGGAGACTGCCCAAACTGGACGATACCAGAGTGTTCAAGATGGCTGACGACGAGGTGTGGATGATCTTCGAGGACATGGAGCACGTGGAGGACACCGTCGATAAGGTCAGGAGCTTTGTGGAGTACGGAAGACGCGAGCTGGGCGGCATGGCGCAGGCGGCGTTCACCTATATGCCGGACGCGGCTATGGTGGGTGACTATCAGGAGATGGTCCATCTGATGCAGTACGCCAGATGGAAGAGCAGCGACCACAGCGCGAGCAATTTCAAAGAGGTGGACGCTGACTTCGTGGAGCAGATGCGCAAAGAAAAGAGCATGGAGCAAATGTTGGACGAGGCGATGAAGGAGGATCGAATCGAAGTCTTTTATCAGCCCATTTTTTCCACCAAGGCGAAAAAGTTTGTAAGTGCGGAAGCGCTTGTGCGGATGCGCGATCGGGACGGCAATCTCGTGCCGCCGGGCGCTTTTATCTCCGTGGCGGAGGCGAACGGCAAGATTCTGCAGCTCGGGGAAATCGTGTTTGAGAAGGTGTGCCGTTTCTTTACGAAGGAGCAGCTTGAGCAGTACGGGCTGCATTATATAGAAGTAAACTTGTCGGTTGTCCAGTGCGGTTATCCGGGGCTGGCGGACGATTACATAGGAATCATGGAAAAGTACCAGATCAATCCCAAATACATCAATCTGGAGATCACGGAGTCCGCGTCCATGGCGGCGAAGAAGACGCTTTTAGAAAACATGCGCAGGCTCATGGAGTACGGGGTGTACTTTTCGCTGGACGATTTCGGCACAGGGCAGTCCAATCTGAATTATATCGTGGATATGCCGGTCAATATCGTGAAGTTTGACCGGGAGATGAGTCAGGCATTCTTTCAGGATGAGAAGGCGAAGTACGTTATGAATGCGGCAATGCAGATGATCCACGGCATGAAGTTAAAGATAGTCTCGGAAGGTATCGAGACGGAAGACCAGTATCTGGCAATGGAAGAGCTTTCCATCGACTATATTCAGGGCTACTATTTCTCAAAGCCGTTACCTGAGGCGGCGTTTCTGGCATTCCTGCAGAGCAGGCAGTAAGCCGGAGTTATAAAGCGGCCATGTGCAAAGTGCATAAACTGTCTGCATAATTTCTATCTAAAATGGCAAAAATGGAAACAAATAGAAAAAACCTCTTGTCAGAATGACGGGATGGTGTTATATTAAATTCAAGCAAACGGAAACGTTACCGGGGACGATACCGAAACCGTTACTGCAAACGTTTCCAAAACAACTAACCAACATTTCAATTATTGAAAGGGAGAGGAAAAAACAATGAAAAAGAAACTTGTTAGCACGATGCTTTGTGCAGCGATGATCACGACTATGTTAGCAGGCTGTGGCGGTTCTGACAACGGCGGCGCACAGGCGCCCGCGGCGGACGATTCCGCGGCAGAGGCGCCCGCGGCGGACGATTCCGCGGCAGAGGCACCCGCGGCAGACAGCGGTGATTCTGGTGAGGCGGCTGCTCCGGCAGCAGGCGGCGGTTCGGTTTACTGGCTGAACTTCAAGCCCGAGTCCGACGAGGTATTGCAGGAGGTTGCTTCTGATTACACGGCAAAGACCGGCGTTGAGGTAAAGGTAGTAACCGCGGCTTCCGGCACATACTCCACCACACTGTTATCCGAGATGGATAAATCCGCGCCTCCGACACTGTTTGTCATCGGTAACCAGGCCGGTGTGAAAGACTGGAAAGACTACGCGCTGGATCTGAACGGCACGGCGATCGCAAACGAGCTGAACACAGACGCTTACAATCTTTATGATGAGACAGGGAAGTTGGTTTCCATCGGTTACTGCTATGAGTGCTACGGCATCATCGTAAATCCGGATCTGATCGAAAAAGCAGGTCACACCATGGATGAGATCAAGAACTTCGACGGCTTGAAGGCAGTGGCAGAGGACATTCACGCACGCGCAGGCGAGCTTGGGTTCGACGCTTTCTCCTCCTCCGACATGGATGATTCTTCCTCCTGGAGATTTACGGGTCATATGGCGAACCTCGAGTACTACTATGAGCAGGAGGGAACGGCCTGGACAGAGTGCCCGCCTACCATCTCCGGCAAGTATATGGACAACTTCAAGAACCTGTATGACCTTTGCATCAACAACAGCCTGACAGATCCCAAGGAGCTGGCAACCGGCGGACATGACGCAGAGAACGAGTTTAAGACAGGTCAGGCAGCGTTCTTCGTAAACGGTTCCTGGGAGTATGAGGCAGTTAAGGCGGATGTGCCGAACGCAACGATGATCCCTTACTACTGTGGCGTTGCAGGCGAGGAAAAGGCAGGTTTGAACTGCGGTACTGAGAACTGCTGGGCAATCAACAGCAAGGCTTCCGCAGAGGATCAGCAGGCTACCATGGACTTCATGGTTTGGTGTGTGACAGACCCCGACGCTTCCCGCAAGCTGGTTGACACCTTCGGCGTTATGCCTTACAAGTCCGCAGCAGAGTCCACCAACGGATTCCTCGCAGCGGCTGACAAGTACACCTCAGACGGATGTTATGTTATGAACTGGGCAACCAACTTCCAGCCTAACGTAGATTCCTACCGTGCTACGCTGGTGAGCGCTCTGAACCAGTACAACGCAGACCAGTCTGACGCAAACTGGGAGACCGTCCGCACAGCATTCGTAGACGGCTGGGCAGCAGAGTACAACGCAGTAAACAACTAAACAACAAGCCAATAATGAAGTAAATTTATAATAATGTATTACAAAGGCGGCGGGGCGGTGATATCCGTCCCGCCTTCTTAAATGAAATTTTACATGTTAACAGAAATAAATCAGGGGGGTGATACCATGAAAAGCAAAAAAATAACCGCCACGAATTCTCTTCAGAAGGCGACGAAACGCTGGGGATTTCTCTTTATGGGTCCTGTACTTATTGCATTCATCATCGGATTTGTCTGGCCTTTCATTCAAGGTATCTGGCTGTCCATGTGCCAGTTCCGTTTGATATCCGACGCGAAATTCATCGGTTTTGGCAACTATATCAAAACTTTTCAAGATGCTTCTTTCCGTCACGCATTCTGGTATACGGCAATGTTCGCCATTGTATCGCTTGTCTTTATCAATGTACTGGCGTTTATCGTGGCATATATTCTGACATTGGAAATTAAGGGAAGTAATCTGTTCCGTACCGTGTTCTTTATGCCGAACCTGATCGGTGGTATCGTATTAGGTTATATCTGGTCAATGATCTTCGACGGTATTCTCGGACGTTATCAGACTTCCATTCTGTTAGATAGCAAATACGGTTTCTGGGGACTGATCATCCTGATGTGCTGGCAGCAGATCGGTTATATGATGATCATCTACGTTGCCGGACTGCAGAATGTGCCCGGCGATATTCTGGAGGCGGCGCGTATCGACGGCGCGACTTCCATGCAGACACTTTTCAAAGTGACGATTCCGAATGTAATGAGTTCCTTTACGATATGTATCTTCCTGTCTCTGACAAACGGCTTCAAGCTGTTTGACCAGAACCTGGCGTTGACCGGCGGACAGCCGTTTGTCATCCAGCCGGGCGGAACGACCATCAAGACGACAGAAATGCTGGCACTCAATATTTATAACACCTTCTACAGTTCCAACACGACTTCTCAGGGTGTGGCGCAGGCGAAGGCAGTAGTCTTCTTTATTCTGGTGGCGGGACTTGGACTGCTTCAGTTGAGCTATACGCGTAAGAAGGAGGTGCAGCAGTAATGAAAAAGAGTACAAAAACCATTCTTTCCGTGATATTGTCTGTAGTCAGCATTATCTATGTGCTTCCTGTGCTGGCGGTTGTGATGAACTCGTTTAAGCAGAATACGTTTGTAAAGACCGATACCTTTGCGCTTCCCACCGGGGAGATGAGCGCCGGTTTTGACAACTTCATAAAGGGTATGACCTTCGGTAACTATCCTTTTGTGAACAGTGTGCTTTACAGTGTTTTGATTACTTTGCTCTCCACATTTTTGATTTTGCTCTGTACATCCATGGCGGCGTGGTATATTGCGAGAGTGGATTCCCTCTTCTGCAAGGCGATTTACTTCCTCTGCGTGTTCTCCATGGTGGTGCCTTTCCAGATGGTTATGTTCCCGCTCTCCAAGACGGCGGATAAGCTGCATCTGAACACGCCCCTGTCGATCTCGATCGTCTATCTGGGGTTTGGCGCCGGGCTTGCCATCTTCATGTTCGTCGGATTTGTAAAAGCGATTCCGCTTGAGGTGGAGGAGGCGGCATCCATCGACGGATGCGGGCCGGTGAGAATCTTCTTCCAGGTGGTTGTGCCGATGTTAAAGCCGACCATGATTTCCGTGGGCATTCTGGAGATCATGTGGGTGTGGAACGATTATCTGCTGCCTGTACTGGTGCTCGATATCAATAAATACCGCACGATTCCGATTCATATCCAGTATCTGAAGGGAAGCTACGGTACGGTGGATCTGGGCGCGACGATGGCGCTGATCCTGATGAGCATTATTCCTGTTATCATTTTCTACCTGTCCTGCCAGAAGTACATCATCAAGGGCGTGGCTGCAGGTGCAGTCAAAGGTTAGAGTGAGGATTATGGGGAAGCGCTGATTCGTTCACCGCTTCCTCAGATTGTATTAGGGAAAAATTACTGATCGAACTTGCCAATTTCGACAAAATATTGTAAAATTTTTTATAGAAATCGATTTCCGAACGGATTCGGAATGGTTGACAGGAAAGGAAATGTGGACATTATGAGAAAGAGCGGTGTTTTGCTGCCTGTTTCTGCCATCCCGTCAAAGTATGGGATCGGCGCGTTTTCCAGAGAGGCATATACCTTTATTGATCTGTTAGAAGAAGCGGGGCAGTCCTATTGGCAGATTCTGCCGCTTGGTCCCACGGGCTATGGGGATTCTCCCTATCAGTCATTTTCCACTTTTGCAGGAAATCCTTATTATATGGATCTGGAGTCGCTGGTTGAGGACGGGTATCTTACGAAGAAAGACTGCGAGCAGTATGATTTCGGTGATGACGACGCTTATGTCGATTATGAGAAGATTTATCTGTCCCGGTTCAAAGTGTTAAAGACGGCTTTTGAGAACAGCCAGATCGGGAAGGACGAGGCATATCAGAAGTTTGTGGAGGAGAATGCCTACTGGCTGAAAGACTACGCCCTCTATATGGCGGTGAAGAATGCTTTCGGCGGAAAGAGCTGGGCAGAGTGGGACGAGGATATCAGGCTGCGCAAGCCTGAGGCGATGAAGAAATACGCGGAAAAATATGCGGAGGAAGTGGCGTTTTACCAGTTCCAGCAGTATCTTTTCGCGAAACAGTGGTTTGCGCTGAAAGAGTACGCAAATCAGAAGAAGATTGAGATTATCGGGGATATTCCCATTTATGTAGCGTTTGACAGTTCGGATACGTGGGCGAATCCCGAATTATTCCAGCTGGATGATACGCTGACGCCCGTGGCTGTGGCGGGATGCCCGCCGGATGCCTTTTCCGCTACGGGACAGCTCTGGGGGAACCCGCTGTACCGCTGGGAGTACCATAAGGAGACGGATTACGAGTGGTGGATGAAGCGGATCGGCTACTGCTATAAACTGTACGACGTGGTGCGTATTGACCATTTCAGAGGATTTGATGAGTATTATTCCATTCCCTTTGGCGACGAGACGGCAGAGTTCGGTCACTGGGAGAAGGGTCCCGGCTACGATATCTTTCAGACCATGAAGGCAAAGCTTGGAAAGAAGGCTGTGATCGCGGAGGATCTCGGATTTTTGACCAAATCGGTCATAAATCTGGTGAAAAAGACGGGCTATCCCGGCATGAAGATTTTGCAGTTTGCTTTTGACTCCAGAGAGGAGAGCGATTACCTGCCTCACAATTACGTGGCGAACAGCATTGTCTACACGGGAACCCACGACAATGACACGACGCTGGGCTGGTATGAGAAGCTGAACCGCAGGGATAAGGCTTTTGCCAAGAAGTATCTGAACATAAAGACGAATAAAGACATCCAGTGGGAATTTATCCGGGCGGCGATGGCAAGCGTGTCCGATACCTGCGTGATTCCGATGCAGGATTATCTGGGGCTTGGGACAGAGGCGAGAACCAATATGCCTTCCACGCTGGGGACGAACTGGAAGTGGCGGATGCTGCCCGGGCAGTTTACGGAGGAACTGGCGGCGCGGATTCTGGAGATGACGAAGCTCTACGGCAGGGCACAGTGTGAGAAGAACTTCTAGCCACTCACAGCAGCGGCTGTTTCGTGGAGAAGTTCTAAGTCTGCTACGCAGACTTTTCTCACACGGGAGAATGCCTAAAACAAGGCATTCTCCGCATTGAATTGAGATGGCGGAGAATACGGCGGGGGATGCAGATGGCGGAAATTACGATAAAGGACATAGCGAAAGAATGTGGCGTGGGCGTCAGTACGGTCTCCCGTGCAATCAACAATCATCCGGACATCAATCCGGAGACGAAAAAAAAGATTCTGGAAGTGATTGACCAGACGGGTTTTATTCCGAATAACAGCGCCAGAAACTTAAAGAGGACGGATGCCAAATGTATCGCCGTGCTTGTGAAGGGAATTACGAATCCGCTGTTCAGCGGCATGATCAAGATTATCGAGGAGGAGACACAGCGGAGCAGATATGCGCTTGTCCTCAGGCATGTGGAAGAGCAGGAGGATGAGATCGACGTGGCATTGGAACTGGAGAAAGAAAAAAGGCTGCGGGGAATCGTATTTCTGGGGGGTCTGTTTGAACATACGGAGGAAAAGCTGGAAAATCTGAAGGTGCCTTTTATTTTCAGTACCATAGGAGTCAATATTTCAGACCGGGTCGGCAAAGTGGATTTTTCCAATATTGCGGTGGATGACAGGCGCGAGAGCGAGAAGATGACCGGGTACCTGTTAGGGCTTGGGCACAGGAAGATTGCCCTGATCACGGAGGAGACGGGGCCCATCGGTAATCTGCGGACGCAGGGGTACCGGGAGGCTTACGCGAAGCGAAAACTTGAGGCGCCGGAAGAACTGATCTGCTATGTCCGGGAAGACATGGATCACTATTCCATGGAAAACGGCTATCTGACCGCGAAGAAGCTTCTGGAATCCGGCGCGGAGGTCACAGCGATTTATGCCGTGTCAGACTCGCTTGCAATCGGCGTATGCCGCGCCGTGCTGGAGACAGGCAAAAGGATTCCCGAGGATATTTCGGTTGCCGGGTATGACGGTATTGAGATGGGAGAGTATTACAATCCGAAGCTAACGACGATGAAACAGCCGGTGGAGGAGATCGCCAAAAAGACGATCCGCCTTCTTCTGGATGTGATCGGAGGACGTAAGGAGCACCAGCAGATCGTCCTCCCTGCGGAACTGGTGGAGAGGGATTCTACCGGGCCTTGCTCAGATTAGAATTATGATAGGCGGGATCGTTTGTGACGTCTTGACTAAACCAGTCGAGAGGGAGAAACGCTTCCGCCGTTTCTTTGTCCGGGAACTCCACTTCCGCGATGATAAGAGGGGCGAAGGGCGGTTCAAAGATATCCAGTTCCACGCACAGACTGAGCTGGTCAATTATTTTTTTCGCGGACGACATATATGTCGGATCAAACTGCGGGCAGTCTATAGGAATGACATACCGTTTTTTGGAGATGATATTTCCGTCTGCCTTTTCCCGCAGATGATAGTAGGACTCTTCGTTTAGGGGGAGATTGTACTCCTCTCTGGCGAGCAGTCCTTTTCCTTTGTAGGTCAGATAGTAGGAGTCATCCTCCCTGCGAATTCTGACAACCGGGTCAGTGTTCAGATAAGCCTGTTCGATGATGCGGCAGGGGTAGGAGCTGAGATTGACCGGGAGGGTTTTGACTGTGAATTTGCGTTCGATTTCCATTGTGGGATCCTTTCGTATTATGGGATAAGGGTAATTTGTTAAAGACTTGCGTTTATTTTTTGTAATAGCGCCTCCTGTAATACTTGCGAAAAATTCAGACCGAGAGAGAGCGCCTCCTCATTAAGCCATTCCGGAATTGTAAGAGTTTTTTTCACAGCCTTAGAGTTTGTGCGTTTCTGATAGGCAAGCATATCAAATTCAACGATAACACAGCATTCCCCGGAAGAGAGCATAATTTCATATGGCTGTGAAGGAGCTGGGATTTTCTGCCCTTCTTTTTTTCGGCTGGTAATCGCAAGACCAAGGGCGTCAACAGCCATTTCATAAGCGTTCTGCATATCGTCTCCTTGGGTCATACATTCGGGCAGATCGGGAAACGTGATCCAAAAACCGCCTTCTTCCGCGGTATGAAAAACGGCGGGGTAAAATAGTTTCTGCATACGAGGGTCTCCTTTGGACAAGAGTATTATTTTAGACCGGCTTGTTTCAAAATGGCTTGCTCCATATCTTTTTTCAAATCCTTGGCATGGCAGGGAACGATTACGGTTTTTTGTGTGCGTCGGTTTTTCATTTTGACATGGGAACCATTCTGACTAATTACGATAAAACCATTTTTCTTTAGGTACTTAAGGATTTCAGAGGATGTCATTGGCATCTTGTCGCATTCCTTTTCTTAAGTGAAATTATTATAACACGTATAAATACGTATGTCAATTGTTGCGCCACTTGGATATTCCCGGCGAACTGCCGTGACAGATATGGCTTGGAACAGCCATACAGACCAAATGTAAATGATAGGCTTACGATAACAACATAGGACAAAAAACATGTCAAGAGCGTGTGCATTTTGAAAGAGGGTCGGATTTCATCATCAATTAGGTTATCAATTTTCATAGCTTCTGTGTTATAATACTTTCAAACTATTGATGTAACTCTGTGATGGTTTATTTAGGAAAAAGGGGAAAATGACAATGTGGAAGTGGATGTGTTTGTTTCCGTTGCTTTTTATGATGGTAATGATCGTATTTGTGGTTTTGATCATTGTAGTACAAAATAGGCAGTATAAAAAGACGGAATATTACGAGCAGACTAAAAATTCCTATTTGAGCGT
>ERZ779637.338-NODE-338-length-32776-cov-18.302038_pt1 | contig 32776 bp, 28 predicted proteins | sample MGYA00514196_ERZ779637 | MGnify/ENA primary metagenome ERZ779637 (study PRJEB29562, sample SAMEA4376700) | mouse gut metagenome | isolation source: Cecum | study: EMG produced TPA metagenomics assembly of the A DSS colitis mouse model was used to assess the...
AGACTAAGTTCTACATAAGAGGTGTATGGGTAGAATTTAAAATTATAATTCACATTCCTGCCTGAATCCAGCGAAACAGTAGACTTTTCCACAGAAACTTGATAAAATAAACGTAATATACTGCCTGTCGCCATGAGGTCAGGCGAGATATATGCATTTATGGGCGCATATGAATTGATATGAGGCATATAAGGATTGGTAACAGATATGAGCGATTTGGACGGGACAAAACAGCAAGAGCTGAATTTTCCCATGATGGAAAATGACGAATACCAGAAAGCGCAGCGGCAGGAGATCAAACTCGGAAAAGAGGAGGGCTTGGATGTGTCTCTCTACTCCAATCCGGAGTTTAACTGGCTGCAGATGGAACAGATTCGCATGGGACTTAAGGATAAGCTGGATGCCTCCGTCTATGCGGATCCGGCTTACAATTATGAGACCATGCGGCAGATACGGCTGTCCCTTTATGCGGCGATAGATTTACTTCCCTACCTGAAAAGGGGATTTGTGGATGATGATCTGGGGGAGATCCGTGTTGCTCTGGCGAACAGGCTGCCGCTTGACAAGTGGCTGCAGGACAACATGTGCGCACCGCAGATTCATGAGATTCGGATTGGGCTCTGCGAAGATATAGACATTGCGCCGTACGCAAATATCAAATACAATTGGATGCAGATGCAGGAGATCCGTCTGGGGCTTGAAAAAAAGCTGGATGTGTCCATCTATTCCAACTATCTGTACAATCACGCGCAGATGCGGGAGATCCGTCTGGGACTGGAGGCGGGACTTGACGTTTCTGCCTACAGCAGTCTGGTTTACTCCGCCACGGATATGAAGGAAAAGCGGCAGGCGGTTGTGAGCCGGAAAAGGATCAGCGGTGAACCGGATATTGCAACGCGTGTGGTGACGGCAGCCGATACAGGACAGAAGACAGAGGGGAAACAAGATGCCGACGTAAAGGCAGGCGCAGACGGTGAGAACAAAAAAGGAAAGACGTCCAAGGTGTCTTCCCTCAAAAAGAAAGAGTTTTCGATCACAATAGAAGAAAACGGCAATAAGGCATATGCATACATTCCCTGGATTCCCGGCAATATAGTGGCGAAAGAGGATATTTATGAGGATCTGGAGCGCCGGGAAATTGTATACGGGATCAAGCATGAAGCGATTGCCGATATGATTGACAAGAGAAGGCTGAATGAAAAGATTCTGATAGCCGAGGGCATTCCGGCGAAAAGAGGAAAGGACGGATGGTTTGAGTGGTTTGTCAGGCTGGATCTGCCGCGCATTCCTGCGCCTCTGCCGGACGGCGGAGTCGATTATGTCAATATAGAAGCCTTTGAGATGGTGGAGGAGGGCGAGAAGATTGCTTTCTATCACCGGGCGGAACCGGGTACCAGCGGGACAAATATATACGGGGAAACGATACATGCAGAGACCGGGATGGAAAAGAAACCGATCAGAGGCATTGGTTTCCGTATTGAGCCGGACGGCACGTATGTTTCTAAGATGAACGGCAAATTTGAGTATACGGCGGGGCGCATTCTGATTACAAATATGCTGGTGATCCGGGAGGATGTGACTGCGGTGACTGGCAGGCTTGAGGTGGACGGTTCGGTTTACGTGGTCGGCAGCATATATTCGGGCGGCTATATCAAGGCAACCGGGGATATCATTATCGAGCACAATGTGGAGACGGCGAGGCTGATCGCGGGCGGCAACGTTATGATTAAAAAGGGAAGCTGCTCCAAGAACGACTGTTTTATTGAAGCCGGGGGCGAGGTCTCGGGCAGCTTTTTCGAGGCGGCAAATATCCATGCCGGGGGTAACGTCAAGGCAAATTATATTATGAACAGCACGATCAAGACGATGGGCAGAGTGATCGTATCGGGCAGCAAGGGCATGCTTCTCGGCGGCAGTGTCAGTGCAGTGCGGGGTGTGGATACTTACAATCTCGGCAACCGCCTGCACCTGAAAACGATATTGGATATCGGAAGAAACGAGTTGTACGACAACGCGCATGCGGAGTACGAGAAAAAGAGGGAAAAGCTTTTAAGTGACGTGAAAGCGCTGGAGAAAGAGTGGGAAAAGGTCATCCAGATGGAGGAAGCCGGAAAAGAGGTGCCGGAGGAGATTCAGCGGAAAATCCATGCGGCGATCGAGGTTCAGGGGCAGCGCCTGGCGGAACTGGACGGCGAGGACGCGAAGCTTGCAAACTTGACGGGACAGGCGGCAAAGGAACCTGTCATTGTCAGGGGAAAGGCTTACGAGGGCAGTGTGGTGATTCTGAACGGCATTAAGTACGCGCTGACGGCGGAAATGCGCAGGGTGCTCTTTAAGCTCCGCAACAAGCAGGTAGTGATGGTTGCTTATTAACCGAATTGCAAAATATAAAGAAAGTATAGGAAGACCATGAAACGCGACACAATTTTAATTTTTGAAGACAATGAAATAGACCGTGAAATTTTGGTGGAATTGTTCCGGTCGGACTACAAGATTCTGGAGGCGGCAAACGGCAAGGAGGGGATCGCCCTCTTAAACGCGAACTTCGGATCGATCGCGATCGCGCTGCTCGACAACCTGATGCCCGTTATGGACGGTTTTACGGTGCTGGAGCATTTGAAAGAAAAAAAGGTGCTCAGTAAAATACCGTTCATCATGATTACGGGGGAGACTTCGCCGGATCTGGAGAGAAAAGGCTACGAGTACGGCGTCGTGAGTTTTGTCAAGAAACCTTATCAGGCGGATGTAGTAAAACAGGTAGTCTACAATGCGATCGGCTGGTTTCAGTACAAAATGCAGCTGGAAATGATGGTGAAAAAGCAGAACATCGACATCCAGAAGCAGAACAGTATTCTGCGGCAGCAGACGAAAAAGTTGAACAGTGTGAACGAGATCCTGATCGATTCCCTCAGCAATATTGTGGAATTCAGAAATATGGAATCCAAGCAGCACATCAAGAGAATCCGAGAATACTCCATGTGTCTCGGTAAGAGCATGATGAAGCTGTACCCGGAGTATGAACTGACGCCGGAGAAGCTGATACAGATCGGCTGGGCATCCGCTATGCACGATATCGGAAAGATTGCCATTCCGGACGCCATCATCCTGAAACCGGCGAAGCTGACGCCGGATGAGTTTGAGCTGATTAAGTCACATACGACGAAGGGCGCGGAGATCATACAGCACAGGGTGCGGCTGAATGACCGGGCGATTTACGACTATGCCTACGACATTGCGAGGCATCACCATGAAAAATATGACGGGAAGGGATATCCCGATGGTCTGAAGGGGGATGAGATCAGCATTGCGGCGCAGATCGTTTCTCTGGTGGATGTGTATGACGCGCTCACATCGAGGCGTGTCTACAAGATGGCTTACGAGTCGGACAAGGCGTATCAGATGATCTTAAACGGGCACAGCGGCACTTTTTCGCCGAAGCTTTTGAAGGCGTTTGCGGAGGTGAAACCGAGCTTTGAACATTTGCTTGCCATGTACCGTGACGAGGACTGATTTCCCCTTTCATAAAATATAATACGTCTGCAGAAAACAAGCGGTAATGAAAGACTCCTTCTGACGGAAAGCGCAGTTTACGGATCATTTTTTTGATCTTTGCGCCGGACGGTCAGGAGGTGTTTTGCTTTTAGAGATAATTTAGAGATAAGATTGTTATGATAATAAGTGGAATCGTATGTTTTCTCACGTGATATAGGGGTGCGGCTTATAGAGAGCGCTTCGGAATGGAGGTTAGTATGAGAGGAATGAAGACAGGAAAACGACTCGCATCGTGTCTGCTGGCATTTGCGCTGGCGGCAGGGACACTTGCCGGGTGCGGCGGAAAAGACAGCGCGGGAAACGGTGGCAGCGACGGCGGCGCGACAGACATCACGTCAAGTGGAGAAATGAAGGCGGATGAAACGCAGGGCATTGCCATGGGGCGTTATGTAGAGATGGAGGCGGATCTTGGCGGAAACAGTCTTACTGACTGGAACGGCAGGATATTCCGGATGGCGGACGGAAGTCTCCTTCTGTCGGATAACAGCGGGTTTGTTCTGCGCTCACGGGATAACGGCGCGAGTTGGAGCAAAGAGGAACTGCCGTGGCTTACAAAGATGAAAGAGGAGAACAAATATATTTATACGATGGCGTTCGGTTCAGACCAGACGGCGGCGGTTATATGGACGGAGCCGGAGGAGGGGACCGAGGACAGCGGCGACGGGGTACAGCTCAAGATGGATTTTCAGATTACGCTGGTGAAATCCGATAATACGGAGATCCCGGTAGATGTGAAGCTGGAAGCGGAGGATATGATGCCAAACAGCGTGTCCTTTACAGATGAGGGCAGAATCATTGTAACCACGGCGGGTTCGAACCTGTATGAAGTGCAGATGGACGGGAGCATGGAGAAATTCCTGTATGTGGACGAGGGAAGTCCGTCACTTTTGCGCTTTCACGGTGATATCATGATTATGGACGGCTGGGGATGGGATACGCCGCTCCTCTATGATATGGCGGAAAAGACATATATAGAAGATGAAGTGCTTTTGGGATTTGTGGAGGAAAACTATGCCGGCAGGGAGAGTAATCCGGGTGACAGCTATGATCTGTTTTTAGTTTCCGGGGACGATGACTCCATTTATCTTGCCGGTCAGAGCGGCGTGTACCGCCATGTGCTGGGCGGCAGTGTGATGGAGCAGGTTATGGACGGAAGCCTGAATATTCTGGGCAATCCGACCTGCAAGGTGATGGACATGATCGTGGCGGACAACAATGAATTTGTGATGCTGTTCAGTGGAGAAAAAATGGCGCGTTTTGTCTATGACCCGAATGTGCCTTCCAGACCAAACGAGAAGCTGACTGTGTGGAGTCTGGATGACGAGGCGGTGATCCGGCAGGCGATCAGCCAGTATCAAAAGGAAAATCCGGCAGTCTATGTAGAGTATGAGATTGGTCTTGCAGGCAATTCCATGACAAGGGAGGATGCCATCAAGAATCTGAATACGCGCACTATGGCGGGAAAAGGACCGGATGTGTTTGTTTTGGACAATATGCCGGTTTCTTCCTATATCGAGAAGGGCATCCTCATGGATCTTGCGCCGGTTCTGGACGGCATGAGCGGCGAGGAAGCTGTTTTCCCGAATGTGGTGGATGCGTTCCGGGAGGATGGGAAGGTCTATTCCGTACCCTGTGAGATACAGCTTCCTTATGTGCTTGGCAGGAACAGCGACATCAGTAAAATGACAGGACTGTCAGAAATTGCGGACGTGGCGGAAGGCATGCGGGCGGGCAGTTCAGGCGCGGATCTGATGCGTCTGTCATCGGCAAAGGCAGTTATGCGCGTCTTTTCCATGGCAAGCGCACCCGTATGGCAGACGGCGGAGGGAACGCTTGACAAAGAGGCGGTCACGGATTTCCTGAAACAGACAAAGCGGATATATGACGCGCAGATGGACGGGCTTTCGGAGGAGGCGCTGGGAGAGTGGAAGGCGCAAAAAGAGATCTACCAAAGTTATGAGAGCGTAAGCGGTGAGGAGTTGGAAGACGCGGACGAGATCAGGACGAGGCATCAGGGTATTTATTTCATGGGCGGGGCACAGCAGTTTGCAGCCGGTTCCATAGAAAACATAACGGAATATAACTGTCACACATCGCTGCCAAAGACGGAGGGCTTTGAGAACTGTGGCAGTATGCCGATGGCAGGGCAGTGCGGCAATGTATTCTGGGCAAGGACGCTTCTTGGGATCAATGCCTCGTCTGCAAATGCGGATCGCGCGCAGGCATTTCTGAAAACCGCGCTTGGCGGGACGGTACAGACAGATTTGACAGAGGGCTTCCCGGTGACAGAGAAAGCCATTCTGGATAACTACGCGGACCAGTGGGAACTGTACAGGGATAACGATTATGTTTCGGGGCAGGGCTCCACAACTGACGCGGAGGGAAATGAGGTGGTGCTGTTGATCCGTGTGCCGGATGAAGCGGAGGTAAATGAGCTGATCGAGTGGATCCGGTCTCTGGACGCCGCCTATGTGGAGGACAAAACCTTTGAAAACGTCGTCTACGAGGAAGGGCAGACGTACATCCGGGGCGATGTAAGTCTGGAAGAAGTGATGGGATCGATCGAGACGAGGCTCGGCATATATCTGGCGGAATAGATATGTCAGCCTTGCTGAAAAGAAAGACTTTCCACTTTCCCCTTTATTTGCTATAATCTAACTATAGCAGCCGCAAAATTATGAGCAGCGGCGAAAAGGGGAAAGTATGGGGAAAAGTTTAAGTTTTGATATAGCGGCGCTCTTAGTGCTGGCGCTGCTTCTGATATCGTGTATCGTGAGGAAAATGACTACCGGAACATCCAACCGGCTGTTTCTGGTATTTACTTCCGTTCATCTGCTTGCAACGGTTTTTGATATTTGGGCGGTGACGCTCGACAACGCGGGCAGTACGAGTGGGCTTGCGCTGTATGTGGCGCATTCGGGATATTTGATGTTACATACGTTTACGGTGCCGTTGTATGTGCTGTTTGTCATCAGCCTTACGGATACATGGCACAAGGTCAGGAAGAGCTTTTGGATCCAGCTTGTTTTGTGGGCGCCGTTTTTGATCGTTTTTGCGGCGCTTCTCTCCAATCCCTTCACACGGAAGATGTATGTGGTGGATGGGGGATACCAGCGGGGAGAATGGTTCTTCCTGTCTTATGTTATGGTGATGGTTTATTTCGTTTTTGTGACCGGCTATATGATCCGGTATCGTGATCTGGTGGAGAGTTCCAAGGTTGTTGCGGTGATGTCCTACATTCCGATCGGCGTCATCGCCATGCTGATTCAGATACTTTCGCCGACGACACTGGTGGCTATGTTCAGCTCGGCGGTCAGCATGCTCCTTATGAGCATCGGCGTGCAGAAGCCGGAGGAACTCGTGGATTCGGACACGCAGTTTATGAAGTACAGCGCTTATGCCACGGATATGAGCAGGAACTATCGCAATGGAAAGAACGTGGATGTGGTGATGCTCAATCTGGGCAGTTTTTCTTCCATAAACGCCATGATGGGATATGATTTTTCCATGCTCGTGTTAAATGATGTGGTGGAGCGTATCCGCAAGGTGAATAAAAGTCTGGACAATAAGGGGGAGTTGTATTATCTGGACAGAGGGCGTTTCCGCATGGTATTTAACGAGAAAGACCGGGAGACGGCGGTCAAGGCGGCGGAAATGCTTGTGGAGAGCCTGAAGGAGAAGTCAGATTTTAATAATCTGGACGTAAGCCTCAACCCCTTTGTCATACTGGCACGCTGTCCCGAGGATATCCCTGACTTTAAGACCCTTATGACCTTCGGCATGGATTTCCATGAGAAGCTCAAGTATGAGGGACGGGTCATGCATGTGGAGGAAGTCTGCCACAAGGGTATGTTTGAGATTCAGAATAACATTGACGATATCATTGAGGAAGCGCTGGAATTCAACCGTTTTCAGGTATATTACCAGCCGATTTACTCAGTGGAGAAGGGCAGGTTTATCTCCGCGGAGGCATTGCTCAGGCTCTTTGACCCGACATACGGATTTATTTCGCCGGAGATTCTGGTCACGGCGGCGGAGAGGAGCGGCGCGATACACCGGATCGGGGACTATGTGCTGGAGGAGGTCTGTCGCTTTATAGCAAGCGAGGATTTCAGAAAGCTGGGGCTTGAGTACATAGAAGTCAACCTGTCGGTGACCCAGTGTATGCGGGTCAATCTGGCGGAGAAGGTGATGTCGATTATGGGCAAGCACCGGGTATCCTCCGAACTGATCAATCTGGAGATCACGGAGACGGCGGCGAGCCACACGCAGGAGATTATGGCGGAGAACCTGAACAAGCTGACGAGAGCCGGCATTTCGATTTCGCTGGACGATTATGGGACAGGCTACTCCAATATCAAGCGGGTCATCCAGCTTCCGTTAAAAATTATTAAGCTGGACAAGACGTTTGTGGATGAGCAGGACAATCCGAAAATGCGGGTGGTTCTTAAAAATACGGTGGCAATGCTCAAGGACATGGAGATGGAGATTGTGGTGGAGGGAATCGAGACACAGGAGATGCTGGATTTCTTTACGGAACTGCAGTGCGACTTTATTCAGGGGTACTTTTTCTCCAAGCCGCTGCCGAAACCGGAGTTTATTAATTTCCTGAAAGCACAGGCGCAGTAGAAACAGACCGTTGCATTTTTTCTTCTGTGATGCTAAGATAAATGCGTTACACAAACCAAGCAGTATATGTACGAAATGGAGGAAATTATGAAAAACAAAGTAATGGCGGCAATTCTTGCGGCGGCAATGGTATGTTCTCTGACAGCCTGCGGCGGCGGCAGCAATGAAACGGCAGCGCCCGAACCGGCGGCGGAGAGCACGGAGGAGGCAGCGCCCGAGGCGGACACGACTGAGACAGACGCGGCGGAGACGGAGGAGACTGCTCCTGCAGCGGAGAGCGAAGCGGCAGCAGGTCTTAAGATCGCGATTGTATCAAGCCCTTCGGGAGTGGACGACGGTTCCTTTAACCAGGACAATTACAACGGTATTCTTTCCTTTATCGAGAATCATCCCGACAGCACGGTGACACCGGTGCAGGAGACGACGGGTGATGTGGCTGCGGCGGTGCAGGCTGTGGCTGATATCGTGGCGGATTATGATGTGATTGTCTGCTGTGGGTTCCAGTTTGCGGGCATCACCACGATTGCGCAGGAAAATCCGGATGTGAAGTTTGTGCTTGTTGATACTTTCCCGTCCGACGCGGACGGAAATGAGGTGGAAGTGGACAATATCTATGCGATGCAGTTTGCGGAGCAGGAGTCCGGCTTCTTTGCGGGTATGGCGGCAGCTCTGGAGACGAAGGCAAATAAGGTGTCCGTGGTCAACGGTATCGCTTATCCTTCCAACGTAAATTACCAGTACGGTTTTGAGTGCGGCGTGAAGTATATCAATGAGACGGAAGGCAAATCTGTGGAGGTTGTGGAGCTTCCCTCCTACGCGGGCACGGACGTGACCGGCGCGGCTGTGGGCGGCAACTATGTAGGTTCTTTTGCGGATGAGGCGACCGGTAAGGTAATTGGTAACGCACTGATCGCCGAGGGCGTAGATATTATCTTTGTGGCGGCAGGCGCATCCGGCAACGGTGTTCTCACGGCGGTGAAGGAGGCTGACGGCGTATACTTCATCGGCTGCGACGTAGACCAGTACGACGACGGCGCAAACGGAGATAAAAACGTTGTTCTCACTTCCGCGGTAAAGGTTATGCATCTGAATGTGGAGCGTGCTCTGGAGGCGGTTGCTGACGGCAGCTTTAAGGGCGGCAATGTTGTCTTACAGGCGGACACGGATTCCACAGGCTATATCAATGCGGACGGCAGACATCAGCTCTCCGCGGAATCCGTTACCAAGATGGATGCGGCTTACGAGGGGATCAAAGGCGGCACCATTGTTCCGGCGGCAAACTTTAACGGCATTACCCCGGATGACTTTGCATGGTAGGGAGCAGAGAGACGTTTTGTATGTTCGTTGTAAAGAATATATGGCATGATTTGTGGGCTGCAGGGAAATTTCCCTGCAGCTTTTTTCCGGTTTGTTTACGCGGAGCGCGCAGTCATATCTTGCGGGACGTTTGACTTTGCCGTATACTATAAACAGGTATGCGTTTGAGATACGGAGGAAAAACGGGAGGCTGTATATGTCTGAGTACATTATTGAGATGAATCATATCACGAAGCGGTTTCCGGGCATTGTCGCAAACGACGATATCTCCATTCAGATTAAAAAGGGAGAGATCTATGCGATTCTGGGGGAAAACGGCGCGGGAAAATCCACCCTGATGAGTATGCTGTTCGGCATGTATGAGCCGGACGAAGGAGAGATTGTGATCCGGGGCGAAAAGGTCAGGATTGAATCCCCCAACCATGCGACCCGGCTCAATATCGGCATGGTGCACCAGCACTTTAAGCTGGTGAGCAATTATACCATCGCGGAGAATATTGTGATGGGAATGGAGCCGGTGAAGAAGACGCTCGGCATCTTTAAGTCTTTGGATCAGAGGAGGGCGAATGAAGAAATCCGCGCCTTGTCCGAAAAGTTCGGTCTGGAAGTAGATCCCACGAAGGTCATTGAGAATATCAACGTGTCCATGCAGCAGCGGGTAGAAATTTTAAAGATGCTGTATCGGGAGGCGGAGATTCTGATTTTTGACGAGCCGACGGCAGTGCTGACGCCGCAGGAAATTGAATTTCTGCTGGAAATCATAGAGGGGCTTAGACGCGACGGAAAGACGATCATATTGATTACGCATAAGCTGGAGGAGATTAAGAAAATAGCGGACCGCTGCGCGATTCTCTGCCGGGGTAAGCTGATTGACGTGCTCGACGTGAAGGAGACGGACACGAAGACAATGGCAAATCTGATGGTCGGCAGGGAAGTGAATTTTTCCGTGGACAAGCCCGAGGCGCATTTTGGCGAAGAGATTTTGAAGGTAGAGCATCTGACGGTGCAGAATGAGGATAAATTTGAGGTGGTGAAGGACGTCAGCTTTTCCGTGCGCGGCGGAGAGATTTTTGCAGTGGCGGGCGTGTCCGGCAACGGACAGGTGGAGCTGGCGGATGCGGTTGCAGGGTTATTAAAACCCTCCCATGGCAGGATACTTTTAAACGGGAAAGATATCACGCAGTCTTCCATTCGCAGCCGGAATCTGGAGGGTATGTCTTATATTCCGGAGGATAGGCAGAACGTGGGACTTGTGATGGATATGTCCCTGTCGGACAATCTGGCGCTAAAGAATTATTTTGAGCCCCCCTTCTCCAAGGGAGCGGTCATAGATGGGGAAGAGTTTGTGAAATACAGCGACCGGCTGATTGAAAAATATGATATCAGAAGCGGGCAGGGGAGCGACACGATCGTGCGCTCCATGAGCGGCGGCAACCAGCAGAAAGCGGTGATTGCCAGAGAGATTGAGCTGGATTCGTCCCTTCTGATTTTTGTGCAGCCCACAAGGGGGCTTGATATCGGAGCCATAGAAAACATCCACAGACAGATCGTGGAGCAGCGCAATCGGGGGAAGGCGGTTCTTCTGATTTCACTGGAACTGGATGAGGTGATGAATCTGGCAGATACGATAGGCGTTATCTATAACGGGAAAATCGAGAAGATCGCGGACGCGGGAACGCTGACCCCGGGCGAAGTCGGGGAATTTATGATGGGAGTGGGAGGTCGCCATGAAAAAGCATGATTGGATACCTGTTTTTACTGTTCTCCTGAGCCTGATTTTGGGAGCCGCGGTGATTGCACTGCTGGGGAAGAATCCTTTTCAGGCGTATTATAATCTGCTGCAGGGGTCAGGACTTGCGCCAAAGGCATCCTATGCGGGACATAAGGGGATGATTACGGATTTTACCAGCTTTTTAAACGCGCTGACGCCAATGCTTCTTGCGTCGCTTTCCGTGCTGATTGCCTTGAAGGCGGGGCTGTTTAATATCGGTGTTTCCGGGCAGATGCTGGCGGCGGCATTTACGGCGACGGTGCTGATCGGTTACTCCGAGCTTCCAGCCGCTTTGGCGAAGCCGCTCGTGATTCTGATCGGTTTTGCGGTGGGTGCGCTTGTGGGCGGGCTGGTCGGATTTCTGAGGCACCGCTTCAACATCAACGAGGTGGTGTCCACGATCATGTGCAATTACATCATTCAGTATGTGGTCAGCTTTTTCATCAACGTGTTTTTTGTGGACCCGGTTTCCAGACAGTCAAAAAATATAGGCGCGGCGGCGAGACTGACCCTTGTCGACGCGGCGGTGGGCGACTATAAGATGGATATTCCGCTCGGCATTCTGCTGGCGGCTGCGGCTGTGGCGGCGACGGTCTTTCTGCTTAAAAAGACCACGCTTGGATTTGAGATCAAGGCGGTAGGTTTTGGCAGCAGGGCGGCGGAGTATGCGGGCGTTCGTGTCGGGCGGACACGGGTGCTGGCAATGATGCTTTCCGGCGGTATGGCGGGGCTTGCGGGCGTGACTTATTATCTGGGATATTTCGCGTCGATCCAGCCGAGGGTCCTGGCGTCCACGGGGTATGACGCGATTGCGGTTGCGCTTTTGGGAAACAGTTCGCCTATAGGAATTATTTTTTCCTCTTTCCTGATTACGGTGATTTCCAAAGGGAGTACATACATGAGTTCCACGGCGGGCGTGCAGGCGGAGATGGCGTCCGCGCTGACGGGAATTATACTGTTAATCAGCGCCTGCGGCGCATATGTGAGAGAAAAAATAAACAGATGGAAGGAGAACAGATGATATGAATACGATCATAATTGACGGCTTGTCCTTTGCGCTTCCTCTGTTCATTATGGCGATCGGGGGCATTTACTGTGAGCGGAGCGGCGTGACCAATCTGGCGATAGAGGGATTGCAGGGCTTTGGAGCTTTCTGTGGTGCGCTTTTTGCGGTCAGTATCGCGCCTCTCTTTGCGGGAGATTCGCCCATGCCTTTTTATCTGGCGATGATCTTTGCCTTTTTGGGAGGGATGCTTTTCTCCCTGCTTCATGCGATGCTCTGCATTCGCTTTAAGGCGAATCAGGTGATCAGCGGCGTGGTGATCAACATTCTGGCGATGTCGCTGACGGAGTTTATGACGAAGCAGATCAACGCCAGCGTTTTTCAGGCGGCATCCAACAAGTTTGTGCTCGGTGTTTCGGCGCGCGTGACTGTGCCGGGGATATCGGCGATTCCGGTGCTGGGAGCGGTCTTTACCAATCTGTATCCCTTTGAACCGGTGATTGCGCTGATTGCCTTTATCGCGTGGTATGTGCTTTACAAGACGCCTTTCGGACTGCATCTGAGGGCATGCGGTGACAACCCTCATGCGGTGGACGCAGCGGGTATCGGGGTAGGGAAGGTGCGGCTGATCGCGGTCATGGTTTCCGGCGCGTTGTCGGGGCTCGGCGGCATCTGCTTTGCCTACTCGATTTCGGCGAATTTTTCTTCCAACATTTATTCCGGATACGGTTATCTGGCAATAGCCGCGTTGATATTTGGGAACTGGAAGATTCTGCCGACGCTGGGGGCATGTCTTTTGTTCGGTTTTGCCAGATCGGGCGGCTATGAGCTTGTCAAGATTTTGGAGATGCCGAGCAGCTATCAGGATCTGGTCATGGTGTTGCCCTATGTGCTGACGCTTTTGATGCTTGTGTTTTTCGGGAAAAAGAATCACGCGCCGAAGGCGCTTGGCGTTATTTATGATAAGGGAGCAAGGTAGGGGAAGGAAAGATGAATATCGCTTTTTTAGGATTGCAGGTAATAGGAATATGTGCCATCTTCTTTGCGCTGGCGCTTCTGCTTAGCGGGGACGGATCCAGAGAACAGAAAATGATGGAGTACTTTCTGGTGGGGGCTCTGATACAGAATATCGGTTATCTTTTGGAACTGACTGCGCCCACCATGGAGGCGGCTTTGGTGGCGGTGAAAATGCAGCATCTGGGCACTATGACAATACCGATCTGCTATTGTTATTTTATCTATATTTATTGTTTTGAGGAAGCGCCGCTAAAGGCACTGAAGATTCTGGGAAGTATAGACGTCGCTCTTCTCATGGTGGTTCTGACTTGTGATCATCATACCTTTTTTTACAAACAGGTGGAGTGGCAGACTACGGCGGAGGGGCATTCTTACCTGGTTTTGAATTACGGACCGGGGTATGCGGTTTTTATCATCTGTGCGACGCTTATTCCCTATGCGATGTCTATGCGCGTGCTAATCCGCGCCTGCGCCAGAAGGGGAGAAGATGCGGTGGATCGCAAATACGGGCTGATTCTTGGGCTCGCGCTTTTGCCGGTCATTGCCCTGTTTACCTATGTCACGAAGCTGACGCACGCCTACGACTTCACGCCGGTGGTTTTGGGGCTGGTGCTCGCATGCGTGGTGATTCTCGTATGGAGCAGGAGGGTTTACGACTTTGGAAGCCTTGCCTCGGGTGCGCTGTTAAACAGCATGAGCGACGGTGTGATTGCGCTGGATGAGAAGAGGCGGATTGTCAATTACAATCCGGCGGCGGCGGAGATTTTTCCGGGGTTGAACAGCCGCGCTGTCGGCAGAAATATCGCGGACATACTGGAGTTCCCGGAACCGGAGCCGGGTGAGGAAGTGCAGCACGACATTTTTATCGGGGATCGTTATTATCAGAGCCATGTGGAGCCGGTGCCGGACCGTTTTGGCGTGATCAAGGGGCATGTGGTGCTGATTCTGGACATGACGGAGGTGCGCAATAACATCGAGGAGATCAAGCGCATCCGCGTGCAGGCGGAGCAGGCGAACGAGGCGAAGAGCGAGTTTTTGGCAAATATGTCCCACGAGATCCGAACGCCCATGAATGCGATTGTGGGCTTGAGCGACATTATTATGGAGGAGAGCAAGGGGCGGAAGGTGTACAGCTATGCCTGCGATATCAAGTCGGCGTCCAGAAACCTGTTGGCGTTGATCAACGACATTCTGGATCTGTCCAAGGTCGAGGCGGGAAAGATGGAGCTGGTGAACGCGGACTACCATATTAAGAACGTGGCGGACGAAGTCATCAATATGATGGACGGCGCGGCGTCGAAGCGGGGGATTCTGCTCAAGTGCGAGTACGATATGTCCATACCGTGCAAGTATTACGGGGACGAGGGCAGGATCCGGCAGATCCTGATTAATCTGCTCAACAACGGGCTGAAATTTACGAAGGAGGGCTACGTGAAGCTGTCCGTCGGCGGCAGACCGGGGGAGGACGCGGACACGGAGCTTCTGCATATCGAGGTGCGGGACACCGGCTGCGGCATCAAGGAGGAGGATCTCGGAAAAATATTTGAAAACTTTAGTCAGGTGGACGCGAAACGCAACCGCAGCGTGGAGGGCACAGGGCTTGGGCTTTCCATCACAAGGCATCTGGTGGAGCTGATGCGGGGGACGATTCGGGTGGAGAGCGTGTACGGGGAAGGCACGGTCTTTATTTTGGATATCCCGCAAAAGATCGTGGACCGCAGGAGTCTGACGGAGATGCCGAAGGAGATTGTCAGAAAAGAGGACGAAATTCAGGCTTTCACAGCGGAGGACTGCCGCGTGCTTGTGGTGGACGACAATCTGGTCAACCGGAAGGTGGCGAGAGGGTTCCTGCGTCCTTACGGGTTTGTCATCGACGAGGCGGAGAGCGGGCAAAAGTCGATTGAGTGTGTCAGACAGACGAGATACGATATTATTTTCATGGATCATATGATGCCGGAGATGGACGGTATAGAGGCGGTGCAGATAATCCGCAGCGAATGTGGGGAGAACGGGACGCAGCCGGTCATCATCGCGCTGACGGCGAACGCCATGGAGGGCGTCAGGGAGATGTTTTTGAAAAACGGCTTTCAGGATTTTATCACCAAGCCGCTTGATAAAAAGGGGTTAAACGAGACGCTTAAAAAGTGGATTCCCGAGCAGAAAAGGAAGGAGCCGGATACTTGGGAACAGAGCGTGGAAAAAATGAGAAAGGCGAAACCGTAGGAATAAGCGGTTCTGAAAAGGGAAAGTGCATTTGAGGCAAAACTGCCAAAAATGCACTTCTTTTTTTGGACTGGGTTACGCGATTAACCTATTGTGGTTATGAGATTTTGGGATTACACTTGGCTCAGACGGGTAAACATTTTGAAATAGATAAGGAAGGCGGACGGAGGATTTATGGGACAGCGGGTGAGGATTGCGGACATTGCGGAGGAACTTGGCGTGAGTACTGCCACGGTTTCCAACGTGATTCACGGAAAGACAAAAAAGATTTCGGACGAGACGATGAGGAGGGTGCAGGCTCTTTTGGAGGAGCGGCAGTACATTCCCAGCATGGCGGGCATACTGCTTGCGCGAAACGATTCCCGTATCATAGGCGTGGTGGTGAACAATCATGAGAAGTATGAGGGAAAGGTGCTGGAGGATGCCTTTGTGTCCGCCTCGATGAACGCTTTGCTTTTTGCGCTGGAGGAGGCGGGATATTTTATGATGATTAAGGCTGCGCGGGATTGGAGCGAGGTGGAGCGGTTTGCCTCCATGTGGAATATGGACGGGATGGTTCTTCTGGGATTCTGCGACAGCGATTACGAAAAGCTCCGCGCAAAAATGCGGATTCCCTTTGTGGTCTACGATGGGTTCTTTGAGACGGACAAGGGGATTTGCAATCTCACGATCGACAATTTTGACGGCGGTCGTCAGGTGGGAGCGTATTTGAGAGAGATGGGGCATCGGCAGGCGCTTCTTCTTTCGGACAATGATGTCTGTGTGGACGCGGAACGGATGGCAGGCTTTCGCGAAGGATTTTCAGGCGGAGAGGTGGATTTTCTGGAAGTGCCGATGAACAGGGATGGACGGCGTGCATTTTACTGGAAGAACTGGGAGCGGATACGGGCGTGTACGGCGGCGTTTGCGGTTTCGGACGTCTATGCGGCGGAGTTTATGCAGTTTCTTTCGGAGTGGGGGATTGCCGTGCCGGGGGAAATGTCGGTGGTTGGATTTGACGATAACGCGCTCTGTGAAAACTGTTTTCCCAGACTCACCACGGTAGGGCAGGATGCGGGGGAACGTGCAAAGATGGCGGTGCGCGCCCTGAAACGACTGCGGAACGGGGACGGAGAGGCGGCGGAGGAGGTGCTGCCGGTGAAGCTGATCGTCCGGGACAGCGTTCAAAAAGCATTATCGTGAAACGAAATTGTTGCGAACTGTAGAAAAAACTATGCCATAGAGGCAGAGATGGGAGATAGAAATGGAGAAGATAAAGAGAAAAGATGCTTTTTGGGTTGATTTAATCAGTATTGCGCTGCCGGTGACCTTACAGTCCCTGCTGCAGTCCTCCTTCGGGATGGTGGATCAGATCATGATTGGGCAGCTCGGCAGCGAGAGCATTGCGGGGATCGGGCTGGGCGCGAAATTCGTTTCCATCTACACGGTGGTGCTCGGAGCGGTGGCAGCGGCAGCGGGCATTATGGCGGCGCAGTATGTGGGGGCAAAGGATGAAAGGGGGATGAGCAGAAGCTTTTATCTGAACCTTTTTGTGGGACTTTTGCAGTCTGGCGTTTTTCTGGCGGTCTGCGTTCTCATCCCCGGGGGAATTATGTCTCTGTATACGCAGGATGTGGCAGTGAAGGCGCAGGCGGCAGTTTATCTGCGGGTCTACGCGCTTTCCTTTCCACTCATGGCAATATCTACCATTATGACAGTGTTTTTGCGCTGTGTCGGAAAAGCGGCGTTTCCGCTGGCGGCAAGCTTTCTCTCGGTGCTTTTGAACACAGGGCTGAACTATCTGCTTATTTTTGGTAAAGGCGGATTTCCGTCCATGGGCGTGCGGGGTGCGGCGATAGCAAGTATAACCGCGCAGGCGGCGGCTTTTTTTGTGACGGCGGTCTATTTCTTCCGCGACGAGGCTTTTTGCATGTATGGCAGAGGGGAGAAAATGCGCGCGGCGCTTCGACTGACGGGGGATGAGCAGAAGCAGTATCTGGGGATTCTTGCGCCGATTCTTGTCTGCGAATTTATGTGGAGTCTGGGGGAGAATATGTACGCCGTGATTTACGGGCATATGGGAACTGAGTCCTGCGCGGCGATGACCATGACGGGACCGGTGCAGGGACTGATGATCGGGCTTTTGAGCGGTGTCGCACAGGCGGCGGGCATTATGATTGGCAGGCATCTCGGAGAGGGGAATGAGGAGACGGCATATAAAGATTCCCAAAGACTGATGGGGTGCGGGTTTGCGGGTTCGGTGATCCTGTCCCTGCTGTTAGTCTGGCTGGGCGGCGCCTATGTGTCCCTGTACAATGTGGAACCGCAGGTGCAGAGGATGACCTATTTGATTTTAGTAGCTTTTGCCATAATCTCTCCCATAAAGGTACAGAATATGATTCTGGGAGGCGGCATTATCAGGAGCGGCGGTATGACACGCTATGTGATGTGGATCGATATGATCGGCACGTGGGTATTCGGTGTGCCGCTCGGTTTTCTGGCGGCATTTGTGTGGAATATGCCGATTCCGCAGGTGTATTTTATCCTATCGCTGGAGGAGGTTGTCAGATTTCTGATTTCATTGGTTGTTTTTCGGAAAAAGAGTTGGATGCGGCGGCTGTAGTTTCTAAACAATCGAGCCTTTCTGTCCGATATATATGATAAGAGCTTACCAGCTTCATTAGGCAGGCGGGAAGCTTAGGGGAATTGTGGCAAAAGGATTTGCCGCGTTGACAGCATCATGGAGGATAGGCGTATGGGCATAAGAGTGGGGACGAACTCGAATCAGGCGGCGTCTGCGTCCGCGGCATCCGATCCTTATAGGCAGAGGACGAAGCAGGACATTAAGAATGAGTGCGCCGGCATTGCGGCGAGACAGACGGCAAACGCAATCAGGATTCAAAAGCAGAAAGCGAGTCAGAAGAAGAAAAAACTCAATTATAATTATAAGAAGATTTCGAGACAGATTACCATGAACAATACTTCCACGGGCGCACGAAGGGTGATTACGAAGGCGCGCGAGGAGGTGGTTTCTCTTCTCAGAAAGCAGATGAGCGGAAAGTATGACGAGACCGATCTGCGCCATGCGATCATCCATGCTAGAAAGATGGAGCGGATCGCCCGCAGGAAAAAGAAGCATCTGGAGGAGGAAGAGAAGGCGGATGCTACGGGAAAGGGTCTTGTGGAGCAGGGGTCGGCATCGGCGTCAGAAGAGGACGAACAGATGAAGAAGCTCGAGGAGTCCATGGAGAACCTGAAGGACGAGGAACTGGAGCGGATGCAGGAGCTGATGGAGGAGTATGAGCAGCTCATGCAGGAGCTGGAGCAGACCGGCGGCGCAAACGATATCATGAAAGAATACATGGGCGCTGCGGAACAGGAAATGTCGCCCGAGGATGTGGATAAGCTTCGCAAGAAACACCGCGCGGATGAGATGAAGGATATCGTTGAGGCGGATATGAAATATCTGAAGGCGATGTTCAACAAACTGGCGCGGGAGAAACAGGCGGTAAGTCAGCAGTCGTTCCAGCAGGAGACGAATCCGGCGGTATCGCTGGAGCTTCAGGGTGTGGATATTCCGGTGTCCCCGGATACAGGGCAGTCGGGGGCGGAGCTGGTGGAAGGCGCCAATGTGGACGCTATGGCGTAGAGAAAGTATAGAGGCAGGAAGAGTCTTTGCTACAGGAAATAGTGAAGGCTCTTTACTTATGAATAGAGCATAAAGACATAAGGTGGAAGAAATGACAGGTTCACAGAAGGACGAAGGGAAATATGGGCTGACCGGCGCTGTGCTGAAAAACATAGCTTATATCACGATGTTTGTCGATCATTTTTTTGCGGTCCTCTTTCTGAATTATATGAACCTGCATCCGGTGGATGGCAGGTGGGACCCGCAGCTTGTACCGGTTTACCGTGCAGGCAGGGCTGTGGGAAGGATTTCCTTTGTGCTTTTTACTTTTTTGATTGTGGAGGGTTTTTTTTATACGAGGAGCAGAGTGTGGTTTTTGATGCGGCTCTTTTTATTTGCGCTGCTCTCGGAGATTCCTTTTGATCTGGCTCTGTCGGGGACGGTGTTTGACTGGAATGGGCAGAATGTATACTGGACCTTGTTTCTGGGTGTGCTCGTATTGACGCTGTGGGATTATCTCTCCCATTACAGTAGTGTTTGGGCGGCGGCGGGGCGCTATCTTGTATTGCTTACAGGCTGCCTTGCCGCGTTCTTCTGTTCCACGGATTACCGGTTTATGGGCGTACTTTTGATTTTTGCTATGTACCGGACGAGGGAAAAGGACGGGGGCGTGCGGTTTATGGCGGCGGGTCTGGTCATGCTGTTCGGCACATGGGCTTCCAACCTGATCCGCTATGTGGGCGTTTATTCGGCGGACTACCTTTTTCGGTTTTCCCTGCGGGAAATGTACGGTCTGTTGGCGTTTGCTCTTATTTTTCTCTATAACGGAGAGAAAGGGCGGCGCCTGCCGAAGCTTTTCTATTATGGGTTTTACCCGGTGCATCTGCTGATCCTGTTTGGGATCGCGAAGATGACGGGTATTATGTAAACCATCTGCCGGAAGCGCCGCACGGCAGCACAAGTCCGTTTGCGGAGACGGGGAGTCCGATCTCCGAGGATTCCACCTGTCCGCCGAAGGCGGGCACAAGGGCGGTGTGCATCATGTAGGTGAGCACTGCGGGCTGTAACCCGGTGGTGTAGGAGTTGACGAGAAAGAACAGGGCGTTTTTTGACAGCAGCTTTGCCGCAAGTTCAATCAGCGGAAAGACGCTCTCCTCGATCTTCCAGATTTCCCCCTTGGGACCGCGCCCGTAGGAGGGCGGATCCATGATGATACCGTCGTATGTGTTGCCGCGGCGGATTTCCCGCTCCACGAATTTAACACAGTCGTCCACCAGCCAGCGGATCGGCGCGTCGGAGAGCCCCGAGGCGGCGGCGTTTTCTTTTGCCCAAGCGACCATACCCTTAGAGGCGTCCACGTGGGTGACTGCCGCGCCGGCGGCGGCAGCAGCGAGGGTTGCGCCGCCCGTGTAGGCGAAAAGGTTCAGGACTTTGACCTGCCGGTCAGGTTCCTGCGTCTTTGCCTTCTTTATTATAGAAGAAAACCAATCCCAGTTGACTGCCTGCTCGGGGAAGAGTCCGGTGTGTTTGAAGCTGAACGGCTTCAGGCGGAAGGTAAGTTCCCGGTAACGGATGCTCCATTCCTGCGGCAGATCAAAGAACTCCCACTCCCCGCCGCCTTTCTGGCTGCGGTGGTAGTGTCCGTTTTTCTTTTTCCACCCGGCATCTGTTTTCGGGGTGTCCCAGATGACCTGTGGATCGGGGCGAACGAGGATATATTTTCCCCACCGCTCCAGCTTTTCTCCCTTTGAACAGTCTATCACTTCATAGTCTTTCCAGTTGTCTGCGATCCACATGATGAAATGTCCTCTCCCGTGAAAAGTATGTGAAATCATTTTTGCAATCTCTACATTTTCCATAGAATAGCATATTTCGCGCGTTTGCACAACAGGGCAGGGGTATAGTATAATAAATGACATGGAGGAAAGCGCATATGAAAAAAATAGTATGTTTTGGGGATTCTAACACGTATGGCTACAATGCAAAGACGATCGACCGCTTTACGGAGGAAGAGAGATGGACCTGCCTTTTGGCGAAGCATTTGGGCGGGGATTATCATGTGGTGGAGGAGGGGCTGGAAGGGCGCACGGCATGTCTGGAAGATCCGCTGTTTGAGGGTTTGTGCGGTTTTCAATATTTATACCCGTGCCTCATGACGCATAAACCGGTGGATTTATTACTGATTATGCTGGGGACCAACGATGTGAAACAGCGGTTTTCCTGTACACCTGCGAATGTGGCAAAGGGAATGGAGAGGCTGGCGCAGAAAGCCATTGATTCCAAGATTGCCTTCAGGGACGGCGTGCCAAACATTCTGCTGATTACGCCGCCCGCGATCGAACCGGGCTATCAAGACACGGATATTTACGGCGAGATGGGAGACGGCTGTGTTGAGAAAAGCCGTGCGCTGGCGCCCTTGTATGAGCAGGTGGCAAAGAATCTGGGATGTCACTATTTAGACGCCGGACAGATTCCGGGAGTGGAGATGAATCCCTACGATTTTATGCACTTGAGCTTACAGGCGCACAGCGCGTTTGCAGAGTATCTGGCGGATATGATTCCGAAACTGCTCGCCTAAAAATAGCGCGGACATCAGGTGAGAGCTGATGTCCGACGAAATATCCGTATGACGCAGATGTCAGGTCGCGGACTGCGACGCCAAATAGTTAGCGCCCCACATGCCGGCGGAATTGCCGAGCGCTGCGGCGGCAATATGTACATGAGAAAAGCTGGGCATAATGAACCGGCTTTTTTTCTCCCCGATCTTTTGCAGGATCAGCGGCTGGGACATGATGCCGCCCCCGAGAAGGATGCAGGAGGGATTGTAAATGTGGGTCAGCGTGGCAAGCCCGAGCATGATCTCATCCACCCACTTGTCAATGATGGCGACGACCTTATCGTCCCCGAGCGCATCAAATATTTTTCTGCCTGTGTCAAGCTCCGGGCGATACGGTTTTATCATTTGCAAAAGCCCGGTGGTGGAAGCATATTTTTCATAGCATCCGTCAAAAAAATCATCGCCTGACAGCCGCGCGTCGCTGTGTGTGATGATGGCGCCAAATTCGCTGGCGGAATAGCTGGAGCCGTGGAAGACTTTCCTGTCGTTTATGACAGCGCCGCCCACCCCGGTTCCGTAGGTCAGCATCAGAAACTGGTCGTAATTCTGACCGGCGCCGTAAACCGCCTCACCAAGAGCGGCGGCATTTACGTCGTTTTCCACGGCGACAGGAACATGGAACAGTTCTTCCAGATTTTTTTTAAACTGAATGCCCGTGTAACCCGGAATATTCTGGTTGGCATAGATAATATACCCGTCTTTTGCATGAACCTGTCCGGCGGTGCTGATGCCGATGGCGTCGTAATCAGAGTGGGTCTGAATCAGGGAAATAACCGTTTCCAGTATGTGTGCGCCGCCTTTTTCCGCAAGGGTGGGAACCTCCTCGGTGCCGGTCAGCTGATTGTCCTGGCAGACACCGTATTTGATGGAAGTGCCTCCGATATCGAATACAAGATTCTTCATAAATCATTTCTCCTCGTCTTTAGATATGTACCTTGCAGACAGCCTTTTTCAGGAACAGATTATCGCTGACGGCGATGTTTGGCTTGTGGGGTTCCCCCGCCATGCAGATAATAAAGTTTTCCGCTCCGATCAGACAGCTTCCCAGATCGGTCGTCACCGCATTGCCCACATCGCCTTCCTCGTTATAGTTGATAAATTCTGCCTGCGCGCTGTCTCCGGTGTCCACCCGCTCTGTTCCGGCAAGATCCATCTGAATATCCATGTAGTTTTTGTGAAACTCATACTGCCTCTCCCCGACGGGTGCGGCGGAAGTCTCCATGACATTGATAAAGACATTGTCCTGATCGATAACCGTCTTGCCAAGGGGCAGCGCGTTCAGATCATGGGAAATAATAAAATCAATGGCAGTATCCAGATTTTTGTTCATACCTTTATATAACTTAAGATTGGACATTTTATCATAAATCATAATCGCGTCTCCTATTTGATGCCGTTATAAAATCGCTGGGCAATTTCAAGTGGTCTTGTGATCGCGCCGCCTACGACTACTGCGTGGGCGCCGAGTGAGAGCATTTTTTTCGCCTGCTCGGGCGTATGGATTTTTCCTTCGGCAATGACGGGAATCGCGACAGAGGATACCAGTTTTTCTACGAGCGCAAAATCAGGACCGTCCGTCTTGGGCGAGTAATCCGTGTAACCGCTCAGCGTAGTGCCCACAAGATTTACCCCGCATTTGGCGGCGTTCACGCCCTCCTCAACGGTGGAAATATCCGCCATCAGTACAATGTCAGGATATTTTTCCTTAATCTGCGCGATAAATTCGTTGATGGTGCTGCCGTCTCCACGCGTCCGCATGGTGCAGTCGAGCGCGACGATGTCCGACTCGGCTTGAACCAGTTCGTCTATTTCTTTCATGGTTGGAGTGATATAAGAATCGTAGCCTTCCACTACGCGTTTTACCAGACCGATAACAGGAAGACCGGTGGTTTCCTTGATGGCAACGACGTCCCGGATGCTGCTGGTACGGATGCATTTGCTGCCGGCACGCTTGGCGGCATCGGCAAAAAACGGCATGAGGGACATTTCCTGACAGTACATGGGTTCATCCGGCAGAGCCTGACAAGATACGATAATTGAACTTTTTGTGGCAGATAAAATGTCTGATAAAGTTGCTCTCATAGTTACCTCCATTCTCGATTTTTAGTCGAATAGTATTGTATTCTCTTGCGGATATTATAGCATGAAAAAAATTTTCGAGCAAGAAAAAATTAAAAAAATATTCACTTTATAATCAGAAATGAAAAATTTTTTTAAATTTTTATTGACAAAGCATTCAAACCAAAGTAGAATTTAATTACAGACAATCGTTAATGATTTTTGCATACATGAAAGGAGAGGAATGAATGAAAAAGTTTTTAGCGTTACTTTTAATCGGAGCTATGACCCTTTCTACAGTGGCATGCGGCGGTTCTGACGCGCCGGCTGCTGAGGAAACGAAACAGGAAACCACAGAGGCAGCTCCCGCTGAGCCGGCAGCCGAGGAGGAGGCTCCCGCAGCGGCGGAGGAGGCAGATCCCGCAGGAGGCGATGCAGCTTCTTCCATCACACTTTGGACTTACCCTATCGGCAAATGGGGAGACGAGGCTACGGTAAAAGGTCTCACCGATACTTTTACGGCAAAGACAGGTATCACTGTAAACGTAGAGTTTCTTGCTTACGCTGACGGTGATGACAAAGTAAACACAGCGATCACGGCAGGGCAGGCGCCTGACCTTATTATGGAAGGACCTGAGCGTCTGGTTGCAAACTGGGGAGCAAACGGATATATGGTTGACTTGTCCGATATGCTGGACGACACCGACAAGTCGGAAATTCAGGCGGCACCCCTCGCGGCATGTACAGCACCGGGCGGCGAAGTGTATGAGTATCCTCTTGTTATGACGGCGCACTGTATGGCAGTTAACTTAAACGCTTTCAAGGAGGCGGGCGCTGATCAGTATTTGGATCTGGAGAACCACACATGGACGACCGAGAACTTTATCAAGGCTGTGGAAGCTCTCTACGCGCATTACGGTGATACGGTGGCAGCGGTTTACTGCGCAGGACAGGGCGGCGATCAGGGAACACGCGCATTGGTGAACAACATGTACGGCGGTTCCTACACAGATGCGGCTCACACCGCTTACACATGGAATTCTCCGGAGAACGTGAAGGCTCTGGAGCAGTTAAAGAGCATGGACGGTATTGCTTTCGACGCTTCTCTCGCCGGCGGCGACGAGATTGCTAAGTTTTATCAGGGCGTTTTGAAGATGGCGTTCTGCTGGAATATTGCGCAGCAGTTAGACCCCAACGCAGCCGGCACAGGCGCAGGTCTCACAATTACAGGTGACGAGATTGCATTCATGAGCTTCCCTTCGGAGACGGGCGAGTCCAAACTGCAGGGCGGTATCTGGGGCTTCGGTATCTTTGATAACGGCGATGCGGCTCGTATCGAGGCATCCAAGCAGTTTATCAAGTACATGGCCGACTCCGAAGCTACGAAGGATGCGGTGATAGCTGCTAACTACTTCGCAGTTCGCTCCTCGGCAGAGGGAACAGACTTATCCGCAATCTGGGCTGACAATGACATTATGAATGAATATCAGGTTCTGATGCCTCAGCTGGGCGACTACTATCAGGTTACTCCTGGTTGGGCAGGACAGCGTACCGCATGGTGGACGATGCTTCAGAAGATCGGATCCGGCACGGATGTAACGGAAGCGCTCACACAATATGAAGGCGAAGCTAACGCGGCGGCGGCTGAATAATCAAACGACACACTGTTCTGAACAGATGGTTCGGTCAGGGCGCCCCTTCCACCGGGAGTGGGAGGGGCGTTTTTAACGAATAACATGTAAATGGTTTCGTCTTTTACGGACAATGGGGGAAAGGGGGCACGTTTTCTTGAGTAAGGAAGTTTCACAGAAAAGAAGCCATGCTTTACAGCGCAGAGAAGATATAGCCGGTTATAGTTTTATGCTGCCCAGTCTGATTTTTTTTGTAGGTTTTGTTGTGATTCCGATGGTAATTTGTATTTGGCTGAGTCTGACGGATTCTAACATGCATACGCAGGGCGGCGGCAATTTTATAGGATTAAAGAATTTTATCGATCTGGTCAAGGACGAGGTGTTTCTGGATGCGTTATGGAATACATTTGTCATTGTGTTCGTGAGCGTACCGACCGTAACGGCATTCTCCCTGTGGGTGTCCTCTGCCATCTATAAGTTGAAAATGCCGGTTCTCTCAGCATTCAGATGTATTTTTTATCTGCCGGTTGTCACCGGTTCGGTGGCGGTAACGGTAGTTTGGAAATGGATTTTTGACAATTATACGGGTATTTTGAATTCCGTATTAAAGACGACGGGCGCCATCGACGCCAATATTAACTGGCTGGGGGATGAGAAATATGCGCTTTGGTGCATTATCCTGATCCTGTTTACCACATCGGTAGGTCAGCCTATTGTACTGTATGTGTCGGCGCTCGGCAACGTGGACGCGTCCTTGGTGGAAGCGGCTCAGGTAGACGGCGCTACGGATCTGCAGGCTTTCTGGAAGATCAAATGGCCGCAGATTATGCCGACCACACTGTACATACTGGTCATCACCACGATTAACTCCTTCCAGTGTTTTGCGCTGATTCAGTTGTTGACGCAGGGCGGTTCCGGAACACAGACGGTGATGTATTACATCTATTATACGGCATTTAAGCTTACCGAGCAGTCAGGTCATTTCGGTTACGCGAATGCAATGGGTGTCGTACTGGCTATCTTCATAGGCATTTTGTCGGCGGTTCAGATGCGGCTGGCAAAAGAGAAGTAGAGGAGGGGAAGCGATGGAAAATAAAACAGGAAACAGTAAAGTTTATAAAATTATCTCGCTTGTTGTACTGGTGATTTTAGCGCTCCTTTTCTTATTCCCTCTCTATTGGATTGTCACCGGTGCGTTCAAGCCGGCAGTGGATATCTATGCACAGAAACCTGTCTGGTGGCCCAGCGAATGGGTGATGACGAACTTTGGCAATCTGATGAATAAGCGTTCCGCGCCTATGTGGGAGCTCCATATTCCTTTCAGCCGGTTCTTTTCCGCCACGGGCGAAAGCATCGCGATCACTACGGGTCCTACCGTTCCGGCGGTGTTTAGGTGGCTGTTAAACACGATTTTCATGGCGGTGGCGGCAATGCTTCTCACCTGTCTGACGGCTACGATGGCGGGCTATGCATTGGCGAAGAAACGCTTTCGCGGGCGCAGTATTCTGTTCGGTTTGATCATATGTGCTATGGCGCTGCCGAAACAGGTAGTATTGATTCCGCTGTTGAAGGAAATGTCCGCCATTGGTCTCTACAATACCATCTGGGCGATCATATTTCCGACGGTAGGATGGCCCTTCGGCGTGTTTTTGATGAAACAGTTCTCGGAAGGCATTCCCGGGGAGATTTTGGAAGCCGCACGTATCGACGGAGCGGGAGAATGGAATACTTTTGCGACGATTGTATTTCCGATGGTAAAGCCCGGTGTGGGCGCGCTGGCAATTTTCACCTTTATCAATTCGTGGAATGACTACTTTATGCAGTTGGTTATGGTGAGCAGCAATGTAAACTACACGATCCCTCTGGGTATTGCTACCTTACAGGCGGAAACTTCCGTGGATATGGGTATGCTGATGGCGGGCGCGGCTTTGGCATCCGTACCGATCATTATCGTATTCCTGCTTTTCCAGAAATACTTTACCCAGGGTATTACGATGGGTGCGGTCAAAGGCTGATCAAAGCGGCCTGTGTTGCGAATACGGAAACTTGCAATGGTCTGAGTTGGGTATAGAGAAAGGATGATGAGAAAATGGACACGAAAAAATTTCGGGGAATTTTCCCGGCGCTCTATGCGTGCTATGATGAGAACGGAAAGGTTTCAGCCGACAGAACGAAGGCTCTCACGAAGTATTTGATGGATAAGGGGGTTCAGGGGCTCTATGTGGGCGGCTCCTCTGGAGAGTGCATCTATCTGAGTAAAGAGGACAGGAAGAAAACGCTGGAGGCTGTGATGGAGGCTGCCGGTGGCAAACTGGTGATCATTGCCCATGTGGCATGTAATAACACGGAGGACAGCCGGGAACTGGCAGCTCATGCGGAAAGTCTCGGGGTGGATGCCATTGCGTCGATACCGCCGATTTATTTCCATCTGCCTGAGCATGCCGTGGCAAAGTATTGGAATGATATTTCGGACGCGGCTCCGAACACGGATTTTATCATTTATAATATACCGCAGCTGGCAGGCATCTCCCTGACACTTAGTTTGCTGCGGGAAATGAAGAAAAATCCGAGAGTGATCGGTGTGAAAAATTCTTCCATGCCGGTACAGGATATCCAAATGTTCAGGGACGAGGGCGTTATTGTGTTTAACGGACCGGACGAACAGCTCGTCTCCGGACTTGCTATGGGCGCTGTCGGAGGCATCGGCGGCACATATGGCGCAATGCCGGAACTGTATCTGAAAATTTTTGAGCTTTTTTCCAACGGAAAGACAGAGGAGGCAAGAGAAGTACAGAATGCGGCGTGCAGGATCATCTATAAGATGTGTTCTGCCCACGGCAATATGTATGCTGTAATCAAAGAGATTATCCGTCTGCAGGGCGGACCTGACGCGGGGGGTGTGAAAGCGCCGTTAGCGGATCTGGCAGAAGCGGATCTGGCGATCTGCAAAGAAACTGCGGACATGATTGCGGAAACAATACAGAAATACTGCTAATTAAAGTGGCTGAAAATAGCATGGGTAACCATGCTATTTTTAGCCAAAAGAAGGGGATGCAAATGGTAAATACGACTAACTTACTGCAGGATATCCAACTAAACTATAACCAGCTGACGAAAACGGAGAAGAAGATAGCTGATTTTGTAATTGGAAATGTGAACAGGGTATTGTTTATGTCCATCACGGACTTGGCGGAAGCAAGCGGGGTGGCTGATGCCAGTGTGTATCGGTTTTGCAGGAGTGTGGGCGCGCAGGGCTACCAAGATTTTAAGATGAAACTGTCCTTCAGCGTATCGCCGGATGAGATATCTGAGACGGAGACAGAAAATTTCAAGATAGATTCCATGGACTATACGCTGGATAAAATACTGCATAACCATATCAGCGTGTTAAAGGAAACGAGAATGCTGATAAGACAGGAGTCGATCAGGAAAACGCTGCAGATGATGGAGGAGGCGGAAAACATATACTTTTTTGGGATTGGGGATTCCCTGTTGACCGCCAAAGAAGCGAGAAATAAATTTCTGAGAATCTGTAATAAGGTAAATTCCATTGACGACCCCCATATGCAGGCGATGACGGCTTCCATGGCAGGACCCAGTGATTTAATCTTTATTATCTCCTATTCGGGTGCGACCAAGGACAATGTATATGTAGCGGAGATAGCAAAGAAGGCGGGAGCGAAGGTGATAGGCATAACCCATTTCATCAAATCCCCGCTGACAAACTATACGGATGTTCTTCTGGTCTGCGGATCCAATGAAGGTCCGCTGGACGGGGGCGCTATGGGGACAAAGCTGAGCCAGCTCTATGTGATTGACGTGCTGTTCCATGAGTATTATACTCGTAACAAACAGGTATCCGCGGAGAATAATAAGAAAACTTCGAGAGCCGTTGTGGAGAAGCTGTATTAAAAAAATTAAAAAAAAGAAAAATTTCTCTTGCAATTCCCAAAAACTTCATATATACTAGTTTGTGCTGTGACATGATAGCTATGAAGCGTGAGGTTGCTGCCCGCGTGGCAGGTTTTCCGTGGAGCGAATGTCAAGTTAGGAAACTGACGACAAGTCACTGTACAGACAAAATGTCCGGTCAGCCGGAAACGACGTGTAGTAGTTCGATGTGAAAATAATCAGGACACACACGGGAGAGTGTACAGTCACCGCTTGTCGTACTTATTCATTAAAAGTGCGAAAAGGAGGCGACTTTTTTTATGGCAAGTCAAGTAATGAGAATCACCCTGAAAGCCTATGACCATCAGCTGGTTGATGCATCGGCGAAGAAAATCATCGAAACTGTTAAGAAAAACGGATCGCAGGTGAGCGGTCCCGTGCCCCTTCCTACTAAGAAGGAAGTCATCACGATCCTGCGTGCGGTTCACAAGTACAAGGATTCCAGAGAACAGTTCGAGCAGAGAACCCACAAGAGGCTCATTGATATCATCACCCCCACCCCCAAGACGGTGGATGCGCTCCAGAGACTGGAGATGCCTGCGGGTGTTTATATCGACATCAAGATGAAGAACAAATAAGACCCCTACTAGGATGACCCGGAGTAAATCCCTGCGGGATTAACTCCTGAAGAACCGCAAGCGGTTCTTCGTATAAGAGGATTTACTGGATCGGGTCCGCTGTAGAACAACAGGAGGTAAGAAAGAATGAAGAAAGCAATTTTGGCAACAAAAGTCGGAATGACTCAAATCTTCAACGAGGACGGCACACTGACACCGGTTACCGTACTTCAGGCAGGTCCCTGCGCGGTGACGCAGATTAAGACCGTGGAGAACGACGGTTACAGCGCGGTGCAGGTAGGCTTTGTGGACAAGAAGGAAAAGATTGTCAACAAGGACAAGGGCGGCAATAAGGAAGTGATTCACCGCCACGGCGTAAACAAGGCACAGAAGGGTCATTTTGATAAGGCAGGCGTTTCCTGCAAGAGATTTATCAGAGAGTTTAAGTTTGAGAACGCGGACGAGTACACGCTCGGCAGCGAGATCAAGGCGGATATTTTTGAAGCTGGCGACAGAGTGGATGCGACGGCAATCTCCAAAGGTAAGGGATTCCAGGGCGCGATCAAGAGACACGGCCAGCACAGAGGACCTATGACACACGGTTCTAAATTCCATCGCCATCAGGGTTCAAACGGTGCCTGCTCCTCACCCAGCAGAGTGTTTAAGGGCAAAGGGATGCCGGGGCACATGGGCTGCGTTAAAGTTACGGTACAGAACCTCACGGTAGTGAGAGTTGACGCGGACAAGAACCTCATTCTGGTAAAGGGCGCGGTGCCCGGTCCCAGAAAAGCCTTAGTAACCATCAAAGAGACAACTAAGGTTGATGCGAAATAGTGGCGAAGCCGCAGATGAAAGGAGGACCATTTCAGATGGCAAACGTATCTGTTTATAATATGGAAGGTAAAGAAGTCGGCAAGATGGACTTAAACGATGCGGTGTTTGGTGTCGAGATTAACGAGCACTTGGTACACATGGCAGTCGTTCAGAATCTTGCGAACAAGCGTCAGGGCACACAGAAAGCTAAGACCCGCTCGGAGGTTTCCGGCGGCGGAAGAAAGCCTTGGAGACAGAAGGGCACGGGTCATGCGAGACAGGGTTCGACCAGAGCGCCCCAGTGGAAAGGCGGCGGCGTTGTGTTTGCTCCCACACCCAGAGATTATTCCTTCAAGCTGAACAAGAAGGAGAAGAGAGCAGCGCTCAAGTCCGTTCTGACAAGCAGGGTGCAGGACAACAAGCTGATTGTGCTTGACGAGTTAAAGTTTGATGCGATCAAGACAAAAGATTTCAAGAAGGTTATGGATAACTTAAAGGTTGACAAGGCGATGGTAGTAATTGACGGGCAGGATGAGAACGTGATTCTCTCCGCGAGAAACCTTCCCACAGTCAACACGGCGGTAGCTGAGAATATCAACGTGTATGACATCCTCAAGGGCGACACACTGGTGCTCACCAAGGATGCCGTAGCCAAGATCGAGGAGGTGTTTGCATAATGGCAGCGATTCAGTATTATGATGTAATCCTCAAACCTGTGATTACAGAGAAGAGTATGGCGGGCATGAGCGATAAGAAGTACACCTTCTTAGTTCATCCGGAGGCAAACAAGACACAGATTAAAGAGGCTGTGGAGAAGATGTTCGAGGGCGCGAAGGTAGCGAAGGTCAACACCATGAATTTAGACGGTAAGACCAAGAGACGCGGCATGGTTTACGGCAAGACTGCTAAGACCAAGAAAGCGATTGTACAGCTCACTGAGGACAGCAAGGATATCGAGATCTTTGCAGGGCTCTAAACCGAAGAGAATTTCTAAGGCATCTTAAAAACGCCGCCAAAGAAATTCTAAAACTTCGGTTGGAAGAATCTCAAGAGATTCTTCCAGGTTATGAAATAAATATAGAAAAAAGGAGATAAGGAATCATGGCAATCAAGACATATAACCCGTATACACCGTCGAGACGTAACATGACCGGCTCTGATTTCAGCGAGATCACGAAGAAGACTCCCGAGAAGGCGCTCTGCTCTTCCATTAAGAAGAATGCGGGACGCAACAATCAGGGCAAGATTACGGTGAGACATCACGGCGGCGGAAACAGAAGATTATACAGACAGATTGATTTTAAGAGAAATAAAGACGGCATCAGCGCAAAGGTAATCGGCATCGAGTACGATCCGAACAGAACGGCTAACATCGCGCTGATCTGCTACGAGGACGGTGAGAAGGCATACATCCTTGCACCGGACGGATTGAAGGATGGCATGAAGGTTATGAACGGACCTGAGGCAGAAATCAGAGTGGGCAACTGCTTACCTCTGTCTGAGATTCCGGTAGGTACACTGGTACACAACATTGAGTTATATCCTGGCAAGGGCGGTCAGCTTGTCCGCTCCGCAGGCAACAGCGCACAGCTGATGGCTAAGGAAGGCAAGTACGCGACCTTAAGACTTCCCTCCGGTGAGATGAGAATGGTTCCGATGGTGTGCAGGGCATCCATCGGCACGGTGGGTAACACAGACCACAACCTGATCAAGATCGGTAAGGCGGGACGTAAGCGCCACATGGGTATTCGTCCTACAGTCCGCGGTTCCGTTATGAACCCGAACGATCACCCGCACGGCGGTGGTGAGGGACGCGCTCCGATTGGACGCCCGGGTCCGTGTACACCTTGGGGTAAACCGGCACTCGGTCTTAAGACCCGTAAGAAGAAGAAAGCTTCTAATAAGCTGATTGTGAGAAGAAGAGACGGCAGAGCTATTAAATAATAGGAGGAAAGATAGATCATGGCTAGATCACTGAAAAAAGGACCGTTTGCGGATGCGAGCTTACTGAAAAAAGTAGATGCTATGAA
>ERZ779637.340-NODE-340-length-32753-cov-6.742186_pt1 | contig 32753 bp, 30 predicted proteins | sample MGYA00514196_ERZ779637 | MGnify/ENA primary metagenome ERZ779637 (study PRJEB29562, sample SAMEA4376700) | mouse gut metagenome | isolation source: Cecum | study: EMG produced TPA metagenomics assembly of the A DSS colitis mouse model was used to assess the...
TCATGAACGGCATTGTAAGCAGTGACGGGGAATACCAGGCGATTCTCCGAAAGTCGGACATTACTCCGGCGAACTGGACCGGATGGATTTATCAAAAGAAATCCGGCTGCAAAGCCATGTTTTTTGGGAAATGCCTGCCGACAGAAGCAAAAGAAATGACAACAGAATTGTAACTGCAAAGTGCCAGACAGGACGGTTTATGAAGTGTTTCAGAACAGGGGACAATTCTTATAAAGAGCAGGAAAAGGCCGCGTGCATCTGTGTATGCGGCCGACAGCATGATTGTACACACAATTCAGGCAGGAAGATTTCGATTTGACTGCACAGTTTCGTTGACAGCTGTGTGCGGTCAACGAAATGAAGGTGCCGTAATAGTGTTTATACTGTCGAAACTAAAATGCTTTTTCCGTCCACTATAAAGTGCCGCGTTACAGTCTTTACCAAAACTTATTTCTAAAATATAACCTCCGGCCTGAACCGGAGGTTATATTTTATATTTCGTCTCTTAATCAATCTTCAAAATCAATCCCAGCACACGCTTTGCGCATCTTACCAGTTCTTCCCTGCATACCGCGCCTTTTTCCATGGCTTCTTTCACGCGTTCCGGGAAACCGCATGCCATTTTCACATCGTTGCCGGCTTTGATCTCCTTATAATGTTCGCCTCTGGTCCACCAGTCTGAGGTTACCATTCCCTTAAAGCCCCACTCGTCCCGCAGGATATCTTCCAGCAGTTCTTTGTTTTCCGACGCACGGTGTCCGTTGATTATATTATAGGCGGACATGATTGCCCAGGGATCGGCTTCTTTTACAATAATCTCAAAGCCTTTCAGATAGATTTCCCGGAGCGCACGCTCGGATACCCTGGAATCGCTGTGTTTCCGGTTGGTCTCCTTATTGTTGCAGGCAAAATGTTTCACGGCTGCGGCAATATGCATGGACTGGATTCCTCTTACCATGGCGGCGCCCATCTTACCGGTGAGATAAGGATCTTCCGAGTAATATTCAAAATTACGGCCGCAAAGGGGATTTCTATGGATATTTACCGCAGGTGTCAGCCATACGGCTATATTATTCTCCTTTACTTCTTCCGCGCCTGCTTTTCCCACCGCTTCGATCAGCTCCGTATTCCAGGTGGACGCCAGAAGCGTGGCGCAGGGCCAGGCGGTCGTATTCAGACAAATCCGAAGGCCTGCAGGGCCGTCCGCCGTCATGACGCCCGGCACTCCGTATTCCGGCAGATTGCCAAACCCAAAGGTATTGGCTACGGAGGTGTTGGGCTGTCCCCCCAAAAGATGAATCAGCTCGTCGTCGCTTAACTGCGCCGTAAATTCATCCAGGGTCATCCGGCCTTCTGCAACCTCCATAAAAGGCTTTGCCCCTTCCTTAAAAGGCTTCATCAGCAGGTAACGGCCGCGTCCCATAACCTCCGGAGTCAAAGCTTCCTCCGTACCGCTTTCCATTTTCACAAGTACGCACGCGTTGGGATCGTTCCCCTCCGATACCGGAAGTTCTTCATAGCTGCCGTCGGAACGCATCCTTTTTTTCAGTCCGGAAGGCGCGGCTTTTGCCGAAAGCTGTTTTGTCACTTCATCCTCTGCAAGCGTCAGGGAAAACTCCAGTTTTTCGGTATCCCTGACGGAATTACCCACATAAAAATCATAGGTTCCCTTTTCCAGAACATAGGCGGACTTTGCAATTTTCCCTAAATCGTCATAGGAAGCCATCTCTTCCTTCCTAAACTCCAGCACAAGCTCCTGGGTCTCCCCCGGAAGCAGGCTTCTTGTTTTTTCAAAAGCCGCAAGCTCTCTGGCAGGCTTTTTCAATACGCCCTGGGGAGCGCCGTAGTATACCTGTACAACTTCCTTACCCTCTCTTTTTCCGCAGTTGGTCACCTGTACAAAAACACGGATCGTTCCGTTATCTTCCAGAGCCTTTTTTATTTCTATGGAAAAGTCCGTATAGGAAAGGCCGAAACCAAAGGGATAGCAGACCTTGTCATAAGCGCCGGGAATCGTTTCGAAATAACGGTAGCCTACATAAATGTCTTCCGTATAGTCCACATAATGGGGGGACTCATGGAAATTTTCCGTTGACGGATAAGCTTCCATTCCCGCCGCAAAGGTATCCGGCAGCTTGCCGCTGGGAGACGCCTCTCCGCAGAGCAGTTCCGCCGCCGCAAGGCCGCCTTCCATGCCGCCCTGCCATGCCACAAGCACGGCTCCCAGCTTTTCGTCTTCTTTAAACCACGCGCTGTCTATCACACCTCCGATATTCAACACCACCACGATCCTGTCAAACTTTTCTTTAACCTTTTCCAGCATTGCTTTCTCACTTTTTGTAAGATAAAAATCTCCGTCCTCAAAAATGCGGCCCGCAATCTGGGGCATACTGGTTTCCGTTTCCCAAGGATTGTACTCTCCGTTGTATTCCACGCTGGAACGATCCCATCCCTCGCCGGAAAAGCGGCTGATCGCCACCACCGCCGTATCGGCATAGCTTCCGGCCTGGCAAAGCAGTTCCTCCGGCAGCTCCGGTTCTACCGTCATGCCCGGCGCGGCGCCCTCTTCATACTGCTTCTTTACATTTTCACGGTAATAATCGGAAAGGGGCTCATACACAGATACTTTTTCTCCCTGAAGCGTTAAGCCGTCGTAAAGATTACGGACATACGCCACTTTAACGTCGCCGCTTCCGCCGCCGCCCTTTACATAATCAAAGCTTCCCTTTCCAAACAGCGCAATCCGGCTTCCCGCAGGAAGAGGCAGCAAATTATCCTCATTTTTCAGCAAAACCATGCCTTCCCTCGCCGCTTCCTTTGAAAGCAAAATGTGCTCCTTTGACGCCGTAACCCGTCTGTCCTCATAAAGAGGAAGGTTCGGCTGAAACATTGCCCGCATCCATCTTTCCATCTTTTTCCTCTTTCCGGCATCCTGTGCCTGATTTATTTTTTAATGTTAAAATTATTCTCTTTTTATTGTAACCAAAAACAATCGTTTATGCTATAATAAAACTTATCATAAATATAGGTTGATTTTGATATAAATTCGTATTTATAAGAATTTTCCATGGAATTTATATGGAAATTTTGATTTGTTTTGTTATAAAAAGGAATGTAGGAGGAAAGATTATGTACGGCTCTCATGAAACGATTAAGGACGACCATTTAACCCAGGTTTACTTTTCCATGGTAGACGCCGCCGGCGAGCTCCTTCCGGCGCATTGGCACGATCATCTGGAAGCGCTTTATATCATAAACGGACATATGACCGCATACATCAACGAAACCTGTTATGAACTTCTCCCCTCGGACATTCTGCTTGTTAATCCCCAGGATATCCACTATACCCATGTTCAGGAGAGCTGCCGCTATTATCTTCTGCAGATTCCTCCCGTACATTTAGAGCGCGTCAGCGCAGACTGGCGGCTGCTTCATTTTTCCGAATACCTGCCCCATACCGCTTCGACGGATTCCTTAAGCTTTAGACTTTCCGAAATATTTAAAGAAATGGCGGCGCTGAAAGAGACGGGGCAGAAGGGGAATCACCTTCTGTTTCTGACACATCTGTATCAGTTTCTGTTTCTGCTTTATACACAGGGTTCTTCAGTTTTGAGCGCCCAGAACCGAAACCGCACGGAGCGGGACTTCCTGCGTGTGGAACAAAGTATGCGCTATGTCCGTAAAAACTACAGAAATCCCATTACTTTAACGGAAATGGCAGATCAGATCCTTGTAACCCCCGAACATTTCTGCAGGCTTTTCAAGAAATATACGGGACAGACTTTTTTTACTTACGTATCCCAAGTCCGCCTGATGCATTTTTATCAGGATCTTCTGCAGACGGATGAGAGCATTACGCTTCTTCTTGAAAAAAACGGGATTACCAATTATAAGCAGTTTATGCGGATATTTAAAGAAGCCTATGGGACGACGCCCCACAGGCTTCGGATTCAGCAAAAGGACAGAAAGCTCCGCCACGCCCAAAGCTGAATATGGTATTCCTTAATTACCGCTGTCATTGTTCCCTGATCTTTATTCTACCGTAACTACTTTTGCCAGATTCCTCGGCTTATCCACATCCAGCCCTTTATCCAGCGATACAAAGTAGGCAATCAGCTGGAGTACAATGGATGCCGGCATAACCATAAAAAAGTCGTCCATTTTGGGAAGCCGGTAAACGCAGCTCCACTGTTCCCCGCCGTCAAGCGTTTCGCCTTCCTTTATCAGAAGCACCACTCTCGCTCCCCTGGACTGGACCTCCCGGATATTTGAAAGTTCCTTGCTTTTTAATTTCTCCTGGGTTACCACCGCGATTACAGGAGTATCCTCCGTAATCAGCGCGATCGTGCCGTGTTTTAATTCTCCGGAAGCATACGCCTCGGAATGAATATAGGAAACCTCCTTAAGCTTCAGCGAACCTTCCAATAAAATCGAATAATCAAGTCCTCTCCCGATCATAAATACATCGCTTGCATTCAGAATTGAACCGGCAAGTCTGTGGATTTCCTCTTTCGTTTCCAAAACCTGTTTCAGCACTGCAGGGACTCTCTGCAATTCACACATATAACCGGCAAGCTCCTGTTCGCTCCACAGTTTCCGTGCTATTGCCATTCTGGCCGTCAGAAGATAAAGAACCGCCAGCTGGGTTGTATAAGCCTTGGTGCTTGCCACCGCAATCTCTGGTCCCGCATTGGTATAAATGACATATTCGCTGGCTCTCGCAATGGACGCACCTTTCACATTTACAATGGAAATGCATGGAGAACCGCATTTTCGTGCAAATTTCAACGCCTCCAGGGTGTCGATTGTCTCTCCCGACTGGGAAATGGCAATCACCAATGTATCTTTATCCACTACCGGATCATTGTACATAAATTCCGAGGCCATCACCACGTCTACATGTATGCCGATTATGGCCTGTATCAGACTTTTTCCCACCAGTCCCGCATGCATGGCGGTCCCGCAGGCTATCACGCAGATCCGCTGACATGCGGACAATATTTCATCCGGTATCCGTTCTTCCGAAAAATCCGGTTTTCCTTCTTTAATCCTGGGAAAAATAGTTTCTCCGATTACTTCCGGCTGCTCCATGATTTCCTTTTCCATATAAAAAGGATAGCCTTCCTTACCGCTGCGGCTCACATCCCAGTCTACACTGAGCCAGTCAATGACGGCTCTGTCTCCGGACAGATCAAACAGTTCCGCGTTTTCAGGCCTTAAACAGACTACATGAAATTCAGGTACAACAAAATAATCCGCCGTATACGGCGCAATTGCCGCAACGTCGGAGGCTAATAAGGCTCCGTTATCTGTAACCGCCGCTACAATGGGACTCACATTCCGCACCGCAAAAACACAGTCCGGCTGATCGTCAAACAAGACCGCAAGGGCAAAGGTTCCCTTCAGCTTCAGCACCGTCCTTCGGATTGCCGAATAGGGATCGCCCGAATAGAAATGCTCCAGCACCGCCGCAACGACCTCGCTGTCCGTCTCGGACTGCAGGAGTCCGTCCAATCCATACTTTTCCTTCAGTTCTTTATAGTTTTCAATAATGCCGTTATGTATCAGCGTAACGCGGCCAAACCGGTGGGGATGAGCATTCGCATCGCACACGCCTCCATGGGTTGCCCACCTGGTATGACCTATTCCGCACCGGCCTTCCGGCTTTTCCCCGCTGCACAGCCTCCTTAAATCCCCTACTCTTCCCGCTGTTTTCAGGATCCGTGTTTCTCCTTCATTTAAAAGAGCTATTCCTGCACTGTCGTATCCTCTGTACTCTAAAAGCTCCAAGGCGTCCAGCATGATTCCTGCCGCTTCGTCTTTACCTGCATATCCAATGATTCCGCACATATTGTTTCCCTCATCTTTCTATTAGAATCAGAGTGTCTTTGCACCCTGCTTTATTTTATAGTTCCGCACGTTTTTGGTTCTTGTTTCAGACAATATTCCTGACGCGCATTTTCCTCCCGTTATACCGAATTTGTTTTGCAGTTACCCGCATATTTGCCGGCATATCACGCACCGGAAGAGTACGAAAGAGCATCCGCCGAATTTTCGATAACTCTTTACCTCGTCAGCCTCTTATCCCTGTACAAAACAATAAAAGGCTCTGGCGCTTGATGAGGAAACAATGACAGTTTCATTAACTTTATTCAGTTATCAAGGTACCACGTTCCCTATTATACATAAAACGTCCGCGGTTGTAAACCGCGGAACTTATTTGAATGTCTAGATCCGTTCCAATAAGGGTTTTGGTCTCTTATTCCGGCAAACCATATGGCCCTTCACATCGATATCATCATTTGCAACAGACGCATCCTGTATATTCTGTTCAAATATTTTCTGTATCCGCTTTAAATGTTGCAGTGCTTCCTTTCCACAAAACAAATTGTTGTCTAATGGCTGGCATCCCATGGCGATCCATTTTCTTAAAACCTCATTACCGTCCCCGTCTTTTACTTGTTCCAACCGTTCCCAAAGTCTGTCTGGGTCTATGTATTCCCGAACGCGTTTTGCATGTTTGAAATTTCTGTAATTTAAAAAACACGCTAAAATATATAACTGCATGGCATTTGTATCCACTGTATTTACAAGCTGCATTATGTTTATACCGGAGCTTTCCGGAATAGCCTGATATAACAAAATTGTTTCCGCTGCATATACTACCGGTATGTACACCAACTCCACATTATATCGTAAATTTTCAAATATCTTACGATGATTATCTATATAGTTTTTTAATGCATGATGGGACAATATCTCTTTTTTAATCCCGCTTTCGTTATCCATATCATACACAAAAATAATCCGCTCTATGCCAAGCTCCATAATACTATAAGCTTCATCATCCCCGATTAAAGGCCAGCCGCTGCCCAGACCAAAATCAACATAAAGATTATCGTCTATTTTAATCATTCTTTCGCTAATTCTGGAAATATCCAAAAAGGGAAGTTTCCATCTGCCCATAAAAACATCTGTCATCCCGTACGTATCTTCAAATCTAATCAATGATTTCAAACTTATCATCCTCACTTACCTGAATTAACTCCACATCTGCCGTCTTTTCATCCATGACCACCGTAAAATACCGGCAGTTTACCATTTGCACAAACAATTCCGAATGTGTAACAATAATTATCTCCTCAAAAAAACGGCTAAAATATTGTATCAGGGTACACAAAATACTCATCTCGTATTCCGAAAGTCCCTGTTCCGGTTCATCCAGATAAACAGCTTTTACATCTTTACACAGCAAAGTTATAATTTCTATAAATTCCCTCCCCAAAACCACCGGACTTTCAACCGGCGTCAGTATAACACTCGACGTATCGACTCTTTCTGCCTGTAATATTTCACAAAGTATTTCCACTTTATCAGGCAAAAACGGCACATGATCAAAAATATGCTGATCCGCCAGATTCGTAACAAAATCGATTTCACCGTCCCCCTGGCTCATCTCTTCTACCACATTATCCAGATACAGGGTTTTTCCTGATGCATTTTGTCCGATTATAATTTTAATCATCCGACGGCCTCCTTTATCATAGCATTATAAAAGGCATCGCTTAACGCAGAATCATAAACAACGTTCACGTATTCGCTGTTATAAAATTTTCTGAAAAATAATTTGAGAGTTTTCTTTGTTAACTGCGTAATATCCGTATGCAAGTATATATTCTTTTTCTTCTTATCCGCAATATATGCTATTAGAAATACTCTCTCCGCCCTGCTAAGCTTATCAAAACCAAGTTTCTGATCCCTGTGTATATATTCCATTTTCTCCAAGTTCATGGATTGTATATTCTGATCATTTATTTCATTCAGAAGACTGACCACCTCATTCGAATCGATTCCTTCCACATCTGTCAAGAGCTGTTTGACCCGAGTCAGCGTAAAATCAATTTTTCTGATATAGATTTTTCTTAAAAACAGCTTTCCGTCATATTTTTCCCAGGACTTTATCTGCACAGCAAACACCTGCCTTTCATTATCTTATTATATCTCGTAAAGAGATATTTTACAATCTTTCATAAGCCCAGATATTCTTTATCTGCGCTCCGATCTGGGCAAAGGTCCAATACCTGCCGCTTCTGTCCACACAATTGGGATCGTTCACCAGGAAGCCTTCCTCATTATAACCGTAGATAACAATAAAATGCCCGTAAACGGTAAAATCTCCTCTTCCCACAGAGCAAATCAAAACGCTGCCCCTCTCCAGCGCCGCCAGCATGGCTTCTTCCGTTCTTTGGATATTTCCCACCATTAACCCGTATATTGCCGGTACGTCGTCCATCAACTGCCACGCCGTACCGGAGCCTTCCACCCAATAACCGTTATCCATAGCATAATCCGCAATTTTATCAGGCGTCAGGGTTTCGTCACGAAGCAGATAATACAAAACCATGGACAAACAGGTGGGCCCGCATCCCGTCAATCCAACAATACTGCTGCCATAAGAATGGTATCCCCATCTTGTATCCCATTGGAGAAACAAGGGAAAATCCTGTTCTTTTTCCGACTCCGTCAGGCCGCCGGCAACTCCCTGTCCTTCATCCGTATAACCGGCCACAAAATCTGTCATCTCAAGATTGTTAGCCAGAGCCGCCAGCATATTCTCAGGATATAAGTCGCTGTTATTCAATATTTTTTCCACAACGGAATTGTTCTCTCCAAGCTCCCGCAGTTTCTCAACGGCTTCTTCCCGGCTGTATTCCCGTGGTTTTTCCACTTTCACACTGGGTATTCCGTCCATATAATCTTTTTCCTGTATAGCCTTCTGCTTTTCCTTCTGTTTGTTCTCCGTCTCCGACGCCGTGACATTTTCCATGCCGCCGGCAGGCTTCTGCCGCCCAGGTTCCATTTCCCCCAACAGGGATTTCATTTCTTTTAATTGCGCTTTCATGTCCAGAATACAAAACAGGGAAAGCGCCAAAGCAATTCCCGTTATAACCAGCATGATCCTGTTCTTTTGTCTTTTTTTCCTTATAAGCTCTTTCTGTCTCTTTGTAATTACACCGGCTTTTCTTACGTTTTGTTTCACGTTGTACTCCTGCCTTTCCTTTAATTTTCTCCTTCGTCTGCGGAAATCGGTCTGAGAATCCCGACCGGCGTACGCTGCGCGCTTTGTCCCAGAGGATTCTGTTTCAGCAGCTTCGTATACATCTCTTCATCTACATTCTTGCAGGAAGCGCCCAGCACTTTACAGCCAAGATCATTGGCGTCCACCACTAACACTGTTTTTCCTCCAAGCTGCCTGGAAACTTCCCTTGCCGTGCGCCGCGGATTCATCGGAGAAAGCACCACGTATTCGTTATAGGGAGGCAGTGTGCAGGAACACGGTCCGTCAATAGCGGCCACCCGGCTTCCCGCTACATAATAAAACCATCCCTTTTTTCCCAATAATTTGCCGATCATTCCTGCAAACGCCGCAAGCAGAATTCTGGGAAGCCCGGCTTCCCATATTGCGCATTGCATCGTTTCCGGCATGGAAAGACCTATCCCATAAGGCGACTTTGTTACAAATCTGCTTAAAACTTTTGCTGTAAACCCTGTCTTTACGGAACGGACGGGAAGCGCTCTTCCTTCCGTACAAGCTACCATTTTCTCACTGATAAATATCACATCGTCTGTCTCTGCCATGGGCACTACAAAACGTTCTATAATATCTTCTAACCGGTCCTCTTTTGTTACCACGCTTGTCTCAACCGCATAACACGCGAACTTTTTGTCTTTATATCTGACAAACCGGGATTTACCCGGATTGACTTTATATCCGTATTCCATGTATGTGCCTCCATACAGAAAGCTTTTTATGCCGCTTTTCTGATTTATTTAAGTGTAACAATGGATTGTAGCCGAATTGTAGCGTAAAGATTAAATATGTCTGATGATGTTTTAAGATTTTATGAATATTGGGATTTATAAGTCCGGTAACTGGTATTTGGTGTTCTGAAACGGAAGGGTAAATTTGAAATCCCCTTGCTTCGCCTTTATCGGTTGAAACAAGGGGATTTCCTTATCTATATTTAATTTTTCCCGCATCCGGTCTATATTCTGACATCTACGGCTGCTCCAATGCCGACGTCATTCGCTTTTTCATTTTTGGTTTCTACGCGTTCTTTCTTATCTTCCTCTTTGTCCGCCGTCTCCTCCCGGTCCGCTTCCTGCGCTTCCTTAACTTTCCGGTTTGCACTTGCAAGAGAGGACATCTGTCCTGCCTGCGCCGCTAAGGCCTTCTGCTCAACAGAAACTAACTGTTCCCGCTTTTTCTCCACATTGCCTCCTCTGCCCGCATCCAGCTTAATTTCCACTTTCAGAACACCGGCTTTTCCTTCCAGTCCTTTGGCCGTGCTTCCCTGTACTTTTGCCTGTTTCATGGCGGAATCAGCGGAAAGCATTGCCTGCATGTCGGTCTGCGACGTATTCTGTGTATTCTGCGTTTTCTGCCTCTGCTCGTTCCTTTTTTCACTCATATGCTGTCTTAACTGCTGGTTCAGGCTGTTGATTTCCTGCTGTATTTCCTGCTTTTTCTTCATCTTTTCTTCCGGCTGCATATCCTTATTGGAAGCAAGCTCCTGAAGCTGCTTTTTAGCATTTGCTATCTGATTCTGAATACTCTTAGCGACAGAATCCGTCCCTATATTGCTATTTGCACCCGGAAACGCCGCTCCGTTTATACCGCCCACTGTCATTATATTCCTGTTCTCCTTTCCGGTCGTCTTTTTCTTATTTCTTTCACTCTGTTTTTCGGATTACTTGCCGGAAAGCTGAACAGACTTGCTGTCAAACGCCTTTTTTCTGTTGTGAACGGCAGAAGTGCCGCCCTTTTAATAACTGCGTACCTTTCTCTGGATATACCGCAGATAGCTTTTTACAAACTCCCGATAATTCTTTTTTGCCACCAAAGCTTCTCCCCGTTCCATATAAATTGTCGCGGCATCATACTTTCGGATAAAACGAAAATTAACAAGATACGCCCTGTGCGGTCTGTAAAAATCTTCACCCGCTTTTTCCTCCAGTTCTTTCATCTTTCCGTAATATTCTATATCGGAATCCATTGTATGAAGCATGATTTTGCGGTTGAATACTTCCGCGTATACAATATCTTTAAAGCTCACAGTTATATGTTGTCCGCCCGCCGTAATAATCAGATCCGGCGTCTCTCTTTCCCCTGAGCAACATTTCTGCCTTTTTCTTTCCTCCACCTGCTCCGCCGCCTTCTGCATTACCTGCGCAAACTTTTCATCCGGAAAAGGCTTTACCAAATAATGAAATGCCCCCACATCAAACGCCTGATATACATATTCTTCCAACGCCGTTATAAAAATCAGAATTGTTTCCGGACCGCTCCTGCGAAGCTCCCTTGCCGTATCCATTCCGTTTTTCTCCGGCATGCCTATATCAAGCAGCAAAATATCCGGCTGTCTGTGTGCTAATAACAGTTCCCCGCCGGATTCAAACAAAGATATCTGCGCCTGCGGATAAAGCCTCGCGACTTTTTCCGCAAGCAGTTCTCTGATTTCCTTTTCATCATCGCATATTGCAATCTGCATTTTTTCCATGATTTTCCTCTATATATTCTAAAACTAATTTTGACGTAAAATGCGTACGCATCTGTCAGAGGTCTTTTCTAAGATACCGTACATACGCCGCGGTAACTCCCATAACAAAAAGTACCGCTCCCGCTGAAACAAACTTTCCGCGAAGTCCGCCGGAAGCAATAATATCAGACGCTTCCGCATATCCAAAGGGCGTAAAATATTTAAGAAAATCCGCCGTTTCGGAAATATTGGCAATCAGATTCAGAAAATACAGCAAAGCTGCAAGTCCCAGACCGATTCCCAGACTTCCCCGGCGCAGGAACGCGGAAATACCGAAACAAATACCGGCAACCTGGACCTGCAGCAGAAAATATGCAAAGTGCAGTAGTAAAATTTCCTTCCACGGAATCTCTTCTCCGATTAGTCCGACGGAAATCACCGCTGCTGCCAGAACAAACAGGTTCAGAAAAACAATCTGCGCGATTATGGATGCAAATTTTTCCGTCACAACCCGTCCTCTGCTCACCGGATGGGTCAGAAGGAATTCCGCCGTATGTTCTTTTTCCTCTTTTGCCAACATAGACACAGCGCATAAAGCCGCAAAAAAGGCGCCGCCTAATCCGAGGATATTTCCACATTCGATTCCGTAAAAACCAATGAGCGTACCGAAATTAAGCTGATCCATGCCAAATGCCTGGGTAAAGCTGCCCATGGAAGAAAACATTTCTCCCACGTCCTCCATCTTCCCTTTCATCTGCGGAAACATCAGCACACAGACAAGCATCAGAAAGGAAACGGACGCTGTCCATATGATTAATGAATTTCTTCCCTGCTTCAGTTCGTGTTTGAATATCGTCATTTCGTATTTCCCCCTTCTGCATAATAGTGCATAAAAACCTCTTCCAAATCGGGTTCCGCCACGTTCAGATCCGTAACCTGACAGTTTGCCAGAAAACGAATCAGTTCGTTCATATCTCCCGTATAAAGAAAACGGACGCTTCCATCCCCGGCCGACAGATCCTGAACGCCGGGTAAATTTTCAGGGTGAACTTCTCCATGAACGGTAATCCGCTTTGCGCCTGTTCCGGCAAGCGTCTCCACACTGCCGCAGGCCGCCATGCGCCCCTCTCTTATTATAGCCGCCCTGGTACAATGACGCTGGATTTCGGAAAGCACATGGGAAGACAAAAAAACAGTCGCTCCCTTTCGGTTCCGTTCATGCAGGATTTTAAAAAATTCCCGTTGGATCAACGGATCCAGTCCGCTGGTAGGCTCATCCAGAATCAAAAGCCCCGGATTATGCTGCAGTGCACAGACGATAGCCGCCTTTTTTCGGTTTCCCAGGGAAAGCTCATCACAAAACCTCGACGTATCCAGCCGGAGACGCTCGCAAAGCTGCGCCGCTTCCTGTCCGCAGTCCATCCTGCGCAGACCGGCAGAAAATTTCAAAAGCTCCCTTACGCGCATCCTTGGATAAAAGGCCGTTTCGGAAGGAAGGTATCCCACCTGTTTAAGAATTTCCCGTTTATTTTTTACCGTATCCATACCATAAATTTGTGCGCTGCCGCCGCTTTGATTTATCAGTCCCAGCAAAGTTCGTATGGTCGTACTTTTGCCCGCGCCGTTGGGACCGATAAACCCAAAAAATTCCCGCTCCTCCACGTCCAGATTTAAATCAATAATTCCTCTGTTTTTGCCATAATATTTTGTCAGTCCGGTTGTTTTTATAATTTGCATCTTTATACCTGTTCCTTTCCGCCACCCCGCATAAATATCTTTTTCCAGAACCGGAACATTTCCTCAAAATCTTTCTCCATTTGTACGGTATCTACTTCACCCATACGCATCCGTTCCAGAAGATATCCTTCCGTCGCCCAATACATTTGTTTATACATCATCGGAATATCAAGTCCCGGAACAAACTGGCCGGAATCCAGATTCCCTATTGCCGCCGCCGCTTTATAATCATAATACTCCCTGCAGCTTTCCTGAACCGCCGGACACACCTCCGGATCTTTCTCATAAAACGCCTGCAGCGCAAACGCGCCCATATCAGGATACAGCTTCATCAGCCCGATCTTCGCCTTCAGTCCTCTTTCAAGCATTTCAAACAGTTCCTTCTGCCCGTAACAATCATACCGTTCCATATATTCGACCGTAGTCTTACAGCATTTATCCCATAAAAACAAATAGAAATCCCGTTTATTTTGAAAATAATGGAATAATAAGGACTTACTGATTTTTGCCGCATCCGCAATCTCACTCATGGGACTTTTTTTATAAGAATTGCGGGAAAAGACCCGGTATCCGGCATTTATAATCGTATTCTGTTTTTCTTCCGGCAGCTGATAAAACCGTTCATTCATAGACATATCTCCATTTTGTTAACCGCTTCGGTTTATACTACTATAACCGCATTGACCGTTTTTGAGAAGACCCTGAGAACCGTTATTTATTTTTTCCTTCCGTTTCCTTTTTATATATTCCGTAAGAAAACGCCGCCGTCACAAATTCCGTAAAGCAAAACGCATACCAGACGCCGTCCGCGCCGGCAAATCTGCTGAAGCAAAAGGCCGCCGGTATTATGATAACCACATACCTTGCCAGGGAAATATATAAAGAAGGAGCGCCCTTCCCAAGTCCCTCTAACGCCCCTGAACAGGAAACGGAAACTGCCGATACCATAAATCCCAGGCTGATAATATGCAAAGCTTTTACGCCGATTTTAACTGTTTCCGTATTATCCGTAAACAAGCCGATCAGATTTCCCGGCATAACCCAGGACAACACGGTTCCAAGAAGCATAACGCTCATGGTCAGCCGCAATGTGGTACTAAAAATTTTCTTCACTCTTTCCTGCTCTCCGGCTCCATAATTGTATCCGATTAACGGTCTGATTCCCTGGATAATTCCGTTGGCGGTCAAATAAATAAAAGTCTGCAGCTTATAATAGACGCCCAGTACCAGAACATACGTTTCCGAAAAAGCCGTCAGAATTCCGTTTAAAGCCGATATCAGCAAAGAAGGCAGCGCCATATTCAGAGCCGCGGGAATTCCTACGGAATAAAGCCTTGCCAGCACGGTTTTATCCGGACGCAGACAGCTTCTTTTTACTTTAACGGGAACCGGCCGCAATACATAAAAGAGCAGGTACACAAGGAGCGTAACCGTCTGTCCGATTCCCGTTGCATAAGCCGCGCCTGCAATTCCCATAGCCGGGAAAAAGGAGATCCCGAAAATCATCAGCGGGTCGAGAACAATGTTTACGATAAATCCGCACATCATGCTGATCATGGATATTTTCATTCTCCCCACGGACTGAAAAATTTTTTCAAAAGCGATTCCCGTTGTAATTACCGCGGAAAACAAAAATGCCCGCACCGCATAGCTTAGCGCCATTTGCACCACTTCCGCATCCTGTGAAAAAGCCCTTAAAAACATAGGCATGGCGGCAATACAGAAAACGGTAAGCAAAATTCCGTGCAGGAAACTGATAAGCAGTCCCTGTGTAGTCGCTTTATCCGCCTTTAATCTGTCTTCCGCCCCTAAATAAAAGGCTATATTTGCGTTCATTCCGACTCCAAATCCCACGGCAATGGCATGAATCAAATTTTGTACGGGAAAAACCAGCGCCAGGGCGGTCATGGCTTTCTCACTCATTTTGGCGACAAAGTAGCTGTCAACGATATTATAGAGAGCGTTTACCGCCATGGAGATTACCATGGGCAGAGACATGGAGATTACTAAGGGCAGAATTTTTTTCTCTTTCATAAAGGTTTGGTTCATGAGTGGGTACTCCTTTTTATATGGATATATTTTTACTGTAAGTTGTAATACGAATCTGAATCTAAGGCGCTCTTTCACGCACCGTAAAATTAATAACGCCACACCGTTGCAGTCAGCAAGTGTGTGGCGAAAAAAGATTTCTCTTGAAAAATCCACTCCCGTAAGGGTTTTATTGTTATATAATGCCATAGTATTCTGAGCCTGTCATTCAGGAGGTATATCCTGCCGCCCTCCGGTTCACTCCCGGTCCACAATAGCCTTCCCTCTCCATTTTCCGCTTTTCCAGCGAAGCATCACAATCAGCCCGCGGATACATTCATCCGCCGCCGTTCCCATAAACACGCCGGCTACTCCGAGTCCGGCCAGAATTCCCATTCCGTAACCGGTCGTAACGCCGAGTCCCCACATGGTGCACAAGCCTACCAGCAGGGGAAAAACATAGTCTCCGGCCGCTTTCAGGCTGCATACAAACATCATGTTAAGACACCTGCCCGTTTCCAGTACAATATCCACCAGCATGACCTGGAAAGCAATACGGATAATTTGTTCATTGCCTGTAAAAATCCTCAGCGTAAACGGCGACAAAATGCAGTTTACTCCGGCAAGCGCGACCGTAACCGGCAGAGATATCTTCAGGGAAGCAAACACCCTCCGGTAAGCGCCGTCCTCATTTTTTGCCCCCACCAGATGCCCGGTAATAATCTGGGTTGACATTGCCACGGAACTGGAAAAAACATTGGCAAAAGATATCAGCGCCTGGCAGTAAACCCTTGCGTTAACCGCCTCGTTTCCCATACTGTTTACAAAAGACAGAAGCACCAGCTGATACAAATTATAAGACATACTCTCTCCCGCTGTAGGAAGACCGATCTTGATCATCTGAAGCAGCAATTTTCCAGGAAACGGATTCAGCAGCCTGATTGAAAAACGGCCCACGGCCTTTTTATAAAAAAGAAACAGGGCAATGGCCAGCGCAAGAACTCTCGCCGCTACCGTAGACAAGGCAACGCCCTTTACTCCCATGTTCAGATATTTTAAAGGCCCGTAAAGAAAAAGATAATTCCCTCCGATATTGATCACATTTACCGCAAGGGAAATATACATACCGGCTTTCGTGTATCCGTTACATCTTAAAATCTGATTCATAACGCCGTAACCGGCCTGCAGAAACAAAAAACCACCCACAAGATTGATGTAAGAAAGGGCATCGGGCATCATTTCTTCCGAAACCTTTAACAGCTCCATGCAGGGCCTCTTTACAAGCACCAGTCCGATACTTAAAACCAGTCCGAAAACAAGATTTACAAGCAGCACCAGCGTATAAATCCGGTTCATTTTATCATATTGTTTCGCTCCCAGATACTGGGCCACAACCACGGAAGTCGCCGTAGAAATAATCCCGAACATCAAAATCAGAAGATTCATAACCTGGTTTGCGTTACCGACCGCGCCTACGGTATTTTCCGAATAATGGCTCAGCATCAGGGTATCCACGTTGTTAAGCAAAATGCTTAAGAACATCTCTAAAAACATCGGGCCCGCAAGTAAAAACAGGGGCATGTTTTCCGTTATTTGTCTCTTTTGTTTCATGTTCTTCATTTTGCTGCCTTTCCGTGAAAAAATTCGGTGAACCACTGGCCCACCGAAAAACTTTTTCTCATTCGATTACGGCTGCATACCGTCTGCACATATTTTTCCTTATATTTACAATATATGCTATCCGCCGTCAGGATGCAAGATTTTTTATCCCTTCACAACGCCGATTGTTTTCAGTTTTCTGACAGGCGTTACGAGATCTGTCTGCTGCGCCATTACCTCGTCGATATCCTTATAGGCAAACCGACATTCCTCCGCCACGTCGTTCTTTTTCTTTTTTCCAAGGACCACGCCTTTTTCCTTCAGGTCAACCATGACCTGCTCCGTGGTAAAGGCCTGCATCGCGCCGCTTCTGGAATATGCCCTGCCCGCGCCGTGGGATGAGGTGCAAAAGGACTCTTCGTTCCCTTTTCCCTCCACCACATAGCTGTAGGAACCCATGGCTCCCGGTATGACGGCGCGCTCACCTTTCCTGACTCTTGTTGCGCCCTTTCTGTGCACCCATACATTCTCGCCGTAATGGTTTTCCAAAGCCGCATAATTGTGATGGCAGTTAATCTTATCGGTAAAAGCTATGGATACGCCCGCATACCGCTCGATCTGCTCCTTTACCACCCCGCACACCCGCTCCAGCATACGTTCTCTGTTTTCAAAAGCATAGGCGAGGGCAAGCTGCATCCAGTTTAAATACTGCGCGCCTTCCTCCGTCCCAGCGGGAAGAAACGCCAGTCTGTATTCCTCCGGAACCTGGCTGTACCAGGTCTTGTTTAATGTACGGGCCTTTTTATGAAAATAGTCGCAGATTTCCTTTCCCAGATGACGGCTTCCCGAATGGATCATAATGCACAGATAACCCTCCTCATCCTCCTGCAGCTCGATAAAATGATTGCCGCCTCCAAGGGTTCCTGTCTGAAAATATCCCTCCTCCAGCAAATGCATCAGCTCCGGATTTGCTTCATATTTCCCGCTGTTTTGTAACGCCTCGTCCAGTACCGGCGAATCCTGTTTCTTCTTATGGCTCTCAAACCCCACGGGAACGGAACGCATAATCCCTCCGATCATGGACTGCATCAGGGTTGCCGTACCCGCCGTTGCTTCGCTGATTTCCTTATATTTTATATCCGTGGCTGTAAAAACCATGCCGCAGCCGATATCCACGCCGACTGCGTTGGGAATCACAACGTCTTTTGCCGCAATCACGCCGCCTATCGGCATACCCATTCCCGTATGGGTGTCCGGCATAAGGCACACCCATTTGTGCAGAAAGGGCAGATTGGATAAATGGTACGCCTGCTCCAGACAGGATTCCTCCAGCTTATCCATTCCGGAAAGCCATGTTTTTATGGGAAACTTTGTTTTATCATTATAAATTACGAACATAAATACTCCTCCACTTTTCTGTATCTTTCTTCCTCCAGAATTTTTTTCAGGCACACAAACGGGTTTAATTCCCCGGAAAGAACCATCCTGCAGACGTTTACGGAAAATCCGCTGACCAGACAGACCCCCAGTTCGTTTTCGCGGACCGGAACGACGTTCGTCCTGCTGTTTACATTCCAGAATACAAGCCGCGGCAGCCGGTAGCCATAACAGGAAAACCGCTTTTTGATACCGTCAAAAAGCGTATCGGCGTCGCTGCTTACGGCGCTGTCAAACTCCATATCGGATATCACCAGAATGGTCCCCGGCAGTTCTTCCTGTTTCAAGTGATTTTGCAGCGCCGTCTGCAATACCAGCTCAAAAGTCGCTTCCAGATTTGTATTGGTGCAGTCATTGTGGGAAAACGCCAGCTCCAGCTTTTCTTTTAATGTCCGGCAGGCAGACAGGTCCACATACCGGGGCCGGCTGGAAAAGGTAATGAAACGGTTCCGGTACGCGCCGCCCATACGCCCGGCAAAATAAACCCCAAGGGCATTGGATACATGAAGCGCCGTAGTACTGCCGTTTCCTACCGGGCAAAGCATGCTTCCCGAGCCGTCCACCACGCAGAGTATATTTTCGGCTCCCGCCACCGTATCGGGAAGATTGTTCCACAAAAGCTCCAGCGCCGGATCCTCCCCGCCGACTTTAAAACTCCATCCTAAGCGGTCCGTATACTGCGTTACAATCTCATGGGGCATCAGTACGCCCGCGTGAATCACGGCATGATTTTCCTGCACACTTTTTAAGAATTCTTTTCTGCGCGTCTCGTCATGGCGCAAAAAGGCGTTTCTGTAAAGAAGATTTGCCCTGGAAGCTACCGCCTCATAATTGATTTCTCCCCAGCGGTTATCGCTCATAGCAGTCTCCGTCACCTGCAGATATGCCCTCAGGGAGGCAAGCAGTTTCCGGTATTCCTTTGCAGTAAGCTCCATAAAGCTTTGCAGCCGCGCGGCAGCTTTTTTCGACTCCGCGGAAGAGGTGTTATTGCCCGGCATCCACTTTGCGCAAAGAGAAATGCCCTCCCCTTTCTCCATAGCCTCTGCGTCCGCCTCCAGCTGCTCTTTTAACACGGTAAGCGCTTTTTCTTCAACCGGTGTGCCAAGCAGGCAGAGCAAATCGTCAAAACGGCCGTACTCCGCCATAATTACGGCAAGACCGCCTGCCATTTCCGGGAAGCTTTGCGCCAGATACCGGAAAATTACGCGAAAGCTTCTTCTCTCTCCCAGTCCGCCTCTTACGTCCCGCAAGAAAAACAGCCATTTCACGGCCAGCACTCTGTCCTCATAAAACGCCCGGATAAACCGGTTCACAATTTTTTCTTCGCTCTCGTTTCTTAAGGACGCCACAGCAAAATTCAGATCCGTCAGGGCATTCCCCGTCGTTGCAAAGCCTGCGGCCCCGTTTTCCGTTCTTTTTTTCTCATCCATTAAAACCGTATGTAATTTATCCATAAAGCTCATTTTTATCCCTCCTCTTTTTCAGACTCGGGAAACACCGAAAGGCGGCGGCCGAGGCGGGACTCGAACCCGCGACAACGCACTTGACAGGTGTTTTGGTTGCTGTTAAGGCCTTTGTCAAGACCTGTTTTTCCGTGCTCTACCAACTGAGCTACTGCGGCAGCGCCTTCCGGTTTTCCTTCGTCTGAATATAAGATACAATACCCGGAGCAAAGAATCATTTCAAAAAAGTTGCGAAGATGTGTTATACTGTTGGCAAAGGGCGGAGACAAATGAATCCCCACTCCCATTCAACGCAGGAGAACCCCACAAATGTCGGAATTCAAAGAACTGATCAAATCCTTTTCCAAGAGCCGTGAATACGTCCGGGACTTCTTTGTCTACGGTTTTAAGACCCGGGACGAGTTTGGCGGCTGGAGCGGCCGTACCTACGACAATGAGCGCCGCAGGCTGGAAAGCTGGCTGTCCGGTTATGTCAGAGCCGAATACAAGGGAAAAGAAAAAAATATATATTTATCCATTGACAGCAATCTGCTGGATACGAACCCGCTTTACCGGGTGTGGAAAGCAAAAAGCTTCACGGATAATGATGTTATGCTGCATTTTTATATTCTGGATTATCTGGAAAATTCTAAAGCACAGACGGCCGATGGGGTCACGGACGGTATCCTGGCCCGCTATAACGTTATGTTCGATGCCCAGACGGTCCGGCGGAAATGCAATCAGTATGCGCAGGAGGGAATCCTGTTAAAGGAAAAGCGCGGAAAAGAGGTTTTATACCGGCCGGGAACGCCTTTTCGGAAGCTGCTGTCCGCTTATCCCGGCCTGGCGGACGCCATAAAGCTGTACCAGCTTATTTCTCCACTGGGCATTGTGGGCAATACCCTGATGGAAAACGGTTCCTTTGCCAATGATCTGTTCCGGGTAAAGCACAGCTTCTTTGTTTTTACCCTGGAGGATGAAATTTTGCTTGCGCTCCTTTTGGCGATGCACGAAAAAAGAGCGGTACACTTAAGTATAAAAAGCACCCGGACGGATATTTTTAAGGAAACGGAAGGCGTCCCCCTGAAAATTTTTGTCAGCGCCCGGACGGGAAGACGTTTTCTCATTCTTTATCTTCCGGACAAAAGGCGTTTTTCAAGCGCGCGTCTGGACGCCATAAAGAAGGTAACCAAGCTGGATATTTATCCTGCATATCCGGAAATCAAAGAAAAACTGGAGAAAAACAAAAAGTCTGCATGGGGCGTTTCTTTTCAAAACGAAAGCCGCACACATCTGGAGCATGTGAAACTGACTCTGCATATAAAAGAGGATTCGGAAGGTTTCATTTTAAAGCGCCTGGAGCGCGAGGGCAAGGACGGTATCATTCGGAAAACCGCTCCGGATACTTTTACTTATGAGGCAGAAGTTTTTGACGCCAATGAGATGCTGCCCTGGATTCGTACCTTTATGGGAAGAATCCTTGCTGTTGAATCGGACTGCCCGAAGCTTAAACAGCTGTTCCAACGGGATTTTTCCGCTATGTATCGTATGTATTTCAGCGAATATCCGGGCGCAGGCGCAAAGGAGTAAAATGAATGGAATTATTTTCAGAAGTATATAATTGTTATTTTCAGGTAATCAGCGCTTTTCTTCAAAAAGACCGCCGCATTTCGGAACGGGAAATGCGTTTTCACATCAACGACAGCTGTTTCAGGGAAAGCATCCTGTATCTGCTTCCCCGCCTCACGAAGCAGAGCTGGGGCTTCTTTGAAAAGAAGGATGGATTTTTGTGTTCAAAATTATCGGAGCAGTTTTATACGCCGCTTACGGATCTTCAAAAATCCTATTTAAAAGCTGTTCTTTTGGACGATAAAATCAGGCTTTTTTTAAGCAATACGGAAATTGCGGATATAAACGCCGTATTTTCCAATATCCGCCCGCTTTATACGCCGGAAGACTTCTATTATTACGACCGTTTTGCCGACCGGGACGATTACGGGAATCCGGATTACAGGAAACATTTTCAGACGCTTATGGCCGCCATTTTGAACCGTACTTATGTGGATATTCTTTACGAATCGCGCTTTGGGCACAGAGTGCGCCATATTTATCTCCCCTGCCGTCTGGAGTACTCCATAAAAAACGATTGTTTCCGGCTGCTGGCAGTGGAATCCCACAGGCAGAGAAATCCACGGGTTGAGATACTGAACCTGAGCCGGATTCAGGCGGTTACGCTTACTTCGAAAACAGCCGGTAAGCTTCCTGATATCAACCGGATTCTCAGCCGCTCCTACCACAGGGAACCGGCCCGGATTTTGATTAAAGACCGGCGCAATGCGCTGGAGCGGGCCATGCTGCAGTTTGCCAATTATGAAAAGAGCACAAGAAGAATTGACGCGGATACGTATGAGTGTCTGATTTATTATAATAAAAAAATGGAGACAGAGCTCCTGATTGAAGTTCTGTCTTTTGGTCCGATGATTCAGGTTGTAGGAAACAAGGATTTTCTGAGGCTTTTGAAGGAACGGCTGGCAAGGCAGAAAGCGATGTTGGAGGAAATATCATGAATCAATTAGAAGACATAATAAAAATACTGGACTCTATGGCAGAAAACGAGGTCAGTCGCATAAAAGTGGAAATGTCAAATTTCATAAATCCAGGAGAGACACAAAAAATATACCATCACGGGCGATGTGACGTTGGAAGTCCTTTTGCAACGGGAAATCTCTATGATTTAGAAGAGGATTCACCAGAATCATTAAAAACTCTCTCAAAAATAGCATGGATTCCGGAAATTCCTGTATAACACAAACAAGGGCAGACCCCGAAAACAGGCTCTGCCCTTTTGTAACTATTTAGATATCATACATCATTTCTTCTTTTATGAACGCTATTTAACAAACAATTTTACCGTCGCCTTTTTACCCGACCCGTCAATTGTTTTAACAGTAATAGTTACCGTTCCTTTCTTGAGCGGGAATACATACAACAGACCCGCTTCGCCTTCAACTTGGGTTGTACCTGCCGACACTATAGTAGGATCACTTACTTCAACGGAAACCTCCGGCCAAACACCAGCCTCATACCACATTTTCCCATTGAAATAAATATCATATACAGCTATTCTATTGACATCTATCTCATCCCATGTATTGGAAGCATCCGGACGCCCAACAGAAATACGATTTGTAGTTTCGGCAGTATGTATAGTATATTCTGCAACCAATCCACTTCCGTCCAATGTCTCGGCAGTAATCGTTGCGGTTCCAAAGTCCCTGTCAACCAAACCGGCTTTTGCCGTTACCACACCTTTAGCGTTAACCGTCGCAACCGCTTCATTACTGGAAGACCACTTAATCTTTTTCCCAGCTGCCGTTAAAGAACCAAATTCCGTTTCCAATACTCCGGAAAGTTTAAGTTTTTTCCCTTTACTTATGGTTTCCACACGCCCCGCTTCAGGACTGATCGTAAGATTAGACGCAGGATTGCTGACATTTACGGTACATTTCGCACTTTTATTGCTTCCGTCCGTAGCCTTCACGGTAATTACCGCTTTACCAGTTGTCTTACCGGTTGCCCGTACCGTCAAGATATTATTTGTCAATTCACACGTTACGATTCCCGGTGCGGAATTCGTAATCGCCATAAATTCTGCGCTGTAGCTTCCTTTCACTTCCAATTCTACGTCAGCGCTTGTAGCAGCATTTCCTTTACCCGCCACACGGAACAGATTCACACTGGCAGTTTTAAACTTCATGCTCTGGATCGCTTCTTCTGTAACCTCAATCTCCTTAGTAGCGGTAATTCCGTTTTTGGTCTTAGCCGTAACCGTATAAATGCCTGCTGTTGCATCTTTCTTAACCGTAACTTTGCCTTTACTGATCGATACTCCTGTTGCAGCAGAATCTCCGGAAATGGACCATTCTACAGTTTTGTCTTTAACCATTGCAGGACCAATGTCCGCCTTCAAACTAATACTCTTTCCTTTGGCAACATACCCGCTTCCGTTGATGGTCAGCGATTCGGGATCCTGCACTACTACGATGTTTATCGTTGCTTTTTTGCCGCTTCCATCCGCTGCTGACGCTGTGATGGTCGCCCTTCCACTGCCCGTTGCATACACTACACCCGTTTCATCTACTGTTGCAACCGTTACTTTACTGCTGCTCCATGTAACATACTCAGAAACAGGCAGCTTATTTCCGCCTTTGTCTAAAACGCTCAGCAAATCACTGAGATTAACCGAATAGTTATCGCTTCCTTTAGTAAGGCTTTGGCTCTTTTCGGAAAATGTCATTTTATCTACCTGTGCACTTTCCAAAACTTCAATATCCCACGTACACTTAACGCCGCTGCCGTCTTTTGCCTCTGCCGTAACCGTATAGATACCTGGCGTTGCGCTGGAAGAAGCCGTTACTTTACCGGATGTTGCATTTATAGAAACACCCGTTCCGCTAATGGACCATTTAACATTTTTAACTGCCGCCCAGGAAGGCGTAACAACCGCTTTCAATATAATAGATTTTCCACGCGGAACTTTCTTTAAACCGGAAATTGCAATACCTGTTACTTTAGGTTTGAATGTATATGTCGCACTGGTAACTTTACTTGATTTACCGGAAGCATTCACTGCAATGGCTTTTAAAGTCATCTTACCGGTAACTTTTCCGTTCAATTGTCCGCTCACTGTCACAGGCCCTGTATACAAGGTCCCGTTTTTCACTTGCCCGTTTTTGTAAGAAGGCGTTTTTCCATCAATAGAATACCATATTTCCATACCGCTTTCCGCTGTAATTTCAACAGCCATGGACTCTTCGCTATAGGTTCCTGCCTTTTTACTGAAAACCGGCGTATTAGGTGTCCCGGCAATTGTTGAAAGCTTCAATGCCTTAGGAAGCGTTGTAATACCGCTTCCGATTTTGCTTCCCGATGCCTTTGCCACATTACCTTTCATAATCTGTTCCAGGGCTGCTACTTTTGCCTCACCTGTCAGAGCAACGCCATCCCTATATAAACTTGGATGCTTTGCCGAAAGGATTACCGCCGCTGTTCCGGCAGCAACAGGCGTAGCCTGCGAAGTTCCGCTCATAAAGCCGTAACCGTCCGGAACGGTTGAACAAATATTAACTCCGGGAGCTGCAAGATCAACCCACGGTCCATAATTGCTGAAGTATGCTTTAGCATTATTCGTATCGGTAGCCGCTACACAAATAGATTTCTCGTAAGCACCCGGGAAACATGCAGTCAGAGAACCGTCGTTTCCTGCAGCTACAAATACGGCAATACCAGCTTTCACCGCACGGTTCACTGCATCTTCCTCGGCAGGCGTACCGCCGTAGCCGCCTAAACTCATGTTGATAATATCCACTTGCCATTCGATAGCCTTATTAATACCTCTGACTAACGTTGCAGTCGTTCCGGCCTCCTCGTCATTCTGACCAAGAACCTTGATATTGTATAAAGCGGCTTCCGGAGCAACACCGCTTCCCCCTGTGCCATTATTATGCCTTGCCGCAATGATACCTCCGACATGTGTTCCATGCCCATTTTCATCAACAGTTCCGCTTGTAGCTCCTGCTGCGGCATTATAGCTGTCTGCAATCTCAAGATCCTCATGAGGTGAAATGCCGCTATCCAAAACCGCCACTTTCACTCCGGCGCCCTTATAGCCGTTATCCCATGCATAAACCGAACCTACCACCTGATGATGCCACTGATATCCGGAATGGCTGGTCTGCAGCATAGGATCATCGTATGAAGCTGTAGCATAACCGGAATTCATCGGATATCGGTAATAGTTAGGACTGACAGCCGGTAAATGCTTTTCCATATTTGCCGACGCTCTTACCGCCGCCGTAACAGTCACACCTTCAGGCAGGCATAACACCGCGACATTATCAAAATACGATTTCAATTCCGCACCAAATGCTTCCGCATACAATTCTGCTTCTTCTCTGGTTGAACAGCTGAAAAATACTTCATTCTCAACATAATCCACACCGGCCTCCGCATCATTCATCTGGTCCAGATATCCTCTCAGACTTTCCTTTTGGCTTAACTGCTCTGCTGACAATGTATAATTGGCAGGCAGACCGGGAAACATGTCCTCACTATCCGTTTCTTTTTCGCCTTCCTGATCCAAAGCCGCGTCAAGATCATTATCGCTGACAGCTTCTTCTGTCTCCTGGTCGACGTTGATTATCTCATCCGTATCTTCACCTGTCTCTTCCGTCACGTCATTGCTGCTGACAGAATCATCCGCCGGCTCCTGTGTATCCTCAATCACATCATTGCCGGAAATTGTCGCAGTTCCTTCTGCAAATACGGTCACTGATGATGACAACGCCATCACTAAGACCAATAAATATGCCAGTAATTTGTTCGTCTTTCTTTTCATATTTCTCTCCCTCTTAATATAAATTTCTTTCTAAATTAACAAAAACTTCCGGATAACCAGCCTCCTTTCCCTTTAGAATCACCTCATGAAGCGGTTCTTTAGTTGTATATTCCGCCACTCCATCGGCATACATTACCAATTCTATGTCATAGAGAGAAGCTATTTCTTTTGCTTCTTCCTCCGTTGAAACGACAGCCATTAATTCCCTGCCTTCCACCACGTCTGCCACGGCCCTCGACTCATCCTGTTCTACTTCCTGTCTCGGGGCTAAAATCTTTTCAAATAATCCCATCTTATATCCTCCGAATCCTGCAACAAGTATTATCACCGCAATGGCACAGCACCAAATCATCTTGCGCTTCACGTTCCGTCCTCCCCATTTTTCTGTTACACCAAAAAGCCTTTCCAACTTTCATCCTGTTTGAAAGACAATCAATTAACGCTATCTAACATAACTTTATCACAACAGACTTTATTTATCAATTCATTTTATTTCTATTATACAAAAAATTAGCGAATCTCTTCCGAGATGTTGTGCTTTGCCGGCAGCATAATCACTTATTAAAATGAAGCATAATTTGGTTTTATCACTGCCGCTCAGACATCGGTAGACCTCAGGATCCGCTTGATTTATAATGCCGTACCCCGAATTTCCAAAGCAGAAACGCCGGAAGCAGAAACAAACAGGCAAACAACGGCATAAACAGATACAAAACGGACTCCCGCTTTCCCAGGAGATATAACAGCGGATAATACTGTATTAACGCATAAGGAACCAAAAACGTAGTAAACAGCAGCATCTTTTTCCCATATATGCCAATGGGGTATTTCCCAAACTCTCTGGCGCCGTCGGTAAATACATTCATAAATTCCAGGCCTTCCAGAGTAAAAAAGCATAACGCGGCATAAATCAGAAACAGTGCGGAAAAAACCGCAGTTCCCCCGATCAGCATAAAAATAACGGTAACCGCTTTGGAAAGGTTCCAGTTTACATGACTGTTTGCAACTCCGTATACAAACATCACAATCGCCTGTATCATTCTTCCGATTCGCGAAAGTTCAAACCGGCTGCCCAGCACTTGTAAGATTTCATTTTGCGGACGCACTAAAATCCCGTCAAATTCCCCGCTTCTGACAATGCCCGAAAAAGCGTCGAATCCCCTGGCAAACATTTCTGCAAGAGAAAACTCAAGTAGAACAATGGAAAAGCACAGCAGTACTTCGCCGTAGGAAAAGTCTTCTACCGTCCTAAACCTCCGGAACATAAAAAATATCCCCAGGAATACATTAAAAGAAACCAGAAACTGTCCCATTGCGGAAAGGAAAAACGAAGTTTTATATTGCATCATGGACCGGATATTTATGGATATATAATGGAGATACAGGCGAAAAGATTTTCGGATTGTTTTCATTTCATTCAGCCTCCCTGTATGGTTACCTTTTTTTCTGCAAACCTGCATAACAGTTTTCCTGCAGCAGTTAATACAAGCAACCAGAATACCTGCAGCGCAACCGCCTTTTGCATCTGTACTTCGTTCATGCTTCCGCTGTAGATTCTAAGCGATACGTTTTGCATGGCCGCAAAGGGCAGGGCCTCCATAATCCGCTGTATGTTTTCCGGAAAAAACGGCAGAGGAATAACCGCCCCCGCAAAAAATTCCACTAAAGATGTAAATAGGATACGAAGCCCCTGAGGGGAAACGGTAAAAAATGTCAAAAAATAAATCAGCATACAAAATGATACGGTTACCGCAAACCCCAATACCAGGGTCACCAAAAAAAGAGCGAAATGAAAGAAATCCGCAGGCGGTTCAAGTCCATAAGGAGAAGGCACAAAAAAAGCCACCCCCAGAACCGGAAAGCACCGCAGGACAGCACGCGAAAGCCTTGTCGCCATGCTTCTGGAAAACCACATATTATAAAGGTTAATCGGTCTGCAAAGTTCATATGCAATATTTCCGTTAATGATGGAATCAAAAATTTCATTCTCCATCATCCATACCATAAAGAAAGCCAGAAAAGCCTGCTGCAGCCATACGTAAGACGCCGTTGCGGAAAAACTCATGGGAAACGCGGACGCATCCGCCCGGTAAAATGCCCGAAACATCATAACCTCCATAAATCCCCATGTAAACTGCGTGACGATTCCCGCCAGCGCCGCGGCTCTGTACTGCAGCCCCATCGTAAAACGAAGCCGGAAGAAGGATAAGTATTTTTTCATAAACTGCGCCTCCTTCTATATATCATATGCACGGTACAGTTCGGCTATGGTTTCATCAATATTGTCATTCCCCCTCTTAATGTCCTCCAAAGTACCGTCCATAAGAATCCGGCCTTTTCCGATCAGAATAATCCGATTGGATAAAGCTTCTATGTCCTGCATATCGTGGGTAGTCAGTATTACCGTTGTGCCATGGACTTTGTTGCGCTTCAGGATAAACTCCCGTACCGCCAGCTTCGACACGGCATCCAGGCCGATTGTCGGCTCATCCAGAAATAAAATGCGCGGACTGTGCAGCAAAGAAGCCGCAATTTCACAGCGCATTCTTTGTCCCAGTGATAACTGGCGCGCCGGCGATCGCAGCAATTCGTTTAAGTTTAGCAGTTCCGTCAGTTCTTCAAGATTTTGTCTGTACAGCGGCTGGGGAATCGAATAGATATCCTTCAATAGTTCAAAGGAATCCACGACGGGAACATCCCACCATAACTGGGAACGCTGGCCAAACACGACGCCGATCTCCTGTACGTGTTTTCTCCTGTTCTTATAGGGGATTCTTCCGTCTACAAGAACCGTTCCGCTGTCAGGCGTTAATATTCCGCTTAAGATTTTAATGGTAGAACTTTTTCCGGCTCCGTTAGGGCCGATGTAACCTACCATTTCACCGTCCCGAATGGTAAAGCTTACGTCGTTTAGCGCGTGAATCGTTTCGTATTGACGGTGAAAAAGCGCTTTGCAGGCTTCTAAGAATCCTGCGTTTCTTTTTGCAATCCTGTACGACTTGCATACATGCTCCATCGTTATCATTCCTGCTTCCTCCTGGTAGTTATATTTGCATATCTTGCCAAGCCGGTCTGGTTTTGCTGGAATTTGCCAGTCAAATACCGAAGGTAAAATATTTGGTTGTCTCTCGGGCGAGAAGGTTTTCATTATAGCAACATGAAAAGGATAAGTCAATAATCACTTCGGAATATGAGAAGATAAACAGCTTTCAATTCCCATTATATTTTTCTCCACACTATCAAGCAGTTCCGGCAGTTCCTCCTCTATATGTGAAAGATACGTAACAACAAGCTTTTGCTGCGGCAAAATGTAACATCTTTGATTCCATTTTCCATGAATACTGAAACCGTCCCTGTATTTCCATATAAAATACCCGTAGCCGCCCTCCCGGTTCATCTGCTGTATGCTGACCGCTCTTTTTACATATTCTTCCGACACAATCCGCTTCCCCTCATAAATTCCGCCATTGCATAGCAGTAAGCCGATCTGGCTCAGATCATGGACGCACAGTTCCATACCGGAAGCGCCGTAAAAGTATCCGTCGGGGCATCTCTTATAAACCGGAGCCGTGACGTGTAACGGCAGCAAAAGATTCCGGTTCAGATAGGAAAATAAATCTTCTCCGACCGCATTTGCCAAAGCCACGCCAACCAGGTAGGCAGGTATGTTGCTATAACTGAAAATCTTTGCTCCGGCATTTTTTATGGGACAGGAAAGCGCGTATTTTAAATAGCTTTCTCCTTCCGGCCGAAAAGGAAACCCTTCCACCGACATGGTTAATAACCGCTCTATCGTTATAGACTGAAATGTTGTTCTTTGTATCTCTGGCATTTGCTCCGTTGCTTCTGCCGGAAGATAATCAAGAACCGGCCGTTCCAGCTGCAGCTTCCCCTGATCATACGCAATACCTGCCGCTATGGAAAGGATTGTTTTTGTCGCAGAGTAAATGGGATATTTCGTCTGGCAGGTATCCTTATATTTGTGAATAAGCCGTCCGTTCTCATACACTTCTGCGCCGTAAACATTCCATCTGCCATTTTGTATGTCATTTATAAATGCACTAAAATCCATAAATCAGGCCTTTACCTTTTTCAACTTGTTCAGTACAACATTTGTTCCATTCTTCCAAAAGATTGTTAAAAATATCATTCAGTCTCTTGATTATACTTTCATTTACCGGAATCTTTTTATCAAGAAATTGCATACCTCTTTCCCCCATAAAATCCACACAATAAATCAGGCAATAGAATACAAATGCTTTGTACTCTATCGTGTTTGGATGAATCTCATCCAACAGATAATCAATATACCTGGTATCCAAATCCATATTGAGCAGTGCAACTTTCGTGAGTGCAACAAAAGTAAGCATATCACCCAAACCGACCCAATCGATATCGATGATCCCAGATAATTTCCCCTTATATATTAATATATTTTTTGTACTTATATCATCCAGATATGGTGTTGGTCGAACCTTATCCAAATATTGTTGCATTTCTTGGCGTATTTCCTTTATGACATATATATTTCTGATATCAAAATAATGTTTTCGTTTTAACCTCTCCTCTGCACGATTCAGCATTTCATCAATAAAGTGGTTCCATGTCCACTCCGCATCCGGTGATATATCAATCCTTGATACTGTTCGCTGTATCTCAACTATTTCTTTTGCAATTTGTTTTTTCTCACTGTCATTTAATTTATAATAGACATTGCCAATATCGTCTCCAGGTATAAATGAAAGAATCAAATATGAATAGCCTCTGCACTTTCCTTTCGATAAAACAACAGGTATCGAAATTTCACATCCGGACAGCTTGCCAAGCCAGTAAACGGTACTATTATAAGCATTTTCATCTTTACTGCATCTGAGAATAAACTTTTCAGTTGCAGTGGAGACAATAAAAACATAGTTCGCAATACCAACGCTGCAACGCTCTATTTGAACAACACTCTTTTTTGTATCGGTTTCAAATATTATAATAGCTTCTTTATAATCCATTGGCATTAGTCCTCCATCCTCTATAGACTGACGAAAAAATCCTGACTTTTAATATTCCCCCAATCCAAAATGCACAGCAACCCGGCCGACCGGTTCATCAATTTCCATAACTATGTTTCTCATAAATAGTGACATAACATACGTCTGCATTTTCATTTGCAGCATAATCCATAATTAGCTTGTGCTTTCACGTTCTTTACAAATCCATCTATATCCCCTATGTCAATTTGAAATTAATACCAGTTCCCCAACGTTCCCGTTTTCATTTATCTCATCTAACATTAATTGCGCCTCTCCCAACGACCAAAATGCAAACTTGTCTTCTGAGCGTTCGTATTCTATTTTGAATCCCAATGCTGTTGTATAAAATTCCTTTGAATTATTGATGTTTGTAATCGTTAGTTCCGGTATCAGCTTATTGAATTTCATAACTCTGCACCTTTTCTTTCTTCCTAACTACGAATCCGAATTTTTTATATAATTTCAATGCACTTTCATTCCACTCCGCAACGCGCAATGTAATTTCTGCAAAATATTCTTCGTTAAATGGCAAGCATATTATATTAGACGTTTCACACATCTCCTTGTCAAAATACATCTCAAATGCCTACACCTCCGGTAAACGTTCATACTGAATCTGCACATAAGAATTCCCCCGGTAAATCACTCTTGAATTCCCTGTATTTTTAAAGCCATTGTTTTCATAAAACCGTTTAGCTTTTGGATTATCTTCTAACACCCATAACTGTATTCGCTTTTTATCGAATTCTTTCTTCAAGTATGCTATAACTCGCTTTCCATATCCTTGATTACGATACTGCTCTAAGATATATAAACTTGCTATTTCATAAGCATCCGGCGCATCTACTACCTTAACTATTCCCACAGCCTTATCATTTTCGTACATTATGTAGTAAGAAACATCCTCACAGCCACATGAATCTATAAACTCCTGCTTTCTTTTTTCAGGTGTATCCCCATTCAAAAAGTCTTCTGGAAACATACCTACATATGCCTGTTTCCATGCAACAGAATGAATGTATCCTATTATATCTGCATCATCGGCATTGGCTCTTATAACTTCCATACCTTCTCCTTCATACATTGCTCCTGCCACTTATATAACCACTTAAACTGTCTATCCAGAAATCATTGTCCACACAATCAATTCCAAAAATCTCAATAATTATAGCCTGCAAAGCAAAAATGATACAGAGCTGTCAAACCCTAAAAAGACTCTATCTCTACTTTACTCAAACTACTACACTTAAGATATTCCGGCAAAAAAACGTTCGTAGACATTCTTTACAGAAACTGCCCATGGAAATATCAGCCATTAGCCGATGCCATGAGGGCAATCGCGTCTGAAGATGAATATAACGATACTTACGGACGGATCCGCATGTATCAGGCGCTTCTTTTAAAACAGCCGAAGGACGTCCGCATTCCCAGCAAACGCACTGTCTACCGCATCATGGAAGAGATCAGACTCAGCCACCGCCCGAAACGTAGACCAAAACTTATATGGCCTGTGCCTTTGGCATGGAGGCTTGTAAGCAGTATTTCAATA
>ERZ779637.341-NODE-341-length-32669-cov-5.699424_pt1 | contig 32669 bp, 31 predicted proteins | sample MGYA00514196_ERZ779637 | MGnify/ENA primary metagenome ERZ779637 (study PRJEB29562, sample SAMEA4376700) | mouse gut metagenome | isolation source: Cecum | study: EMG produced TPA metagenomics assembly of the A DSS colitis mouse model was used to assess the...
CAGGCATTATGCGGCCTGCAAGAATTTTTTTCTTATTCAACTGTCAAACTCCCGAGGTTACTCCCGTCAGTATAGATTTGGAGTAGAATCAATTCAGGACAGAATTTAAGGACAACCATCGAGTAGTATCGTGTTGGATCTTGTTGAAAAAATGTAAGAGGCAATATATAATGAATCTATATGATAAGAATTATAAATTATTGAAAGGATTTCAGGTTTTCAAACGTATTATAATTGTAATATAAAATTTATTATGAATCATGGAGGTGTACGAAGCATGAAAAGATTTTCAAAGATTATGGCAGCAGTCGCTTTTGCTGCTATGGTAGTGGGTTCTGCATCCAGTGTGGTCTATGCAAGACCGGGACACCATTCTGCAAGGAGAATGTTAGAAACCGTAAACGCGACCTGCTATCAGGATGGTTCCTGTGCGGAAGACGGTATCTGCGATCAGAACGGCATCTGCCAGAGCGGAGGATGGTGCCAGGGCGCTTCAGAATGGTGCGACGGGTATGGAAGCCGCAGTTACAGTCATCATTCAGGCAGGGGACACAGATCCGGCCATCATAATTAAAGCGCAGAAAAACGGAGGGAAGACTTTTGAAAAGTGCGGAGGACTTACATCGCGTAATGGAAGCCTATGCGGATATGGTGCAGAGAATCTGCTTCGTGCATTTGCATAACCGGCATGATACGGAGGATGTGTTTCAGAATGTATATTTGAAATACCTGCTCCATGAGCGCGCTTTTCAGAGTGAAGAACATGAAAAAGCCTGGTTCGTGCGGGTAACCATAAATGCCTGCACGGACTGGCTCAGATCCCTTTCAAGAAAAAAGTGGGTTCCCCTTGAAGTGATTGCCGGGGAGAAGGAAGCGCTGGGGGAAACTACGGAGATTCTGGAAGCAGTGCTTGCGCTTCCTGAAAAGTACAAAAATGTCATTTACCTTTATTATTACGAGGGCTATTCGGCCATGGAGATTGCCGGAATACTTGGAAGAAAAGAAAACACCATATATACGTGGCTCTCCAAGGCAAAGAATATGCTGCGGGAAAAATTGGGAGGTGAATGGACATGAATGTGTTTCGGGAAGAAATGGGGAAGATACACGCATCGGAAGAATTGAAACGAAATACTCTGCAGTACCTGAACCGGTATAGGGAAAAAACGGTCACAACTGCGCGTCGTTCTGCCTGGCAGTATATAGCGGCGGCCGTATGTCTTTTTTTTCTTGCATGCGCCGGAGGATATTTCGTGTACAGCAGACCTGTTTCCTATATCAGTATTGATGTCAATCCGTCTATAGAACTGGGAATCAATTGTTTTGGAAGGGTGGTTTCGGCGGCCGCCTACAACGAGGACGGAGAAGAAATCCTTAAGCAGGTGTCGTTAAAAAATGTCTCTTATATGCAGGCAATCGACAATTTACTGGAGAATGAGAGAAGCGGCGGTTTCCTGACGGAAGATACCCTGCTTGTTTTTACGGTAATCGCCGATAAACCGGAGGCATTTATGGCCGAAATAAACGCAGATGATGTTATTCGGAAATATAATGCGCTGACTTACCGAAGCGATCAAATATGTATGCAGGAAGCGCACCGGTATGAAATGTCCTTCGGTAAATACAGAGCCTGCCTGGAATTGCAGCAGTACGATGAGAGTATTACGATCGGAGACTGCCACGCAATGACAATGGGAGATATCCGAAACCGGATTGAGACCTGTGAATCCCACCATGAAAAAGATCGGGAAACAAATCAGGAAAGCAGTGGAGGAGCGCATCACGGGCATCACGGAAGAGGCCATTAAGAAGTATGAAAAAGTAAAACAGCGAAAGGGTTTCTATGAAAAAGAAGGTAGTGGCAGGCATGTCCGGAGGCGTGGATTCCTCCGTGACGGCCTGGCTTTTGAAAGAACAGGGATATGAAGTATACGGCGTTACCATGCAGACCTGGGAGAATACAAAGGATAAGGCGGAGCATCCGGGAATTTTGGAGGATGCGGCAAGAGTAGCGGAATATCTGGGTATTCCTCATCACGTGATAGATTTTCATAAAGAATTCAAGTGCAAGGTGACGGATTATTTTGCGGACGAGTATTTGCACGGAAGAACGCCGAATCCATGCATTGTCTGTAACCGTTATGTAAAATGGGAGTCTTTGCTGGAATACGGGAGGCAGATCGGCGCCGATTATATTGCGACCGGGCATTACGCAAGAATCGAGCAGTTAAAAAACGGGAGATATGCCATACGCAATTCCGTAACGGCACAAAAAGATCAGACCTATGCGCTTTATAAACTGACCCAGCTTCAGCTCGCGCATACTTTGATGCCTGTGGGAGAATATGAAAAAACCGCAATCCGGGATTTGGCGGTAAAACAGAAGCTGCCGGTAGCGCATAAGCCGGACAGCCAGGAAATCTGCTTTATACCGGATCAGGATTATGCAGGTTTTATTGAAAGGGAAAGAAGAGAAGAGACGCCCCCTCCCGGCAATTTTGTTACAAAGGACGGAGAAGTGCTGGGGAAACATAAGGGAATTACACATTATACCATCGGACAGCGCAAGGGACTGAATCTTGCCATGGGGCATCCTGTATTTGTGACCAGGATTATACCCGAAACCAATGAAGTTGTAATTGGGGAAAACGAGGATGTTTTTACGAATGAGCTGATCTGCGAAGACATTTCCTATATGGCGGTGGAAGGTCTTGAAAAGCCTGCCCGTTTTCTGGGTAAAATCCGTTATTCCCACAGGGGAACGTACTGCACGGCATATCCCCTTCAGGACGGCAGGATAAAATGTGTCTTTGAAGAGCCGGTCCGCGCCGTAACCCCCGGACAGGCAGTGGTTTTATACGAAGGAGAACATGTGGCCATGGGCGGAACGATCTGCGCCCGCTAGGACTGCGGGAAAGACAGGTTTACGTGCAAGGTTCCGTTTTCGTAGCAGGCGGTTATTATGCCGTTCATTTGTTCCGTAAGCGCTTTTGCAATAGAAAGACCCAGACCGGTTGAGTTTTGGGCTGCTTCCACAGAAAAGAAGCGGTCGAAAAGTCTGCCGGTCTGTATTTTGTTTAAGGTTGGGGCCTGATTGGAAAAAGAGACGGTTCCGTCCTCCAGCAGACAGATTTGTAAGTCCCCGCCGCTGTATTTTAAAGCGTTGTTCAGGATATTGTCAAAGATACGGGAAAGCGCTTCTGTGTTTAGCTGCCGGAAGATTCTCTTTTCCGTAATGAAAATCTTTGGAAGAATCCCCCGTCCGCTTAAAGCGGCGTAAAAAGCTGCGATACTTTCCTCCAGGGCGGCGTTCAAACAGACCGCCTCAAGAGGAAGGCCTTTCTCCGGTAAGGTAGTATAGGCGAAACAGAACAATTCGTCAGTCAGGTTTTTTAATGCCTCCGCCCGGTTTTGGATATAGGAAAGATAACGGACTGCGTTGTCTGATTTTTCTTCCGTTTCCAATAAATCAAGATATCCGGTTATGGCCGTCAGAGGCGTGCGCAGATCGTGGGAAATATTCATAATGGCGTCCTGCAGTTCCCGGTTACCGTTTTGATATTGCCGCCGCATTTTTTTCAGCTTCTGCAGCTCCATATTCAGTCCGGCGGCCAGACGTCGGATCTGTTTGTCCCGAGAGGATGTGCTGATCAGAATATTGGTATCCCCGGAAAGTTGTTCTTCCAGCTGCGAGCAGATTTCGTCCATACTGCTTTTTATCAGGAAAATTTTCACAAGCAGCAAAAGCGCCGCCGACAATAGAACCATACATGGAAGCAACAGGAAGAACGCGCGTGTCGTCATATTTATCACCAGTCCTTATTTCAAATCTTTTTTCAGGAAGAAGAAAACTCCGGCCGCAGTCACCGTACCAGTGAGAAAAACGGATAGCAGAAGCATCCGCAGAGGTCTTGCCACGGCCAGGTCAGAGATCTGGATTCCCTGTCCGGACGGCAGCAGATCCAGTATCCATTCATAGGCGGTCCGGGCCCATCCGCTGACATAATCGGGATTGGGTTCCGGTTCGCTAAAGGACATGCCTTCCTCCGCCGTGACAATGATATTGTTTGTCATTTCCGGCGCCTGCAGGCGGTTATAAACCGTGCTGCCGCAAAGCAGAAGACCGAAAGCCAGAAGAATACATACTACGGCGGCCGTCGCCTTACTGCCGCAGAGCATGGAGATCAGCGTAAAAATTGCGGCGTTTGCGGCGGCTATTAAAATACTGAGCAGTAAATACAGGAAAAGTCCGGAAGCCCCCATTTTCCAGGTTCCAAGAACAGGGATTGCGGTTAACGCGCCGAGCAGCCAGGCGGACATCATAAGCATGGTTGCCGTAAAGCACGTAAGAAGATTGGCAAAATATACCTGTATGCGAGTATGCCCCACAACCAGCTTATTGCGGATTGTGCCGTCGCTGTATTCGGAGCCTATAAACAGACTTGTGAATACGGCGCAGAAAACGCCGATTAAGAGGACATAGAGAAAATAATAGTGGTCCAGCCCGTAATTAAAATCGGACATGCTTTGTGTCGCCTGCCTGCAGCCGTTCGCCATGTGCATGACAGACCACACAAACAGAACGGCTGTGCCGAGCCACAGTACTTTATTTTTCCATAAACGGGCAAAATTAGCCGATAACAATTTACGCATTTTCTTCACCTCCTACCAGATTCATAAAATAATGTTCCAGACTTTCATCACGTTCCTGCAGGGAGAGGACCTCGCAGTTCTTTTCAGCCAGGGCAAGGGTAAGCTGTGAAACGTTCAGCTTTGCATAGATGTCCGCCCGGGTATTGGAAAGGATTTTATAATCCGTGTGCAGGGTATCCAGCACACAGGCCAGGGCGCGGGTGTCCGACACTTCAATACGCATACATTTCCGGCAGGCGTCCTCCAGCTCTGCCGCGCTGATTTCCTGAACGATATGTCCGCCGTCAAGAAAACCGTAGTGCGTTGCCAGGCGGGACAGCTCGTCCAGAATATGGCTGGAAATGAGAACCGTGATCTGATGCTCTCTGTTGAGCTTTAAAATCAGTTCCCGGATTTCAATGATTCCCTGTGGATCAAGGCCGTTCACAGGCTCGTCAAGTATCAGAAAATCCGGATTTCCCGCCAGTGCCACGGCGATCCCGAGACGCTGCTTCATACCCAGGGAAAAGTTCTTCGCCTTTCTTTTTCCGGTATCCGAAAGTCCTACAAGCTCTAACAGCTCCCGGATTCCGTCAAAGGAGGGGAGTCCCAGCACACGGTACTGCTCCTTCAGATTATCCTCCGCAGTCATGTCGAGATAGATGGAAGGGGTTTCCACCACCGCGCCCATCCGCCTGCGTGCTTTTCTTATTTCTTTTTCACCGCTGTGTATTCCGTAAAGAGTAAAATCTCCTGAAGACGGGGACTGCAGACCGCAGACCAGCCGTATAAAAGTTGTTTTGCCGGCGCCATTTTTTCCTACAAATCCATAAATTGCCCCTTTCGGAACATGCATGGAAAGTCCGTTCAATGCCTTAAAATGTCCGTACTGCTTGCTTAGGGCATTGGCAGTTAAAACATAATCCATATAAATCCTCCTTGTTTTCCGAAGGAAAATGCGACTGCCAATGCAGGAGCAGAGGATTTTCCTCCTGGTTTTTTTGTGATAACGGCATTGTATCGGAAAGAAGTAAAGAAAACGGTAAAGAGAATCGTAAAGATATCGTAAAGATTATTCGTTTTTCAGTTTAAAACCGATTCCCCAGACAGCTTCGATATAATCCCTGCCGGTTACGCCGCGCAGCTTTCTGCGCAGGTTGCTTACGTGCATTTTCAGGGAGCTTTCCGTACAGTCAGGGGTATCCTCTGCGATACGGTCAAGCAGCAGGGATTTTGTAATGATCTGGGAGGGATTTTGCATAAGCAGCCTTAAAATGGCATATTCCGTTCTGGTCAGCCGGACTTCCTCCTGTTTCGCGCGGACCGTATGGGAAGCCGTATCAAGGGTCAGATCGGAAAAATGCAGCGCGGTACAGGCCGGGGACGCTGCCTTTCGAAGCGCAGCAACGATCCGTGCAAGCAGCTCCTTCGTATCGAAAGGCTTGGTCATGTAATCTGCCGCGCCTTCTAACAAAAGCTTTACCTTGCTGCCGGTGTCGGCCCTGGCGCTTAACACGATTACGGGGATGCCGGCCAGTCTGGGAAGGATTTCTTCGCCGGAAAGTCCCGGCAGCATTAAATCCAGCAGGACAAGATCCGGCTGCCCTGCGGAAAGCAGCAGGAGTGCTTCCGTGCCGGAGTATGCCCGCAGCACCTTATATCCTTCTCTGCCAAGGACTTCCTCCAGCATGTTTCCTACAGGTATATCATCGTCAATAATAAGAATCTGATTCATAATAACCTCCGTCCAAAAGACAAATTATAAGCGTATAAATTCCGCCCGGCGGTTTTTAAAAACGGTATAATACCGGAAGCCGCATTGTTCAAGGACTTCGCATGCCCGGTCGAAGCCATATGCGATTCGGTCAGGACTGTGTGCGTCGGAACCTGCCGTTACAATTTCCCCGCCCAGAGCCCGGTAACGTTTTAATACGGCCTTTAAGGGATGCAGCTCACGCAGGCCGTACTTTATGCCGCCCGTATTGATTTCCAGTCCTTTCCCCTTTTTCAGCAGCAAATCGATAAGGGGGTCTAAAAGATCCCTGTATTTTTCATACGTATATTCCCGGTCACGGTTCGGGCCGTAGCGTACCGCATAATCCAGATGCCCGTATACGTCAAAATCCGAAAATGCTTTCAAATTGTCGATTTCCGACTGGAAGTATTCACGGTAAGCTTCCTCTTCTCCGCGTCCTTCATAAAAAGCGGGATAGTAGGGATCGCGTCCGTTACAGATATGGGAAGAGCCGATCACGAAGTCAAAGGCATACTGTTTTACCAGAAGCGTATGCTCCTGTACCAGCTGAGGCTGCAGGCCAAGCTCCAGGCCGAATCCGATTTGAATCTGTGAACTGTATTTTTCCCGTAATTTAAAAAGCTCATCACGGTAAGCATCCGTATTGACCTCAAAAAGTCCGGCAGGCTGCCCTTTTTCAATAGGGAAATCCAGATCCATATGTTCCGTAAAACAGATGTGTGTCAGTCCCAATGAAACCGCTTTTTGGATCATTGTTTCCATGGGTGCGCTGCTGTCGCCTGAAAAGGAAGAGTGCATGTGATAATCTGCTGAAATTGTCATGTTTAAGTCCCCGTTCATGATTGAAAGTTAATAATTATATTATAATTGGCAGATTTGTGTAAAGCAATGTGAAATTGAGAAGAATTATATTTTGTGTATTAATAAAAAATATATGGAAAATAATTACATAAAACACAAATAATTATCGATAATTTATTGACTATTATATAAAAAATACTATTTATAATTGTAGATAATCAACAAAAATGAAACATAAATAACGTAAAGAGTTGACATATTTGTTGGAAGGCAATATAATCTCATTACAGGCAGGGGGAAAATGAAAAATAATTATCGATAAAATAAAACGGATTATTATTGATAAATGCAAATAATAGTAGTATAATTAGTTCAATATTATTATCAGCAGGAGGAAGAAACGTGAGTACTATTAAAGATGTTGCAGATTTATCAGGAGTATCCGTTCCTACGGTTTACAAAGTGTTCAGCGATACATATACCACCAGCGAGGACGTAAGAAAAAGGGTTCTTGATGCGGCCAGGGAATTATCTTATATTCCCAAGGCATTAAAAGGCGGCAAAGTCAAAAGGGATAATCAGCAGGATATTATAGGCATAGTTGTGGGAAGCGTCCTGAATTCTTTTTTTAACCGCCTGATAGACGCCCTGACGAAAGAATTTGAACGTTATCAGATTCAGGTCGTTGCCCTGTATTGTAACGATGACATAGATCAGATGATAAAAAATCTGGAGTTGTTGGAAAAATTGAATGTAAAGGCAATTATTTTCGAACCGATGACTACGGAGCGGATGGATGTGATCGACCGTCTCCAGGATGCCGGGGTGGTGATGCTTCAGCTTTTCAATGTAATTTATCCGGAAATGGACGTCCTGAAATTTGACGACGAGGCAGGCACTTATCTGGCGGCAAAGCAGCTGATTAAATGCGGACATAGAAATATTACCATGTTTTATAAACGGTGGGATTTGTGTCCCGAGAGGGAGCCGGGATACAGAAGAGCGTTTCAGGAGTATTCGCTTCCTATATTTGAAGAAAATCTGTGCAAAATGGATTATGTGGGCAATATAAGAAATATAATCCGCCAGAAAATCACGGTATTAAAGCCTACCGCTATTATTTCCGTGAATGAGGCAATGACGGTGAACGTCATACAGACATTGAATGAAATGCATCTTTCCATACCCCGGGATATCAGCCTGATTGTTTATGATGATTTACCCTGGATAAGGGCGTATAACATTACCGCGATTTCACATCCCTTTGAACAGGTTGCGTCGTCGGCATGTGAAATTATTCTCAACGGAATAAGGCAGAGACGGGAAAATGAGATAAAAAAGGAAGCGGCCGTACTGGCTATAGATCCGGTTCTTATATCCAGAAGTTCCGTTTGTATTCTGGATGGTTTCATAAATTAAGAACGTATTAATATTTATATAAACTGCGCAGGGATAAAAATTACGTTAACAGAAACACAAAAATTAAAGAAATATGGGAAAAGGAGAGAAGAAGATGGCTAAAAAAATCTTGGCAGTATTATTTGCTTTTTCAATGTTCATAATGCCTCTTGGCGGGTGTTCGTCTTCCGATGATAAAACGCCGCAGGAACCGTCGCAGGAAACAAAAGTAAACGATGCGTCCGATAACGCAGATGATTCCGGAGAAAAAATAAAATTTGTTTTTGCGGAACACATTGCGGATGTGGAAAACCAGGCGCCGCAGGTGTGGGGCGTCGTGCAGGCCTATATGAAAGAGCATCCGAATGTGGAAATTGAGATTCAGGGAACCGACATTAACGAGCATATTAACAAAATGAAGATGGCGGCTCAATCCGATTCGCTGCCGGATCTGTTTTACATTAAAACCGGTGTGGCAAGGGAAATGATTGAGGCAGGGCAGATCGCGGACATAACGGATGATATTATGGCGGATCAGAGCTTTGCGGAAGGGTTTCTTGACGGAATGACAGACGTTCTGGAAGTGGACGGGCGCATATATGGCCTTCCCTGTGAGGTGCAGGCAAACGGAATCTGGTATAATAAAAAACTGTTTGAACAATGCGGATTGGAAATTCCTGAAACGTACGAGGAGCTGCTGAATGTCTGCAAGGTGTTTCGGGAAAACGGAATCATACCTATGGCCCGCGGCGCGAAGGACACATACAGTGTGTGGGCGCTTACAAATATGTTCTGCCGCTTTGGATTCTTCGACCATATAGACGCAGTTTTGGCAGGAGAAGAAAAGTGGAATAATCCGGATTACCTTAAGTTTTATGAAAAGCTGCGTGAAATGACGGAACTGGGCATGTGGCCGGACAACGTGTCATCTATTGGCTATTGGGAAGCGACCGAATTGTTTATGGGAGAACAGGCGGCAATGCTGGACAGCGGCGTATGGGATACAAAGAAGTTTGACAGCAGTGAACTGAAAGAATATATATATTTCGATTGGGGACCTGTTTTTGACGATGGCGTCGGAACCCAGGAGATATCCATGAAGGCGGCCTCTTTCCCGTACTGCGTTTCCGCGAAGCTTAAAGAGGAAGATCCGCAAAAGTATGCGGTGGTAATCGATTTCCTCAAATTCTACTATGGCAGCAGCGGCACCAAAATAATCGTGGAAGACAATCAGTGCGTGCCTGTTACGAAATATCAGGGTACGGTTGATTCGGCAGCATATCCGGTTTTTGCAAGAGTGATGGAAAAAATGAACGATAATTGGCAAAGTCCTGTGTTAGCGCCTAATTTTTATATTCCGGGCGACCTGGAGGCATCCTATCATGATTCTATTACAGGAGTGATTAACGGAGTATATACGCCGGAGGAAGCGTGCGATTTTATGGATAACCAGATGCAGGCCATCGGATTGTTTGATTAGCGAATTGATTTTGCATAGGGGGCTGTTGCAAAAGCAGATAAATAGATTATTTACTGTTGCAGCGGCTCCTTCTTTATGTAAAGGAGAAAAAAATGCGTTGGATAAGTAAAATGAAAAGTATGGCGGTTATGATGATACCATCGCTTTTGCTCTATACGGTTTTTATTATCATGCCCGTTTTTGTTACCATATATTATAGCTTTATGAAGTTTACCGGCGTAGGCCGGCCGGCGTTTATTGGGATCAGAAACTATATAAATCTTTTCCGGGACCCGTTCTTTTTTACGGCCCTGAAAAATACGTGTATCATTTTGCTGATGTCGGCAATGATACTGCTTCCTTTATCGTTTCTTCTGGCGCTGCTGCTGGAAAAACCGTTTCGCGGAAACGGACTGTGCAAGGCAATGGTTTTTTCGCCTTACGTGATCGCACCGATTCTGGTAGGGGTTCTGTGGGTGTTCATTCTGGACCCTTCCATGGGATTAATTAATGCATTTCTGAAGGCTGTCGGACTGGAAAGATTTGCGATGGAATGGATCGGCGGAAAAACGCTTACTCCTTATTCGGTAGCCGTTGTGTATATGTGGCAGGTGCTGGGATTTTACACAACCGTTTTTATCGCCGGACTGCGGCAGATTCCAGGTGAAATACATGAGGCGGGCCAGATAGACGGAGCGGGAAAGCTGCAGAGCATAGTATATATTGTTCTGCCCATGCTCAGGGAGACAATCACCATAGTGGTGGTTTTGATTATCACGGGGTCCTTTAAAATATTTGAAACCGTGCAGCAGCTGACGAATGGGGGGCCCAATCATTTGTCGGACGTTCTGGTAACTTATATGTACCATATTACATTTACTTCCAACCGTTATGGATATGGTATGAGCATAGCGACTGTGACTTTCATTTTTGCCGGAATTTGTTCAATTATATATCTGAAAAACGCCGGATCAAGGCTGAAGAAAGGAAATGACAGGTGATCGGAATATGGGAAAAAACTTAAAGCAGGCCGTAAAAGTGGCAATGGCTTTGATGATCGGACTGATTGTGGTGCTGCCGTTTTTTTGGCTGATTCTTTTGTCGTTTAAGACAGACACGGCAATTCTGAATGAACCGTTTTCACTGCCTGCAGGCCTGGAACTGGATAATTACAGGCGGGCGCTTAAGGTTCTTAATCTCCCGTTATTATATAAAAATACGGGAATATTGGTAATCTTTACGCAGATTTTGGGACTGGCGGTAACCTTTATGAGTTCTTACTGCTTAAGCAGAATGGTATTCAAATATGAAAAAGTAAGAAACGGCTTCTATGTTTTTTTGTTAATTGGACTTACGATACCATCGTATCTGCTGCTGTTTCCTCTTTACCGGGTTACGATTATGTTCCATTTGCAAAATACCTATTTATCGCTGATTTTACCGCTTACGGCAACATCCGTATCTTTTAATACGCTGATATTTGTGGGATTTTTACGTGATTTTCCGGGAGAGATAGAAGAGGCCGCAATCATCGACGGATGCGGTCTGGCCAATCTGTGTTTAAGAATCGTTATACCGGTTATCAAACCGGTATTCGCGACGCTGGTAGTATTTAATGTAATTTATGTTTGGAATGAATATCCGCTTTCCGTAACCCTTATTAACGATGCGGCCAAAATGACGGTGTCCTTAGGCGCATCCATGTTTCGCAGTACCTACAGTATGGATTACAGCGGAATGGTTGCTTCCGCGGTTCTTGTCATTGTGCCTCAGCTTGCTTTTTATATTCTGCTGCAGAAATATATTATAGAGGGCATGACTGCGGGAGCGGTAAAAGGATAAGACAGGAGGTATGAATGTATGCAGACAAAATATAAGCATGAAGAAATAATGTGCTCAAACAGACAGAAAACATATGACGGGCACGCTTCGGAAGCAGGCTTTTTGCTGGGGGGAATCGGCACCGGAAATATCAGCGTCGGTTCCAGAGGAGAGTTAAAAAGCTGGCAGATCTTTAATGAACCGGGCGCAGATAATATTTTACCGTATTCGTTCTTTGCTATCCGGACGGAGTGCGGCCGGGAAGTGAAGGCAAAAATACTGGAATCGGAGGTAAACGCGCCTTTTTCCAAACCTGAAGGCTTTTTACGGTGTGAATTAGGAGGACTTCCCAGATTCAAAAAATCAGCGATGACTTCCAAATATCCGTTTGTATGGGTAGATCTGGAAGATGAAGAAATGCCTGTTGACGTCCGGATGGAGGCTTTTACTCCGTTTATTCCGCTCAACGCGGATGATTCAGGAATCCCGGGCGCTTATATAAGGTACTATGTAAAAAATAAGAATGAAAAAAATGTAAAAGTTTCCGTAGCAGGGTCCATGGCGAACGCGGCAGGGTTTGATAAATACGACGTATGGATGCATATGAAACTGGAAGGGGAACCAAAGAATGAATACAGGGAAAGCGGTGTGTGCAAAGGCTTGTTTTATACAGGGGAAAATATTCCGGAGTATCATATAGGCAGCGGAAATATGGCATTTGCCACAACATGCCCGGATATTACGGTTAAACCCCTTTGGTTACAGGGCCAGTGGACGGACGGAGCGCAGGACTTCTGGGATGATTTTGTGACGGACGGACGGCTGGAGGAAAATTCGGACAGAATCACGGGAGGCTGCGAATGGGCTGAACAATATGATTTCAGTTACCTGCATTTTACGGATGCAATCGGTTCCATATGCTGTGAGGAGGAACTGAAACCCGGTGAGGAGAAGGTTTTTGAATTTCTGATTTCCTGGTATTTTCCAAACCGCGTAAGCGATTGGGGCGATACCGACAGGCATGTAAAAGCGGTTCTGGAACATAATTATAAGACGGTACAAAATTATTATGCCTCATTTTATTCGAGCGCATGGGACGTTATAGAGTACCTGTTAAAAGAAAAAGACAGGCTGACAAGGCAGACCCTTGATTTTACCAACGCCTTTTATGAATCCACTTTGCCCGGTTACGTGTTGGAGGCAGTGGCCAATAATATTACGGTTTTAAGAAGTCCTACCTGTTTTCGCATTAAGGACGGTACGTTTATGAGCTGGGAGGGCGTGCGGGAACGCGTCGGATGCGGCGCCGGGACTTGTACCCATGTCTGGAACTATGCACAGACGGCGGCTTTTTTGTTTCCGGAACTGGAGCGCGCCATGCGGCTTGTGGAATTTACCGTAGAAACCGGGGAAGACGGATATATGCCGTTTCGTTCTTATAAGACATTGGGCCTGCCCGCCTGGAAAATGATTGCGTCTGCCGACGGACAGCTGGGTACAATTTTCCGCCTGTACCGCGAATGGAAAATAAGCGGCGATAATCAGTTTTTGAAAAAATGCTATCCTAATATGAAAAAAGCGCTTGCTTATTCCGTTAAAACCTGGGATTTGGACGGAGACTATGTTTTGGATGCGCCGCAGCATGTTACATATGATACGGAGCTGTATGGCATGAACAGTATGGTTAGTTCCGTTTTTTATGCGGCGCTGCTGGCAGCGGCGGAAATGGCTGACGCGATGGGGGAAAAAAAGCTTGCAAAGGAGTATCGAATAAACGCCCGGAAAGGAGCGGAAAAACTGGATGAAAAAACCTTTAACGGCGAATATTATGTGCAGGTAATGCAGGATGTGAATTCTTTCCGGTATCAGTACGGCGACGGCTGCCTGTCCGACCAATTGTTAGGCCAGTATCTTGCGTTTGAGGGAGGACTGGGGTACATACTGCCTGAGGATCATGTAAAGTCAGCCATAAAATCCGTTTATCAATACAATTTTATGGATCGGGCAAGCGAACATCCCCATGTTCAGCGGGCGTTTATCGTAAACGATGAAAAAGGGATCACTCCCTGCACGTGGCCGAAAGGGGGACGCCCCAAAATTCCTTTCATCTATTTCGGAGAAATCTGGACCGGAATTGAATATGAAGTGGCTGCATTATTGATACGTACCGGCCTGACAGAAGAGGGACTGTCTGTTGTAAAGGCGGTAAGAGACCGCCAGGACGGCGTAAAACGTAATCCATGGAGCGACAGTGAGTCAGGCTTTTATTATATCCGGGCCATGTCGAGCTATGCGCTGCTTAACGCATTAAACGGTTTCCGGGCAGATAATGTGAACCATAGGATGTATTTTTCGCCGCAGATCAACCGGGATCATTATAAAAGCTTTTGGTGTAACGGAAAGGCCTGGGGGACAATCTCACAGACAAAACGGGAAGACGGAACCTATGCGCAGAAGGTCGATGTGATATACGGTTCCCTGGATGATACGGAAATTATTTTTAATGAATGAAAGGACATGATACTATGAGCAAAAAGATAAAAGTCGGAGTTGTAGGATTAAGCTTTGGCATGGAATTTGTAGCAATTTATAAAAAGCACCCGGACGTTTCGGAAGTTCTGGTTGCGGATACGGATGAACGATTGCTGAAAATAGCGCGGGAAAAGTTTGGATTTAAACAAGAGGAATGTTTTACGGATATCCAGCCCATACTGGATGATCCGGAGGTGGATGCGGTCCATATCGTAACGCCGCCGTCAACCCATGCCGAATTATCCATTCGAACGTTGAATGCAGGAAAGCATTGCGGCTGTACCATACCGATGGGCATGTCGCTGGAGGAATTGCATGCGGTAATCGACGCGCGGAAAAAATCCGGAAAACAGTATATGTTTTTGGAAACGACAGTTTTTGGCAGGGAATTTTTCTTTGTTCAGGATATGTATAAAAGAGGAGAAATGGGAAAGATACAGTATATGTCCTGCGCCCATTACCAGGATATGGAGGGATGGCCCTCTTACTGGGAGGGATATCCGCCCCTGATGCATCCGACACATGCCATTGGGCCGTGTCTTATGCTTGCGGGAAAGTATCCCCGCTCTGTGTATGCAAAGGGATCGGGAAAAGTCCGGGATAGCCTTGCAAAACAATACGGATGCCCGTTTTCTTTCGAATCTGCGCTGGTTACCCTTGAAGACAGCGATCTGACAATTGAACTGGAACGTTTTCTGTATGGCGTGGCCAGAAGCTATGCGGAATGTTTTCGGGTATATGGAGAAAACAAAAGCTTTGAGTGGCAGCAGACGGCGGATGAAGATCCCGTATTATTTACCCGGACCGGCGGTCTGCAGCAGGAAATGATCGATATCGATTCGGATCCCGAACGGTTTAACAGAGGAAGCGAGATTGTGGAAGAACGCATAAAAGTGCCGGATTACGCGGACCGGCTTCCGGATGAAATTGCCATGTTTACAAAAGAGACGATATACAATGATGAAAATATGCATCTCTCTTTTAAGCAGGGCGGCGGTCATGGCGGTTCCCACCCGCACATGGTTCATGAATTTGTCCGCGCGGTAATGGAAAACAGGAAACCGGCTGTAGACGATATTCTGGGGGCTTATTGGACGGGACTTGGCATCTGCGCGCATCAGTCGGCCATGGAGGGCGGGAAGGTGATTGAGATTCCCTCCTTTAAAGATTAGAACTGTTACAGGGCGGCGGACGGCAAATTCTAAAGAAAGTGTAAAATTTATCCTTAATTCCCAATTATTTTTGAATTAAGGCTTGAATTCTACGCATAAATTAGGTAAAATAATCCTGCTGATAAAATTTTGTCAATCCGCAGATACTTTATACGGAACAGGCAAAAATAATAAATATTATGATTTTAGGAGGAAACTAAAATGGCAGTAAAAGTAGCAATTAATGGTTTTGGCCGTATTGGTCGTCTGGCTTTCAGACAGATGTTCGATGCAGAAGGATACGAAGTAGTAGCAATCAACGATTTAACAAGTCCTGAGATGCTTGCTCACTTATTAAAGTATGACACCGCACAGGGCAAATACAAATATGCAGACAAAGTAGAGTCCGGAGAGGATTACATTTCCGTAGACGGAAAGAAAATCACCATTTACGCAAAAGCTAACGCAGCTGAGCTTCCCTGGGGCGACCTGGATGTAGACGTTGTACTGGAGTGTACAGGCTTCTATACCTCCAAAGAGAAAGCTTCCGCTCATCTTACGGCGGGCGCTAAGAAGGTTGTTATTTCCGCACCGGCAGGCAATGACCTTCCTACCGTCGTTTACAATGTAAACCATGACACCCTCACCAAAGAGGATAAGATCATTTCCGCTGCTTCCTGTACAACCAACTGCCTGGCTCCTATGGCGAAAGCGCTCAATGACCTTGCTACCATCAAATCCGGTATCATGACTACCGTTCATGCTTACACCGGCGACCAGATGATCCTTGACGGACCTCAGAGAAAAGGCGATAAGAGAAGAAGCCGTGCAGGCGCCCAGAACATCGTTCCCAACTCTACCGGCGCTGCAAAAGCAATTGGCCTTGTTATTCCTGAACTGAACGGCAAGCTGATCGGTTCCGCACAGCGTGTTCCTACTCCTACCGGTTCCACCACGATTCTGGTTGCAACCGTTGAGAAGAGCGTAACCAAGGACGAGATCAACGCGGCTATGAAGGCAGCGGCTACGGAGTCCTTCGGATACAATACGGACGAGATCGTTTCCAGCGACGTAATCGGTATGACCTACGGTTCTTTATTCGACGCTACCCAGACCATGGTTGGCCCTGAGAACCTTGTACAGGTTGTTTCCTGGTACGACAATGAGAACTCTTATGTTTCCCAGATGGTTCGCACCATTAAATATTTCGCTGAATTAGGCTAAAACAGCCCAAAGCGTGAAAAGACCTATAAAGGTCCGGTCTTATGGACCGGGCCTTTTTGTAAATTGCATAATAAAAGACGGAGGCAATAAAAATGGGATTAAATAAAAAATCGGTTGACGATATCAACGTAAAAGGCAAACGCGTCCTGGTAAGATGCGACTTTAACGTGCCTTTAAAAAATGGTGAAATTACGGATGAGACACGTATTGTAGCGGCTCTTCCTACTATTAACAAATTACTTGCGGACGGGGGTAAAGTAATTCTTTGTTCCCACCTTGGTAAAGTGAAGAACGGCCCCAATGAAGGCGAATCTTTAGCGCCAGTTGCCAAAAGACTTTCCGAAAAGCTTGGAAAAGAAGTTAATTTCGTATCGGACTATAACGTGACCGGAGAAGCTGCAACCGCTGCCGTAGAGGCAATGAAGGAAGGCGATGTGGTATTGCTTCAGAATACCCGTTTCCGCGGCTCGGAAGAGACCAAGAACGGCGAAGCTTTCAGTAAAGAACTGGCGGACCTCTGCGACGCATACGTATGCGATGCGTTTGGTTCTTCCCACAGGGCGCATGCATCTGTTGCAGGCGTAACCGATGTTGTCCGCGCTAAGGGCGGAGAGTGTGCGGTTGGTTATCTGATGCAGAAAGAAATCAATTTCCTCGGCAATGCGGTTGAGAATCCCGTAAGACCCTTCGTGGCAATTCTCGGCGGCGCAAAGGTAGCGGATAAGCTGAATGTAATCAATAATCTTCTGGAAAAGTGCGACACCCTGATTATCGGCGGCGGTATGGCGTTTACCTTCTTAAAAGCAAAAGGCTACGAGATCGGTAAATCTCTTGTTGACGAAGAGAAGATCGACTACTGTAAAGAAATGATGGAAAAGGCGGAAAAGCTTGGAAAGAAGCTGCTTCTTCCCATTGATACGACCATTGCGGCAGGATTCCCGAATCCGATCGACGCTCCCATCGAAGTATCCGTAGTGGACGCGGACAAAATTCCTGCCGATATGGAAGGACTTGACATCGGCGAGAAGACTGCGGAATTATATGCAGACGCCGTAAAGACCGCGAAGACCGTAGTATGGAACGGACCTATGGGCGTATTCGAGAATCCGGTTCTTGCAAAGGGAACCATTGCCGTGGCAAAAGCTCTTGCCGAAACGGATGCGACGACGATTATCGGCGGCGGCGATTCCGCAGCGGCAGTAAACCAGCTGGGCTTTGCCGATAAGATGTCCCATATTTCTACCGGCGGCGGAGCTTCCCTTGAATTCTTAGAGGGCAAGGAGCTTCCCGGCGTTGTAGCGGCAGACGACAAATAAACGAGCAGAAGGAGATATAAAAATGGCTAGAAAGAAAATTGTAGCGGGCAACTGGAAAATGAACATGACACCCAGCCAGGCAGTCGCTTTATGTGAAGAATTAAAGGATCTTGTTAAGTCTGAGGACGTAGACGTAGTATACTGCGTACCTGCAATTGACATTGTACCTGTAGTGGAAGCGGTAAAGGGAACCAATGTAGAAGTTGGCGCCGAGAATATGTACTTTGAAGACAAAGGCGCGTACACCGGAGAAATTTCCGCTTCCATGCTGGTTGATGCAGGCGTGAAATATGTGATTATCGGTCACTCCGAGAGACGCGACTATTTTAAAGAGGATGACTGCCTTCTGAATAAGAAAGTGAAAAAAGCGTTTGAAGCAGGCTTGACCCCGATTCTTTGCTGCGGCGAAACCTTAGAGCAGAGAGAGATGGGCATTACTCTTGACTGGATCCGTATGCAGATCAAATCCGATCTGGTTGGCGTAACCGCAGAACAGGCTGCTTCTATGGTTATCGCGTATGAACCTATCTGGGCTATCGGAACCGGTAAGACTGCAACTACCGAACAGGCGCAGGAAGTTTGTAAGGCAGTCCGCGATTGTATTGCGGAGATTTATGATGCGGCTACTGCCGAAGCAGTGCGTATTCAGTACGGCGGTTCCGTTAATGCGGCTAATGCGGCGGAGCTGTTCGCACAGCCGGATATTGACGGCGGTCTTGTAGGCGGCGCTTCCCTGAAAGCTGATTTCGGCAAGATCGTCAACTATAAATAATTCAGGTATAGCTTTATAAGTCAATAAGAAAACCCCCGGTATATTTCCTGACAGGAACCCGGGGGTTTGCTTGTATTGATGATTATGTTTTATTTCCCTGCAATCTGCACCATCTTTTCCAAATCGGAAATTAATTCTTTGGAGAAATTGTGAGCTTCTTTGTACAATTCTTCCGCCCGGAAATAATCTCTTCCGTTTAAAGCGCTGATAATTTCATTTCCGTATTTGTGGAAACGCTGGTGTTTGGGTCCCATGGCCTGCCAAATTGGCAGAATCTCCGGAATTTTCGGAGTCATGGAATAATAAAAATGTCCAAACCCGCACTTGGAAGAATCCAGCTGCAAAGGAGTTATGATACGTGTCCGCACCATCTTTTCCAGATTGCCAAGCCATGTCTGATGGGCGGTTATTGCCGTGCTGACATATTGGGAAAACTCGGCGTTTTCCAGGTGGAAGAATGCGTCTTCCGACATAGCGCCCATTTGTTTAACGGTCAGGTCCAGAGTCTGCTCAATATCTACAACCGGTTCGGCCGCTTTTTTTAATTCTTCGCTGACCTGCTGCATGAAACTGGTGCTGTCGCGGAGATGATTTTCCATTTCCGTCATGGAACTGCTGATTTCTTCGCTTACGGCGGCAATAGAACTCATGGAATCGTTAACCTGGGAAACATGCTGCTGACTTTCCAAATTTAATTCCCATACGTTTTCAATTTTATCGGTAACGGTTTCCAGGGCGGTTATGGTATTGGTAGTGCTTTGCAGACTTTTGCCGGATGCGTTTTTGATTCCTTCTACGAACTCGCTCATGCTGCCGGTCAATTTCTGCGTCTCAACGGCCAGGGAACGTATTTCGTCCGCTACGACTGCAAATCCCTTGCCGGCGGCTCCGGCTCTTGCAGCCTCAATGGAAGCGTTTAATGCCAGCAGGTTGGTCTGCAGAGAAATTGCGTCGATTCCGGCGATAACTTCATTCATTCGGTTGATCACTTCGGACAGATCGTTCATATCTTTTCGGAGCTCTTCGGATATTTCAATCGTGTGTGCGGAAAGCTCTTTGATGGAGGTCAGTTCGTCCTGCCCCTGTTCTATTTTTTGGTAGACTTCTTCCGTTTCGGAAGAAACCTGTATAATGGTATTGGTCAGCTCCTCATGCTTGCTGTCGGCATTTCCGGAGCCGGAGGGACCAAACAGGGTTTCGGTGGCTCTTGCCACACTCAGGGAAATGTCCATGATTTTTTCGGTTTGATGCTGCATCATTAAATCCAGGGAACTGATCTGCATAACTGCCTTTATATTTTTTTCGAAAATCTGGGCAAATTGTTGTCTGCCTTTTAACAGTCTGCGATAAATACCGTTCAATTCAGGTTCTTTTGATAAATCAGCTTCCTTCAGTTGTGAGACTGCTCTCATAAGTACGGTTTTTCTCTTGCCAATTCTCATAGGGGTAACCTCTTTCTCTGGTTGATATGGGGCGTCCGGCAGAAAAACGGATATACATAACCTGATTCCGCCGGAATTCTTGTATATATCACCCGTTTTTATATTCTTATAATAAAAAATTTTATGCCTTTTTGCAACCTTTTTCATAAATATAATTGCGGAAATAAAAAAAATTTATTATAATTGAAAAGGTTGACAGATTATACATAAAGGAGAGGGAGTACATATGCGGGAAGAAAGACGAATTTCGAATACGGTTTTTATGTTAAGCTGGAATGTGGTAATGATTATTATCGCGGCGGCGTACCTTCTGGAAGTTATTAAGGGAGAGCGTACCATTCTTTATTATCTGGTTCTTATGCTGGTCGGATTTATACCGCTTGTTATAGCGGATATCAAATATAAAAAGGATAAGAGCGACCATAATCTGAAGCGTTTTGCAGGATACGGTTATCTGGTTTTCTATCTGGCGGTTCTTGTGACAACGGATACATCCATGGCGTTTATTTACATATTCCCCGTTTCATCGGCGCTGATTGTATGCAACGATTACAAGCTGCTCCGGAATGTTGGGATTATCAGCTTTCTTGGGAACATTGCCGCAGTCGTTGTACGGATCGTAACCTTGTCCGCAGTAACGGCCGGGCAGATTGCGGACTGGGAGATTCAGATTATCGGAACGGCCATGATTATGATTGCGTCCTGCGTGGCATGTAAGAATTCCGTGAAGATTAACGACAGAAAGCTGGAGCTTCAAAAGCAGAAAAGCGAGGAAACTTTAAACCAGGCGGCTAAGGTTGAAGAAAAGGTAATTCAGATTTATGAAGAAACCAAACGGCTTACCGAAGTAGCCAATATATCGTCAAACGGAATTACGGAAGTGTTAAACGGTACGAAGGAGACAACCGATTCCATTCAGAATCAGATTCAGCTTACGGAAGATATCCAAGAGCTTCTTGACGAGGAATTAACGACGGCTGAAGAGATCGGCAAAGCGGTTGCGGGAGCAAGGGCGGACGTTGAGGACAGCGTGAACAGCATGCAGGAATTAAGCGGCAGCGCGCAGACGGTAAACGAGAGAATTGAACAGGTTCTGGGGAATATGTCCGAACTGAATAACAATGCGGAAGAAGTAAAAAGCATTATTGGTATTATTGAAAAAATTGCGGGACAGACCAATATGCTTGCGCTGAACGCTTCCATTGAAGCCGCGCGGGCGGGAGAAGCGGGAAAAGGTTTTGCCGTTGTTGCGGATCAGATTACACAGCTTGCAAACCAGACAAAATCGGCTACGGACAATATTGCGGCTATTATCGAAAAACTGAAATCGGAAACCGAATATGCATCCGGGTCCGTAAAGAAAATGACGGACATCAGTGAGAAACAAAACGGCATTATTTATGAAACCGGCGAAAAGTTTAAGAAGATTGAGGACGCTATATCCGAAATTGAGAAAAATGTGGAGAAGCAGTCCGTGCATCTTGACGCGCTGAAGAATTCCAATGAACGGATTGTGGAAAGCGTGTCGGGGATCGCTTCCTTTAACGAAGAGGTGGCTGCGCAGATGGATACGACTGCCGATACTACGGAAGAAAATCTGGAAATTGTGGAACGTGTGAACGGTCTGGTAGGCAATGTAGTGGAAGAATTAAAGAATTTTAATAAAAATGAGGATGAACAAGAGTAAAAGGCAGGAGCAGGAATTGATGATTTGGTCAAAAGAAGAAACACTAACGAGACAGGAAATAGAAGAGATTCAGTTAACAAGGCTGAAGGAGACGGTTAACATAGTCTGGGAAAAAGTGCCGGCGTACCGCAAAAAGATGGAAGAAGCCGGCGTCAGGCCCGAACATATTGAAACTTTAAGGGATTTGGCAAAGCTGCCTTTTATAACGAAGCAGGATATGCGTGATAACTATCCCTTCGGTCTGTTTGCGGTTCCCAAGGAGGAACTGGTACGGATTCATGCGTCCAGCGGAACGACCGGTAAACCGACGGTGGTCGGCTATACCAGACGGGATCTTGCGATGTGGACCGAATGTGTATCAAGGATTGCAGTCATGGGCGGCGCTGCGAAAGAGGACGTGGCGCAGATCTGTTTCGGATACGGGATGTTTACGGGAGCCCTGGGACTGCATTACGGTCTGGAGAATATCGGCGCGGCTATGGTGCCCTCCTCCACAGGTAACTCCGAAAAACAGATTATGTACATGAAAGATTTCGGAACAACGCTTCTGGTTGCCACGCCGTCCTATGCGCTCCGGCTGGCGGAAGTCGCTTACCAGATGGGGATAGACCCGAAGAAAGACCTGCAGGTTAAGATTGGGCTGGTAGGAAGCGAACTTCTGACGGAAGCCATGCGCGCCGAAATGCATAAACTGTGGGGCGACGATATGCTTGTAACATCCAATTACGGAATGAGCGAATTGATGGGGCCGGGCGTATCCGGCGAGTGCCGGTACATGGACGGCATGCATATTAACGAGGACTATTTTATACCGGAAATCATCGATCCCAAAACCGGAGAGGTACTGCCGCCCGGGGAAAAGGGAGAGCTTGTAATTACGTGTATTTACAAGGAAGGGCTTCCTTTAATCCGGTATCGGACAAAGGACGTTACCCGTTTGATTTATGAACCCTGCAAATGCGGCAGAACCACGTGCAGAATGGAAAATCTGGACGGCAGAACCGACGATATGTTAAAGATCCGGGGAGTTAACGTATTTCCCAGCCAGATTGAAGAGGTTATTCTGGGAGTGGAAGAGATCGGTCCCCATTATGAGATTATACTTACGAGAAAAGATCATACCGACCGCATGGAGATTCGCGTGGAACTTCTGAAGGCGACGGATTCCTACAGGGAATTGGAAGCGGTTGAGAAGAAAATCAAAAGCCGGCTCCGGGTTATGTTGGGACTGGATGCCAGAATCAGTCTGGAATCCCCCAATACCTTACAGCGTTTTGAGGGAAAAGCAAAGAGAGTCAGGGATTTGAGGGAGGGCATATGAGTTTGGATAAAAAGATTATGTTAGGGAACGAAGCGATAGCCAGAGGCGCGTATGAAGCGGGGGTAAAGGTATCCGCCGCATATCCCGGTACGCCCAGTACCGAAATCAGTGAGAATATTGTAAAATATGACGAGATTTATGCAGAATGGTCGCCCAATGAAAAAGTGGCTATGGAGGTTGCCATAGGCGCCTCGATCAGCGGCGTAAGAGCAATGGCTTCCATGAAGCATGTGGGAGTGAATGTAGCCAGCGACCCCTTGTATACGGTTTCCTACAGCGGAGTAAACGGAGGGCTGGTGTTGGTTGCCGCGGATGATCCGGGACTTTACAGCTCCCAGAACGAACAGGATTCCCGGTGTGTGGCAAGAGCGGCCATAATACCGGTTATAGAACCTTCCGACAGCCAGGAGGCCAAAGACTTTACAAAGTTTGCGTTTGAACTCAGCGAGAAATATGATACGCCGGTAATGGTGCGCACGACTACCAGGCTTTCCCATTCCCAGGGACCCGTAACGCTGGAAGAGAGGCAGGAGCGGGAAGATAAGCCTTATACGCGCAATGCGGCCAAATACGTTATGATGCCGGGCAATGCCAAAGGGCGTCACGTATACGTGGAGCAGAGAATGAAATCGATGGCGGAGGACGGCTGTTCGTTTCCCATTAACAGGATGGAGATACAGGACACTTCCGTTGGCTTTATAACAAGCGGTATTCCCTATCAATATGTAAAAGAAGCATGTCCTGACGCCAGCGTATTAAAGCTCGGCATGGTGCATCCGCTTCCAAGAAAATTGATCGAAGAGTTTGCCTCCAGGGTGGATAAACTGTACATATTTGAAGAACTGGAGCCGGTGATTGAAGAACAGGTGAAGTCCTGGGGAATCAAAGCGGTCGGCAAGGAAATATTTACGGTTCAGGGCGAGTACAGCGCAAATCTGCTTCGAAAAGCCGTATTATCCGAAAAAGAAACGGAATATGCAGGAAAGGATGTGCCCGCACGGCCGCCGATTCTTTGCCCGGGCTGTCCCCACAGGAGCGTTTTTTCCGTTTTAAATAAACTAAAAATACATGCCGCGGGAGACATCGGCTGTTATACGTTAGGAGCCGTGGCGCCGTTAAATGTAATTGATACGACGGTTTGTATGGGAGCCAGCATTTCCACCCTGCACGGGATGGAAAAGGCAAAAGGCAAAGAATATATTAAAAACTGGGTTGCGGTAATCGGAGATTCCACTTTTATGCATACCGGCGTTAACTCCCTGATGAATATGGTATATAATCAGGGAACGGGAACCGTTATGATTCTGGATAACTCCACGACCGGAATGACGGGGCATCAGGATCACGCGGCTACAGGCAAAACTCTGAAGGGTGAGACTGTCCCTGCGATTAACCTGTACCATTTATGCAGGGCCATGGGAATTGAACATGTGGTGGAAGTAAACGCCTTTGATCTTCCTGAACTGGAGCGGGTAATTAAAGAAGAAACGGCAAGAGACGCGGTGTCGGTTATTATTACAAAATCTCCCTGCGCTTTACTGAAAGGGGTTTCCTTCCCCAACGTATGCAGACCGGTTCCGGAAACGTGTAAAAAATGCGGCGCGTGTCTGCGTCCGGGTTGTCCTGCGCTGACTAAAAATGCGGACGGAACGGTTTCGATCGACGAAACCATGTGTAACGGCTGCGGTTTGTGTATGCAGCTGTGTAAATTTGGAGCCATAGAAGCGCTCCCCAGGGTAACGGGAACCGGTAAATGAAATTAGTGGAAGGACATGGCTGACAGAATGATAACGAAAAATATTATGATAGTAGGTGTAGGCGGACAGGGAACCCTGCTTACCAGCCGTATATTGGGCGGCATCACGGTAAAAGCCGGATATGACGTAAAGCTTTCCGAAGTGCATGGAATGGCGCAGAGAGGGGGAAGCGTAGTAACCTTTGTCCGTTACGGGGAAAAAGTAGCGGAACCGATTGTAGAAGAAGGACAGGCTGATCTTTTGATTGCATTTGAGCGGCTCGAGGCGCTCCGGTACGCGCATTTTCTGAAAAAAGACGGCGTTATGGTTATCAACGACTGGAGGATCGATCCGATCACGGTAGTAACCGGGGTCAGGGAATATCCCGAAAATATTCTTGAAACCCTGGCACAAGAGCATACCGTATATGCGATTAACGCCATGGAAGAAGCGATTCGGCTGGGCAATTCCAAAACCTTTAATGTAATTGTGCTGGGTATGGCGGCAAGGCATATGGATTTTGACAGACAGGCGTGGCTTGACGTAATTGCGGATACCGTTCCGCCCAAAACGGTGGAAATGAATCAAAAAGCGTTTCTTGTGGGATTTGAGTCGAAGGTTTCATAACGGTACAGGATAGGAGGCATATGTATGTTTATCAAACAATTATCGGTTTTTATAGAAAATCGGGAAGGACGTCTGGAAGAAGTTCTGCAGGCGCTCAAAGACAGCGCCGTGAATATTGTATCCTTAAGCCTTGCGGATACATGTGAATACGGATTGTTAAGACTTTTGGTGACCAATCCGGAAGCCGGGCAGGAGGCTTTAAAGGGCGCCGGATTTTCTGCCATGCTGACAGATGTACTGGCAATCCGCCTTTCCCATCAGGTAGGAAAGCTTCAGGAGCTTTTGCAGGCCATCTGCGGTGAAAATATCAATATTGAATATATGTATGCTTTATCTACCGGAAAGGACGACGCCTCCATTGTGCTGAAGGCATCGGATTTAAGGAAGGCGGCGGACGCGCTGGCGGCGAAAGGCGTGGAGATCGTTACTTCCGAAGAGATTCAGGCAATGTAAGATTACGAAAACGGTAATACGGGAACGGTTCGTGGGAGCCGTTTCCTTTATAACCCGGAACTTTAATGATTTAAAGTTCTACGGTTTAAAGTGTAGCGGTTTAAATTTAAAAAGAGACAATAAACTAAGAGGAGGGCTGACAGATGTTAGCAAAAATTATTTTACTGATTATCTTTTTTGGGATTATGATAGCCGTAGGCTTTTATTCCAGAAAACATGCAACCAATGTAAACGATTTTGTTCTGGGGGGCCGGAGCGTAGGCCCGTGGCTTACCGCCTTTGCATACGGAACTTCTTATTTTTCGGCGGTTGTATTTGTAGGTTATGCAGGACAGTTCGGTTATAAGTACGGCTTATCTTCCACATGGATCGGTCTCGGAAACGCCTTTATAGGCTCGCTGCTGGCGTGGGTGATCCTGGGAAGGAGAACCCGGATTATGAGTAAACACCTGAAAGCAAAGACAATGCCGGATTATTTTGGAAAGAGGTACGACAGCAATGCGCTGCGTATTGCGGCTTCCGTTATTTCCTTTATTTTTCTGATTCCCTATACGGCTTCCGTATATAACGGACTTAGCCGTTTATTCGGAATGGCCTTTGATATTCCTTATTCGGTCTGCGTCATTGCAATGGCTTCGCTGACATGTGTATATGTAATTTTGGGCGGCTATATGGCGACTGCGATCAACGATTTTTTACAGGGAATCATTATGCTGGCCGGAATCGCGGCGGTAATTGCCGCCGTATTAAACGGGCAGGGCGGCTTCTATGAGGCGATTTTCAATCTTTCCGAGATGGAAAGCGACGTGGCCGTTACGTTAGGACAAAAGGGAGCGTTTACCTCCTTTTTCGGTCCGGACCCTCTGAATCTTCTGGGGGTTGTGATTTTAACGTCCCTTGGAACCTGGGGGCTTCCTCAGATGGTACATAAGTTTTATGCGATTAAGGATGAGAAGGCGATTAAGACGGGAACCATTATTTCCACGTTCTTTGCGGTGATCGTATCCGGCGGCTGCTATTTTCTCGGCGGCTTCGGAAGACTGTTTGATACGCAGGCGATCCGCAACGCAGACGGAGCGGTGGTTTATGACGCGATCATTCCCGCCATGCTGCAGACCTTGCCGGATATTCTGATCGGAATTGTGATTGTTCTGGTATTATCGGCGTCGATGTCCACCCTGTCTTCTCTGGTTCTGACTTCCAGTTCCACGTTGACGCTTGATTTAATCAAAGGCAATATTGTAAAAAAGATGGATGATAAAAAGCAGCTTCTCTGGATGCGGATTCTGCTGGTATTTTTTGTGGTGGTATCCGTTGTGATCGCCCTTGATCCCCCTACCTTTATCGCGCAGCTTATGGGTATTTCATGGGGCGCTTTGGCGGGAGCGTTTCTGGCGCCGTTTTTATATGGTCTTTACTGGAAAAGAGTTACCAGGGCTTCCGTGTGGGCCAGCTTTGCCTGCGGCGTGGGGATTACCGTGCTGAATATGTTTTTCAAATTTATTGCGTCTCCCATAAACGCCGGGGCTGTCGCGATGATTGCGGGGCTGATTGTGGTGCCTCTCGTAAGCCTGCTTACGCCCGGAATGAAAAAAGAAACGATAGATACAATTTTTGTCTGCTATGAAGAAAAAGTTTCCGTAGAGCAGAAAATGGTTCTTACGGAAAAGGAAGAAAATTAGAAAAAGCATATAAAAAGCATATAAAAAGGGGCCGGAATACAATCCGGTCTTTTTTTATAGTAAATTTTCAAACATTTTTATAGGTCATGCGCAAGAAAAAGTTGACAAGGAAAGTTGTCAGTGATATAGTATCCATAAAAGAGCGATGACAATAAAAGTTGTCAATAAGCAAAAGAAACTTGTCAAAGAGCGGTAAGCGCATCTTTGATGGTTGATGATTAGGAGGTATAAGCATGAGCTTAAAGGTTGACAGTCTGACGAAGGCTTTCGGCGAAAAAACGGCCGTAGACCATATCAGCTTTACAATGGATGCGCCCGGTGTATTTGGTCTGATTGGTACGAACGGAGCCGGCAAGACCACGACGATCCGTATGATTTTGGGTATTATGAGTGCGGACAGCGGAAGCGCTGCCTGGAACGGAAAGCCGATTTCCAGAGAAACGCTGGCATTCGGTTATATGCCCGAAGAACGCGGCATTTATATGAAAAACAAGGTACTGGAACAGCTTGTGTATTTCGGGATGCTGCGGGGGATGAACGGAACGGACGCAAAGAAGCGCGCCCTGCGGCTGATGGAACGTCTGGGCGTTACGGAATATAAAGATATGCCGGCTGAGAAGCTTTCCAAGGGAAACCAGCAGAAAATTCAGCTGATTTCCACGCTGATTCATGATCCGGAGCTGATCTTTCTGGATGAACCCTTTTCGGGACTTGATCCGGTAAATGCGGAAGTTTTAAGAGGATTAATCGAGGAGCTGGTGGATGAGAAAAAATATGTTGTTATGAGCAGTCACCAGATGGCTACGGTGGAAGAGTATTGCGAGAATCTTGTAATACTGAATCACGGAAAGACTATAGTATCCGGAAATTTAAGACAGATCAAATCCGGCTACGGACATACCAATCTGGTTATACGGGCCAAAGAGGATGTTACAAAGCAGGCACAGGAAGCAGGTCTTAGTCTTATGGAGAAAAGGGCGGACGAAAGCGAATACAAGATTACCGGAGACGACATGGCGAACAGCTTTTTAAGCAGTCTTCTTACGGCGGGAATTTATCCCCTGAAGTATGAGATCAAGGAACCCTCGTTACATGAGATATTTATTGAAAAGGTAGGTGAACAGGAATGAAACAGATTTTAACGGTATTTGCTTTTACATATAGAGATGCTGTTCGTAAGAAAGCGTTTATTGTATCGACGGTAATTATTTTGGCGGCAATTGCGGTTCTCTGTGCGATACCCGGTATTTCTTCCGCTTTTAAGAAGGACAAAACGGCGTCAGAGAATACGCAGCAGTCCGGGGAAACAGCGGATACGCAAACAAAAGAAAAATCCAAGGTATGCTATTATCTGGACGAAGAAGGATTGATTCCGGCAGGTCTGGATGTTCTGCGGGAAGCTTTTCCCGACTGGACGGTAAAAGAAAGCGGGGCGGAGGAAGAGGCCGGTCTGCGTGAACAGATACGGGAAAGCGAGGATATCGCGCTGGTAAAAATCACAAAGGACGGGGAACTGCCGTTTATTACGGTTGTCAACAAGAACTTTATGTCCGGGATCGCCGAGAAGACGGTATGGGAAGCTTTAAGTAATGTTTATATTCACTCTACGCTTCTTGCGCAGGGAATCAGTGAAGAGACCATTGATTTTGCGCAGTCTACCCTGCCGGGTACGGTGGAGACGGAAGGTTCCATGAATTTAAGCGGATATATCATCGGCATAGCGCTGGTGATGATGACGTTTTTTGCGGTATATTATTACGGCTATGGCGTATCGATGTCGGTTGCTACCGAAAAGACGACGCGGGTTATGGAGACTCTGGTGGTTTCCGCAAAACCTTCCCGTATTCTGTTTGGAAAGTGTCTGGGCATGGGAGCGCTCGGCCTTACGCAGTTTGCCATGATCTTCGTGTTTGCTGCGGCTTGCTACAAGCTTTTGATTCCAGCAGACTATCTGCTTGGGGGAATGCCGATTACGCTGGATGCGTTTACCGTCCGCACGGCGCTTTTAATCGTAGTGTTTTTTATACTGGGTTATGCCCTTTATGCAATGATGAACGCGGTATGCGGCGCCAGCGTCAGCAAAATTGAGGACTTGAATTCGGCTATGATGCCTGTTATGATGGTTTCAATGGCAAGCTTTTATGCGGCCTATTTTTCCATGCTGGTGGCGTCGGCTGACAGTATTATACAGAAGGTGGTGCTGTATCTCCCGTTTACATCGCCATTTATTATGCCTTATAAGCTGCTCAACAGCGATGTGGCCACGACGGATATCATTATTTCCATCATTTTGCTTCTTGCATTGATTGTGATTATAAGCGCTGTCTGCGTAAGACTGTATTCGGCAAGCGTTCTTCACTATGGGAAAAGACTGAAGTTCAAGGAGCTTTACCGGAAGCAGTGAAAAGGGAGATTGGGGGATTAACATGCCTTTATACAACAGGCTTAAAGAACACAGGGCAAGAATCGGCGTAAACCAGCAGGAGCTTGGCGCCATGGTGGGCGCAAGCAGACAGACGATCAGTCTGATCGAGCGGGGGGATTATTCTCCCTCCGTAACGCTGGCGCTTAAGATCGCGGAAGTTTTTGGGGTGCCGGTGGAGGAAGTATTTCGCTATGAGGAGGGCTAGGTTAAAAAATGAAGAATGACCAAATACAGAAAGAAGCGGTTGGAGAAAAACAGACTTTACTCCTTTCAAGAGAAAAAAAGAAAGAGGAGAACCGCCGGGAAGACAAAAGCGCAAAAGGAAAATTTTTTATTACGATGATTGTCTGTATGATTTTTGGCGGTTTTTGCGGCGCTGCGGGCGTAAAGGGACTGAAATATTTGCGGGAACAGAATTGGGATTTTAATGTTCTGGCAGAAAATCTTACCGCTTTTTGGAGCTGCTTTGGACGTTATATGATGATTGCTATGAATATTGCCGCCCTGCCCGCCGTGCTTTTTCTGTTTGGCAGACATAAAAGGGAGATTGAGGCATGGGACGGAGAGGATGACGAACGTCTGGATGAGTTTGACCGGAAGCTGAGTATAGACGTTGGAATTCCGACGATTCTTATGCTGCTTGAGATGTTTTTTTATGGAATCGGTTTTTATGGCATGGTTCAAATGGAGGACAAAGAAAGCATTATCTTTGTTGTGGATCTGATTCTTTTTCTGGGCGGCACATTGTACCTGTTGTTTCATCAGAGAAACGTAATCAATTTTATCAAGGAAATGAATCCCGAAAAAAAGGGAAGTATTTTTGATTTCAGGTTTAACAGAAAGTGGTTTGAAAGCTGTGACGAAGCGGAAAATCAGAAAATAGGCGCAGCTTCTTATGCCGTGTTCCGGTGTATGCAGGGAGTTTATCTGTTCAGTATCCTGGCTTTGACGCTGGCCGGTTTTTTCTTTCCTATTGGTATTCTGCCCCTGACGATCGTGGGATTTTTGTGGCTGGCACAGACCGTTATATACACAATCAAAAGTTTGTAGGGAAATAGCGGGGAAAAAAACGACAAAAAAACACAAAAATTGTAAAAAAAGCTTTACTTTTTATTGATGTGTGCTAAAATTAAGGAGGTCTCTTTGTATAAATATACAAGGAGGCCTCATAAAGTTTATATAGGTATTTGAAAGCGTATGAAAGATGAGGAGGAACAATATGAAAAGGTTCAAAAAAACAACGGCGCTTATGATGGCATTTGGCATGGCGGCATCTCTTATGGCGTGTGGCAAGGCAAAGGCGCCCAACACCGTATTTGCCATTGACGATCTTCCCGGGAAGACCATTGGCGTTCAGTTGGGAACGACGGGCGATATTTTTGCCAGCGACTATGAAGAAGAGGGGTCTGTTATTGAGCGTTATAACAAAGGAAACGATGCGGTACAGGCGTTAAAGCAGGGCAAGATCGACTGCGTGATTATTGACAGCCAGCCGGCCCAGGCTTTTGTAGAGAAGAACGCGGAGCTGACGATTCTTGAGGAAGAGTTTGCAATTGAAGAATATGCCATGTGTATTGCAAAAGACAATACGGAATTGAAAGACGCTATTAATACGGCTTTGGCGCAATTAAAGAGCAATGGAACGCTGGAAGCCATTATAGCAAATTACATCGGAGATGATACAAGAGGCAAGAATCCTTACGTATCGCCGGAAGGGACGGACCGTTCCAACGGAAAGCTGATTATGGCTACCAATGCGGCTTTTGAACCTTATGAGTATTACGAAGGCGAGAAAGTTGTCGGAATTGACGTAGATATGGCACAGGCGGTGTGCGATCTGTTAGGATACGAACTGGTAGTGGAAGATATGGAATTTGATTCCATTATCAATGCGGTGCAGTCAGGCAAGGCCGATATCGGCGTGGCGGGTATGACGGTAACGGAGGACCGGCTTAAGAGTATTGATTTCACCGATTCCTACACTACTTCAACGCAGGTTATTATTGTAAGAAAATAACATGGGGAGGAACAAAAGTTGAGCAGCTTTTGGGATAAGATATATTTGAATTTTATCAAGGAAGACCGTTATATGTATCTGGTGAACGGCCTGAAAAATACATTAATTATAACTTTGTTTGCGGTGTTGATCGGCGTGGCGCTGGGATTTCTTGTAGCGGTTGTACGGTCTACCTACAGCAAGACAAAAAAATTATGGCTGCTTGATAAAATCTGCGGCGTTTATCTGACGGTGGTCCGCGGTACGCCCATGATGGTACAGCTTCTCATTATGTTTTACGTTATATTTGCCAGCTCCAAGAATAAGATGCGGGTAGCCGTGATTGCTTTCGGAATCAATTCCGGCGCTTAGGTGGCGGAGATTGTGCGCTCGGGAATTATGTGCATTGCCGCCGGAGAATTTGAGGCGGGCAGACGC
>ERZ779637.342-NODE-342-length-32639-cov-16.627946_pt1 | contig 32639 bp, 21 predicted proteins | sample MGYA00514196_ERZ779637 | MGnify/ENA primary metagenome ERZ779637 (study PRJEB29562, sample SAMEA4376700) | mouse gut metagenome | isolation source: Cecum | study: EMG produced TPA metagenomics assembly of the A DSS colitis mouse model was used to assess the...
GGCTGTGCCCCGGTGTCTTCCTGTATTCCCTCCGGTTCTGAATCCGGCTCGGCGGCTTCCTCCGCCTCTTCCGGTTCCGCCTGCAAAGACGGCTCATCCTGCACGTCATTGATCGTCGTCGTTCCGTCCGGCAGTACTGTAACCTGAACCTTGTTTCCGCATACAGTACATTTATAATAAGCGACTTGTATATCATATACAGGCTTATGACCTACCGCAGCGATGACCGGAATGTCTTCAATCGGTTTTTTCCCTGCCGCGTCACTGAACATCTTATGACATACGCTGCACTTCCAATATGCCTCATTCCCGGAATCCTCGCAGGTCGCCGCTTTCGCGGGAACAGCCGTCAGCGTATGGCTTTCCGTCGTCTCCTTTTCTTCTGTATCAGAATAAACCGTGCCTTCAAAAGTCACTTCTGCCTGATAAGTAATCTTCCCGGGCTGACTGCAATCTGTGCCCGGAGTCTCCTTTATTATTGTAATTTGTTTCGTTTTCTCAGAATGAGTCTGCTTACAGTCTTGACAGTTAAACACTGCTGCAGCCGACTTGCAATCGGACGCCCACTTCCACTCCGGCAGGCTGTATGCATGCTTCGTCACCGGAATTACTACCTCTGATTTCGGAGCATCTTTCGTCCCCTGTTCATCATAAAAATATGCTTTACACGCCGGACACATCCAGCATTCCACATTTATGCCCGTCTTCTCACAGGTTGCAGGCTCCGGTAATTTATGCTCAAGCGTCTTATGACCGATTTTTTTTAACTTCACTTTTTTCTTATCTTTATAGACGGCTTCCCCTCTCTCCACGGAAGCCGTGTAAACCGTTTCTCCCTCCGCGCCGCAGGTAGCCTCCGTCGTCTTTTTTGAGATCGACGCCTCCAGCGTCAGTTCCTCCCCGCAGTCCAGGCAGGTAAAAACAGCCTTGGCAGATTTGTACTCTTTCCACTTCCACTCCGGTTCCTGATAAACATGCCCGTCATTGTTGTCATCGGAAGACGCCTCCGTCCGTTCCGCCGCCGAAGGCGTCTGTATCGGCGCTCCGATCCTGTTTTTGTCATTGGTATACGCGAAGACAGCCTCTTTTGTATTGCCGTTGTCTTTATATGTCTGCATCTGATACACCGTTTTTCCGCCAAAAGACGGGAATCCGGCGCCACAAGTCTGATGCCAGACAATATTCTCGCTCTTCCCCCCGTTCAAAAGCCAGCATACCTCGCCCGACGCAAACTGCTGCTGCGTCATCGCTGCGCCATAATTCCCTTTCTCCGTGCCCGTAATCAAATAATAGCAATTTGAGAAAGTGCTTTTGGAATGATTATATCCGCAGATACTCCCCACATAATTCTTTCCGCTGACTTCTCCCGTATTATAACAGCAGGAAACCTGCTTCTTATTATAGCCGCACACACCGCCTACACTCGTGCCGCTGCCGTTTACCGTTCCCATATTGTAACAGTCGAAAACTTCGTTTTTGTTGTAGCCGCATATCCCGCCCACATACTTTCCGCCGCCCACTGCTCCGGCATTATAACAGCGCGTGACAATTCCCGCGTTGACGCCGCACACGCCGCCTGTATAATTGCCCGCCGAAATGTCCGTACCCGCTATTCCCAGATTTCTGATTGTGCCTGCGTTACTGCCAAACAGACCCGCATAAGAAGAATTGGGTTTATGATAATACAAGCCGCTTACCGCAAAGCCTGCGCCGTCAAAAATGCCTGTATACGGATTGGCATTCGTTCCTATCGGCGACCACGAACCGCTGTCCGCGCCGCACACACCGGACAGATCAACGTTCCGTGTCAAAACCGCGCATAAGCCCGTGTTAGGCGCGCCTCCGACGCCGTTTACCATATCGGCAAAGGTGCGCAATTGTTCCGCGTTTCCAATCCGATACGGCGCCGTCTCCGTGCCGCTGCCCTCCATATCCGAAACGCCGTCCGCTGCATACGTCTCCGACGCCGCTTCCCGAATATACAGTGAATTGCCTTCCACCTTTGCCGCCATTACCGTATTCGGCACCATGGTCACACACATGCAGACAGCCAGAGTAACGCCCCAAATCTTTTTATGCATCCTGATAGTCTCCTTTCAGACAAATCCTATCTGTCGGTCTATAAACAGTATATTGTCTCGTCACAGTTGCAATATAACATAAAATCGGGTTTTCTACAACAAAAAAACAGCGGTCGTTGTCAACCGCCGTTCTTTGTCTCGACATTGATTTCTTCTAATTCCGCACATCCCTCAAAAGCATGAGCGCCGACAGAAAGCTGTCCCATGTCCGCCGTGTCTCTGAACTGTACCGTCTGCAGTGCTTTGTCCCCTTTAAAGGCGCGCTCACCGATAACCGTTACCGACTTCGGCAGGGAGAGCTGTGTCATCGCCGTACAGCCCTCAAATGCACCCGCGCCTATCTCTTCCACCGTAGAAGGCAGGTAAACGCTCTTTAGACCCGTGCAGTCCTTAAAGCCATTTTCCGCAACAGCAGTCACCCCGGCAGGCAGTTTTACATACGTGACAAGCGGATTGCCGCCAAAAACATCCGCCGCAACAGATGTATACTTTTCGCCTTCCTCCGGCTGCTTCAGCTCCACGTTGCCCTCGAAAGAAACCGCCTCCAGCGTCTCCCCGCCGTCCGCATCCGTCGTCCTGTATTTGACGCCCGTCAGCACGGCGTCCTCCACCTCATACACATAATGGTGGGAGACATTCGCGTCGTAGGTCACTTTCATGCCTGTATAGTCCGTAAAGCTGACAATCCGGCTCTCATCCGCCCCGGCGTCCGGTTTCTCTTCTTTTTCTGTTTCCTGCTGTATCTCTGCAGGCTGTGTTTCCACCGGTGTTTCCGCCGCAAAAACTACCGTTCCGTTTCCGCCGACAGTCAACCCCAATGTCAGCAGCAGCGCCGCCGCACTTCTTCTCTTCATAGTCTCTTCACCCCCTCCTCAACCCTGATCTTCGGGGAATAGCACGGCGGTCGAAAACCGACCGCCGCCCGGTGTTACTTGTTGATTCTTATACTCATGGGAATCTGTGTACCGTCAGTATTCGTACCCTGTCCTTTAAACTTCACATACATCTTGACTTTATTAACGGAACCGCACTTATAGGCAACCGCCTCTTTCAGATGAACAATCACCTTAAGAGAGCCATCACTCTGTTTCACGTACTGAATCTCAAAAGCATCCCTCGGCACCTCATCATCGTCACGGAATCCGATCTCCTCAACTATCCCGGCAGCTCCCGCCTGTGGTGTCACCGTGAAAGTCGCATTATACTGCTTGTTGGACAAATATACGTCTAATGTTGACTTGTCTGTCGTCACTTTCGGGAGCGTCTGCGCCGTCTTAATATTGATTGTATTGGAAACAATACCCCCATGTGTGCCTCTGGTGCCCGTATACCCATCCACCTTCACTTCCATCTTAACACGGTACTGCTTATTATTTTCCAGTTTTGCATATTGGTATTCATTTCCCGCAGCATTCTGTTTTATTGTTTGACTGCCATCCGCGACATTATTACCGGAAACGCTGCCGTCTCCGACATTATTATCGGAAACGCTGCCGTCTCCGACATTATTATCGGAAACGCTGTCATCTCCGATATTATCGTTTCTTGACAATGTCTTCTTAGGCGTCACATAGATTTTTCCGTCCTCCGGATTCAGAAAGCTGTCAAAATATATACTTTCTGCGTTCGTTTCCGCGTCATATATCCACACCCCTGTAATTTTTCCCCTGACATTATTAAGCGTGGGTGTATAAATAAGTGAATTTTTATTCGTATACTCGCCTTCCCTGTCCACCAGATTCAGTTTCCCCTTAGCAGAAAGCGCTACCGAAATAGAGGAATTGTTGTCCACCTTCACATTAAATTTAAGCGGTTTCGTCCACACTACATTAGGCGTGCCGTCTCCTGCATCCTGCTGAACATATCTCGCCTGCATCTCAAAGGCGTATGTTTTCTTAACCGGCTCACCCTTAATGGAAACCGACAGTTTTCCGTCTACCACCTTCCCGTCTACCGTCTTGACATCCTCCAATGTCCAGTTGAATTTATTCTCCGCGCCATTCTCATAATTTGTTTTACATACAATCTTCGTACTGTCTGCGCCTGTGTTGACATTCGTATCCAGCCTGTAGCCTTCCGGTTTACCGGTAATCTTAAGAGGTATCTCCGCCGTCTCCTGATATGTAACAGCGCCCGTTTCCGTTCTTGTCCCTGCCGCAAGATTCAGTACAAGAGATCCCTTCCCCAGCTTAACGACAGGCGCCGTATCCACTACCTTAACCGTCAGCTTGGTCGCCTTCTGAATCGAAGCGCCGCTGTTCTCCTGCGCATTACAGGTCCATGTATAGGTACCCTTCTCAATATTTTTATTCTTGATTTTTACCGTACCCTTGCCGTTCTGATAAGTGACATCCAGCTTTTTATACTGATCCGCATTTCTCGCGTTTTGATTATATGTAAAATTCTGACTTCCCGCCAAGACCGTATCTTTCTGGCTGGACACCAACTCAAAGGCTCCCTCCACTTCCGGATAATTTAAATTAAGAGTAACCGTTTGATTCGTCTTAACAGTCGGCTCTTTATCTGTAACGTTTACGCTGAAAGTATAAGAGAGCGTTCTGTCATCGCCATTCTTATCCTTATCCCACTCGGTAGGATTATACAGGAAAATCTTTATCTTATCCTTCTCCGGATATGAAACAACGTCAAACTGAACCTTGCTTTCCTTCAGTTCACCCTGCCCTCTAACGATGGATTTATCTGATTCAACGCGCGCTATGACATTCTCGTTAAAGCTGACCGGCTGTTTGGTTTTCTTGTCTAACAGCGTCAGTTCCTCGTGCTGCTCAGGCGCCGTAGTCCTGTAAGTCACCGACGTTCTGTCAAGCACATAGGACGGCGCTGTCGTCACCGTCGGCATAGTCACTTTGACTTTTTTTGCCGCATCGTCACGATATCCCTCATAGTAAATCTTAAGGTATCCCGCCACTACCGGTTTGGGATTTTTTTCCGTATACTTTAAGTTTCCGGATTTTCTCTTAATTGTAACAATACCTTTTGCGCGTTCTTCGGCATTCTCTACAATTTCAAAATTTTCAAGGAACAATTGATCGTCCGCCTTATCGTCAGATAAACCGCACAGTTCAAATTTGCTGATCTTTGTATTGCCGAGCTTCGTCACTTCCGTCTTAACGGCGATTGGATTACCGTCCTTATCTGTCCCGCCGTTTTTGTAGAAAAGGTTAAATTTGACCTTGTTCGTGTTAAACTTAACCGTAGGATTGGGAACCGAACGCTTCACGTTGATGGTCAGGGGCAGAGAATTACCTCTGTCCTCATTATTGAAGCAGACGTAAACATTATATTTCCCGTCCTTCAAATCCTTATTCAACAAGATAATACTATGGCGTCTCGCTCCGTCAGTCTCATCCCCCTGAGGCTTTGCCTGCAGTTGGAAATCACTGTTAGTCAGCCACTTATCTCCTCTTTTTTCAATAATTTCAGGTACCTTTGAAGGCAGATCCGCACCATATGATGAGAGCACTTCCAGCTCGCCGCATTCTTTCATATTCGGGTTTACAGTGATAGAAGAAGACGCCAGTCTCACATTTGAATTTCGTACGCTGACCACAAACTTCTGCGTAACCGTCTTCGTATTGCTAACCTTCGCGCTCACCGTTATGGTCGCTTCGCCTTCACATCCTTTCGGAATCGTAACCAGATTACTGGAATCCGCACTTGTCGTCTTGTCTTTCTCGAGTTTGGCGACACTCGTATCGCTGCTCTTCCATGTCAGTTCTCTGGCTATCCCTTCCTTCTCCGCCGTATAGGCATTGGCTTTCAATGTAATCTGCAAACCATCCCGCGCATAATTCTTTTCTACAGCCGCCGTCTGAATGCCGTCCTTATCGCCTGTAATTTTGATACTTGAAACATAATTCGACGCTCCTATTCGAATGGACGCTATCTCCGCTTCCACCACCCTGATCGTTCTGCGAACGAGGAACGTATTACCGGCTTCGCTGAGCAAGGTCACCTCAATCTTCGCGGTGCCTTTTCCCACTGCCGTAATCACACCTGTGCTTGAAACCTTTGCGACCTTTGTATCCTTCGATACAATCTCCTGAATCTGGGAAGAAGAAATCGGCTTGCCACTCTTATCAAGCAAAAACATTCTCGTCGTCTGACCGATTTTAAGTTCTACTCCATCCGGCTGTATGGGTTCTCCGTTAGAAAATTCTATCGTGATATCACTGTCTGTCGTTCCTTCCACTCTGTCCGCAAAATCGGTTTTGCGAAATTCGGCAGTAATCACCGTTCCGCCAAAAGGCATTGTCAAAACATAGCTACCTTTATCTTTTTGCAGTGTTTCCCCGTTTGACTTTACAGAATCGGGTACCAAGCTATAGCCGTCCTGCGCCTTATAACAAATATAAAGCGTCGAGCCGTCACTCGGAACCCCCTTTCCCCCATTTTCTTTATTTATATTTTCCTCAAATTTATTTTTCCCCTCTTTACATACCCAAATCTGTCCTCCCGTCAGTTTTCCGTCCGGATATATCACGCCCTCGCTGTCTGCGACTTTATATTTATAAAATTGCTTGTTGTTCTCCGCACTCCCATCGATATCGACAAACGCCACTTTCTCCGAACTCAACCCCATATAATATGCATATATCGCCGTCCAGTCCTGTTCAGACTTGTCATAAAATCTTTCTCCGACAAAAACCAGACAATCGTTCGTCGCTCCAGCCGGAAAAGGCGCCGTCCCAAGAGCAATCGCCGAATATTTAACTGTCACACTGGTCAGATTTCTGCATCCCGCAAACGCGTAGCTGGAAACTTTTTTAACTGTACTGGGCAGCTCTACCTTTCTCAGTCCATAGCATCCCTCAAACGCACTCTCCCCAATCTCTACATCACCCCGACTGCTAAATATTACATTTTCAAGCTTGGTGCATCCCTTAAATGCCATGTTCGGTATTAGCGCTGCCTTTCTGCTCATCGCCGCATCCGTCAGACCGGTGCACTCCTCAAACGCACTTTCCCCGATTGTCGCTATCTGCGCTGTATCTAAGTTAATCTTTTTAATACTCTTACAACCTTTAAAAGCAGCCTGACCAATGGAAGTCATGCTCGCCGGAAAGAAAAACTCCGTATCCGAGCAAAACTCTGCCAACGCCAAACAGCCTTCAAACGCACTGTCCCCGATAGACGCAAGTGCGCTGTAATCCACGTCCTTCATGTATACCATATACAGTCTGGCATCCCCTTTGAACGCACTATTCCCAATGGCGGTTACCGCTTTCGGCACAGCAATCTGCGTCATTGACGTACAGTTTTCAAATGCGCCTGCACCAATCGACACAACCGTGGACGGAAGATATGCCCCCTTCAACGCGCTGCATCCTTTAAAGGTATTGTCTGCAATACTCGTCACGCCGTCAGGAAGCTTCACATAGGTGATATTCGTGTTCGCCTGAAACAATTCCGCCGCAACCGATGTGTACTGTTCTCCACTTTCCGGCTGTTCCAAAAATACTTCGTTGGGAAAAGTTACAGCCTCTCCGGTTTCCGCATCTTTCACTCCCGTGAGCACACCGTTCTCAACCGTATAGGCATACTTTTCCACCGCATTCGCATCGTAGACGATCCGCAATCCCGTATCATCCGTAAACGACATCATCCTGACTTCGGCGGTCTTCTCTACAAGCTCCTCCTCAGGCTCTTCTGTCTCCTCCACGTCATTTTCGGAAACCGTGGGTTCCTGCGCATCCGCAACGGGATCCTGCTCCGCGCCGGGCTCCTCATCCTGCTTTCCGTCCCCGCCCTCTGTGTCGGTCTGGTCGCCGCTTTGCCCGTCGTCCTCGCTGCCGGTCTGGTCGCCGCTTTGCCCGTCGTCCTCACTGCCGATCTGATCGCCGCCCTGTTCCGCGTCATCTTCCTTCGGCGCAGAAGGCTCGCTTTCGCCGGGATTTTCCGGATTTTCAGTTCCCTCTGAAGGTGTTTCCCCGGTGGAAGGCTGTTTTTCCTCCCCGGATGTATCGCCGTCCTTCGATGCGTCTTCCGTATTGCCTGAAGTATCCCCGCTTTCTTCTGATTTATCGTCATTCTCCTGTGTGTCTTCCTGAGACGCTAAAACGGGCATGTCCGCTCCCTGCTCCGCCGCAAGAACCGTCATGCCGTTTCCGCTCACCACAAGACTAAGCGCCAATAATAATGCCAATACTCTTCTCTTTCTCATTGCTTACCACCTTTTCCCCATGCGTACATCAGTTGTTTCTGCCGTGTTTTTCCACGTTTCCATGTTGTCATCTGCACAGTGAGTTGCATAATATTTTATTATGTCACCCTATGATGGTTTTGATTATAACATCTGTAATTGTATTATGCAAGAGGGAAATCCACTATATCTTGTGTTTTTAAGAATTTCTTAAGCATATACGCTATAATACCTCTGCTTCGAGCTTTTTGGCTTCTCCAGCATTGTCATATGAATCATCCCCGTGTCAATCAAGGGCTCACATGCTTTTTTGTCAAATTTATTCAATGAATTTCACTAATTTTTCACTTTCTCTCTATAAATTTAAGTTTTTGAATTTTATTTAAGTTATATCGCAAAATATTTCACTAATTTTGTTAAATATTTAAGTTTCTCAATCTCATTTCACATATTCAAAAGAACAAAGCCACAGATTTTACTCTGTGACCCAGTTCTTTTCACTCTAACCACCACAACAGCTGCTTCGCTCCTATGGTATAAGTGATGCTCCTTTCCCCGCCATAATTTCCGATTCCCTGCAGGGTGACCTTCGCTTTGCCTTTCTTTGCATGGTTTACATAAGTTTCTTCCTTTATGATATAATCCTCGCCTAAGACAAGAGGTTCCTCTACGCCGCTCATCGTTATGGTCAGGTCCTCCGCCTTCAAAGTGACCGGTCTGCCGTCCTGATAGCTCTTCGCCGCCACTTTCACCTTCGCCTTGGATAAATCCGCCGCAACGATACGGTAAACCGCACAGATTTCCGGCGGCTGCTCTCCCGACCCGGCGTAAGCGCCAAGTCCCCGCGCAGTCACGCGAATTGCTGTACCTGCGGGCGGGATATCCGCTTCTTCCACAAGCTCTCCCTTCTTCCGCTCATCCTCAACCAGTATTTTATCTTCCAAAACCAGTATTTTTGTATCACTTTCGTAGGTATACTGCAGATTTTTGTCATAATCCCTGCCCGCCGCCAGCGCAGAGCCGCTTACGTCCTTAAGCGTCGCCTTTGTCTTATAAGCGCCCTTCTTCTCGCGATAGACCACATCTTTCAGGGTCATAGCAATCTTCGGTTTGCCGTTCTCTTGAGCGCCAATCCTGCCATCAAACCGTCCGTCCGTAATCGTAAAGGTTCCTGTCAATTTCCCTTTAAAGCTCCCTTTACCCGTAATGGTCCATGCCGGCAGCTTGTTCTCCTCCATTTCCGGCGTGGTTAGGGCGTTGTTATTTTTGTAGCTGATCCGATAATCCTTGTTCAGCTCCAGCGGCGTCCCCTGATATTCCAGAAGAATCACGGGCTTACTACCGCCCTTCACATAAGGCGTTGTGATTCCGTTCAGGTTTTTCAGCGGCTCCTCGTCCTCCGGCAGTTCATCCTGCGTATAGTAGGAAAGCGTAAAATCACTTCCCGTCCTGCCCTCGTCAATCTCGCAGGGCAGAATTTTATAGCTTTTCTTAATCTGCCCGCTGTACTCGTTGACGCCCTTAAATATAATACTCGCCGTTCCCGCCTTCACTGCGCCTTTTTTCGCCGCGCCCGCATAGGACACCACATAATCACCGGTCTTACCGCCATCCCGGCTCTCCGTAAGGACAACGTCATTCAGAGTCAGCGTGTACGCGCCGGGCGTCTGCAGCATTTTCTGATATGCCGCCTCATATCGTACATCCTCTGCCTCCCATTCCTTATCGATTGCCACATATTCCTTATTTTCCAGTCCTTCCACTTTTGCTTTCGCGATAGAAGTCCCGACAATCTGATAAGTCACGCTCTTACTTCCGGCATATCCGCTGCCTTCCACTGCCGTCATCGTAACCGTCGCCTTGCCGATCGCCTGATCATTGCTGTAGGACAGCGTATAGTGTTCGTTCTCCACAAGCGGCTGCTTTTTATAAGTCACCGTCAGCGCCGCCGGTCTGATGCCCCCCTCTTCCCGCATCTGCTCATTGCTGTATGTCTGGTTCGGAATCTTCGCCACACTGACCTTACTGAGAAGCACGTCCGAGGTGATCTTCTCATAGATGGTAATCTGCCCCGCATAGCCGCCCTTGCCCGAAATCACGATCGGATAAGTGCCTGCCTTCGTGTAAGCCCCCGCCCCGGTCCACGGATAGCGCAGCGTATAATCCCTGTTCACTGCCAGTTTTTTCCCGTCCCGATAGACGGCAGGTGAAGATTTGACAGCTCTTCCACTGTAAGCCACAGTGACGTCGTCCGCTGTTATATCGTGATCCGTCAACGCTTTCGGCACAATATCAAAATAGACATACTCCGTCCCCGTGTAATTACCCTTACCTTTCACTGTAATGGTCGGGCGCGCTTTGCCCTCCGCATTCACGTTCTTGTTGTTCTTGTATGACAGTGTGTAGTCCCTGTCCTCCACAAGCTCCAGCACCTCCGACGCGCCCGGGGCGAGCAGGCTGCCGTCGGGCATAACCGTACTGTCAAACACCCGCACTTTCGGTTTGATCGCGCCGCCCGTGTAAGTCTGGCTGCCAACGGGTACTACATAGAAACCCTTTTCCGTTCCAATCGCCTGATAATGGGGATAAACATGGGTCTGCGCCGCATAGACAGACTGTTCCGCTGTAAACACGCTTCCCTGCCCGTCGGCTTCGGTATACCAGCCCCGGAAAATCTTCCCTGCAAGCTGTTTTGCCTTCGGCATCCGCTCCTCGCCCACACTTTCACCATAGCCTAAGGACAGGCTCTGTCCCACCGCCCCGGTCTCCGTGTGGAAGGTGACATTGCAAACCTTCACCGCCACATCGTAAGACGCCGTATATCCCGGCACTGCTGCCGTAATCTTCGCCGTTCCCGCTCCCTGCGCCGTCACCCTGCCATTTTTCACCGTCGCAACTTTATCGTTGGAGCTGGTCCATGTAATGACATTGTCCGAGGTGGTGTCCTTGGGCCAGTATTCCGCGTCTAGGCTGACGCTCTGTCCCTTAAACAGCTCTGTCTTTTCTGCCCCCTCCGCCGCGCCGGGATCCGACAATTCCAGCTTGTAAATGGGCGCAATGACCTTGACCACACAGACGGCGGTCTTGCTCCCTGCCTTTGACGCCTTCGCCGTAATCTTCACTTCACCCGTCCCGACAGCGGTGACTACCGCTCTGGAAGAATCTGCGGGATCCGCCTTGACCGTTGCTATCTTCTGATTGGCGGATGTCCACACAATCGTTTTGTCCGATGTGGTATTCGCCGGATCAAAACTCACCTGAAGAGTTGTCTCGGAAATATTCTCCGCCTTTTCCTGCGCGCTCAAATTTTTCGTATCCTCCACCACCGTGTCGGGTCTGCGCAGGGTGACTGTATCCTTATCCAGCTCAATATTCTGCAGCGGCGTTTTCACCGTAACTTTACAGGAAACCTCCACTTGCTTATAGGATGCCTTGATAACCGCCTCGCCCGGTTCTTCCGCCCTAACCAGCCCGTTCTGTACCGTCGCCACTTTCGGATCGCTGCTCGTCCACACCGCCTCCGCCGGATCGGATTCCACATCGTCCACGTAGAATTTAAGCTGTTGTACCGCGGGATTTTCCGCGCCGTAAACTTTGTTCAGGGAAATGCTCGTCTTGTCCAGTTTCAACACCGGATAATAGGTATCGTTCGGCATATTATCGAAAACGGGAATCTTGAATACAAAAGCATTATTCAGGGAACCCGCATTCGTGTACATTTTTTTCGTGGTGGATGACTCACTTCTGGGCGCCTGAATATTCTGCATATACTGATGGTTATACACGCCATAGGAACTGTTCTTATTCACATTAAACTTTTCCAGATAAATCGTGTCCTGCCCTTTTAAAATGTAATTGTTTCCGATTGTGCCCGCGCCGCCTTCCAGAGACTTATAACGAGTATTCCAGCCCTTATTCTTTGCGTATGTTAAACCTTTCACAATCTTCTCCGTCGTGGAAGAACCGTTCACGCCCACATTGAAAAAGTTATAATACCCTTCGTAACCCGGATAGGTGCCAGAGATCAGCCCTGACGTTCCCTGTCCCTGCTCCTGATAGACACGGGATGCAAGGTGGATCGGGCTTAACTTCCTGCCCTTTCCTATCTCAAAGAAAGCCTTTGCATAGGTGCGCCCCGCCGAATCATCCGGAAGCTTCCCCTTCATAAAAGTGCCGTTTAAGAAAGTCTGCACCGCAGATTCCGTGTGATAGGACGCGTTAAACGTCAACTGCTCAAACTGGAAAACATAAGTTTCCGTCAGAAAATTACGCGGGTCCATGTGGTATGCTACCGCCGGCTGCGTCGCATAATTCCAGCCGCTCTCAGTGGGACAAGGCTTGCCGACCCAGCCTTTTTCCACGTTTGCGTTCGTTGCCTGAATCAGACTCTTGTCCCCCATCTCCGCAGATACAGATGCATTAAAATCCAGCCCTGTCTTCATCGGCACAAAGGTCCAATTCGGATGGGCGTCTTTCAGCTTTCTCAACTCAGCCTGATAAGACCCCGGAAAGGCGCTGATATCCGAAGTGTCCACCGCATAAGTCATCATGGAATAGGTTCGCATTCCATAAGCCGTATTTTCGTAAGTCTCCGCCCCCAATTCCAGAATCGGAAGCAGATATTCTTCCTCCCACGCCAGCCAATCCTCGTCGGAGTAGGCGAGATAATAGCTCTGCACATACCCTGTGCCTTCCGCGCCGTCCAGAAGATACTGCGCCTGATACCAGACGTCATCCTCCGTGATCTCCACACCCTTTATATATAATGTCTGCCCAATCTCAAGCGCTGACGCCTTCCCGCTCTCCGCATCCGCCTCTTTGCGGACGTCGTAGGAATCCGTGTGATAGAGCAGCGCCATCAGCGGTTTCTCTGAAAGCAATGCGTCAAAGGCTTCCTTTGCCTGCCGTATCAACGCCTCCCGCTCTGCGTCCAGACTGTTCTCAGAAACGGAAGACAGGTCGTTCTCTGAGACGGAAGATACATCGTTCTCCGAAACCGAATCCACATCGTTTCCGGAAACCTGATCCGTTTCCTCCTCTTCCGTTCCGCTGTCACTTGGCGTTTCCTCCCCCGGATTCTGTATCTCCTCATCGCCGGGCTCCTGCGGTTCGCCCTCTACGGGTTCTCCGGTCTCCGTACTCTCTTCCGGATTCTGCGGTTCGCTTTCTTCTCCCGGGTTCTGTGGTTCTCCTTCCCCGGATTCTACGGGATTCTGTATCTCCCCATCGCCGGATTCTTCGCTCCCATCCGGATTCTCGGGCACATCTCCCGCTTCGGGTTCTCCTTTTCCGTTCGGCTCCCCTTCCTCAAAAACCGTCGCCTCCGCCTCCGGCTGCTCCGCCAGAACCGTCAACGGCGCACTCTCCACGCAGAGCGCGAGACAAAGCAGCAGCGCAAAAGCTCTGCCGCAGTTCTTTTTTCGTCTGTTTCTCCCCCGTCCCATCAAATGAAACGCCATATATCTCATCTCCTGTTATTTGGTTGCAATGTTATGTCTACCACTTTGACCCCTATCATAACATAAAAAAGAGAATTGACACAAGTAAATACTTGTCAATTCTCCAATAAATACTGTCTACTTCCAAATTCTGTACTTTTATTATAAATTTTGTCACCGATCTTCACCGGTTCCTCCGGCAGACCCCCGAACCAGATAATACAGTCCGGCACGAAGTTCTCGTCCGCATAAACCGCCGTCCCATTATTTACCAAAACATGCTCCAGCCGACAGCCGTCCAGCATTTCCCAAAAGGGATACTCAAAATCATCCGCCTTTAACAGGTGAAGCCCTACTTCGTCATACTGCTTGGATTTTATCTGATCCGCCATCGGAAAATAGACCGCCATCTCATCATATCTTGCCGCAAAATAACCGTAGGGTCTCGTACGCGCCAGCCCTTTCCAGACGTCGAAATGATACATGGAAAGGCTTACCGCCCCCAAAACACACAACAGACTTATCATCCCGACAATTCCCCGACGGAACAGTCTTCCCCGTTTTCCTCCTGTTCCCATCTGAATCCCGGCGGCTGTCATGGGACACAAAAGCGCCAGATAACCAATCATGTACCTGCTCACATACGGTTCCCAGCGGAGTACCATGCAGAAAGCCGCAAAGGAAACCGATGCCGCCGCAAAATAGCCCCGGCAGCATCCCTGCCATTTATTTCTTCCAAAACCCAAAACTGCCCACAGGACGCAGAACAGAAACAGCCAGAGCGCCATCGGATTCACCGCTGTATCGTAGCCGTAATTCCCCGCCTCATGGAGCATATACGCCCTGCCATTTTCCGAAATGGACGCTGCATTCAGTTCCACATCTAAAAATGCCGCGGCTTTCTCTGCGAATACGGTAAAAATTTCGTGCCCGTTCTTCACAAACCGCGTAGGCAGGTTAAAGGACAGGTTTTTAATCATATTGACGAAAAGATACGAGGGCTGCAGCGTTCCCACAAGCTGCGCAGCTCCGGCGCTGGGGCTGGCGTACGCGCCAAAGCTCCTAAAGTTCCTCAGAATTTCCGGGACTAACGGCAATGCCACAAAAGGCAGCGCACTGAAAAAAATCCCTGCCAAATCCCGCAGTCTGTCCTTTCTTCTGATGCACACGATAAGCAGCCACACGGCGAAAAACACCATTCCCACACAGACCGAAGGCTTCGCCAGATATCCCCATGCTACACAAAGCCCCATCGCACCTACGCGGCAGACCGTAATTTTGTCAAACCGCATCGACTTTTTTACATCCACATAGTCAAGCAGCCTGTAAACAAAGAACAACAACCAAACCGCCGCAAAATTATCCACCTGCGTCGTCAGCGCCTCCGCATAAGCGATAGGCATAGTCATAAACAAAAGCATCGCCAGAAAGCGGCATACTCTCCCACAGGAAAGCCGCCCCGCGATCGTTCCCACCATCACTGCACAGGTGATATACGACATCCCCTGCAGGAGATTGAAAAGCCAATCATGCCCCCGGCACAAAATATAGACATGCAGATTTACAAATTCCGCCAGCACCGGGCTGGAAACCTGCCTGATACAATTTGTCGCATAATGCGCCACTGAACGATTCTGCGCCCAGTAGGCAATTCTTGGCAGATGGTAAGTCATAGAATCCCAGTTGTGCGGTGTTGTAATCAAAGACAAACTAAGAACCACAAGACCGATTATCAAAAGAATCACATCGTATGGCGCTTCTCTGACTGCCCTCCAGCCACGTCTGCCCATTGCCCGCACATTCTGCAAGGCAGACTTCACCGCGATCCCCATCCTCCTCGCCTGCATCGCAAGCAGAAACAAGAGCAGCACATCAAACGCGCCCCAGACTGCAAAAAGAAAGCGGAAACGCAAGGCGTGTCCCACTGACAGCGCCTCCGTAACCGCGAACAGAAAAAGCATCCACAGACAACATGCCTCCATATAAGTACCGATGCAAGCGTCCTCTATGTTCTTTCTCTTTTTATAAACATAAATATTGCCATACAACGCTACCACTGCAAGCAGCATATCTATCTCCTATACTCTGCACTCTCCGTCATGGGAAATGCAGTTAATCTGCGTCAGACATTTGATCTTGGAAAGCGACTCCAAAAGTTCTTCCTTCTGCGCCGTCTTCATCTCAATGATCAGTTCCGCCTCGCCGTTTTTGATACATCTGGATTTTTCCTTATGATACTTGCAGTTTCCCTTCAGAAGCTTTTCCAGATCCTCGTAGTCGATATCCGTCGCCACAGCCCGCAGCACCAACAGATCCGGCGCTTTCGCATTGGGCACCAGATCCAGCGCCAGAAGAAGGACCGTCATTACGATACAAAGCACAAAAGAGAGCATATATAACCCGACACCCACGATAATGCCCGCACTGATCGACCAGAACAGATACAGAAGATCCATCGGGTTTTTTACCGCGTTACGGAAACGGACGATGGACAGCGCGCCCACCATACCGAGCGAAACAAGCAGGTTCGACTGCATGGCAATCATAATCGCCGCCACGATAATCGGCATACCCGCAAGCGTCACATTCAAGTCCTTGGAATAGAAAGCCGACTTGGAGGAAAACTTGTACACCGCAAAAATATACAGTCCCACAAGAGCCGCAATGACCAGCAGCAGCAAAATGCCTTTCACGGAAAGATTCGTGCCGCCTCCCAGGCTTTCATATACACTGTTTTTGATTACATCCTTAATTGACATGGTCGTTCTCCTTTAATGTATTGTTTATAACGCCGCACATTCCCGGCATAATTGGTACTTTGAATACGCTGACTGCCGCATACTGCCCGTTTCCAAAAGCTGCAGCAAAAAGCCCGGTACAAATTCATCGTACTTCACTTCTAACACTTTATCATATTCCCGCAAAAAATCATAGCTGATATCCCGCTGTCCAAACATCTGTGTCTGGCTGCTCGCGCGCACATTGCGATCAAAAGTAATCCGCACGTTACCCGGTTCATACACATAGGCTTTTCGCTCATAGGCGACAATCACCTTCGGGCGAAGCCCCTGCGTCCGGATCGCAAGATTGAAAAGAGTCGCCGGATCTTCCGCAGACGCGCTGTCCTCAATGCATTCCCCCCGCATCAGGCTCTCCATCTGCTCTCTCGTGATCGTCTTGGACCTCTTTAAAATGCGGTTATCCCTCTTGGTTTTTACCTCCAGTTTAATCACATCCAGCGAGTCGTTATAAATCCGAATCCGGTATTTGTTCCTCCGATTTACGCCGTCCACCGTATCCCGCAGACAGGAATCCGTCAAATCATCAAAATAAAGGCTCGTGATACGGTACCCTTCCGGACCGCCCTCATTGATATCCGGCTTTAGCACAGCTTCCATACGCGACTGAAGCATGATAAGCTGCATATCCGTACAGCCGTATTTATCTTCCACCCGATACATCGTTTTCATTTTCCTCCAGCATCAATCGAAGTCTACATCACCCTTCTAAAATATTCTATCGTTCTTTCCAACCCCTGTTCCAAATCAATAACAGGACGCCATCCCAATTTTTCCTTCGCCAAATCAATCACGGGCTGTCTTTGTGTCGGATCGTCACTCGGCAGAGGTTCAAAAACCAATTCTGACTTTGACCCGGTCATCTCTATAATCTTCTGCGCCAATTCCAGCATCGTAAACTCTCCCGGATTTCCGATGTTCACAGGACCGATAAAATCTTCGCAGTTCATCATCCGTATCATGCCGTCGATCAAATCATCCACATAGCAGAAACTCCTCGTCTGCATTCCGTCACCGTATATCGTGATGTTCTCCCCCTTAAGCGCCTGAACTATAAAGTTTGAAACCACCCGTCCGTCATTCTTATTCATCCGCGGACCATACGTATTGAATATTCGGATCACGCGTATGTCGACTTTATGCTGGCGGTAATAATCAAAAAAGAGGGTTTCTGCCATTCGTTTTCCCTCATCATAGCAGGAACGAAGCCCTATCGGATTCACACATCCGCGATAAGTCTCCGGCTGCGGATGCACTTCCGGATCCCCGTATACCTCGGATGTGCTCGCCTGAAGTATCCTTGCCTTCACGCGCTTGGCAAGTCCCAACATATTAAATGCCCCGTGAATGCTCGTCTTCGCTGTCTTTATAGGATTATACTGGTAATGGACCGGACTTGCCGGACATGCCAGATTATAGATCTGATCTACCTCCACATAAAGAGGCTCTGTTATATCATGGCGGATAAACTCAAAATACGGATTGGACAGGAGGTGCCTGATATTATCCTTGCTCCCTGTAAAGAGATTGTCCGCACAGATCACATCATTTCCTTCTTCAATCAATCTGTCACACAAATGAGATCCGAGAAATCCTGCGCCTCCCGTTACCAATACCCTTTTCATTTTGTCCTTTTCCTTTCTGTTAGAAATCCTGCCGTCTCCGCTTTCGTATTATCAGCGATACTTCCAGATCACATAGAGCGCCCGCAGCCCGTCTTTAAATCCGATCTTTTTCCCCTCTTGGTTTGTCCTCGGATAATAGGAAATCGGCACTTCATGTATCCTTATACGCTTTTTAGAAATTTTCGCCGTAATTTCCGGTTCAAACCCAAAGCGGTTTTCTTCAATATCAACTGACTGGATAATCTCTCTTTTGAACGCTTTATAGCATGTCTCCATATCCGTAAGCTTCTGATGCGTAAAGATGTTGGAAAACTTAGTGAGCACCAGATTCGCCATTCTGTTTGCAAAATAGCCCTTACGCCGCTGATTCAGGAATCTCGAACCGTAAACCACCCTTGCCTTCCCCGCAAAAATCGGTTCGACAACCCGGGGATACTCCATCGGATCATATTCAAGATCCGCGTCCTGAATAATCACTACGTCTCCCGTCGCCGCCTGAAAACCGGTGCGAAGCGCAGCCCCTTTACCCCCGTTCCTCTCATGGTAAATAACCCGGCTCACAAGCGGTTCAACCGTATCACTCAGAACCCGCCTGCTGTTATCTGTAGAACAGTCATCTACAATAATAATTTCCTTATTCTGTATCGGTGACTGCAGCACTTTCTCTACAATTGTCTGAATGTTATTTTCCTCATTGTAACAAGGTATGATGATTGACAACTTCTTTGCATTTGCTTTCTCATTCATTTTTATGGCACATCTCCTTGCGTTTGATATGGTTAACGTTGTCCTTCACTTCTAACACTTTATCATATTTCCGCCCAAAATCATAGCAAATATTTTTACCGGCATCCGCGGCACACCATTCCCGCTATATCTCTGATTGTATTCCAATCCGCCCCATCCGGCGGAAGCACCCTGTGCCAATATGCCGCCATACAAGTTAGACTCCACGCAATACATATTCCGCAGTACCCGTAAACCCCTGCCGCAGTCAGCCGATATCCACGGCTTTGCCTTTTCCCCTGTTCCTCTACCCGCTCAAACACACAGGCGATAAAAACGGCAAACAGCCCCATAAAATCAACAACAACTCTCTGTCCGAAAGAGCCTCCGTAATACCACATCCACCATGTGCTGGACACATAAACGATCAGCAAAAAAAATACTACCAATCCCGTGTACAGCCTTTCCCTCCTCCTGAATGCGATGATCATACCGATCACGGAAAGAAGCAGAACCGGGCTCCAGAAAAACAACCCTTTTCTCACACTGAACAAAAAATTACCCAGCTGCGGGGCAAGCCAGTAAAAGGATTCCCCTCCATAGGAATACAAAAACCAATGTCCCGTAGCTGCGTGCCAGTACAGAAGCTGTGGAAACAGCGTCACAACACCTGTCACGATAATCGGAACAGCCCTGAGCGGTTTCAAAATGACAGCCGCCCTGTTCTTAAACGTTTCCCAGTTCCTGACTCCATAAAACACATAAGTGAGTACAAACAAAATATTGGTATTGCGACACATAAAAATCAGCCCTGCCAGAAAGCCAAAAACGCAGGTCTGCCATACCTTATTTTTTCCCTCTTTATCCCTCTCCTCATACCAGCACAGGTAGTAAAGGAACAAATTAAACAGAAAATAAGAATAGACATGGGAAAAACAAGCATCGTAAGAAGCGTAATGAAACAGGTTCGTCCCATAAGTAATCACGATACACGAAAGCAGCGACACCCGTCCCGAAAAGCCAAGATATCCCTTCAGCAGCCTGTATAACAGGACCGTTCCCGCCGCCCAATAACATACGCCGCCAAAAAGTATCATGTACTGATATAAATTGGAATATCCGGTTGCCGTCACGCTTCCCGTCAGCGCGTCCCGCAGAAGAGAAATCAGGTGCGCTGCGAAGAAAAACGGGCTTTCCATAATGGCAACCCCCACAGGATATTTGTTGACAAGACCACCCGACGCCTGTACCAGTTTCAAGCTGTGTTCCCAGCCCCCGGCTTCGATAAACCCGAAGGTGAAGTCCCCATAAAGCAGCGCCGGTAAATACGCAAAATATCCAAACCCGTCAGAATACACCTTCGGCGCATTCAAAACTTTCACATGATATACCCAGACAACACTCACCAACATAAAAAAAACCGTTATGATAAGAAAGGCGGCAAACGCTTTTTCCTGCCATACCCAATCCCACATTTTTTTTATGAAATTGTTATCATTTTTTCTTTTTTCTCTCATTCTAACCTACTCTTCCGCCGCACAGGAACTCTCTGATCTGCCTGTTCATCAGCCCTGTTATATCTCCTTTGTCGCGATAAGCAATCGTCCACTCCACGATCATCTCCATCGCCTGCTCCACATTCCAGACCGGCTTCCATCCAAACACACTTTTCAGCTTCGCACAATCCAGCTTTAAATAATTAGCTTCGTGAGGTCCACCGTCATGCTCATTCCGCCAGCCCGCCTGCTGCCCGGTTTGTTGATTCCACTTCCCACAAAACAGCGTTACGATCTCCCCGGTCGTGTAACAGTCCGTCTCATCCGGTCCTACATTGTAACTGCCCGCATATTCGGGCTCTTCACACTGCCTCGCCGCCAGCATCAGATATACCGCAACCGGCTCCAGCACATGCTGGTACGGTCTGGTGGAATACGGGTTCCTGACGACAATTTCCTGTCCGGACAAAACGGCACGCACACAGTCGGGAATAATCCGATCCGACGCAAAATCCCCGCCGCCGATCACATTTCCAGCTCTTGCCGTGGAAACCGCCGCCGGTCGTTTTTCCTGTTCCGCACTGTTCTGTTCCTGACTCAAGAAGGAATTTCGATAGCTGCTCGTGACAAGCTCAGAGCAGGACTTGGAATTAGAATAGGGATCATAGCCGTTTAACTCCTCGTTTTCCCGATACCCCCACTCCCATTCTTTATTCAGATACACCTTGTCTGTGGTCACATTCACAAAAGATCGCACGCAGGAATGCGTGCGAACACACTCCAGCACATGAACCGTTCCCATGACATTCACCTCATAGGTATAAACGGGATTTCGATAAGATTCCCTGACAATGGGCTGTGCCGCCATATGGATGACAATCTCCGGCTGCACTTCATCAAACACCTGCCGCAGATGCTCCAAATCCCGGATGTCCCCCGTCACAGAATGAATCCTGCTGCCAATTCCACTCAGGGCATATACGCTCGGCTCGGTCGGCGGCTCAAGCGCATACCCCGTCACCTGCGCGCCTAACTGGACAAGCAGCATGCACATCCATGTGCCCTTAAAACCAGTATGCCCTGTGATGAGCACCCTTTTTCCTTTATAAAAGTCTAATCCAAAATCAAAATCTGTCATAATCCTGCTCTTTCCACATGCCTCCGCCTGTTACGCGCTCATCACTGTGCTGCCGCATCCGTCAGAGTCTTCGCCATATAATCAATCATTTCATCCGTCATCCCCGGGTAAACCCCGATCCAGAACGTATCCTCCATAATGCGATCCGTATTGGTGAGCTCTCCCACAATCCGGTATCCCTCGCCCGCCGCTCTCATTTCATCAAAGCATGGATGTTTTGTCAGATTACCCGCAAACAACATTCGAGTCTGGATGCCATGAGCCTCCATATACTGTACCACCCTATTCCGGTTTACTCCCGCCTTACAGGTAACCAAAAATCCGAACCAGCTCGGATTGGAATTTTCACATGGTTCAGGTAATATCAGTTTATCCTCGATCCGCACCGTCCTGTCAGCCAACAGCGCCGCTTTCAACCTGTCAAAATTGTGCCGCCTCCGCTCCACAAACGAAGGAAATTTCTGAAGCTGCGCACAGCCGACCGCCGCCTGCATATCCGTCGCCTTCAGATTATAACCAAAATGGGAGTACACATACTTATGATCATACCCCAGCGGAAGCTCCCCATACTGTCTGTCAAAACGGTGTCCGCACATATTATCCCGTCCCGACGGGCACACGCAGTCGCGCCCCCAGTCCCGAAAAGAGCGAATACACTTATGAAGAAGCGGATCATCCGTATATACCGCGCCGCCCTCTCCCATAGTCATATGATGCGGCGGATAGAAACTGGATGTCCCGATGTCCCCGATCGTCCCCGTCAGTTTCTTAACGCCATCTATCATGTATTCGGATCCTAAGGCGTCACAGTTATCCTCCACCAGCCAAAGATTATGCTTCTTACAAAATGCGCTGACCGCCTTCAGATCAAACGGATTCCCCAGCGTATGCGCGATCATAACCGCCTTTGTTCTCCCGGACAACGCCTCTTCCAGCTTAGTCACATCTATATTGTACTGCGGAATCGTCACATCCACGAACACCGGCACAGCCCCAAACTGAATCATTGGCGCTACCGTCGTCGGAAATCCTGCCGCCACCGTAATCATTTCGTCCCCGCGCCCGATCGCCCGTTCACCCAGAAGCGGCGAAGTCAGCGCCATAAACGCGAGCAGATTTGCCGAAGATCCGGAATTTACAAGCGAGCAGAATTTTACGCCCAGATATTCCGCCATCTGTTTCTCGAACGCATCCGTATACCGCCCTGCCGTCAGCCAAAATTCCAGCGCACTGTCCACCAGATTAACCATCTCCGCGCTGTCATAGACTCTGGAAGCATACGGAATCCGCTGACCTTCCTGAAAAGGCCCCTTTCTATTGTGATAAGTGTCACAATATTGCTTTACCAAACTTAAGATTTCTTCTCTTGCCTGCTGTTCTGATTTACCGTTCATATAAACATGATCTCCTTAACTTACATACAGCTCTTTTAGTTGATTCAATTGATGCTGTTTTGTCCTCATTGCATTCGCAGCCGTAACTTTTATATCTTTCCATGTGAGATCGGTTTCTCTCTCTTTACACAGTACAAACACCTCATAGAGCGTTTTTACTACAATTCCGCTCTTGCGGGAGAAAAAAGCCTTAGCCAGTGTTTTAGAATCTGCATCATCAGACATAAAATACAAATAACCCATTTTTCTCGCCATGTAAAGTGATCGGATTTCGCCAAGGCTTTCCTCTCTATCCGCATATGTATAAATATCTTCACCTTCCGGAAAAGAAAAATAGTTTATTCGCTCATAAGCTTCTCTAAAATAATTGTCATAAGATTTTTTGTCTTCCTCCATCAAGTAATCACTGTAACAAATGATACGAATCTCTCCTGACTGTGTCAATTCCTGATTATTTGCGCTATCAGATCACTATTGTTCATTTTAGCCGCCATTTGCCCCATCGAAAGAAGTCATCTGCCTAAACAGATGACTTCAGTCCTTCCTCCTGCAAAGTTTCCTGCACATCACAATAAGCATCAAACAAATCCAAAATCTCACGCTTATGCGCGGCAGTGGAAAATCTGCCTCTACATTCCAAGCACCCCGCCTGCTCATAAGATTTATCATCCAGCTTCTTGTACAGGGTCTCTACCGAAACTCCCAGCATCTTTGCTATTTCTTCCTTCTCGCCGTTATCAGGAATCAGTCTTGCATCCATCATCTTCTGTACTTCATATTCGGAATAGCCAAGCTTTTTAGCAAACTCATTCACCCCTATACCAGCTTTCTTCATGTACAATTGCAGGTTGTTGCCAAACACTCTGCTCTGCTCTCTCATCGCAATCCTCCCGCTGCCATAACAACTTGCGGTATCAATCATCCCGCCCCATATAGACCGAATTTCACTATTAGTATACCACGAATCACACAAATTCGTATACTCTGTTTTATATCGTTCGTCACCAGATTTTCCACGGTGCCTTACCCTCACTCCACAATTCTTCCAAATAGCCTCTGTCATGTATGGTATCCATGGGCGACCAGAAACCCGGATGTCTGTATGCCGCCATCTGGCGCTCTGCCGCCAGTCTTTCAAACGGCGCCTTTTCCAGCATCTCCGATCCGTCGCCCAGATAATCAAACACTTCCCTGTTCAACACCATAAAGCCTGCGTTGACCCATGACTGGTCCTTTCTCGCCTTCTCCTTGAAGCTTTCAATCATGTCATTCTCATCGATCTTTATCGCGCCAAATCGTCCTGCCGGCTGCGTAGTCGTGATTGTCGCAATTCTTCCGTGCGACTTATGAAAAGTAAGCAGCGCAGGAATATCAATATCCGCCACACCGTCCCCATAGGTGAGCATGAAACTCTCATCCTCTCCAATGTAATCACGAATCTGCAGAATCCGCCCCGCTGTCAGCGTCTCCAGCCCTGTGTTTGCTAACGTCACCCGCCACGGCTCCGCCGTAGAATTGTGATACTCCCGCGATTTATCCAACAGGCTGAACGTGGCATCTGACTGATACATGTAGTAGTGGATAAAATATTCCTTGATCATATGCCCCTTATAACCACAGCAGATAATAAAATCGTGAAAACCGTAGGAAGAATATATTTTCATAATATGCCAGAGAATCGGCTTGTCCCCAATCTCCACCATAGGTTTTGGCTTTAATACCGATTCTTCGCTGATACGGCTTCCCTTGCCTCCGGCTAAAATGACTACTTTCATACGCTCTTCCTGTATCTTTCTTTAAACCAATTTTGTTTGAAGTCTATGTACCCGTCACATCCGGGTACTGAGCCACGGTGCCCTACCTGCATTCCACAGATTTTCCATATTCACCTTATCCCTGTATGTCTCCACCGGCGTCCAGAATCCATTATGTTTATATGTGATAAGCTGCCCGTCTCCTGCCAGATTATCTGTCAAAAGATCTTCAAGATTGTAGTTGCCGTTTAAAATACGGAATATATTTCCGTTCAGGACATACATGCAGGCATTCGTCCACGCCCTGCTCTCCCTGTCAGCGTCTTTATTTCCTACGACATGTCCATCATCCGCTATCTGAAGCGCCTCATTACGCCCCGTGGGTCTGGCAACCGCCATTGTCGCCCTTTTTCCCCGCTTTTCGTGATAGGCAACCATATCCCTGATATTTATGTCAGAAAGGCAGTCTCCGTTCGTCACGATAAAGGTATTGTTCTCTATGTAATTTTCTATCCGCGCTACGCGCAGACCGGTTGCGCTGTACAATCCGGTGTCAACCACCGTCACCTTCCAATCCTCAGTACGGTTCTTACGGATCTGTACCGTGTTGTTCTGCAGATCCACAGTAATGTCAGACTGATAAATGTAGAAATCCATAAAATATTCTTTGATCAGATCCACTTTATAGCCGCCGCACACAATAAACTCACTGATTCCATAGGCGGAAAAGCTTTTCATAATATGCCAAAGCAGGGGCTTCCCTCCGATCTCCACCATCGGTTTCGGAATACCCTGCTGTTCATTGCTGATCGTACTTCTTGTCCCACCGGCTAAGATAACTGCTTTCATATTACCTGCTCCTGTTCGGTATCCTGACTTTTCTCATCAGGCACCTCGAAATTGAGTCGTTCTTCCTCCACTACCAACGGTCGCTTCATAACCCTCTGGTTAATGCTCAGAATATACTCCCCTATCATTCCAATAAAGAAAAGCTCAATGGCACCCAGCATAAACATGCCAATCAAAATAGGCGCCGTACCGACTTGAAAAGAGTTCCATCTGACAAGCTTCATAATCAGATAGGCTATCCCGATTATAAAACTGATTCCACCTGTCAGAATCCCGGAAAAAGTGCAAAGCCTCAATCCGATTTTCGTATAGGAAGTGATGCTTAGCATAGCGGCGTCATACAAGGTATAGAAATTATTATGTGTCTTTCCCGCTCTCCGCTTCGGCTGCTCGTACTGAATCTCCTTACGCCTATACCCAAGCTCCGCAACTATTCCCCGCAAAAAAGGCGTCGGATCCTCCAACTTACGTAAAACTTCAACAAAATCCCGGTCATATAGTCCCGAGCCGGTAAAATGCTCGATCTGTTCTACATCGGAAAACTTCTTCACAAATTTATAATAAAGACTCCTCAGTCCATATACCAACTTATTTTCCTTGCTGCTAGACTTGATCCCGATCACGATCTTATAACCGTTCTCCCATTCCCTGATATACTGCGGAATCAACTCAATCGGATCCTGAAAATCACACACCATAGATATCACGCAGTCACCGGTTGTCTGCAACATCCCATAATAGGGCGAATTAAACTGTCCAAAGTTCTTGGCATTAAAAATCGCTTTGATATGTTTGTTCTGCGCGCAAAGACCGCGCAGGAGCGTTCTCGTCTGATCTTTGGAATCGTTGTCAATAAAGACAAGTTCATAATCGTAATTGCTGAGCTCTCCCGTAAACAAATCAACAATCGCTTCCCCCATCGGCACAACATTTTCTTCTTCGTTATAGCAAGGAATCAAGATACTGATTTTTTTCATATGCATGTCTCTTTCTTTAACCAATTAATTGTCTCCGCAATACCCTGCTCAAAAGTATACTGTGGTTCAAACCCCGTATCCTTTGTGAGCTCGCCTATATCGGCGCACAGATACATAACCTGCTTTTCACTATAGGGTATCTCCCCGAATCCGATCTCCAGCTTTTCATCTATCTGGCTGCGAATCAGTTCTATATATTCTCTTAGCGGTCTCGCCTTCCCGCTTCCAATGCAATATGTCTTACCGTGTATGCCACACTTCCCCAATAAGAAGAGCGCCCTGCCGGCATCCGCCGCATACAGATAATCCCACATCTGCTCCCCCAATGTACAGGACGCTTTCTTCCCCTGCAGCATCTGGCTGATCACGGAACTGATCATAGTCCCCGACCCGTCACAAGGACCGTACACGCTTAAGATACGCGTCCATACATGCTCCATTCCGAGCTGCCCGCACCGTATCCTGCTGAGCTGACCCGCACATAATTTTGCAATGCCGTACCCATTCTCCGGAAATGTCGCTGTAGACCCGGTCAGCTTCCCTTCATACCTTCCGTACTCTGCCTGCGACCCTGTCCCGATGAATTTACGGCATCCCAGATGCGCCGCCGTCTCAACGGCATCCAATGTGTATTGAATATTCCTCATCTGACTGTATATGTCATTGCGCCCTTCGCCAAAAGTATTCGCCCATGCCAAATGATACATCACGTCATAACGGTCAGAAACCATATCTTGTATTTTGGGGATTTCTTCTAAGTCACACTCTATCACATCCACGTAATGCGACTTCGGAATCCGCTTCGCCCTGTTGGAACCGCGGTGACATACCACTGTCACATAAACCGATTCCTCTATCAGCTGCTGTACCAACGCAATGCCAATTGCACCGGTAGCTCCGGTAATTATTACTTTTTTCATGCATCCCCCTAAAAGTTTAATTCATATATTTGCCATTTACAATACTCCCCCGGATAAATTTAGCTATTTTTCCTCGAATAAGGGGATCAGCATATTTTCCGCCATCTCTTCCTCTGAAATAGGGGGATTCATATACTCAAGCGGTTTCGACTCCATCTGTCCGTCGGATCGTTTATAGGAAACCTGCTTCGGAAAGGCGGTCAACCCGATCGGCGTCATCACTTCACAAATGACTGGTCCGTCATAAGACAAAACCTCTTTCACTTTATCATCCAATTCTCTGTTGCTTTGAATAACGCACGTCTTAAGTCCGTAAGCCTCCGCAATTCTGGCTATGGGAGGAAGAGACAGTCCCGACCCTTCATCACATGCCACCAAATGACCTCCAAACAGATTTGTCTGGGTGGCTTTGATTGCCCCATAGCCCTTATTGCTCAGTACAAAGAGCTTAATGGGCAGGTTCAGCCTTGCGATTGTCTCAAGCTCCTGAATATTCATCACAAATCCGCCATCGCCGTTTACCCCGACCGTTCTTCTGCCACCGCCGGCAAGGCAGGCGCCTATGGCGGAAGGCAGCCCGTATCCCATGGAAGCCAGTCCTTTTGTAGAAAATACACGCTGTCCTTTCTTTACTCTGAATGTCTGCATCGAAATATCAATACAACTGCCGGAACTGCCGGATACATAGATATCTTCCGGGGTCATATGCCCGGAGATAGTTTCCAACAGGCAGTACGTATTGACTAAATCTTTTTGCTCCCAGTATTCCTGCTTCACAAGCGGATATTTTTCTTTGACGCGATCGCAATAGGAAAACCATCTGCTCCTGTCCTTTTTTTGCAGCTTGTCCCTGTGTTTGATGATAAGCTCCATAAATTCCTTAGCATCCGCACAGATGGGAACATCGGGTCGCACATTGATCTTGTGCAGTTCCGCGCTGTCTATATCTACCATGATTTTAGTAGCTTCTCTAGCAAAACCGTCAAAATTATATCCGGTTTGAAGAAGGTTCAGTCGGGCTCCGACACTTAAAAAGAAATCGGCGTTCTGTTGTATAAAGTTGGCATAGCGGTGTCCGAGACCGCCCGGTCTGCCATAGTAGAGCGGATTTGTTTCTTCCATCAGGTCAATGCCGTTCCACGTGGTGAGAACCGGAATGTGCAGCAAATTGACCAGTTCATCAAATTCACGAATACCATCAGACAGACGGATACCGTTTCCTGCCATAAGAACAGGGCGGTCAGAATGATTTAAAATATCTATAACCCGCAGTACCTGCGCCTCCAAATGGGTGTTATGCGGTTCCGGCACCGGCGTATACCCAATCAAGCTGTCCTCATCTATAACGGTAGCTTGTACATCCAGCGGGATATCAAGCCATACAGGTCCTTTCCTGCCGTGAGTCGCTTCATACAAAGCCCGCTCTACATGATAGCGTATCATTTGCGGATCGTCTACCAAGGCAGCATACTTAGTCATCGGCTTTACCACAGAAATAATGTCCAATTCCTGCATCCCCTGCTGTCTGACGCCCTGTCGGTTGATCATATCAGCCCGCTTCACCTGCCCCGACACGACGAAGACAGGCGTGGATTCCAAATAGGCGCCGGCAACCCCGGTTAACGCATTCGTTCCGCCGGGTCCTGTAGTCACCATAAGCAGTCCAATCTTATTCGTCACTCTTGCATATGCCTCAGCCGCAATCGCGCAAGCCTGTTCGTGGAGACAGCAAATATATTGAATTTTCCTGCTGTTTCCGAGTGAATCGTTCAAGTGCATGGCACCGCCGCCCGGCAGCATAAACATATGCTTTGTACCTGTTTCCTCTAACCTCTTAATTACGTAATCCGACACTTTAATCATCTTTGTGCTCCTAATACAAATTTACTATCTGTAATAAATGTAATTTTCATGTAATCTTTGGTGGCGCTCTCAAAATCCAACAGTATGTCATTGATTTCCGCATTCAATTCTTCCCATTTTTTCCCGGGATTAATAGGCGGCAATGAAACATCGGCATAATTTTCATCATAAGAATCGCCAAAACCGTCAAACCCTGCCAGAGCCACCCCGCTTACATGCAGCTTATTCAGCAACCGCAAGCACATAATACCCGCATTGTCAAAGTGATCCCATCCCCTTTTCACCAGCAGGTTAAAGTTTACCAACAGTTCATTTTCATCTGCATCTGTCTTAATATTCGAAGCAACGATTCTGGAAAATTTATAAAAGATTTCCGGATATATTTCCTTTGCGTAATCATACCGAATTTTGTTACTAAAAAAAACATAGTCATACGAATAGTCGGCAAAAACCGCATTGACACCAATTACAACCGGATTCACCCGGGAAATATAGGAAATGATTTTCTCCCGCTCCGCAATCAGGGACTTACCGGGCAGCAACAGCAAAATTTCCCTATTCCTAAACTGTTCCTTTAAAAAACGAAGCGTCGTCTCATCATTTATCATCTTGCTCTGGTAATCAATATAAGTTGCTTCCAGAAGATCATAGTCATATTTTTTTCGTTCCTCCGCAGATAAGGATTCTATGATATTACGCATATCCCTTGCATTTGTTCTGTGGTTCTGGGACAGATACGCAATATTATTCACGTGGGTGCAATACATGCCGGCAATAAAATACGGCGTGGAATATCCCCATTGATAATGCTCTTGAAAATGCTGCATGTACATATCAATGGCATCCATTATCACATTCATGTCATAATTCCCCTGAAATTTACGGTTCAAAAAATTTGCAACCAGCTCCGTTGTTGCGTTGCCTGCTCCCCGTCCCATTCCGCACAGGCTGGCATCTACAATACAGCTCCTGTTTGTCTGTAAAAGAAATTCTACGAACTGCATCGTCAGGGCAAAAGATAACTGCTGGTTGTTATGGGAATGAAAGCCCAGCTTAATATGTTTATCCAAATGCTCATCTAAAATAGAGAGAATATGGGTAAGATCCTCTCCATACATAGCTCCAAATGTATCCACTACCGATAAGCACACGGGTGAAACCCGATTGATTTCGCCGGCAAGATCCACAAGCTCACGGTCACTGTATCCCAAGGTATTTGCCGCCTGTAAATATACTTTGTAACCGCGTTCTTTTATCCTCTGGCTGACCGCAATTCCCTCTTTATACTTATGCTGCGGAAAAACAACACGAATAGCATCAATCGATTTGTGATCACAGTCAGGAAGACTGTCCAAGTCATATCGATCCCAATCTATCATAGCCACATAGGTTGTACGGGGATTTTTCTCCGTCAAATAAAACTCCAGATCCGCCGGAAGATGATAAAATGTAGATCCCTCCCTGTGAGGAGCATCCTTAAGCCATCCGCACTCAATAATATCCACGTTAGCGTCCTGCATCTTCTTAATTATCCCTTTTATAGCCGGAATGCCAAATTCAGAGTTTACTATATATGCCCCATCGCGTAAGGTACAATCCAATAGCTGCACTTGTTCTCGCATATGCATATTTCTCCTTCTGTCAATGAAATAACATTTATTCGTGCTTTAAAACATCAAAGACTCTGAAACCAGAATAAACTAAATAATATTTTATGGCAAGTATAAATTATATGCCGGTTGGGGCACGACATCCCCTGTCCAGCCGCCCGTTTTCCTCAAAACAGTGATTTATCTTTAATGAGTTTGTGCAGCGCCAGCAAACCAATCACCACTGCCAATCCCCACCGAATCCAAATATGATCCATAAAAAGATAGCTGCCTGCACAACCAATAAGCACGGGAATAATCCCGCAAAGGTAAAATGACCATTTAAAATGATATTGCCCAATATAATATCTTGCCAGAATATCATGCGCAATAAAAATAAGTATTTGTACTGCCAAAGTTGCCAAAGCCGCTCCCGTCATACCAAAGCGCGGAATCATAAAATAATTTAGCGCAATATTTGCCGTCGCCCCAAAAACCGTGATCGTAGAAAGACCTTTTGTCTTCTTGTTAACAATTTCAAAATTAGCGGGAAAACTATATAAAAAGATAAAGTAGCAGTTGACAATGATCAGCGGGATGAACGCGATTCCCTCCCAATACTCTTTCGCAAGCATGATGCGGACAATTTCCGGGAAAATCATTAAATATCCCATAGTTGCCAACGTGTATGTTTTCAGATAGCGCCTGGAATGCAATCGAATATAATCGATATCACCCTCATACTGTTTTCTGAAATAATCGGTTTTCCACGCATTATTCATGGCTGACCACAAGGCGGATGTGGGAAGCGCCATACCGTAACATATACTGTATATCCCGGCTTCCCCGGGATTTGACATATGTTTAATCATAATTCGATCTGCCTGTACAAGGAGTAGTGATGCCAAGTTATGAAAGATCAAAGGAAATGAATAATCTATACAAAACCTCCAGTACTTCATCGTAAGGGCATGCCGCTGGGGCAACATAAACTTCAACCACATAATGACACCGACGCCAATATACAAAATTGCGCTCCCCCAATACATACCCATATATTTATAATTTGGAGCGCAGAAAAATGTAAAGAACACGGACAAGAAAAACGTTCCCAATGTCAAAAGCACCGAAACCACTAAATAAACTACTACTTTTTGGCAAGCTGTAAAATATGCATACGCAAAATTAATACAGTATACACCAAACGCATGTGAAGCCAAAATGAACAGGTAGTCCTTTTTTACCGCTAAAAAATCGGCAAAGACATCACCCGTCAGGAATATAATAAGTATACTCACAAAATATCCGACAGTAGACAGAACTAAAACGCTTGCACAATATTTTTCATATTCGTCTTCATCTAATTCGTTCTTTTTTACCAGCAGGCTTCCGTGTGTCTGTAAACCGCAAATAATCGAAATCATATTTACAACGCTCAAATAGACGGAATAATATCCGTTCTCATCAGGAGTCATTATCCGTGTGTATACAGGCGAAAAAATGACAGTAGCACCTTGGACAAAGAAGGTGCTGATAATGTAAATAATGCTCCGAAAAGTTGCCGACTCAGATTTTTTCATTCATATGCCTCATCGCTAAAAAAAGCGTCCATCCCGCTTTAGTTCTTTAAAATGTTCGATATCCCTATACTTAAATACTTTGGCAGGGTTTCCACCCGCTATCGCCATTGCGGGAATATCATTTACCACAACGCTTCCCGCCTGGATAACCGCACCTTCACCTATCACCCCCCCCCGAAAATAAGTACTCTTGGTCCAAGCCCCACAGAAGCGCCAAGCGTAATAGGTTTTTCAATTACGGTATTTTG
>ERZ779637.343-NODE-343-length-32632-cov-7.809068_pt1 | contig 32632 bp, 26 predicted proteins | sample MGYA00514196_ERZ779637 | MGnify/ENA primary metagenome ERZ779637 (study PRJEB29562, sample SAMEA4376700) | mouse gut metagenome | isolation source: Cecum | study: EMG produced TPA metagenomics assembly of the A DSS colitis mouse model was used to assess the...
TACAGCGCATGGTAGACATAGCCGCCAAGAAAGCCGAGGGCAAGGGGAAAGGCTACGAGAAATGGGCGACCTTGCCTCGCTTGCCGTGCCGGAAGCAGAAGCACCCTATTATTCTGATAAGGTGACGCTAAATACCACCACCGCGATTCGCCTTGTGCTTGATAACGCAGCTACTGTGGAGGAAGCTGTCGATTTGTTAAGACAATATAATATCTATTTTTCCAATGGGATTGTATGTCATTTTGTAGTTTGCGCCGTTTAGCTTTTCACCCGGAAACAATTTGTTCAGACTGATTTTGAGGATGCAGCAGATGGACTTCATACAGGACAGCTCCGGCATTCCGTTGCCGTATTCCCATTTGCTTACGGTTTTGTTGCTCACGCCAAGGCTGTCCGCCGGTTCACGCTGGGTTAAATTCTGCTGTTTCCTCATTTGGGCGATAAATCTGCCTGTTTTCTTCTGGTCCATGCCAACGCCGCCTCTTTCTTTGGAAAAGTATAGGATAAATTGGTGCAGATTCACACCCACGAATCGTAGAGTTGCTAAAGCGCGTTTGAAAATTCATTCCGTCAATTTTCAAACGCGCTGAGAAATATCCGCAGAAAATATGTTGTGGAACCCTTACAGGGCGGTGGTTTCCTTTGGTACCGGATTGTTTCAAGAAGCAATTGGTGACTGCCGGATATCAGGATGCCTTTGACGTCATGTTCCGGCAGGAATGAAGCATTTCTCATCTTTCCCTGTCTGCCGAAAACACATCACTCCATCTCATTCGCCTTCGCTTCCTCATGGTATTCCTTCTCCGTATTAACCCCCCAGATATTTCCCCTGTCACGGATTCCGTTTTTGATATTCTTTACGGCTTCAAAAGAAGTACACATGGAATGGTCGATATTATTATACCGATGCTGCCCGTTTCTTCCGACACAATACAAATTATCGATGGTATCCAAATACGCCACCAGTTGGTCCATATATTTATACGTGTCAAAATAAGCAGGGTATGCTTTCTTCACCCGTTCCGAATGGGTGTCGATGACTTCGGAAGGACTGTCAATCAGTCCCATTTTTACCATTTCGCCTACGGCGAACTTCGTAAACGCCTTGTCCGACATGTTCCAGTATTTGTCGCCTTCGTTGCAGAAATATTCCAAACCGACCCAAACGGTATGTTTTAAATCCTTAATCATGTAAGGGGACCAGTTGTTGTATATTTGCAGACGCCCTAACTTTACCGTCCGGTCATGGACGTAAATCCAGCAGTCGGGGACGATGTTGCCCACGGTTTTCATTTTTGTCCTGTTTTTCAGGTTCAGTTTGGGGACGAGGACGCCCAGCGTGCGGTAATCACGGTACGGAAGTCCGTCGGCAATGCGGGCGATTTTTTTCGGTACGCCGTTCATTCCGCCAACCAAATCCTTGACCGGCATGGAGGAGATGAAGATATCGCCTTCCATGGTAAAGGTTTTGCCGTCCTGCTCATAAGTGAGGGCGGTAATGTGGTTGTTTTCGTCTTTGGTGAATCCCGTTACCCGGCTGTTTTTTAAGATGGTTCCGCCCAGCTTTGTAATTTCGTCGGCCGTGACTTCCCATAACTGTCCGGGACCGAGTTTCGGGTATTTGAACTGTTCAATCAGGGAAGTTTCCACTTTGCGGTTCTTCCTGCCGGGAAGGAGCTTTAATACCATATCCTTAAGGATGGCGAAAATGGATAACCCCTTAGCACGCTGTGCGCCCCAGTCGGGGGCAATTTCGCCGGGGTGGCGTCCCCAAAGGTTTTCCGTGTAATTTTCAAAGAACATCGCATACAGCTTATGCCCGAAGCGGTTCACATAAAAATCTTCCAGTGATTTTTCGGGACGTTTGTGGAGTAAGGCGGCAAGATAACTGAAAAATACATGGATGGTGGTCAAAAAGCCCATATTTTTTAAGGTTTCAAATTTCAGGGAAATCGGGTAATCAAAAAATTTTTTCTTAAAATAAATACGGGAAACCCGGTTCCGGTTTAACATGACCCGGTCTTCCTTCTGCGGGTCAGGACCTTGTTGGGCAAGGGGCATGGAACGTTTTAACAGGATATCATCGTAGGAGGGCGCTCCCTGTTCGGGAAGCATTCGGTCCCACCATTCGTTGACTTCGGGTACTTTGGAGAAGAAACGGTGTCCCCCCATGTCCATGCGGTTGCCTTTATAATTTACGGTTCTGGATATTCCGCCGAACGTGTCGGTTTCCTCAAATACGATTACTTCGTAATCGTTGTCCACGGCAGGGCTGCCGGACTGTCTGTCTGATAATAATTCATAGGCTGCGGTAAGTCCTGCGGGACCGGCGCCGATGACTAATACTTTCCTCATATTGCCTGATTCCTCTCATTTGCATAGTTTGCATGGTTGTGTAATCTGTACGGGTATATTTTCCCGCAATTGTATATATTTTAGCATGATATGATGAGATTGTCCATGGACAGATAGGAGGAATTGGGTTAAAATAGTTACGGTTGGTTACTGTTTACCGGTGCCGCCGGAAAACGGGCGGCGTGTATGTGTATGTGGAATGATGGAGGTTTTTATGGTTTTGTTAAAAGGAATCAGCCTGGTTTTGTGGCTTTTGGTGATACCGTTTTGTATGGGACTGCTTCCGGCGCGGTGGCTTCCAGAAAACAGGAGGAATGCGGTGGTGGTATTTGTGGCAGGGTATCTGGTGATGCTGCCCTTGTGCTGGCTTGTGACGGTTCCCTGTATTCTTTTTGTGAAATATTACAGTTTCCGTACGATGGTGGTTTGGTTTACGGTACTTGCGCTTTTGGCTGCGGCAGCGGGAGCCGGGCTTTTCCAGCAGGATTGGAAGAAGGATTCCGTGCAGCGGTCCGGTAGGGCTTCCGGGGCAGGGCGGAAGAAATGGGCTGATTTAAAGCCGGCGGTGGATGTGCGGGGAATGTCCGCAGAAGTAAAGATTGAGTGGCTGTTGTTTTTTGCTTTGGTGGGATGGCAGCTTTATAAGGCGTTTACATTGGCTTCCTTTGACGGGGACGATGCGGAATATGTGGCGCAGTCCCTGGTGACCCAGCAGAGTGGGACCATGTACCTGATCAAGCCTTATACCGGGGGAACCACTTCTTTGGATATCCGCCATTCGCTGGCGGTGCTTCCGGTATGGACGGCTTATATTGCCAAAATGTCGGGAATCCATGCCACCATCCTCGCCCATAGTATCCTGCCGTTTCTGCTTATCCCGCTGACCTATATGGTTTATTATGAAATCGGGAAACATTTGACGGCGAAGAACAGGGAATATCTTCCGGTATTTATGGTTATCATGGCATTGTTGCAGATGTTCGGGAATGTTTCCATTTATACGAACGAGACATTTTTTCTGACACGGACATGGCAGGGGAAATCGGTGGCAGCGAATTTCGTGGTTCCGGCGACGGTGTGGCTGCTTCTTTGGATCTTCGATAAGGGGAACGAACGGGAAACGGGACACCAGGGGGGAATGTGGCTCCTGCTCTGCCTGACGAATATGACGGCAGGGGTATGTACGTCCATGGTGGCGTTCCTGAATGTGGTCCTGATTGCCGCAGTTGCGTTTTGGATGGCGCTGACGGAGCGGAAGTTCCGCATATTGGTAAAGGCGGGATTTGCCTGCGTGCCGAATCTGTTTTATATGGTATTGTATTTGTTTTTGCATGTGTAGTGCAGGGAATTGGAATGGGAATGCGCCGTGCGGCGGTGCGGTATGCCTGGCGCAAAGAAAGCATATGGAGCATGGGGAAAGGTAGAAGAAAACGATGTATGGGATTTTCATGGAAAGTGTAGTAATCTTTAAGAATTACGTGGGCGGACGGTATCTTATTGTATTGTTTGCATTGGCGCTGGTTTACCTGCTGTTTACGGAAAAGGACAGGCACAGGAGGGCGATGTTTGTCTATATGCCGGTCAGTCTGCTGCTTGGTTTCTTTTTCCCCATTACGAGGAAAGCCTTTGTGCGGCTGATGGGGGACGGGGATACGTACTACCGGATGCTTTGGCTGGTACCCATGGGCATTGTCATTGCATACGGCGGTGTGAAATTTGCCGGTTTTTTATGCGGGAAATGCGGAGCGGCGGGGCCGTGGATGAAGCGGCTGACGCTTGTGCTGCTTTGTCTGGCGGTGGCATTTGGCGGGACTTATGTATATGCCAGCCAGTATATGTCCAAGGCGGAAAACCCGTACCATATCCCGCAGAAGGTGATTGATATCTGCGATGTCATTGCGCCGGAGGAAGGGGAAGAACGGATTTGGGCGGTATTCCCTACGGATTTGGTTTATTTTGTCAGACAGTATGATACGGACATCCAATTGCTTTACGGACGGGAAATGGTGGAGCCGAAGTGGCAGTATGCGGAACCGGTGCATACGGTGATGAACCATCCTGCGACCATTGACATCGAGGAACTGCTGAAGCTGACAAGGGAGCGTAACTGCACTTATATTGTCCTGCCGAACAACAAAGGTGTGTCGGCAAAACCGGAGGATTTCGGGTTGGAACTTTTGGACACCATAGAAGGGTATCCGGTATATTTTGATCCGGTAGCAGCACGGATGATGCATACGGGATGATTTGGGAATGCAGGGATTGATGGGCTTTGGTATTTTAGGATTGGAGTATGTGGCATGTTGTTTCATTCATACCTGTTTGTGTTTGTGTTCCTTCCCGTAAGTCTGGCGGGTTTTCATGCCATGGCGGGAAAAGGGGAGGGGAAGGCGGCAAAGGTTTGGCTTACCGCCATGTCCCTTTGGTTTTATGCGGGGTTTGGGGTGCAGAGCCTTGCGGTCCTCTTAGGGAGCGTGGCGTTTAATTATGCCGTGTACCGGTGGCTGGGAAGAACGGGACGGAAAGCGGTTTTTGCCCTGGGCATCCTTGGCAATCTGGGTGTGCTTGCCTATTTTAAATATACGGGGTTTTTGTTGGATAATCTAAGGAAACTGGAACCTTTGGGGCTGTTCGGGGGAGACGGCGCCGTTTGGGAAAGCGGATTCCAAATCCTTCTTCCGGTGGGAATCAGTTTTTTTACGTTCCAGCAGATTTCTTTTTTGGCGGATGTGTTCCGTGGGGAAATCCAATCGTGCGGGTTTTGGGATTACCTGCTCTATATCCTGTATTTCCCGAAACTGGTGGAAGGACCTTTGGTAAACCATTCGGAGCTGCTCTCGGAATTTGCCGCCGTCGGACGGAAGCGGTTGGTTGGGGAGCAGTTTATCCGTGGGATTGCACTGTTCGTCATGGGAATGCTGAAAAAGGTGATTTTGGCGGATACGTTTGGGGGAGCGGTGGACTACGGGTATGCCAATCTGTCCGCGATGCATGGCTCCGATGCCCTGCTGTTGGCGGTGTTTTATTCGCTGCAATTGTATTTTGATTTTAGCGGTTACTGTGATATGGCAAGGGGCGTGGGCTGGATGTTTGGCATCGGACTCCCGGTAAACTTCCAATCGCCCTACCAGGCGCGCAATATCATTGATTTCTGGAAACGGTGGCATATGACGCTGAGCCGCTTTTTCACAAAATATGTCTATATTCCTTTGGGAGGGAACCGGAGGGGGAAGGCGAAGATGTACCGGAATCTGCTGGCGGTTTTTCTGTTTAGCGGCATATGGCACGGCGCAGGGTGGAATTTTATCCTGTGGGGGATGATGCACGGTGTGCTGTATGCGGCGACGAGAATGTGGCAGGAGGGGAAAACAAGGCGGAAGGTTTGGCGGATTAGGAAAGAGAGCGGAGAGGCGGCCGTCGGAAGATACGAAAAGCCGGGAATCCTGGGAAGGGCAGCCGGATGCCTGGGAAGGGGCGCCTGTGTGTTTGCCACATTTGTTTACGTCAGTGTGGCATGGGTTTATTTCCGTGCGGCGGATGTGGCGCAGGGCAGCGAACTGTTGGCAAAACTGTTCCAAAACGATTTTGTGCGGGTGAACCGGAATCTTGCGGGGTATTTTAACCTGGACGAATTTTGGTATGTGTTGAAGGTGCTGCGGCTGGACCGGTGGGAATTCGGGCATTATATCCTGATGGCGGTAATTACGGCAGGCTCCCTGCTTTTGGTGTTTTTCGGGAAAAATGCGGCATGGATGGCGGAACGCATGAAACCGAAGGCCTGGAATGCAGCGCTGCTTGCAGCGGCGCTTTTGTGGTGCGTGCTGACGTTTTCACAGGTCGGAACCTTCCTGTATGTAAATTTTTAGGGAAAAAGCGGTTGGTTTTTTGGGAAGGAAAGCGTTTACTTGCCATGGGGCGTGCAGAGGCAGGAATGGGAGGAGAACGGTATGAAAGACGGGAAAGAATTAAAACGGTGGCTGGCGGTTTTCCTCACGGTGTTTTGCGGGCTGACGGCGGTAGTGGTTCTGCTGGTGGTATATGTGGACCCGTTTTTCCAGTACCACAGTCCGTTAAAAGATTTTCCTTATGTGGTGGACCACCAGATGAACCAAAATCCGGGGATGGCGAAACATATGGAATATGACAGCGTGATTCTGGGTTCATCCATGACCGTGAATTTTAATACCAACTGGTTCCGGGAACTGATGGGGCTGCAGACGTTAAAGTTAAGTTACAGCGGGGCATTCCCGAAGGACCAGGCGAATATTATGGATATCCTGTTTGACAGCGGGAATACGGTAGAAGCGGTATTCCTTGGGATTGACGTCATCACTTACAGCGGCGGCGTGGAGGAGACCAAGTATCCGGTCCCGGAATATTTGTATGACGACAATGTATGGAACGACGTGCCATATGTGTTAAACAAGGATGTACTTTTGGAATATATCCTGCGCCCCCTTGCGGACCCGGATAAGACGGATCTTTCCACTGTGTACGCGAGCTGGTGGACGGAGGAATATTACAGCAAACAGTGGGTGATGCACAATTATGTCCAGCCGGAAACGGTGGAGGAGGAGGCAGACCCGGAAAGTTATGTGGAAAATGTGAAGGCAAATCTGGATGCCAATATCTGCCCTTATGTGGAACGGCATCCGGAAACGGAATTTTATGTGTTTTTCCCGCCTTACAGCATCCTGTTTTGGAATGACGTGCTGCGGGAGAATCATTTGGAAGCCACCATGCGGGAGTATGAATACATCTCAAAACGGCTGCTTGCTTATGACAATGTGCGCGTTTTCTTTTTTCCGAACCAGGAGTGGATTATCTGTGATTTGGATTGCTATGCGGATTACAGCCATTATCATCCTGATATCAACAGGTACATGACGGAATGTTTTGTATCGGGGGAATGTGAAGTGACGGAAGAAAATCTGCGGGAAGAACTTGGGAAAATGCTGGAAATCGTGGAAAATTATGATTTCGGGGAGCTGTTTTCGGTGGAATATTAGAGCGTGTTTGAAAATTGATTCCTGACATCTGTCAGAAATCAATTTTCAAACACGCTTTTGTACTGCCGTATGGCAAAATATCTGTTTCAGCGTTTGGAAGTGTATCCGGTGTTGACCAGTTCCGCCAAACGGTCTGCCATCAGGTTGCGTCCGGCATCGTTTAGGTGGATGTAGTCAGTCATGTAGTCTGCATAATTATCCTCATTAATGGTTCCGTAGAAGTTATCAATGATGGATACGCCGCAGGAGATGGAAACATCCACTTCTTTTATGAGATAGTGGGGCAGCGCGCCGTTTCCGAGGTCGGTGTTTCCCCCGTTTTGGTAATTCCCGTTTTCGTCCACATGATGGGCAAAGGTATGGGACATGACCACGATACGGATGTAGGGGTAAGCCTTTTGGATATCCTCGATGGCATTGCGCAGCCCTCCGGTGTAGGTACTCAGCTCGTAAGGATCGTTCGGGTTGTCAGACGGAATCAGTGCAAGATAATCCGCCGCATCGTATACAATGGCGATGATATCGATGCTGCCGTAATCCAAATGTTCCAGCATTTCCACGGTTTGGGCATACCTGCCGTCCGTTTCCGACCCGGCAGCGGCTTTCATTCTGCTAAAATCCCCGGTGCAGATGCTTTTTGCGACATAGGGCAGGTTGAAGTTATCCCTTGGATAACTTTCGTTATAAGCGGAATAACGTGCGCCGACCGTGGAGTCGGGAAAACCGCCATTGTATACGGCGGCGCCTGTTTTTGCCGCCAAAAGGGAGGTGAAACCGTTATCCCCCGTTTCGTCCGTCAGGGGATTGTTTCCGAGACAAAGGATAGTTGTTACACCGTCATCCGCATGTCCGTCCAAAAGGGATTCGCTTAAGGGGATGATGGTGTCAAGCGCTTCGATGTCAAAACCTTCGGCAAGGTGGTCCGGATCGTAATCCGATTTGGTGCCGCGGTTCCAAATGACCAGTTTTAGGACGGAGATTCCGGCAAGAACCAATATGGCAGCTAACAGAACCAAATGTGGATTGATATGTAATCCTTTTTTTTCGCGTTCCGTATTTCCGCTGTCTGCAGCATTGGTATGTTTTCCCATAAATAGCAGCCTCCTTCCGTAATGTGCTTATTGTACTATTATTTATGGGAAAAATCCATAAAAATATAAGCCGGATAAAATATTCATATTTTCCCCCGCGTTTTTAACCATCTGAAGCGTCCCCAAAATTCCAGTGAAACTTGCAGAGCGACGTACTAGCATTGCTGCCTGTGGAGCTCCTTGTACCATTTACTGTATTTATACATACGGTAGGTGGTACTTAATTCCTTGAGCTGGTCAGGATCGGCGCATCGGGCTTTAAATGCCTCCCTCTCGTCCATGTCCATACTGACGTAATCCATGTAAGGAATCCGCAGTTCCGTAATAGAACTTCCGCATTTTGGACAGGTCATCTTATGTCCGTTTAACATGTGGACACGATGGCAGGGTTTGCAGTAGTGCATATACATCATTGGATGATTACCCCTCTCCGGATATGTTTTTTGATTTTCTTAGGATTTGTTTCATTTATTCTTAATTATATTATAAATTGTGACAGTAGTGACCCAAAAAGTCAACAACTATTTTATTTATTCATCGACAAAAATGTTGTGGGGATGTAGCAGACCTCCTTGTCCGGTTTCCCTTAGATATCCGCATTCAAAATGGTGTAATGCGACATACCTTTTTTGATATTCGGCAAAAGCCAGGAGCGGAACCCCCAAATATAACATTTTAGGCTGAACTGTTACACGATTTCCATGACGCATTTAAAAAATTATTGTATATGACGGACATGGAGTTTATAATGTGGGATAAGAACTCGAAAGGGGAAGATGGAAATGGACGATAATTACCGGAATGCGGTTTACCGAATGTATGAATCATCGGATGTACTATTTGAAAAGCAGCAGTGGTTCAATGCAAATTATTTGGCTGGATATGTATTGGAATGTTATTGTAAACTCATACTGTTAATGGCTGTCGGACAGGGATATGCTTTTTCAGGCGGACAGCAGGAAGTAAGGAAATTTGGACATGCAGTCAGCGGATTGAGGGATGAAGTGGATTTCATACGTTTGGGTAACTGTGCCGTTGCTGGCTACTGCATAGATGTGCAAGAAGTTTGTCCTAATATCTTAGGTGAATGGAATCCGAATAAAAGGTATGGAGCGGACAGTAGTGTTTTAAATACGGAGGCTTTGGCCGTGAAAATACATACGGAAATGGAAGCGTTGATGGATATGGTGATTAAAATGGAAGTAGATGGGGTGCTGGCATGATTCATTTTGATGAGGTAAAAGAGAAAACGATAGAATACTTAAAATCATTGGAGAAAACCAGTGAGGGGGAATTTTATGTCATAAGGGATGTGTATGGAAAAGTTGCGGTCTATGTGACAGGGGGGTACCAACCGGAGACGGTAAGAAATCAACTTGCGGAAGTAATTGGCCAAAATTGGATTGGTCAGGTACGCTCTATCGAGAAAAGCAGTATTTTGTTTGGCGAAGTTTCCGGGAATGTGGAGCAATTGGAGGAACACATTTATTATGGGGAGCGTCCGCTGGTAAAGAAAAACTGGAATAATGCTTTTGCAGAGAAAGTGGAGGGTGATGCGAAAACGGTCACCTTCTATTCGTATAAAGGCGGTGTGGGAAGAACGACTACTTTGGCGCTTTCTGCGTTACAGATGGCACGGAAAGGGAAAAAAACCGTGGTAATCGATATGGATTTAGAGGCACCGGGCTTATCCACGGTTTTAAAGCCGGAAGAAGGGATGGACTATCCCAAATATGGGGTAGTGGATTTTTTGGTGGAGTGTGAAAAGGAAAATTCCCAAATTGACTTAAATGAATACATTTATCCGTTTGTTTCCAAAGAACTTTTGGGTATGGACGGCGGGGAATTGTTTGTCATGCAGGCGGCAAACCTGTCGGTGGATGATTACGAAAAGTTTTATTACAAACTTTCACGTATTGATTTTAATATGCCCAAATTTTACGGGCAGGGCAATCCTGTGACGCGCCTGTTAGAACGGATCAATGAACAATATCGACCGGATTACATTTTCATGGATGCAAGGGCTGGAATCCATGATATTGGCGGTTTGACTTTGTTTCATTACTCCGATGAAGTGGTAGCATTATTTTACGGAAATGCGCAGAATATGATTGGGATGAATTTTGTCCTGCCTAAATTATGCAGGCAGGATATCCCTTTTTATCTGATTAATACACCTGTTCCGGTTTTGGAAGATGCGAGAAATGGCAGGGTATATCGGTATCCCGGAAAGGGAAATACTGTCCACCACATGGCTGACGGGTTTGGACAAAACGGGCGATTTCCCGAATAAGGCTAATTTCAGAACCATAGGAAAAACACAGAATACGGAATATTACACAATTTACTGGAAGATTCTTGCGGTCAGGACATTGAAAGAAATCATCCGCCGGTATGCCATAAAAACCTTTGGGTATTATGAGAAAATAATTTCCTGCAGATACAGTCAAATGTTGGATTGTATCCAAAAATACGGGAATATGAACGAGGAACTTTCAGAACTTTTGGATGAAACCAATCGGTGTCTGGAGAAAGAAGGAAAGGTGGTTGTCATCACTTATGATTCGCTTGATTTTTGTATGGACAGGGAAGTGAGGGGCGGACTGATTTCTGAATTGCTGGCTTTTTGGGCGGAAAATAATTTAAGATATCAGGGACTACGGGCTAAAATTTTCCTGCGCAATGATATTTTTAAGAAAGAGGTTATGCTGACGGATAAAATAAAACTGAATAATTACCGCGGAAATATTGAGTGGACGTATGATTATCTTTTGGCAATGCTTTGGAAACGGATGATGGAAGCGGACATCCGTCTGAAAGAAAGACTGAAAGGAGTATTGGAGAAGGCCGGTTATTCTTTGGAAGAATCTAAACTGGTCGGCATTATGCCAAGACCAAGTGAAGAAATTAATAAGGTTATATTGAATGCGCTGGTTGGTGAAAAGATGGGGAAAGGAAATAGAACATATACCTATAACTGGATTATTTACCGGCTTGCCGATGCAAATTTAAAAATTGTTCCCCGGAGCATGATTAAGCTGTTTTCTTCCGCTGCCCGGCTGGAAGAAATGGAGGAAGGAAACCGGAAATGGGAAAAGATACTGAGCCCTAAGTCTTTAAAGAACTCAGCGGATGATGTATCGGCGGACCGGGTGGCGGATATGAAGGAGGAATATTCGGAGTATAAACAGATTTTTGAAGATTTGAGAAAATACTGCAGCCTGTTTCCTGCCGATGAGGAAATTTTCTATTCTGCATTGGTAAAATGCGGGATACAGAAAGAAGAATTGAAAACAGTTGTGGATCATTTAATAGAGATTGGCGTATTAAAAGTTTATGAAAAGAAAAAAAAGGACGCTCCGGTCAGGTACCATATTCCGGATATTTACTTAACGGGGATGGGGTTGACGCGAAAAGGTGATAGGTAGTTTTTGCAGCCTTCCTTACCCAAGGGCATGGCTTTCCGGAATGAATTGTTACCTTCCAAAATCCGTAAAAGAAAATCAGCTTGTTTTTTAGGCACATTTGAGGTATATTTATAGTAGTTTGGGATAAAATCCCGAAATGAAAAAATTGAAGTTGGAATATGGAATAATATCGAATGGGGAAAATAAGGAATTGGAATGGAATAGGAAAGAGAGGAAAAAGCAATGAGGACATATTTGGTAACGGGAGGCGCCGGTTTCATTGGCTCTAATTATATTCATTACATGTTTCGAAAATACGGTGACGAAATCCGTATCATCAATGTGGATGCCCTCACCTATGCGGGGAATCTGGGAAACCTGAAAGAAGTGGAAGGCAGGAAAAACTATACGTTTGTAAATGCGGATATTTGTGATAAGGAAGCCATCGGAAAAATCTTTGCGGAAAACGACATCGACCGCGTGGTGCATTTCGCAGCGGAAACCCATGTGGACAGGAGCATCCGTAACCCCGAGGTTTTCGTACAGACCAATGTATTGGGGACAGCGGTCATGTTAAATTGCGCGAAAGCGGCGTGGGAGCTGCCGGACGGAAGTTTTAAGGAAGATAAGAAGTTCCTCCACGTTTCCACGGATGAAGTGTACGGGGCATTGGAAGATGACGGGGAATATTTTTATGAAACCACCCCATATGCGCCCCACAGCCCTTATTCGGCAAGTAAGGCAGGCTCGGACATGCTGGTAAGGTCCTATATGGATACGTACCATTTTCCGGCGAACATTACAAACTGTTCCAATAATTACGGACCGTACCAGTTCCCGGAGAAACTGATTCCGCTGATTATAAACAATGCGCTGCACGGACGCAGCCTTCCCATTTACGGTGACGGAAAGAATGTCAGGGACTGGCTGTATGTGGAAGACCACGCGAAGGCCATCGACATGGTGCAGGAAAAAGGACGGCTGTTTGAAACGTATAACGTTGGCGGGCATAACGAGAAACAGAACATCGAAATCGTGCATATCATTATCGAAACCTTGCAGGAGATGCTTCCGGAAAGTGATCCGAGGAAAAAACTGGTCAGCAAAGACTTGATTACCTATGTGGAAGACCGCAAGGGCCATGACCGCAGGTATGCCATTGCGCCGGATAAAATCAAGGCGGAAATCGGCTGGGAGCCGGAGACGATGTTTAAAGAAGGCATTAAACGGACCATCCAGTGGTATTTTGAACATGAGGACTGGATGAAGAATGTTACAAGCGGCGATTACCAGAAATACTACGAGGAAATGTATACCAGATAAAGAAGCCGGCGTTTGGCAGTAAGAAGGAGGATGGGAAGGAATGAAAGGAATTATTCTTGCCGGGGGAAGCGGTACCAGGCTGTATCCGCTGACGAAGGCGGTTTCCAAACAGATTATGCCGGTGTATGATAAACCGATGATATATTATCCGCTATCAACGCTGATGTTAGCAGGAATCCGTGAAATACTGGTTATTTCCACACCAAGGGACCTTCCAATATTTGAAGAACTGTTCGGTACGGGGGAACAGTTGGGGCTTAAGTTGGAATATGCTGTGCAGGAATATCCGAGGGGGCTGGCGGACGCTTTTCTGATTGGTGCGGATTTTATCGGCAGTGACAGTGTGGCGCTTGTTTTGGGCGACAATATTTTTTACGGGCAGAGCTTTTCAAGGGTGCTTCGCGAGGTGGCGTCGAGGGAAAAGGGCGCAACGATTTTCGGTTATTATGTAAGGGACCCCAGGGAATATGGCGTGGTGGAGTTTGACGAAAACGGCAAAGCGCTTTCCATTGAGGAGAAACCGGAGAAGCCAAAGAGCAATTATGCGGTGCCCGGCTTATATTTTTATGATAACGACGTGGTGGAAATCGCAAGGAATGTACAGCCTTCCGCAAGGGGAGAGATCGAGATTACCAGCGTCAACAACGAGTATTTAAAACGCGGAAGCCTGAGGGTGGAAACGCTGGGAAGGGGATTCGCGTGGCTGGATACGGGCAGCCATGATTCGCTGCTGGATGCGGCGGATTTTGTGGCGGCGTTCCAGAAACGGCAGGGGCTTTATATTTCCTGCATTGAGGAAATTGCCTACAAAAGAGGGTTTATTACAAAAGAGCAGCTTTTGAAGCTGGCGGAACCATTGATGAAGACGGATTACGGAAAATATATGGTAGAGGTTGCGAATGGGCTCTAATGTAAAGAAAATGGTTATTTTCATGATCATCTTCATGTTCGCCGCCGTCATAGGTATTGTTGTGTACGATAACCGGGATTCCATTTGGAACCCTGCAGAGGAAACCATGGCGGAACAGGGGACGGAAGGGACTGCGGCAGGGGAAACGGGAGGACAGATCGGGGACAATACCCGTGCGTTTTTGTCGGACGAAACCTTTTTCGACTCGGACAAACTTCCTTATTCTTCCATCGAAAAATATGAGGGAAAAGGGCTGTCGCTGTTAATGACTTCCGTGCAGAAGGATTTGCGGATACAGATTGTGGATAATGCCGGTAATCTGGTGACGGGGGAAAATTTCTGCGTGGTGCTGAACAAAGGGGAAGAATATACCGACGACGACCAGGACGGCATTATTTATATCGAACATTTGCGTGCCGGCGATTACGCGGTGGAATTAAAAGAGCTGGACGGTTACATGGTGCCGGGCGCCCCGACGCAGATTACCGTAAAACAGAGTGTGGAATATGTGGTAATTGACGACATTAATCTGTTGATTTATACGGAGGATGAAATTAACGCGGAGCTGGAAGACCTGGAAGCGAATGAAGCGCTGGAAGATGCGGACAGTTCTGAGATTACGAAGATACAGGACGGCAAGGTAAACGCCAAGTTCGGAATCGATGTGTCCAAATGGAACAAGGAAATCGATTGGGACAGGGTAAAACAGGCGGGCGTGGAATTTGCCATCATCCGTTTGGGATACCGCGGGGCTACTACGGGCGCTTTGGTGGAAGACCCTTATTTTGAGAAGAATATGAAAGGGGCTGCCAGCGCAGGCATACCTGTGGGCGTTTATTTCTTCACCCAGGCAGTGGACCCGGTGGAAGCCGTGGAAGAAGCCAGTATGGTTATTACGCTTTGCAAGGATTACCGTTTGGATTACCCGGTGTTCATTGATACGGAAGGGCTTGGCGGAAACGGCAGGGCGGACGGGCTGGATGTGGAGGCGCGGACATCGGTCTGCGCGGCATTCTGCAAGACGATAGAGGGTGCGGGCTACCGCGCCGGCGTGTACAGTTCCAGAAACTGGTATAATGAAATGCTGGATGTGAGCCGCCTGAATGATTTTATCATATGGCTTGCCGAATACCGGGATGTGCCGCTTTACCAGGGCTATTACCACATGTGGCAGTATACTTCCGGCGGAAAAGTGGACGGCATCGAAGGTAATGTGGATTTTAACTTAAGTTATTTAAGAATTGACGATACACAGACCCCGGACGGGGAGCAGGAAGGAACGTACCTTTTGCCGGAAGGGGAAGACGGTACCGGACCGGACGGCAGCGAACGTGACGGGGACGAATTGCCGGAAGCGGAAGAAGACGGCAGCGGTGGAAATGACAGAGAGGAAGCGTCTGCGGGGGATAATGGGAATGACCGCAGCACAGCCGGACAGCCTGCGGGGGAAAACTGACGGCGGCCGCAGCAGGGCAGTGCAGTCTGCGGGAGAAAAGGGAAGAACCAACCGGAGAGGAAAAGGAGTTTTGGAAAATGGGAAAAATAACGGTAGAAACATGTGAAATAGAAGGGCTGAAAGTCATTACCCCCACCGTGTTCGGGGATGCCAGGGGTTATTTTATGGAAACATATAATTACAATGACTTTAAGGAAGCGGGCATCGACCAGGTTTTTGTACAGGACAACCAGTCCGCATACAAAAAAGGAGTACTCCGTGGGCTTCATTTCCAAAAAAAGTTTCCGCAGGATAAACTGGTGCGTGTGGTAAGCGGTGAAGTATTTGACGTGGCGGTGGACTTAAGGAAAGGGAGCAAAACGTTCGGAAAATGGTTCGGCGTGTTATTGTCGGCAGAAAATAAGAAACAGTTTTTTATCCCGAAAAATTTTGCCCACGGCTTTCTTGTGCTGTCCGATTATGCGGAGTTCGCGTATAAGTGTACGGATTTCTACCATCCCGACGATGAGGGCGGAATTTTGTATAACGATCCGGAGATTGGCGTGGAATGGCCCATTCCGGAGGGGACGGAATTAATTATGGCCGATAAGGATAAAAAGTGGGGCGGTATCAGGGAATTTACCGCAGCGCAGTCGTGAGGAAACAGGCGGCAATGGGTACTTTTTATACCCTTGCCGCTGCTTTGGCAATTACGGTACTTGCGCACCACAATCCGCTGGCAGATCCGGTGACGGAGCAGATGAAGAAGGTGATGGCGTGTTTGTTAGTGGGCTTTATCTGCTTCATTTTCGGCGTTTTTTATGACAGGCTGACAGTGCTGCCAAGGGAGCTCTACCAAAGCCGCAGGCTGATTTGGAAGCTGGCGAAGAACGATTTTAAGAAGCGTTACGCCGGTTCCTATCTCGGTATGGTTTGGGCATTTGTACAGCCGGTGGTAACGGTGGTGATGTACTGGATTGTGTTTGACCGGGTATTCGATACCAGGAGCCAGTTGGTGGCAGGCGGGGTTGAGGTGCCTTATGTCTTATACCTGACGGCTGGACTGGTGCCGTGGTTCTATTTTAACGAGGCGCTGACCAACGGGACTACGGCACTTTTGGAATATAATTATCTGGTTAAAAAAGTGGTATTTAAAATCAGTATCCTGCCCATTATAAAAGTAATAGCCGCCACGTTCATCCATGTTTTTTTTGTTGTGGTGCTGTTTCTCATCGCCATTGCTTACGGGTATTATCCGAGCGTTTATACGCTCCAGATTTTTTATTACAGTTTTTGCGAGTTTATTCTGGTACTTGCCATCAGTTATACGACCTGTGCGGTGGTTGTGTTTTTCAGGGATTTGCAGCAGATTATCAGCATTGCGCTTCAGATTGGCATGTGGGCGACGCCGATTCTGTGGGATATTTCCATGCTCTCGGACCAGATAAAGCCGCTGTTTAAATTAAATCCCATGGTTTATATCGTCAACGGGTACCGCAGCGCGATTTATGAACAGGAATGGTTTTTTGAGCATTTTTATTCTTCCACGTATTTTTGGATTTTTACGGTGACACTGTTCTGCGTGGGTTCCCTGATTTTTAAGCGGCTGAAAGTACATTTTGCGGATGTGCTGTAAGAATGGAAGAAATGGAGACGTTGCGTGTGGATGAGAAGAAGATAGCAATCCAGGTTAAAAATTTGGATAAAATATATAAACTGTACGAAAAACCTTCCGACCGGATGAAGGAAGCGCTTGGATTATCCAAACGGAGACGTTACAAGGCGCACCATGCTTTGGCGCAGGTGGATATGACGGTGTACCAGGGGGAGACGGTGGGAATCATCGGTACCAACGGGTCCGGCAAGTCCACCATCTTAAAAATTATTACCGGTGTGCTGAACCCGACGGCAGGGGAAGTAAAGGTAAACGGACGTATTTCCGCGCTTTTGGAGCTGGGTGCGGGGTTTAACATGGAATACAACGGCATCGAAAATATTTACTTGAACGGGACAATGATTGGTTTCTCCGAAACGGAAATTGAAGCGAAAATGGCATCCATTTTGGAGTTTGCGGATATCGGGGATTATGTGTACCAGCCGGTGAAAACGTATTCCAGCGGTATGTTTGTGCGCCTGGCATTTGCGGTGGCGATTAACATTGAACCGGAAATCCTTATCGTGGATGAGGCGCTGTCGGTGGGGGATGTGTTTTTCCAGGCAAAATGTTACCATAAATTCGAGGAATTTAAACAGATGGGCAAGACCATCCTGTTTGTCAGCCATGATTTGAGCAGTATCAGCAAATACTGCGACCGGGTGGTGCTGTTAAACCAGGGGACGAAGCTGGGCGAGGGGACGCCCAAGGAGATGATTGATATTTATAAGCGCGTGCTGGTGGGGCAGTATGCGGTGCCGGAGGATAAGGAGAGCCTGTTGGACGACCATGAGCTGGCTGCGGCTGCGGCGGGAAGCGTGACGGGCAAAAAGAATACGGAAAAGGCGGAGAGCCAGACGGGGGTGAACCCGGAGCTTTTGGAGTACGGGAATAACGCGGCGAGAATTACGGAGTATTTTATTACGGATGAAGCGGGGATACATACCACGGCGGTCATCAAGGGGCAGGAATTTACGCTGCATATGAAGGTGGAGTTCATGGAGGATGTTCCGGCGCCTATATTTGCTTTTACGATAAAGAATATTAAGGGGACCGAGATAACGGGAACAAATACGATGGTGGAGAAGGCGTTTTTGGAACCGGTGAAGGCAGGGGGGAAAAAGGAGATTACGTTCCGGCAGAAGATGAGCCTGCAAGGGGGGGAGTATCTGTTGTCGCTGGGGGTGACGGGGTATGAGAAGGATTTGTTCCAGGTGTACCATCGGTTGTATGATGTGTTGAATCTGACGGTGATATCGGATAAGGATACGGTGGGGTTTTTTGATATGGGGTCGGTGGCGGAGGTTGTGGAGTTGTAGGTTTTGGGTACGGGGGACGGGGAATCCGTTTTCCCATCCCGCCCGCCGTGAACGGCTCTTTGGGAGGCTCCTGCCGGGGCGTTCCTGCCGGGGCTTACGAAAAACCTGACGGCAAAAATGGGGGATTTCTAATCGCTGCGTCCGTGGGATTTTTTGTCAACGGCGGCAAACTCCTCACTTCGTTCGTCAGACAGTGCCGCCTGAAACGACAAAAAATCCCACAAACGCAGCGATAAGAAATACCTCCATTTTTTTGGACAGGTTTTTTCGTAAGCCCTGTCAGGAACGCCCCGGCAGGAGCCTCCCAAAGAGCCGTTCACGGCGGGCGGGATGGGAAAACGGATTCCGGGGAGCGGTGGACCGGGCGTTGCGTTTTGGAGTGTGTTTAAAAATGTTTACTGTCTGATGTGAATCATAATTTGTGGAAATGTTACGCAAAGTGGTGAAAACGGTATGCGGGGCGCAGGTGGTGGGTGTGATTTTTGAAATATACTTGGGTGAACGGAGCTTTTTTGGGTGTTGTGTTGGTAGAGGCGGAATGAGCGGATTGCGGTAAGGAGAGGTTGGCAGTATGGCAGGTTGGTTTGGGAAGAAAAAAACGGATGCGGGGAATTTTAGGGTGGATGATGTGTTTGATGCCGGTATGGAAGGTTTGCCGGAGGATGTTTTGGATGTGGATGATGGGGAGCGGATGGACGAAGATGACTTGCCTGTGTTGGAATTGGGCAGGATGGAAGTGATAGAGGATGACGATAGCGGTGTCATGCCGGTGGATGGTGCTGTGGATGTTGCGGGAAGCGGAGCGGATGCGGACGGAGCCGTGGCAGACGGGAATTTTGCGGATGGGGCGGAAGGCGCCGTGGGAAGCGGAGAATATGCGGGCGGAGCGGAAGGTGAAGTGCCGGATGGGAGGTCTGTGGGCGGTGCAGAAGGTGAAGTGTCGGACGGGAGGTCTGCGGGCGGTGCAGGAGCGGATAAGGTGTCTGCGGACGGGGACGGGACTGCGGCGGAAGCGGTGAAGAGGAAGGTGACGGAGTCGGTCGGGAATATTGTATTGGATTACCGGCATTATCCGGGGGAGGATTTTTACTGTGACGGGGAAGTGGAGGATGAACTGCTGGAGATCGTGAAGAAGTATTCGACCGTGGAGTACCAGCGGATTATTGAGGAGAGGGCGAGCTGGCCGATTCTGTATCATTTGTCGCCGTTACGGGAGAATATCGTGGACTGGATTCCCATGGAGAAGTCGATGAAGGTGTTGGAAATCGGTTCCGGCTGCGGCGCCATTACGGGGAAACTGGCGCAGAAGGCGGGGAGCGTGACCTGTATTGAGCTTTCCAGAAAGAGGAGCCTGATTAATGCTTACCGGCACCAGGATTGTGACAATGTAACGATACAGGTGGGAAATTTTAAGGACATTGAGCCGGATTTGCCGGATGATTTTGATTATATCTGTTTTATCGGGGTGTTTGAGTACGGGCAGAGTTATATCGATACGAAGAATCCTTATGTGGACTGGCTGAAAATGATGCAGGGGCATTTAAAGGAGGACGGAAGGATTGTCATTGCGGTGGAAAACCGGCTTGGGTTAAAATATTTTGCGGGATGCAGGGAAGACCATCTTGGTACGTTTTTCTCCGGAATCGAGGATTATGCGCAGGGGGGCGGCGTGCGCACGTTTGTACGCAGCCGCATGGAGCAGATGCTTTTGGAAAGCGGACTGACGCAGTATTCGTTTTATTATCCTTATCCCGATTATAAGTTTATGACTACGCTTTATTCCGACGGGCGGCTGCCGCAGCCGGGGGAATTGTATGATAATTACCGGAACTTTGACAGGGACCGGATGGTTTTGTTTGATGAGAAGCAGGCTTTTGACGGGATTGCAAAGGATGGGTTGTTTTCCGTGTTTTCCAATTCTTATCTGGTGGTTGTCGGCGGGGGTTTTGATACGCAGTATGTGAAGTATTCCAATGACCGTGCGCCGGAATATGCCATACGGACGGAAATCCGTAATAAGAAAGGGCTGTGGTCGGTGAAGAAGAAACCGCTGACGGAACATGCGCTGGAGCATATCTGGAGCATGGAAACGGCGTATAAGGACCTGAAAAGCCGTTTCGCGGGGAGTAAACTGGAAGTAAACCGTTGTCTGCTTGATTTTGACGGGCAGGGGGCGTCTTTTGAATATTTGGAAGGCGTGACGTTTGAGGAAATTATGGACGGTTTTTTGGAGCGGGACGATATGGACGGGTTCCAGGCGCTGTTTGACGAGTATGTGGAGCGGATTTCCTGGAAGGAGGATTTGCCGGCGGCGGATTATGATTTGATTTTTGCCAATATTCTGGTGTCGCCGCATCCGAAGTGGGACGGGAATGCGGGAAACTGGCAGCAGGATGCGGCAATGGTGAAGGATGCCGTTTGGACTGTCATTGATTATGAGTGGACGTTCGGGAAGCCGATGGCGGCGAAGGAAATTGCATTCCGTGCCGTTTACTGTTATGTGCTGGAAAACGAAAAGAGGAACCGGCTGGATCTCGGCGCGGTTTTGGATAAACTGTGCATCACCGAGCAGGAGGCGGAAGGGTACCGCCAGCAGGAAATGGAATTCCAAAAGTTCGTGACGGGGAAATGTAAGTCCATGGGTGAAATGCGGGAAGCCATCGGGCACCGGCTGATACGGCCGTTAAAATGGCTGGATAAGTTTGACGATTCTTCCACGAAAGAATGGGTGCAGGTGTATGAGGACAGGGGCGGCGGCTGCCGGGAGGAAGAGTCTTATTTCGTCGCGGATGCCTATGAGGGCGAAAACAATGTGCATGTGACGCTGGCGATTGACGGAAACGTGCATCTGATCCGTATTGATCCGGCGATGGATTACTGTGCAGTGAAGATTCTGGAACTGCTTTTCAACGGGGAAAAGGTGGAGCCGGACCGGAAGACGGTAGTGACCAACGGCAGGAGGATGCAGAACGGAAGCTATGTGTTCGCTACGGACGACCCGAACATCAATATCAAACTGGAGGATTTGGCGAGGAAAGCGGATAATGAGCTGGAAGTGAAACTGGAGATTGTAAGGCTTCCTGCGGCAATCGCACAGGATATGGCCGGAGCGGTAAAGAAAGTGTGGTAGGTGTTGTGGCTGGATTTGTGACGGAATGCAGACAGTGGATGAAAAACAGGCTGGCGGACTGGCAGCGGTGGAAGTATGGGAGACTGCTGGAAGAACTGTCGGTAACGTATGACGAATGGATACGGAAGACCGAGCAGGAAAAATTCGGCGGGGAGAACGGCAGGAGAGAAGACGGGCTGCCGCTTACGGTGCGTCAGGTTCCCTATGAAGCCTGCCGGGATTATCTGTCCGGTGCAGCGGTGGAGACAGAGAGCGCGGATGTGGTTTTGTTTGCGGCGGCAGGCGGACAGGTGGGGGCATTTGCCGAAAAAGCGGTGGCGGATTATTTTTGGAAGAATACCGGGATTTGCATGGCTTACGGCGACGAGGATGTGATGGGACCCGACGGGATACGCTGTACGCCCTGGCTAAAACCCCATTGGTCGCCGGATACGTTCCTGTCGTTTTTCTATTTCGGGAGCATTTTTGCGGTGCGGACTGCCGCGCTGCGGGGACTGACACGGACGGAACTGCAGTGGATTTGGATGCGGCAGGATGGGGAGGAAAACGGATGTTTGGGGCTCTACCGGCTTTGTTATGTGCTGGCGGTAAAAAGCGGCGGCTTTTTGGCGCGGGATATCGGTGCGGACAGCGGGAGCGGGGATTTTTGTTTTCCGGTAGGGCATGTGGACGAGATATTGTTCCATACGCGCTGCAACAGGGAACTGGAATTGCTGCGGTCGCAGCCTTTGGACAGGTGCGGCTGTCCGTTAGCCGAGGACGGAAGCGCCGGAGGAACGGGAGGGCAGGCGGTAACGGCAAAAAACCGGAGACGCTGTGTCCAAAAGCCGGACGGCAGGAAGGGGATGCTGTCCGTCGTGATTCCGTCAAAGGATAACGAACAGGTGTTAAAGCGCTGTATCGAATCGGTAAAGAAGCAGTACGGAACGTGTGCGGACCGTTTGGATTGTGAGCTTATCGTGGTGGACAATGGCAGCAGGGAGGAAGTACGCCGCTCGCTGGAAGACTGGTTTGACGGGCAGGAGGAAAAGCGGAAGGAACAAAACGGGCAGGGAATCCGGTACCGGTATCTGTACCGGGAGATGCCGTTTCATTTTTCCAGGATGTGTAATTTGGGGGCGGAAGCGGCTGCGGGGGATGTGCTGTTTTTTATAAATGACGACGCGGAGCTGGGGGAAGGGGAACTGGCGGAACGGCTCTATGACAGTGCGAAACGCGTATATACCGGCGCGGTGGGTACGAAGCTGTATTACCCGGACAGCCGCCGGATACAGCATGGCGGAATCGTCAACCTCCGCCTTGGTCCCGTGCATAAACTGCAGTTTAAGGAGGACACGACGGATTATTTTTACGGCTGGAACCGGAGAGAGCGCAATGTCATAGCGGTAACGGGCGCCTGCCTCGCGGTGGAGAAGAAAAAATTTTGGGAAGCGGGCGGGTTCCCGGAGGAGCTTCCGGTGGCGTTTAACGATGTGGATTTGTGCTTTACATTGTTTGAAAGGGGCTATTACCAGGTGGTTCTGCAGGATGCGGATGTATCCCATTATGAGTCCATGAGCCGCGGCAGCGACGACGACAGGGCGAAGTTAAAGCGGCTGCTTGGTGAAAAAGATAAGCTGTATGCAAGGCATCCGCGGATGTATGGGGCGGACCCGTTTTACCATAAATATCTGGCGGGGGACATGCTGAGTACGGGATTTGAACTGCGGTCGGATTATGACTGGAATCCTGTCCGCACGCAGGGACGGGTGGAAGAAGACGGCGGGCTTTTACACAACGCCAGGGAGGATGCCTGTGTGATGGTGAGTTTGGAATATGCGGGGACGGCAGGGGATTTCCTGTCTCCTGTCCGCACGGCGGGAAAAGACGGCGGGGGGGAAAGTACGGAAGCCGCCAAAGGCGGAACGGCATATTTATTACAGGGTTATTCTTTCGTGACCGGCTCGGACAATGCCTGCTTTGAAAAACGTCTGCTGCTGGAACGGGAAGGAAAGCTGTATTCCGTCCCGGCACAGCCGGTAGTGCGGCGGGACGTGGAAGGAAATCTTCCCGACCAGGTCAACGTGGGAATGACCGGATTCTGCCAACTTCTTGGAAGCGGGGAGCTGCCGGCGGGAGCCTACCGGGTCGGCATGATGGCAAGGGACAAATGCTCCGGGCAGAAGCTGTATACATGGACGAACCGGTATTTGGAGATTGCGCCATAGGACCGTATGGATGTGGATTATGGATTATGGAAAAAACAAAAGGCGGCAGGGCAAAACGGAGATGAATAAGGGTAGAAGAAAAAGCAGAGGAAATCATGGACAATATGGATTATAAACAGGCATATGAAAAAGAGCATATCAAGTGTGCGGATCTTGCCGGCAGGGTGGCAGAGCTGGAGGAGAAAAACGACGAGCTGAACTTTAAGTTAAACCGCATCAGGAACAATCCCCTTTGGAAAATAAGCGCGCCCCTGCGGCGGGTGATGCATTACTGCATCCGGCAGCGTGGAAGGTTAAAAAACTGCGGGAATCTGCGGGGGGTATGGGCAAAGATAAAGTATAAGGAGCGGGAGCGGGAGGCGATGACGCGGTACGGGACTGCCAGTTTTCCCGATGAAAAGCGCCGGAAAGAGGAAACGGAAACCGTGTTTCCCCACATGGTAAAAATCAGTATCCTGGTGCCGCTTTGGAATAACCAAAGGGAGTTCCAGATACAGATGCTCGATTCCGTCATGAACCAGACCTATGGGAACTGGGAACTTTGCCTGGCGGACGGTTCCGACGACGAACACGGATATATGGGGGAAATCTGCAAGGAGTATGCCGCGCGGGCGGATGGCAGGATTGTTTATAAAAAGCTGGAGAAGAATGGGGGAATCTCAGGAAATACCAACGAATGCCTGAAACTTGCCACTGGGGAATACATCGGTCTGCTGGACCAGGATGACATCCTGCATCCGTCGGTGCTGTACGAATACGTGAAAGTCATTAATGAACAGGGTGCGGATTATATCTACTGCGACGAAACGACGTTTAAAAATAACGATATTAATAAAATGCTGACCATGCACTTTAAACCTGACTATGCGGTGGACAATCTGCGGGCGAACAATTACATCTGTCATTTCAGCGTATTCCACAGGCATCTTTTGGACGGGGACGAGCTGTTCCGCTCCAAATACGACGGCAGCCAGGACCATGACATGATTCTGCGCCTGACGGACCGGGCGGAGAACATCGTACACGTGCCGAAACTGATGTATTACTGGCGCTCTCATGCGGGCAGCGTGGCGAGCGGCATAGAGGCGAAGACATATGCTATTGATGCGGCGAAAGGTGCAGTGGCGGAACATTTAAGGAACCATGGCTTTGGGCATTTCCGCATTACCAGTACGCGGGCATTTGAAACGATTTTCAAAATCAGCTACCAAATTGCCGGCAGCCCGAAGATATCCATCGTCATTGCCAATAAGGACCATGAAAGCGACCTGCGCAGATGCATCACTTCCATTTTGGAAAAATCCACGTATGACAATTATGAGATTATCGTGGTGGAAAATAACAGCGAAACGCCGGAAATATGGGAATATTATGAAAAACTGCGCGGGGACGGGCGGGTGAAAGTGGTCACGTATGAAGGCAGCTTTAATTATTCCGCAGTCAATAATCTGGGCGTTAGGGAAGCGGAAGGGGAATATATCCTGCTGTTAAATAATGACACGCAGGTGATTACCGTAAACTGGATGGAAGAACTGCTGATGTATGCCCAGCGGGAGGATGTGGGCGCCGTGGGGGCAAAGCTCTATTACGGCGATAAGACCATCCAGCATGCGGGCGTGGTGCTGGCGCTCGGCGCACACCGTACGGCGGGGCACAGCCATTACGGGCAGCACAGGGAAAACCTCGGCTATATGGGACGGCTCTGCTATGCCCAGAATGTATCCGCGGTAACGGGCGCCTGCCTGATGGTGGCGAAGGAATTGTATTGGAAAGTGGGAGGTTTGGACGAATCCTTTGCCGTTTCGTTAAATGATGTGGATTTCTGCATCAAACTGCGGGAAGCGGGTTATCTGAACGTGTTCACGCCGTTTGCGGAGCTGTACCATTTTGAATCCGTTTCCAGAGGGTTGGACGACCAGGGCGAGAAGGCGGAGCGGTATGAGGAGGAGTCGGCGCGGTTCCGGGCGAAATGGAAAGCAGTGCTGGAGAAGGGGGACCCGTATTACAATGTGAATTTTTCACTGGACAGGAGCGATTTTTCCCTGAAGGTATAGGGTAGGGAAGAAGGCAGTTTCCAAACGGTGCGTGCCGCAAGCGGATAGCGGGAAGTCAGGAAACGGAAAGAAATAGTAAGACCCGGTGGTATATAAGGGAAAGAAATCCCGTATGGTTTAGGGATAGGGCAAGGAGAGGAACAGTATGTCCGTGCAGGGAGAAACGAGAGAGAAAACGAGGATCCGTATTAAGGAGCCGAAGCATTACCGCGTCATCATGCACAATGACGATTTCACGTCCATGGATTTCGTGGTGGAAATCCTGATGGACATTTTCCATAAGGAAGAAGCGGAGGCACAGCGGCTGATGCTGATGGTGCATGAAAGCGGCAGGGCGGCGGTGGGAGCCTATCCGTATGATATTGCCGTGACGAAAGTGCAGGCGGCGACGGCAAGGGCGAAGGAAGAAGGATATCCGTTCCGGATGACCGTGGAGGAGGTGTGACATGCGCGTATCGGTGGAAGTGGCGGAAATTATCAATAATGCATTCCGTATGGCGAAAAGCGCCCGTTTTGAATTCGTGACGCCGGAGCTGATGCTTTATGCAGTCTGCCAAAATAAGATATTTGCCAAGGCGTTTGAGAACTGCGGCGGGAAAGTGAAGGAACTGGACAGCAGCCTGATGACATACCTTGAGGAATATATGGAAAAAGGACCGGAAGGCGGTGCGGGAACACCCGAACTTTCCCAGGGTATGGGGACGATGCTGGCGTATGCATGGGATTCTGCACAGGTCAGCGGAAAATATATGGTGGAGCTGCCCCATGTGATTCATGCGCTGTACGGGCTGGAAGAAAGCTATGCCGTATACTATATGCGTATACAGGGCGTGGAACATGCGCAACTGCTGCAGGAACTGACCATTGCTTACGAAGAAATGGCATGGGAAAACCGTTCCGGCGGGAAAAGTACCGGAAAGAGCGGCATCGGGGCAAATGCCGGCGGGAACAGCGCGGACGGGGAAAACGGCGGAAGTAACGGGGACGGATGGGAAGAAGGCATCCCGGAAGACGGACGGGAGTTTTCCGGCGGCGACGGGGAACAGGTACAGGGAGGGTTTTGGCAGGACTTTGCGGTCTGTCTGAATGATGCGCCCGAAACGGGCAATCCGTTAATCGGCAGGGAAGAAGAACTGGAACGGACCATGCAGGTACTCTGCCGCAAGGAAAAAAACAACCCCCTGCATATCGGGGAGCCGGGAGTGGGCAAAACTGCCGTTACTTACGGACTGGCAAGGCGTCTGGCAGAGGGCGCGGTGCCGGAGCCTTTGGCGGGGGCGAAAATTTTTGCGCTGGATTTGGGAAGCCTGCTGGCGGGAACCCAGTACCGCGGCGATTTTGAAAAGCGGTTTAAAAAGGTGATGGAGAGCATCAGCCGTGAGGAAAAGCCTATTGTCTACATTGACGAAATCCATAACATTGTAGGTGCGGGGGCGGTAAACGGAGGGACTTTTGATATTTCCAATATGTTAAAACCGTACCTGGCGGCAGGGCATATCCGTTTTATCGGGGCGACCACCTATGAGGAATACAAAAAACATTTTGAGAAAAGCAAAAGTCTGGTCCGGCGGTTCCAGAATATCGACATCAAGGAGCCGGACATTCCCGACGCCATAAGCATCCTGACGGGACTGCAGAAAAATTATGAGGATTTCCATGGCGTAAGCTATGAAAAAGGTGTGCTTCAGTATGCGGTGGAGATGAGCGCCAAGTATATCAATGAGCGTTATTTGCCGGATAAAGCCATCGATTTGATGGATGAAGCGGGGGCATACCGGCGCCTCCATCCCCTTGAACGGAAGAAGCAGACCGTAAACAAAGGATTGGTTGATGAAATTTTGTCAAAAACATGTCATATCCCCAAGCAGACCGTACAAAAGGATGAGACAGCGTCCCTGGCGACACTTGAGGCACGTTTGCAGGGACGTGTCTTCGGACAGGAGGAAGCCATTTCGCAGGCGGTCAATGCGGTGAAATTTTCCAGAGCCGGACTGATTGAGGAAGGAAAACCCCTGGCGAGCCTGTTGTTCGTGGGTCCTACCGGCGTGGGCAAGACGGAAATCGCAAAAAGCCTTGCGGAAGAACTCGGCATCCGGTTAATCCGTTTTGACATGAGCGAATATGAGGAAAAACATGCGGTGGCGAAATTAATCGGCGCGCCCGCAGGGTATGTGGGCTACGAGGAGGGCGGTCTTCTGACGGAAGAAATCCGAAAGAATCCCCATGCCGTTCTGCTGCTTGACGAAATCGAGAAAGCGCATCCCGATATATACAACATACTTTTGCAGGTGATGGATTATGCGGTGCTGACGGATAACCAGGGAAGAAAAGCGGATTTCCGTAATGTCATTCTCATCATGACATCCAATGCGGGGGCGAGCCGGTTAGGCAAAGGAGGAATCGGTTTCGGCGGGCAGGATGTGAAGACGGATGTCATCATGGAAGAAGTCAAGCGTATTTTCCAGCCGGAATTTCGCAACCGTTTAAACCGGATTGTGGTATTCCACGGCATGGACGGGAAAATGGCGGAGCGCGTGGTGGAAAAAAAGCTGGACGAACTCGGAAAACTGCTGGCACGCAGAAACGTGGAATTATCCGCCGATGCGGCGGCAAGGAAACTGGTGAAAAAGAAGGGTATCAGTGCGGAATTCGGAGCAAGGGAAATCGAGCGGGTGATACAGGGGGAAATCAAGCCGCTTTTGGTGGATGAGATTTTATTCGGCGCACTAAAGAAAGGCGGGATCTGCAGGCTGACCGCAGAGGGAGAGGTTTTTTGCCTGCGCGTGAAGGGGGTATGATGTATGCCGGTATACCGGTTAAAAAAGGGGGAAATTTCTTTTCCCCATCCTGCGTGTGCCCGCATTGACGGATTGCTTGCGGTTGGCGGGGATTTGTGCGTGGAGCGCCTTTTGCTGGCGTATACCCATGGGATTTTCCCATGGTACAATCCCGGTGAGGAAATCCTTTGGTGGTGTCCGAGGGAACGTTTCGTCATTTTCCCAAAGGAAATACATATTTCCCGCTCCATGAAAAAATACCGGAAGAAGCATGAACTGGGGATTATGTTAAACCGGGATTTTGCGGATACCATGCACCGGTGCCGGATGAAAAGGGAATTTGCGGAAGGCACATGGATTACGGACGAAATGGAGGAAGCCTACGGGCGGCTCCATGAAGCGGGATATGCCGTCAGTGTGGAAGCCTATGAGGACGGGGAACTGGCGGGCGGGCTGTACGGCGTGTCCATTGGAAGGTGTTTTTTCGGCGAGAGCATGTTTTCGGAAAAGGAGAACGGCTCCAAGACAGCGCTGATCGGGCTTGCCGGGCTGCTGGCGGAACGGGGGTTTTTGTTCCTGGACTGCCAGTTCCATACGGAGCATTTGGAGCGCATGGGGGGCAGGTATCTTTCCTGGGAGGAATATGATAGATTGCTGCGGGAGGGAACGGGTGCATAAAGGGTCTGCAACGGAGAAAATTGCGGCAGTGGAAAAGGAAAATATCATGGATATCATAGAAAGGGATATATATGCCCTCATCTGCAAGAACGACGGCATCAAGGCGAAAGAGATTGCCAAAAGGCTGCATAAGGACAGGGGAATCATCAACCATTACTTATATGCATCCCCGTATATGAAGGAGTTGTGCTACCGTGACGGAGATTATGACTGGCACGGGTATATCCGACAGGCAAGACCCCATAAAGGGCTGGAAGATTTCAGCGGATATTATGCCACCGTGAAAGAGTTTTTGGCTTTGGGGGAGGAGGAGTGGTTTGGGGAGCTTTTGGCAGGATGCAAAAGGATTGGGCGCAACCTGAACGATACCCGGGGGCTGTTCCATTCGTTCCGGGATACGGCGGCAGTCATGCGGACGCTGTTTACTGATTTGGATGATATGGATGGCGTGGATTACGGGGACTGGGAGATTGTCTTCGAGCTGCGGATTAAGAAATCCCGGGCTGTCCGTATTTATGCGGATGTACTGGTGGTAACGGAAAAATATGTATTTTCCCTGGAATTTAAAATGAATGACCGGATTTGGGAGGAGGAAGTCCTGCAGGCTGCCAAATACAGCGCATACCAGGAAGTCCTGTTCGGTCCGGACTATGACGTGATTCCGGTTTTGGTGCTGACAAAGGCGGACGACCTCTACCGCTATGTGCCGTTGCCTGGGACAACGGCGGAACTTCCGGTGTGTGCGGGAAACATGCTGTTTAACGTGTTGGACGAGTATTTGGGATTTATGGAAAAATAGAATACTGGAAAACTTTTTTAAAAAGTCAGTATGCAAAAACATATGGCTGTTTCCTCAAGCTGTAATATACTTATTTCGTGATAACAGGTCTGTCCGTTTTCCGCAATGTATTTTGCAGCCCCAATGCTGTGTACCAATACTATCCCGCTTCCCGTCTGTAAATAAATGCCGCGAAGCCTGCGGCGGCAAACTCTGTGAAGCAGAAGGCATACCATACGCCGTCCGCCCCTGCAAACCGGCTGAAAAAATAGGCTGCGGGAAGGATAACCGCTACATACCGCAGCAGGGAAATAAACAATGGGGGATATGCTTTTCCCAAGCCCTCCAGTGCACCGGAACAAGTGATGGTAACTGCGGATACGACGAAGCCCAGGCTGATGATATGCAGGGCGGTAACGCCGGTTTCCACGGTTTGCGCATTGTCCGTGAACAGCTCGATTAGCTGTGCCGGAACCGTCCAGGAGAGGACTGTGCCAAACAGCATGATACCGATATTCATTGCCAATGCCGTGCGGAAGATTTTCTTCACGCGTCCGTACTCTTTTGCACCGAAATTGTAGCCCATTAAGGGGCGGATGCCTTGGATAATACCGTTTGCGGTCAAGTAAATAAAGGTTTGCAGTTTATAATATACGCCAAGCACAAGGACATACTTTTCCGAAAAGGCGGCCAAGAGTCCGTTGAGGGCGGAAATCAGCAGGGAAGGCAGCGCTAAACTGAGGGTTGCCGAGATGCCGACGGAATACAGCTTTTTCAGTACCGGCCGGTCCGGTGCCACATATCTGCGCCCGATGGTTACCGGCATGGGACAGCGCACATAAAACAGTATGTATAGGAACAAAGTAATGCATTGACCGATACCCGTGGCATATGCGGCCCCTGCGATGCCCATGGCGGGAATGAAACCGGTGCCGAAAATCATCAGGGGATCCAAAAGGATATTTGCCACACAGCCGCACATCATGCTGAACATACTGATTTTCATTTTTCCCATGGCCTGAAAAAATTTTTCAAAAGATAATCCCAAATGGATAACGGGGGAAAACAGGAATGCCCGGTTAGCATAGCACAATACCATGGCAGTGGTTTCCGTATCGGAGGAAAAACCTTTGAGGAATAAAGGCATTCCCATAATGCACAGAACGCTAAGCAGCACTCCGTGCAGGAAACTGAGTAGGGTTCCAAGGGTGGCGGCGCTGTTTGCCCTGGCGCTATCACCGGCGCCCAGGTACAGGGCAATGCATGCGTTGATTCCGATGCCGAAGCCGATGGCAATGGCACTGATCAGGTTTTGTACAGGGTAAACCAGCGCCAATGCCGTCATGGCATTCTCACTTAACTTGGCAACGAAATAGCTGTCGATGATGTTATACAGGGAATTGACTGCCATGGATAAGACCATGGGAAGCGACATGGACAGTACCAATGGCAGTATGTTTTTTTCTTTCATGAATGTTTGGTCCATCGTATTCCTCCTCGTAATGGGTTTTGATTATTTTTCCTTTGGGAGCCATGTGAAATCGAGTAGGGGAAAAGTATTTTCCCTACTCGCCGCGCCGGGTCCCGTCAGCTTTGCTGACACTTTTCTTTTGGGACCCGTGTGCATAAAAAAACACGTAATTACGATAAGTAATTACGTGGCGAAAAAAGATTGCTCTTGAAAAATCCACTCCTGTGAAGGTTTTATAAAAAATTTATATCATAAATGGATGGAAAGGTCAATGATATTTTTTTTGATTGCGAAAAGGATGTAACAGTCGGGTAGAAAGAATGTGGGTATCCCAAAATTCCTCCCGTGCGTCCGCCTCCCAACACCAGGCAATCAATCCGGCCCATTTCTTTGATTCCGGAAATGACTGGGGGACACGCCGTATTGCGCCTTGAAGGAGCGGGAAAAATTAAAGGCGTTTTCATATCCGACACGGGCAGCAATTTGCTGTACCGTCAGTGTTTCATCTTTCAAAAGTTCCAGCGCATGTTCCATACGCAGCATCAGCAGGTATTGCTGAAAAGGCATATGGAAGGCTTTGTGAAAGGACTTGCTCAGATAGGAATAACTCATAAAAAAGCGGTCGGCAAGGCCGGAAAGCGTAAGGTTTTCCATATAATGGGTATCCACATAGTTCCGCACCATTTCCATGGAACCGGGATTGCCGGGATGTGATGCCCCTTTTTGTGCAAACTCCAGCAGACGTTTGCATAAATAGTCTTCCAGCGCAGTCATTTGCGGAAAATGGGAAAGGGGAGGAACGGTGTATCCCTGTTCCGGCCATTCATGTTCCGAGCCGGCAATTTCCAAAACGTTATGAAAATATTGGTAGAACCGGAGCAGGGCCGGCAGGGAAAGTTTTCTGATTTCCCGCAGGAAAGCGGAGCGCTGCGCCTGATTGGATATCAGGGAAGGCGTTTTCAAAACGCTTGCCATGAAATGTGTTATCCCCAATTAGTAGGAACAATACAGCTTTCTGGCGGGCGGCGGCACGT
>ERZ779637.347-NODE-347-length-32513-cov-7.358895_pt1 | contig 32513 bp, 27 predicted proteins | sample MGYA00514196_ERZ779637 | MGnify/ENA primary metagenome ERZ779637 (study PRJEB29562, sample SAMEA4376700) | mouse gut metagenome | isolation source: Cecum | study: EMG produced TPA metagenomics assembly of the A DSS colitis mouse model was used to assess the...
CGTAGCTTACCTCTGTTTTGGCGGGATAGCAAGCGGAAAAATAAAAAAGCCGGAATATCCCTTGTAGCGTCCGACTTTTTTTGATAATATATTCACATGGGGTACTGCCATAACGGGTAGGCGGTCAGTCTTTCGATGCAAACGCAGAGGGGACTGCCCCTCTGACTACGGGTAAAACCGGGAAAGGGGGGATGCTTGATGAGTGACTATGAACTGCTGACGGTTGTTCTGATGATTCTTGGAATCATCGTATCAATTCTGATTGCATACATAAACACAAAAAAGTAACCGCCCCCAGCCACGGAATGCGGTTACTTTTTTAGCAACTAAATTCTAAGGGCTGACCGTCTATCGGCAGTATTCCCTTTTGTATTTTCATTGTAGCAGATTCCCCCGCGTCTGTCAAACGCTGCGGAGCATTCCGATGAAATCATTCTATACCGGATTCCGCATAAAGGCAAGGTGTTAATTTGTCGAATGTCGAATCGCAAAATAGGGTGGGGTAAAAGGCATCAAACTCTCACAGCGGCACATATGGCAATTACATCCATTTAAACGTATAATGACGAAAACTCTTTAAGTTGTGTGATATCTCTGGCATGCTATAGCGCGTTAATGAGTATACCAGAATCAGAGAGTTTCCGGCAGGGAAAGGATTTGAGATATTGTTTATATTTCGAGAAAGAACTCAATACCCATATGCATAGAAAGGATATGGTCCACACATGACTCTTACACAACTGCAATATGCAATTACCATAGCAGGCGCCGGCTCCATGAACGAAGCGGCAAGGGCGCTTTTTGTTTCCCAGCCCAGTCTTTCTTCCGCTATGAAAGAACTGGAGGAAGAAATCGGCGTCCGCCTGTTTTTGAGAACGAACCGGGGGATTGCCCTGACTCCGGAGGGGGAGGAGTTTATCGGTTATGCCAGGCAGGTCGTAGAGCAGTACGGGTTAATGGAATCCCGATACATCAAAAAGGAAAAGGTAAAAAAGAAATTCAGCGTATCCATGCAGCATTATACCTTTGCTGTGAAGGCTTTTATAGAAATGGTTAAACAATTTGGCATGGATGCATATGAATTTTCGGTTTATGAGACAAAAACCTATGAAGTAATCGAAAATGTAAGAGATTTTAAAAGTGAAATCGGAATTCTTTATGTCAATGCATTTAACGGGAAAGTGCTGAAAAAACTATTTGGAGAATATAATCTGGAATTTCATGAAATTCTGCAGTGCCGAATCTATGTGTATATGTGGAAAATGCATCCGCTGGCGGAGAGAAAAGAGGTAACTCTTGACGAGCTTGACGAATATCCCTGCCTGTCTTTTGATCAGGGAAAAAGCAATTCTTTTTATTTTGCGGAGGAAGTTTTAAGCGCTTATGAGTACAAGCGTCTGATCAAGGCTAACGACAGGGCGACGCTTTTAAATCTGATGGTAGGATTAAACGGTTATACTCTGTGCTCCGGCATTTTGTGCGAGGAGCTGAACGGTTCCGAATATGTTGCGGTAAAGCTGAAATCGGAGGAGATTATGTCGATCGGATATCTGGTGCGGAAAGGCGTTGCAATCAGTCCGTTAGGACAGAAGTATCTGGAAGAACTGACAAAGTATAAAGATAAAGCGCTGCAATAATGACTGGCCGGCTATAGAAAGAAACTATAACCGGCTGTTTCTTTTTCATATTAGACAGCGTTGAAAAGCCGTGTTAAGATAAAACAAATACGATATAAAAAGCGGAAGAGTACTGCGGAAAGAGGTTGAATATGAAAAAGACATACGCGGAAAGAAACTTAAAATTTGAGACTTTACAGCTTCATGTAGGACAGGAACAGCCGGATCCGGTTACCGATTCCAGAGCGGTGCCTATATACCAGACTTCTTCTTACGTTTTTCACAACAGCGAACATGCACAGGCGCGGTTTAACCTGTCGGACGCCGGCAATATATATGGGAGACTGACGAATCCTACGGAAGATGTGTTTGAAAAAAGAATTGCGGTTTTGGAAGGCGGCGTTGCGGCGCTGGCGGTAGCATCCGGCGCAGCGGCAATTTCCTATACTTTTCAGAATTTGGCCCATGCAGGGGACCACATTGTGGCCGCAAAAAATATTTATGGCGGGACATATAATCTTCTGGCACATACCCTGCCGGAATACGGGATTCAAACGACCTTTGTAGATCCCTTTAAATACGAAGAAGTGGAAGCTGCGATTCAGGAAAATACAAAGGCGCTCCATATTGAAACCCTGGGTAATCCTAATTCGGATGTGGTAGATATTGAAAGGCTGGCGGCCATAGCCCATGCTCACAAAATCCCGCTGGTTGTAGACAATACATTTGCAACTCCTTATCTGGTCCGTCCCATGGAATACGGCGCCGATATCGTAGTACATTCCGCAACAAAATTTATCGGCGGACACGGAACCACAATCGGTGGCGTTATAATTGACAGCGGCAGGTTTGACTGGGAAGCAAGCGGCAAATTTCCGGGTCTTACCGAACCCAATCCAAGCTATCATGGAATCAGTTTCACAAAAGCCGTGGGTACGGCGGCCTTTGTAACCAGTATTCGTGCGATACTGCTCCGAGATACCGGCGCTACCCTTTCTCCTTTCCATGCCTTCATTTTTCTTCAGGGATTGGAAACCTTGTCCCTGCGTGTGGAAAGGCATGTGGAAAATGCCTTGAAGGTTGTCAAATATCTGAACGGACACCCCCAGGTGGAAAAAGTAAACCACCCTTCTGTTTCCGCCGAGCCGGTACAACAGGAGCTTTATAAGAAATATTTCCCTAAGGGCGGCGGTTCCATCTTTACCTTTGAGATCAAAGGAGACGCCAGGAAAGCGCAGGAGTTTATTGACAATCTGGAATTATTCTCCCTGCTTGCAAACGTAGCGGACGTAAAATCTCTGGTGATTCATCCGGCGTCCACGACTCATTCGCAGCTTAACGAGGCGGAACTGGCGGATCAGGGAATTAAGCCGAATACCATCCGTTTATCGATCGGCACGGAAAATATTGACGATATTATTGAAGACCTGGATGAAGCGTTTAAAGCAGTAAAGTGAAACGGAATACAGGAAGACGGCTTTAGAAGCCAGTTGGGATTCAGAAATGATTCCTTCGCTGATAAGTAGTTTTTTAGCTTGTCTTATGGCCTTTTGATTTTCTTTTAAAGGCTTAGGCATATCACAATGATGGCAACCAAAGAATCAAGCATAGTGTCTATATCATTGATCATAGATGTGATATAATCCAGATGTGCGCGAACGAGGTGCATACGGTATTTTTGGGAATCAGTCATCTGGTACCCTTCGATGGATTCAATGACACTGTCAGACTTCTGCTTTAGGAAACGGCAGGAAGTGAGATTGTAACGGTATCTTGTTAATTTACGCGGAATACGGATTGGCTTACAGGGGATATAACTTCCGGGAACAAAATCTAATTGAAATAAATCCCCAATCCATTTGGAATCTTTTGTATCGTCTTTGCTACCTTTAACAGCTTTTACCCATTTGGGATTAGCAGTGGTGATGTTGATATCATACACAGGTGGACCTGAAAAGGTTTACGAAGTTGGAATGACACAGATACTTGAAAAAAAAGGTGCTTGCCCTGAAAGGATACCTGAATCATCTTAACAGAGACAGGAATAGCGTCCGGCTTATCATTGTCTGTGAGGATATCGAGGATTTCAAGCAGGCAAGCGCACTGGTCTGTACGGTTTTCACGGAAAATATGTTGCCTTGTGTTTATTACAATTCGGAGGGGGCTGTGAAAAGTGCTGGAAGCAGTCAGTTCACAGTGGGCATATCCGTTTTTTTGAGGAGGGATGGAAATGTAGCCATTAATGAAACACTCGGGTCAGTTTCAGGCCAGCATATTTTTGTCTATTTTGAATATTTATATATTGTGATTTTTGACTCAAAGTTACTAATGCTTAATCATAAACACTCGTATTATATGAATATTAGGGCAATGTGGTAAAACAATACAAAGTCATCTGAAAAAGCATAATATACGTATAAAACTCAGTGAGTCTTAGTAAGATTTTGCTTGCTATAAAAAGAGAGAATTCAGCAGGTGGAAGAAGAAATATGGTAAATATGATTTGCAGAACATTAATGATGGAAATTTTTGGGAAGAAATTCTAAGTAAAGAAGAATCTGGTGAAAAAAAGTTTTTAATGGGAGGGATATAGAGTCCAGGGATAGCCTAAAGGCATGCGAGTATTTACAGGAATCCATTAGTATTTATGGTGACATAATGGATTTGATAGATGAAAAGCGTCCCTACATAGTTAAAGCAAAATTTAAGTATAGAAAAGCGACTATTTTTAGTCAGTTATTGGGGTTTGGATTAGGAGTTATGGCCAGTATAGTTGCCAGTGTAATATGGAAATTTTTATTAAAGATGTAAAAGACTTCTTCTATTTTTAAGGGGAGGTCTTTTTAAGAAAGCAGTGCTGCTATTTAATAACTTCTCGAAATCTCAAAGAATGGGATTCCAAAAGATCTCATGAAGTTTAATCATGATTTTTGCTGCCGTCATCACATGATGCATCAGGAGGATGAAATTTTTGCATATCTGAAAGCCTTTCTCGATTCTGAATATGAGCAGATGACGCTTACCTTGTGAATTAGGAAGGGTTCTTTGTATGTTATAATTTATATTTGTCATTCTAATCTTCTTATATTATAATTAAAAAATCCGATACCTATCAAAAGAAAGGGCATAAGCATGTTGTTCCTCAAAAGAAAACATTTACCCTTAAAAACCGTATACTATATTTCGTTTCTGTGTTTTATTGTGATTCCGCTGCTGGTGGTTTTGCTTGTTTCGCTTCTGATTCTGAATCAGCAGTTTAAAAAGCAGGCTTTGGAAAATATCCGGCGCGCGCAGGATAACGTGGTAACGGAGCTGAAGTCGGATATTAATGTGATGTCCATGCGTCTGTCCCATATGATTTATACCAATAACAACGAAATTATGGAATATGCTGCAGGGACGGATAATCCTAACGTAAATATCCGCTATGATTTTGAGCAGAAGCTGACACAGGCCGGCAATCTTGCTTTGGAGCCGGTAAAGGATATTATTTCCGTTGTTTTTTACATGAAGAGCGGAAGAGAAACTTATTTCAAAAGTAATATCAAGCGTTCCGCGGAGGAAATAAAGGCGGCCCCATGGTATCAGGCGGCCCTGGAGACGCCTAATTCCGTCTGCGTCGGTTCCTGCCAGACCATGCAGGCAAACGATTTATATACGGGAGGCCGCAAAGATCTGCTGGTTCTGGTCTTTGCGCTTTCGCCGGATGTGACCACGGACCGATCCGGCACAATCGAGATGGTTACTTTCTGGCAGTACTGTCGGGCGGGAGACCGGATTCGGGAATACAATCAGAATTATAATAAAGGATTAAACCGGCTGGGAATTACCATAATTGTCAATGAAGAGGGAGAAACCGTGTTTGCCACGGAGGAAATCGATACCCGGGACGGCCGCTATGTATGTGTGGAGTCTCCGGTAGAACTGGTGGATTCGGTCTGGTACGTCAGGACCTACATAAAATCTTTTGAACTGACGGGGGATTTCCGAAGAGTGTCCGCGATGATCCTGGCGACGGCGGTTCTGATCCTGTCCCTGGCGGCGGTCTATTCCGGATATTTCCTTCGAAAAATTGTAAAACCCATAGAAGAGATCAGCGGCGGTTTAAAGCAGGTGGAGGAGGGCAATCTTTCCGTTCACGTTGCGCCAAAAGGACAGTCTGAGATCCGCGGCATGATCCATCAGTTTAACGCCATGGTCCGCAGGCTGAGGGTATTAATTCAGGAATATGAAGAAAGAGTGCGCAGTGCGGAAATGACGTATGAGCAGTTTTTTCAGGCCCTGATAAAAAGAGAAATGACGCCGGAAGAGGCGCATGCTAGGGCCGGAGGTTTCTTCGCTGACAGGTACTGTCTTCTGGGACTCTGGGTGGATCATTATCCGGCGGGAGAGAGCGAAACGGTGTGCCTACGTCTTATAAAGAGCTTTGAACGCAATCCGAGATTTGCTTCGCGTTGTCTGGCGGCCATAGAAAAACCGGCCTTCATTTATATCTTCTATCGGATTACGGAAACCGATTTTACGTCCAACATAGTAAAGATGACGGAAGAAATGCAAAGAGAGGCGACTAAGGAATTCGGCGTGGAATTATCTTTATGTATCGGACAGGAAACAAACGGAGCCGCCGGTTTCGCGGCGCAGTCGGAGCTTGTGGAGCGCTATAGCTGCATCCGCTATCTGAAAGGAAGACATGCGGTAACGGATCTGAACCGGGAGTTTGCTTTTGCGGAAAAGGTTTTGCAAGCGTCGGGAGGGTACCGGGGACTTGCGGATGCGCTTTATATTGCCGATGAAAAGAATCTGCTGCAGGAAAGAGAGCGGTTTTTCAGTCTTCTTAACGGCGGGGAGCGGGAAGAGAATTTTCTCCAGGCGTACGCGGCGGTTCTTGCAATCGGGATGCGGTTTGACGCTGACCCCTGCGGCTTTACCGAAATCTTCGGGGATAAGTATAATTACATTGAAAAAATTGAACGGCTCGGGGATATCCGCGGTATAAAGCTGTGGCTGACCAATTATTTTGCCTGGATCATGGATTATTCCGCGGCGAAGCTGAACGCAGTGGAGACGGATGTTATTGTGAAAGCCAAACGGTATATGGCGGATCACTATGAAGAAGCGGATTTATCCCTTCTACAGGTGGCAGAATACGTGGGATTAAATGAAAAATATTTTACCAACCGTTTTACGAAAGAAGCGGGAGAGAACTTTTCCTCTTATCTTACCGGATTAAGGCTGCAGAAGGCGAAGGAACTTTTAAAAACCACGTCCTTTAAGATTTATGAAATTGCCGGGATGGCGGGTTACAGAAATGTGGAGCATTTTAACCGGACCTTCAAAAAACATATCGGAATCACACCGGCGCAGTTCAGAAAAACTATGTAAAAGCATAGTTTTTCTTACTTTTCATCAATATTTCTAACCATATATCAAAAATGGAAAAAGAAAACATCTGTAAAAAAATCAAGAAAAGTGAAAATATGAAATGGTGCGGACAGATTGATTTTTGCTATGCTGAGTCTACCAAAAATCAGCTGCCCGCCAGGGCGGCAAACATAAGGGAGGTATCGTTTTATGAAACGAAAACTTATCGCAGCTTTGTTAACCTGTACACTTGCGGCGACTGCATTTATCGGATGCGGTTCCAAAGAAAAACCTTCGGCACCCGTGAACGGGGGTACGCAGACAGAAAGCGGGGAAAATACGGAACCTGCGGCTTCCGGTGAAGATTTAAGCGGAACGCTTACCTTTGCAATCTGGGACAACAACCTGAACGACTTCATTGAACAAAACGATATGGTAGGAAAGTTCCAGGAGAAATATCCAAATATAGAAATAGAAGTGGAAAAGATCAAAGACGATTCCGAATACTGGAACGCCATGAAGATGCGGGCGTCAGCCAACCAGCTTCCCGACGTTATGTTTAATAAGACCTTTACGCTGGCAAGGTTTAAGGATTATCTGGTAGATTTGTCCGGAACACAGGCATGCGCCAACAATGAACTGGCGGCAGGCTACGCAATCGACGAAAAGGTGCTCGGTATTCCCATGACATCCGGTTATGAATACGTATTTTACTGGAAGGATATGTTTGAGGAAGCAGGCGTTACCGTTCCAACAACCTGGGGCGAGTTTGAAGAGACGGCAAAGAAGCTGCAGGATTATTATGGAAAAGACAATCCCGATTTTATGGCGATTGCCTGCGGATTAAAGGATGAATGGCCGGATTATCCTTATATGGAGTTTATGCCGGCGCTGGAATCGGGAAACGGACAGAACTGGAATACCATGGCAGGACAGGACGCTCCTTTTGCGGAGGGAACCGATATTTATAAAGCCTATCAGAAGGTAAACAGCCTTTTTACATCGGGCGTTCTTGGAAAAGACCCTCTGGGACTTGGAAACGATCAGGTAACCTCACTTTTTGCTACGAAAAACGCGGCTATTCTTGCACTGGGCGACTGGGGACTGCAGAATATTCAGGGCGGCGCGGAGGATATTTCACAGTTGGGTACATTCTATCTTCCCACCAGAAATTCCGAGTCCGATCCTTACAACGTAATCGTACAGGGCGACTCCTTCATGGGCGTGACCACACACTCCAAAAATCAGGATGCCGCAGTCGCTTTTGTTGAATGGTTTTATTCCGACGCGTGGTATCCGGATTATATCAACTATGTGACAAGCGCTTCCTCCATGACGAATTTCCCCAAGGATAAAGATCCCGTTCTTGCTGAGGCCGACGAGCTTTGCCCCGATAAGGTTCTGATTATGTATGACGGCGGCGGAGACGATTTCACCGCAATCCAGAATGAAACGACCTTTGACTATAAGAAGCTGGGCGCACAGATGATGACAGACGGGTTTGACTTGAACGCGGCGTTGTCCGAGCTGAATGAAAAGTGGGCGGCCGCAAGAGCAAAGCTTAAGATCCAGTAAACTGTAAAATTTGTCAGGCATAAAAATAAGAGGGCTGCGAAGGTTTGCAGCCCTCAGACATTACAGGAGGGTCTATGAGTAAATTAAGCAAAAAAAGAAAACAGTTCATATTCATTTCACTCCTTGTACCGGTATTGCTCTTAATTGCGTTCGTAGTGTTTCCCGCTGTCGATTTATTTCGGATGAGCTTTACCGACTGGGACGGATATTCTTCAAGCAGTAATTTTATCTGGCTGGAAAACTATGCGGCCATGTTTAAAAACAAGGATTTATGGCTTTCATTGAAAAACAACGCCGTTTACTTTGTAATTCATTTGTGTATGATTCTGGTGGAACTGGCTTTTGCCGTACTGCTGACAAGTAAGCTTCGGGCCGCGAAATTTTATAAAACCATGGTGTTTATGCCCTACATTATAAACGGCGTGGCGATTTCCTACGCATTTTCCTATTTCTTTTCACCGGTAAACGGAGCCTTTAACTCCATTTTGGAGGCGCTTCATATGGAGAGCTTTATACGCAACTGGATGTCCGATGAGAAAATCGTCAATTTCGTGCTGGCCTTTGTTTCTCTGTGGCGTTTCAGCGGCTATCACATTATTCTCTTTATGGCGGCGCTGCAGTCCATCCCGCAGGATGTGGAGGAAGCGGCCAGGGTAGACGGGGCCAATGCATGGCAGTTGTTCCGCTACGTACAGATTCCGGCGATTATGCTGATGGTGGACTTTGTCCTGTTTGACAATATCCGCGGCGCATTGCAGGTGTTCGATATTCCCTTTGTTATGACGGCGGGCGGACCCGGTTATGCATCCTCAACCTTTACTCTTTATACGATCAAGACCGCCTTTACCTTCTCCAATTTCGGCCTTGCGTCAACGATGGCCGTGGCGATCATGGTAATGATTGTGGTAATATATGTGATTCAGAACAAGCTGATCCACGGTCTGATTTTAAAGGACAGGAGGTAGCGGCATGACAAGAAAAATAATTAACCAGACGCTCAAGCAGATCCTTTGTATCTGCATGGTAGTGATCGTCATTCTTCCGATTCTGCTGACACTGTTTGCGGCACTTAAGACAAAGGGAGATATGGCTACGACTTCACCGCTGCTGCTTCCGGCATGGAACCGGATAACCCTTGAAAATTTTAAGGAAGTGCTGACCGATAAATATTTGCTTCTGGGATTTAAAAACACGGGCATTATCATGGTGATATCCCTGGTATTCAACGTAATGTTCGGAACCATTACCGCATTCATCATAGAACGGTTCCAGTTTAAAGGCAAAAAAATTGTGGTGGGCCTGTTTTTTATCGGTATGCTGATTCCCACTTTCGTAACGGAGATTGCAAGGTTCCAGATTATACAGGGACTTCATCTGTATAATACGCTGGGGGCGCCCATTATCATCTATGTGGCGTCGGATCTGATGCAGCTTTACATTTACCGGCAGTTTATTTCGGGACTTTCCGTGGCGCTTGATGAAGCCGCGCTTTTGGACGGCTGCTCCTATTTCGGACTGTTTGCGCGGATTATATTCCCGCTTTTAAAGCCTGCTACGGCGACCGTGTGCATTATCAAGGCTATCAATATCATTAACGACATGTACATTCCTTATCTGTATATGCCTAAAAATAAATTAAGAACTCTGACCACCTTCCTGATGAATTATGCAAATGCGCAGCAGGGGTCTTGGCAGAGTCTGGCCGCAGGTATTATAATCATTATGGTGCCTACCATTGTGATTTATGTATTTTTCCAGAAATATATTCTTGCCGGGGTGGCGGCAGGCGCAGTAAAAGAATGATGTCCGGTGCGGACGATGTATCAGCGGAAAGGAAAAGCATATCATGAAAGAACAATTGACATCGGAAAAGAAAATTCCCGCATATGATCCCGGATGGCTGGACGATCCCGAGGTTTTTGCCGTGGGCAGGCTTCCTGCCCACAGCGATCATCGCTTCTATGAAAGCAGGGAGGCCATGGAGCAGGGAAAAAGCGCGTGGCGGTACTCCTTAAACGGAAGCTGGGAGTTTTACTATTCCGCCTGCATGGCGGACCGTCCGGCGAATTTTTATAAGGAAAACTTTATTCCCGAAGGCTTTGACCGGATAGAGACGCCGGGCCATATTGAGCTGGCAGGCTACGACAGAATTCATTATATTAATACCATGTATCCATGGGAAGGCCATATATTCAGGCGTCCGGCCTATACGCTGGGACAGAGGGCGGAAGGATCCTTCAGCCGGGCGTCCTATAATCCCGTGGGATCGTACCGGCGCACCTTTGATCTGCCAAAAGCCATGCGCGGTAAAGAGATCAGAATCTGCTTTGAGGGCGTGGAGCAGGCCATGTATCTGTGGTTAAACGGCAGGTTTGTAGGTTATGCCGAGGACAGCTTTACGCCGTCGGAGTTTGACCTGACGCCGTTTATCCGGGAAAAAGGGAATATACTGGCCGTGGAAGTGCACAAAAGAAGCACGTCGGCGTTTTTGGAGGATCAGGATTTCTTCCGGTTTTTCGGGATTTTCCGCAATGTGACGCTGTATGCCGTCCCCCAAGTACACATGGAAGACTTGTGGATTCATGCGGCGTATTGTCCGGAAGACAAAAGCGGCAGCGTGGCTTTTACGATCCGGTTAAACGGGGAACAAAAGAGAAGTCTGCATATATGCCTGCAGGACCGGGAAGGCGCCGTATGTCTTGAGCAAAGATATCCGGCTGACAGAGATATCGTTCAGACTGAGCCTGTCAGCCTTCAAAAGGTGATTCCCTGGGATAACAGGAATCCTTATCTGTACCGGCTTACGATAGAAGTATACGGTGCGGACGGAGCGCTTACGGAGATTGTCCCGTATCCTGTGGGATTCAGAAAGATCGAGATTGTGAACCGGGTGATACTGCTGAACGGAAAACGCCTGATTCTAAACGGGGTAAACCGTCATGAGTGGAGCGCGGACAAGGGCCGGGCGATCGGCATGGAAGAAATGCGGGAGGATATGCGGATTCTGAAAAAGAACTCGGTCAACGCCGTAAGGACGTGCCACTATCCCGATCAGATTCCATGGTATTATCTTTGCGATGAAAACGGTATTTATCTGATGGCGGAAACAAATCTGGAATCCCACGGTTCCTGGCAGAAAATGGGAAGCGTGGAACCTTCCTGGAATGTTCCGGGGAGTCTGCCCCAATGGAAAAGGGCGGTGATGGACCGGGCGGAAAGCAATTTTGAAACATTTAAGAATCATCCGTCCGTACTATTCTGGTCTTTGGGAAACGAGTCCTACGCAGGAGAAAATATAGCCGCCATGAACGCTTATTTTAAAGAAAAAAAGGATGGAAGGCTGGTTCATTATGAAGGCGTAGTGCACAACCGAAGTCTGGAAGAGAGGATTTCCGATATGGAAAGCCGTATGTACGCAAAGCCTTCGGAGATTCGGGAGTATCTGGAAAACAATCCGAAAAAGCCGTTTATCCTATGCGAATATATGCACGATATGGGCAATTCTCTGGGCGGAATGGATTCTTATATAAAGCTTTTGGATGAATTTCAAAGCTATCAGGGCGGATTTATCTGGGATTTTATCGACCAGGCGCTGTGGAGAACGGATGAAGCCACCGGAAAACAGGTTCTCCGATACGGAGGGGATTTTGACGACCGTCCGTCGGATTATGAGTTTTCCGGCAACGGAATTCTTTTTGCGGACCGGAGCGAAAAACCGGCCATGCAGGAAGTGAGGTATTATTATGAAAAATACAGATAAAATGACCGGCGGGAAAATAAGACTGGTTTACGGAGATGTCACGCTGGGCGTTTATACGGAGAAGCTTTCCGCCATTTTTTCCTATGCCAGAGGCGGTATGGAATCGCTGGTAAAGGACGGTACGGAATGGCTGTACCGGACGCCGCAGCCCGCCTTTTGGCGCGCCCTGACGGATAACGACAGGGGAAACGGATTCGCGCACAGATCCGCGATGTGGATGGGGGCCGATGCCTTTATCCGCTGCGCCGGCATCACGCTTTGCATAGACGGGAGGGAAGAAACGCTTCCCGTGGCGCCTTACAACAATCGGTATACCGGAGAGGAACAAGCCGAAAGCGTGGTTCTGACTTTTACTTATATAACCGATACCGTGCCGGAAACGACGGTGGTCGTGGCCTATGAGATTTCCGGGGAAGGGGAGATAACTGTGTCCGTGCATTATGAAGGGAAGAAGGAACTGCCGGAGCTTCCCGTGTTCGGACTGCGTTTTATCATGCCCGCAAAGGCGGACCGGTTTGTATATGAAGGACTTTCGGGAGAAACTTACCCGGACCGGATGGCGGGAGGGATTCCCGGCGTTTATGAGATACAGGGACTTCCCGTGACAGGATATCTGGTACCCCAGGACTGCGGAGTCCATATGAAAACGAAATGGGTGACCCTGTACCGCGGCGGCGCGGCTTTAACCTTTGGGGCGGATGAAGAAGCCTTTGCTTTTTCCTGCCTTCCCTACACTGCTTTGGAGTTGGAAAACGCCACCCACCAGGAGGAACTGCCGCCGGCAAGAAGAACGGTATTTACAATTTTGGGCGCCGTGCGCGGCGTGGGAGGAATCGACAGCTGGGGAACGGATGTGGAACCGGCTTATCATATTCCGGGAGATGCGGATATTGATTTTCGTTTCCGGATAAAATAAGGAAAGGCGCGGCTATGGGACAACGGATACTGAAAGATTTACGAAAATACGGGATTGCGGCGGCGGCAGTGCTTCTGCTTTATTTCCTGATGCACGCTGTTTTCAACGCCTTTTGCCCGTTGGTGGTGCTTACGGGCTTTCCCTGTCCGGGATGCGGGCTGACAAGAAGCGTCCTGTTTTTTGTGACCGGACAGTGGAACCGTTCGTTTTCCGTGGATTCATTCGGCGGGGCTGTAGTATTTTTTGTCCTGTATTGCGCGTGGTTCCGCTATGTAAGGGGGAAAAAGGTTCCGGGGTTTGCAGGAATCCTTGCAGTCCTGACCGCGGCGGCGGTTGTATTATATGCGGTGAGGATGCATCTGTATTTCCCGGTCCGCCCGCCTTATACGTATAACCATGGCAATCTTCTGGAAAAACTGGTTCCGGGATATATTGGTCTTAAGTTCTTTTAAATTTTGCTATTTGAACTTGCAAATGAAAAGAGAGATATCATAGACTAATTCTTAAAATTATGGTATTCTGAAAAAAAGGGTTTAGGAGGACATGATGGATAATAATAACTGGAATACATATGAACAAAATCAGGAACCGAATCCGTATCAGCAGCAAGGTACGCCTCAGCAGCCGAATCCGTATGGGCAGCCGGGAATGTCCGGGCAGGGAAGTCCGTATGGATTGCCGGGCGGATATCCGCCTCCTGCTTACCAGCAGTACAAAAAAGAAGAAGAACCGGTCAAAATATCCGAATACCTGTTGATACTTGGTTTATGCACATTTCTTCCCTGTGTGGGAATTATTCTGTTATTTGTGTTTGCCTTCAGCAAAGACGAGAAAGAAAGCAAACGAAATTTCTGTAAGGCTTATTTAATCGTGATGGGAATTGGGTTTGCGTTGCTCATTATTTATCTGATTATTAATTTTGCGATTCTGGCCGCGATGTTATAGAAGCGCAGCTTTCCCTGAGAAGCAGTTCGGGCGACAGATCCGGTCTGTGGGGAAGAGCGGTATTTTGTATACGGGCAAGCAGCACTTCGATGGCATATTGTCCCAGACGCCGGTCATGCCGGTTCAGGGTGGTCAGCCGCGGCGTAAAAAAGCCGCTGTGACAGAAAGCGTCGCAGCTGACTACGGAGAGATCCTGCGGGACGGACAGTCCCAGATCGGCCGCGGCACGGAGAGCGCCGAGCGCAACATAATCATTCATGGCCAACAAAGCGGTTGGCCTTTTTTTTATTGTCAGCAGTCTTTTGGCGGACAGGTATCCGTCGGATGTGTAAAAGTCGGAGGTTTCAATCAGCGACGGGTCAGCGTCGATCTCCAATTTTGAAAGGGTATCCCGGTAAACGGAAAGTCTTGCTTCCGTAACGGATACGCCGGATTCTCCGCCTGTAAAACCGATGCGCCGGTGGCCTAAGGAGGCCAGATAACGGATGGGAATTTCGAGATCCCGCGCATTTTCTCGGTTTATAAATATACCGGGAATTCCGGGGATTTCCTGCCCGATCAGAACGGTCGGAATACAGGAGGCAAGGCGGCGCAGGGCGTTTATATAGTCGTCGCTGATTTGGCACAGATCCAGCTGGCCGCCTGCTACAATGACGCCGTCAGCCTTTTTATCCATGATCATCTGAAAGTAAGTTTTTTCTTTCTCTTTTTCACCGGAATGAAACGAAGACGCGGTAAAGGATGTATTGCACAGAATAACGGAATAATGGAACTGATGCGCAATCCGTTCGATTTCACTGAAAAGCGTAGAAAAGTAAGGATTGGTAATGTCGGGAACAAGAACGCCGAGGGTTTTTGTCTGACGGCGGATCAATCCCTGGGCCAGGGTGTTGGGCGAATAATTATATTTTTCAATTACGGCTTCCACACGCGCTTTTGTTTTGGGGGATACCGGAACCGTACCGTTTAAAACCCGGGATACGGTGGCTATAGAAACGCCGCTTTCTTTTGCAATCTGTACAATCGTAATTGATTTGTCCATACTAATCTCCATGCCGCTTTAGCGGCTCAAATAGATATGAAAAACGCTGTCCTTCGCGTTTTTCCTGTGTGAAACTTAATGCTTCTAAGGCAGTGTCTTTTACTGCCTTAGAAGTATTTTTCACACTAATCTCCATATTTTAAGTTCCTGCCGGCAAATTATAATTTCAAAACAAGTGTAGCATACAAAAAAAAGCATTTCAATAGAGTAAAAGGGATTGACAATAAACAGCCAATATGATAAGTTGAATTTGAAATGAAAAGGTTTTCAGAAAAGCTTTTCATCAGTTTAAATAATTGAAATATAATCGGAGGTATGCATATGGACACATATCTGGGACTGGACTTTGGAGGAACGAAGCTGTTAATCGGGGAAGCGGATGAAGAAGGAAGGATTTTGTGCAGCAAGCGCTATGCTACCGGAGTTACGAACCAGCAGGACGCGGTGAAGCTGATTATGGAAAGCCTGACCGACTATACAAAAACGGTTGGTTTTAAAGGAAACGTAAAAGCGGCCGGTCTCGGAATTGTAGGAATCGTTGATTACGAATTAGGACAATGGATCGCCATGCAGCATGAAATTAAGGGAGCTCCCGTGCCGGTTGCAGAGCTTTTGGAACGGCAGCTGGGGATACCCTGTGCGGTAGATAACGACGTAAGGAGCGCGGTCACGGCGGAACTTTTACTGGGACACGGCAGGAAATCCTCCGATTTCATATATCTTAATGTGGGAACGGGTCTTGCCGCAGGTTTCGTATCCGGAGGAAAGATTCTGCGCGGGGCCTGCTATAATTCGGGAGAAATCGGTCATATGTCGGTGGATCTTAAAAATACCGATCCCTGCATATGCGGCCGTCGCGGATGCGCCGAGAATGCGGTATCGGGAGCCGGATTTACGTATCAGGTCAAAAAGTACGGGCTGACGGAATTGCTGAACGAACAGGGACGCGCACAGGTGCAGCTTCTTTTTGAAAAGGCGGAGGCAGGCAATACGCAATGCCTGACAATTGCAGAATATGCAGCGGATACGCTGGCCTGCGTGATTATGAATCTGGTTCGTGTTACGGACCCGGATACGTTTATTATCGGCGGGGGAATTATGAACAGCCAATGGTTTAAAAATCAGGTGGAAAAACGCCTTCATCCCGAGACTATGCGGGGCGTGAAGGAGGGCATTGTCCTTTCCGGGTTTGATCCCGGGTATGCGGGACTGATCGGAGCGGTTTCGTTGGGAATGTATAAGATAAAGGAATACTATAAAGAAGGAGGAGCAAATCATGCGGGAAGAATTTAGAAGAGAGCTTGAAGATACGCTTTATATTCACTCCCTGCTTCCGCTGCACAGGGAAAAATCCGTGGAGGCCGCTTTCCCGGGGAAAAAGGTTTTGGAACAAAAGGCTGTGTGGAGTAAAGAAGAGCAGAAGATTGCGCCGGTATGCGGCAAAGCGGGAACATTGCGGATTTGCAGCCGGGATGGGGATGCCTGTATCGGAATTACGGCGCCTCTGGAAAGCGATCACTGGCCTGAAGGAGCGCCGGAGGACGGAGATTATTGCAATTACGGCAGGGCGGAAGTTCGGTTTCCTGTTGAAAGAGAGGACTGGAGCGGCTATAACCGTCTGCATTTTTGGGTAAATCCACAGGTTCCCGGAGCCCAAATTGTACATCTGAATGTAGGAATTAAAAATCAGGGAAATATCATAATACCGGATTTGTACGAGCGAGAAGGATTTCAGGTATACGATTTGGAGAACAACCGCTGGAACGAGTGCTTCTGGGAGTTTCCCTCCCTGCCCAGAGACTGTGTGACGGAGCTGTATTTTTATGTGTTTCTTTGCGGCAGAGACGTGACCATGGAACCGGAGCTGACCTATCTGTATAAGGATATCCGTATTGAAAAGATTGAAAAACCGGAAAAAGAGTGGGGATGGGAATGTGCGCCGGGCGATATCGTTCTTTCCGGAGCCGGATATTTTCGGGAAGGAGAGAAAACGGCGGTTGCCAGTCTGGACGAGGAAACGTTTGGGGTATATAAAGCGGAGACGGGAGCGTGCGTATACACCGGTAAAATACAATGGCTGACCAATGAAAAGGGAACCTTTCAGATTCTTGATTTTACAAGAGTGTGTGAAGAAGGATTTTATTATCTGCAGGCCGGAGAATACAAAAGCCAGCTTTTTGAAATTGCAGAGGATATTGTGGAAGAGAATGTCTGGAGAGTCGTCAATTTTCTGTATGCCCAGCGCTGCGGTATGCCCATAGAGGGAAAACACGGAACCTGCCATCAGGATATTGTCGCGCGCCATCAGGGAGTAACCATAACGTATGCGGGGGGGTGGCACGACGCAGGCGACGCTTCCCAGCAAACCGCGCAGACCGGCGAAATTGTACATGCCCTGCTGGAAATGGCTTCCAAATATAAAACCAGGTCGCCGAAGCTGTATAAACGTCTTTTGGAGGAAGCCTCCTGGGGACTGGATTTTATTTTGCGGACCCGGTTCGGCGACGGATACCGTGCAACCAGCGCCGGCGCTACCAGGTGGACCAATAACCGGATCGGGGATATGGACGACGTGGAAGCGAGGGTCTACAATCACGCATATGAAAATGCGCTTTTTGCCGGAATTGAAGGGTATGCCGGTATGGTTCTGAGAGAAGAAAATGAGGCGGCCGCGTGGGGAAGCCTGCAGGCGGCCAGGGAAGATCTGGAATTTGCGGAAAGGCGGTTTGAAACACACGGGCTGGAAGTCGTTCAAATGTTTGAACATACGTATAATTCGGGCTTGTCCCAATACTATGCGGTATTTGTGTGGGCGGCTTCCATTCTGTACGAAGCCACGGGAGAGCGTGAATATGCAGGGAAGGCGGAGTATTGGTGCGACAGGCTTCTGGCATGCCAGGAAACAGGCGCTGCAGGTCTTCCGTTTACGGGCTTTTTCTACCGGGATGAAAAACAGGATACGATCGTACATTTTAACCATCAGGCCAGGGACCATCAGTTTATGCAGGCCCTTGTGGAAATCTGCAGGTCGCAGCCGGACGCCGACAGGAAACCCGTGTGGGAAGAAGGCATAAAGAGATATGCCGGTTATCTGAAGGCGCTGGAAGCTTACGCGAAGCCATACGGAATGATTCCCTCCGGCGTATACCGTAAAGACGAGTATCTGAATAAGGAGCTTTTCCCTTATCTGCATTTAGGATGCGAATATGAGGCGGAAAAAGAAAACTATAAAGAGCAGCTGGAGAAGGGAATCCCTGTGGGAGAAGACCACGTAATCCGCAATTTCCCCGTATGGTTTTCCTTCCGGGGCAATACGCTTCCCATTCTTTCGGAAGGGAAGGCGGCTTCCCTGGCGGGCCGTTATCTGGGGGATGAAACGTTGCTGCAGATCGGAAGGGAACAATTATACTGGATATTCGGGAAAAATCCCTTCGGGCACAGCCTGATGTACGGCGCAGGCGGCAGATATCCCTCACAGTACGCCGTTTTTCCCGGAGAATCCGTGGGAGAAATGCCGGTCGGAATAGAGACAAAAGGGAATGAGGATATTCCTTACTGGCCGCAGGGAAACAATGCAACGTATCGTGAAATCTGGACATCGACGGCTTCCCGGTGGCTATGGCTGGCAGCCGATTATGTAAAAAACTGAAAGGAATGTGTAAGGATATGAAAATAACAATTATGAAAACGGAACATGATTTTGACGTGGCGGCGGCCTGGAGGATTATCGGCGAAATGCTTGCCAACCCGAAAGCGGTGATCGGACTGTCTACCGGTCAGACAACGGGTAATATGCACAGGATTGTCAGCGATATTTATGAGAAATATCCCTTTGACACATCGCAGGTAACTATTTTTAACGTGGATGAGCTGACTAATCTGGACCGTTCCTATCCCGGAAGCTGCTACACAATGATTTATGAGCAGCTTGTAAAAAATCTGCGGATTCCGGAGGATAATTTCATTATGCCTCCCACCCTTTCCGATGATTTTGAAAAAGAATGTACGCTTTTTGAAAATCGCCTTGCAGCGCGCGGCGGCGCGGACCTGCAGATGCTTGGAATCGGCTGGAACGGTCATATCGGAATCAACCAGCCGGGAACGCCTTTTGAACAGGAAACATGGGTTTCCCCCATGGACCCCATATTCGAAGAGCGGGTGCGCCGGGAAACAAACGTGGCTCCCGATTATCCTCTCGGCGGGCTGACCAGAGGAATCGTAAACATTATGCATACAAGAAAAATTGTTTTAATTGCAAAGGGAGAGAGCAAGGCGGATATCATAGAAAAGGCGGTGTTTGGACCGGTAACCACCGATATTCCGGCATCGGTTGTCCAGCTTCATCCTAACTGCGAAATACTTCTCGACGAGGCGGCGGCCGCAAAAATTGCAGGCCGTCTGCCGGAAAACAAATAGTCTGAAAGGGAGAGCGATGACGCGAAAAGGTCATAACTCTCCCTTAAAAATGTAAAGATATAAAGAATCCACAAAGAAACCTCTTTCATTCTTGAAATATCTATGATAAGATAAAAATACTGAGTATTAAAAGAGAAATATAAGACAGGTGAAATCATGAGTGAAGTTGAAAAAAGTCGTAATTTTATCGAGCAGATCATCGATAAAGATCTGGCGGAGGGCGTTTATGATACGGTTCACACCCGTTTTCCTCCCGAACCGAACGGATATCTGCATATCGGGCACGCCAAGAGTATTCTTTTGAATTATGGTCTTGCAAAAGAGTACGGCGGCAAGTTCAATATGCGTTTTGACGATACCAATCCGACAAAGGAAAAGACGGAATTTGTAGAGTCTATTAAAGCGGATATTCAATGGCTTGGCGCAGACTGGGAAGACCGTCTGTTCTTTGCATCCGATTATTTCGGGCAGATGTATGAAGCGGCGGTTACGCTGATTAAAAAAGGAAAAGCTTATGTATCCGATCTGAGCGCGGATCAGATCCGGGAATACCGGGGAACCCTGACGGAGCCGGGAAAGGAAGACCCGGCGTCGGAACGGAGCATGGAGGAGAATCTGGAACTGTTCGAAAATATGAAAAACGGGGTGTACCGGGACGGGGAGAAAGTTCTGCGGGCCCGTATTGATATGTCTTCTCCGAATATGAATATGCGTGATCCCGTTATTTACCGGGTGGCTCATATGACCCATCATAACACGGGCGACGCGTGGTGCATTTATCCCATGTATGATTTTGCCCATCCCATTGAGGATGCCATCGAGGGAATTACACATTCGATCTGCACCCTGGAATTCGAAGACCACAGACCCTTGTATGACTGGGTGGTAAAGGAGCTGGAGTATCCGAGGCCGCCGAAGCAGATAGAATTTGCCAAGATGTATCTGACCAACGTAGTAACCGGAAAAAGATATATTAAGAAGCTGGTAGAGGAAGGAATCGTGGACGGATGGGACGATCCCAGACTGGTTTCCATAGCCGCTTTGCGCAGAAGAGGCTTTACGCCCGAATCCATCCGAAAGTTTGTGGATTTGTGCGGCGTCAGCAAGAGTAATTCTTCCGTTGATTATGCCATGCTGGAATATTGTATCCGGGAAGATCTGAAACTCAGCCGTCCCCGCGTGATGGCGGTGCTTGATCCTGTTAAGCTGATTATTGATAATTATCCGGAGGAACAAACGGAACTGCTTACGGTACCTAATAATCTGGAGAACGAAGCGCTTGGCGTAAGAGAGGTTCCTTTTTCGAAAGAATTATATATTGAGCGCAATGATTTTATGGAGGAACCGCCAAGGAAGTACTTCCGCCTGTTCCCAGGCAATGAAGTGCGTCTGATGAACGCATATTTTGTTATCTGTACCGGCTGTGTAAAGGATGAGAACGGTAAGATTTTGGAAGTGCACTGTACGTACGACCCGCAGTCGAAGGGCGGGAACAGCCCGGACGGAAGGAAAGTAAAAGGAACCATTCACTGGGTGCCGGCGGCGGAAGCCGTACGGGTAGAGGCGCGTCTATATGAGAACATTATAGATGAGGAAAAGGGAGTCTATAACGAAGACGGAAGCCTGAATCTGAATCCGGATTCGCTGCAGACTCTGACGGATTGTTTCGTGGAACCTGCACTGAAAAGTGCGAAACCTTTTGAAAGTTTTCAGTTTGTGCGGCAGGGATTTTTCTGTGTGGATTACAAAGATACGGTAATGCCCTCTCAGGATTCGGACGGAAAGCTTGTATTTAATCGTATTGTATCTTTAAAAAGCTCTTACACGCTTCCCAAAAGCGAGTAAAACAACAGGCAGGAGGAGAAGAAATGTCGGATTTATTAGGAGGTCTTGCAAATCTCGGATTAGGCAAGCTGAAGGATATGGATGTGTTTGAAGAAAAAAAGGACCCGGCGGCGGCAGGTGGGCAGGCTCAGGCGTCTCAAATAACGGAGAAGGATATCGTATACGATAAGGGATATGAGTGTCCTGTCTGCGATGAAAAGATCGTGGCCAAAACGGTAAAAGCAGGAAAGTGCAAGCTTTCCCACACGGATTTGGATCTGCGGCCGGTTTATGACGTGATCGACGTCGTAAAATATGATGTGGTAGTGTGTCCCCACTGCGGGCATGCGGCAGTGACACGGTTCTTTAAACCCCTGTCCAGTATGCAGATTCGCCTGATTAAAGAGAATATCTCAAGTAATTTCAAAATGCAGCCGCAGAACGGCGAAACGATCAGCTATGAACAGGCGCTGCAGCGTTATCAGCTGGCTCTTGCCAATGCAATCGTAAAAAAAGCGCGCGACAGTGAAAAAGCCTACATCTGTCTGAAAAGCGGATGGCTGTTAAGAGGCTGGCAGGAGAGTATAACCGGTACGGGTGAAGAAGACCAGAAGAAGAAAATGGCGCTTGCAATTCAGGAGAAGGAATTTTTAAAGAATGCCCTGGAAGGCCTGATGAATGCGGTACAGAACGAAATGTTCCCTATTTGCGGGATGGATGAGGTAACGGTGAATTATCTGATGGCAGTGCTTGCCATGAAATTTGAAAGATATGATCTGGCGTCTAAGATGGTCAGCACGATTCTTACAACGCCGTCGGCCTCTCCCAGGATGAAGGATAAGGCCAGAGATTTAAAAGAGATGATTCTGGAAGAGATTAAAAAGAAGTAGGTTTTCCATGAACGATATGAATATGGAACTTCGCACAGGAACAGGAAAATGCCTGTACGAACAGATTTATGAACATATAAGAACGGAAATCAGAGAGGGGAAGCTTCTTGCAGGTGAGAAGCTTCCCTCTACGCGTTCACTGGCGGAATATCTTCAGATATCCAGAAGTACGGTAGACTATGCTTATGAGCAGCTCTTGTCGGAGGGGTATATAGAAGCCCGCCCTTACAGGGGTTATTTTGTCTGCCATATTGAAGAATTATTGAATTCCGGTTCTGTGGGGAAAATATCCGGGACATATGCGGCGGATCTTATTAAGGCAGAGCAGGATACGCATGGCGGAAAGGAATGGGAATTTGATTTTTCACCGAATGCAATTGATATGAGCGCATTCCCCTTCAGCGTCTGGAACCGGATATCGCGCACGATTCTGTCGGAGGAGAAAAGTGAACTGTTTGCGGCGGGACATCCTCAGGGAGAGTGGGAGCTGCGCTGGACCATAAGCAGGTATTTACATGCATCCCGCGGAGTTAACTGTATGCCGGAACAGATTATTGTCGGAGCGGGAAACGATTATCTTTTAATGCTGTTGGAAAAAATATTGGGCAGACATGTAAAGATTGCCATGGAAAATCCTACCTATAAGCGCGCCTGGAAGATATTCCGATCCTTTGCCTATGAGATAACAACGGTGGATATGGATGAGGCGGGAATGAAGGCGGAGGAACTGCGCAAAAAGGAAGTGACTGCTGCTTACATTATGCCTTCCCATCAGTTTCCTACCGGCGTCGTAATGCCTATAGGCCGGCGGATGGAGCTGTTAAACTGGGCGAAAGAGAAAGAAGGAAGATATCTGATCGAAGACGATTATGACAGTGAATTCCGTTACCGGGGAAAACCTATTCCGTCTTTACAGGGAGCGGATCAGACAGGAAAGGTTATTTATATCGGGACTTTTTCCAAAGCAATAGCGCCGGCAATCCGTGTCAGTTATATGGTGCTTCCGAAAGATTTGCTGACTGTATACCGTGAAAAATGTTATTTTTATTCTTCCACCGTATCCAGGATCGACCAGAAAATTCTCAATGAATTTATCAGCGACGGTTATTTTGAACGTCACTTAAATAAAATGCGGAAGGTTTATAAGGGAAAGCATGATTTAATGTTGGAAAAGCTGCGGCCGTTTTGCGGGCGTTTTATCATATCGGGGGAGAACGCGGGACTTCATCTGCTTCTTTGCTGCAGGGATAACCGGGCGGAACAGGAATTGATTAAAGCGGCGAACCAAAAGAAAATCAGGGTTTACGGACTGTCCGACAGCCTTGTTTCCAACAGTACGGAGCCGATTTGGGGAGATCATGCGGTTATGCTGTTAGGATATGGAGGACTTGACGACCAGGCAATTCGTCTGGGAATTGAACGTCTGAAAGATGCATGGTTATAAAAGCGGTTTTGCACAGCCGGTTTACAACTGTATTCTGCAGTTCTCGGTCATCTTTTCAATTAAGTCAATATAATCCTTGATTTCCGCATAGAGCATTTCAGCCTGAAAAGAGGAATCCTGAAATCGGGAGGTCATAAGTCCCTTAACGGTATAATCAATCAGCCGAATCAGTTTCTGCGGGTCTATGGATGCAGGAATACGGGACAGATCGGCCTGAGACAGGATTTTTTCATAAAGTGCGGATAGCTCGTTTCGTTTTTCTTCCACCGACAGAAGCGCTTCACTGACGTCTTCGTGCATGGATTCGTTCAAAAACTGCTGCATATAAGGATATCTGCGCATGGCGGTCATTTTGCCGTACTCTGCCTGACGCAGTATTTCAAATAGATTTTTTTCGCCGGGATTTACCGCGGTTTTGAGTTCCAGACTCATATAACGGACGCTATAATCAAAAACAAAGTGATAGGTACCCAGCTTACTTCCGAAATAATGGAATAAAAGTCCTTTACTTATGGAGGCTTCTCTTACGATATCGTCCGTACTTGCATGACGGTATCCATGCAGGGCAAATATTTTGAGAGAGGCGTTGATCATACGGTCCTGCTTTTCTTTTTTCAGGTCAAAAAATTTTTCGTTCATAGTGTTATCCTCTTTGTTGACTTTGCGAGTCAGCTCCTAATATAGCATACTGAGCAGGCTTATGCAAGAAACAAAAAATTTTTATGATTAATTTATAAATTTTTTGTACATAATCTCTTTTCATTTCCGCAAAATAGTATTAATATAAGATTAAGCAAAACGGTACGGAAAGGAGCAGACAATGGCCAAAAAATTCAGTAAATTTTTATTATTTTCCGCAGCAGTTGGAGCGGCGGCAGCCGGAGCTTACTACTATTTCCAGAAAAAAGGCGGATTGAGGGCTGACGACGCTGAGAACGATGAGGATTACGATGATTTCAGTGAAGATTTAGACGAAGAAGATTCCGAACGCAGCTACGTGTCTTTGGGTAAGGAGAAGCTGGAGGACGTAGCAAAGGCGGCGGCAGAGAAGGCGGAAGAAGTAATGGATACGGTAGAGACGACTGCGGATTCTGTGGCAGATCATCTTTCAGATGCAGCAAGAAAAGCCGGCAATGCGGTTGAAGAAAAAGTAGAAGAGTTTTTTGACGACGGAGACGAGAAGACAGGCGAGTAGCCAGGACAGACTTCGAACGGTATTTTGCGCAGGATGGGGAACGTTCCCCGGCCTGCGCAATTGCATGTGTGCCTGACGGCGCACGTTACTATTTATTCATCTTATAAACAGGGTCGGCGGGATAGCCGCCCTTTAATTTCTGCATTCCCCGCTGAATTGCATCTTTTGAATTTTTCCAGTCCGCATCTTTATTCCTGTAATCAAATTTTTCGATCAGCCAGGAAATATCCTCAAAGAGCCGTTCCATGTTCGATTCCATTAACGTGAACATGGCCGGATAGAATTCCTGTTTTTCTTTATCGTTTAAGGCCGTATCGGCGCGGCTGCACAGGTCGCCGAAATGATGGAGACAGAATCCTTTGCTATTTTTGATTTTTTCCCGGAATGCGGCGTCTTTTTTATACAGGACAAAAAAAGTGTCCAGGTATCTTGTGTAAGTATCGGCAAAACGGTTACATATATAGCAGGAACAGTCTTTTTCACGAATCCAGGAGGCAACGGTATTATTGCCGGATTCGGTATTTTTTTTCAATTTTTCTTTGAATCCCATTTTAGCCGGCGAATAAGATTTAAACTGCTTTTTCATTTCCTGAATCGTCAATTTGTAGTGTGTTTTCAGAATCCATCCGTTACCCAGAGTATTTCCGTAATCAAACATCTTTTGAAAATGATACCGGCAGAACCCCGCTTTGTCCGTTTCTTCCCGGATGTCGCTTTCCATATAGGAGGAGCCGGAGCCTAAAGTAAAGTCAAGGAGATCTTGCTCCACATTTCTTTCTATAAAGCAAAAGGGACATTCATCTTCGGCATTGACGGCGTCGTTAAGAGGAATGGTATAAAGCTGTTCTTTCATTTTCTGCCTCCTTCAAAGTCTTTTTTTTATTGTAAATGATTTCTGCAAAAATTGAAAGAATATTGTAATAAAATTATAAAAAATTAAAAGAAAAAAAGTGTCTGATTAAGAGAGTTTTAAGGGTATTTTACAAAAGAAAAACAAATATTTTAAGATATAAAAGTTTAATAATTTTTAAGAAATTTACGCTTGTTTTTACTGATGCATAAGGGTACAATTTGTGTACAACTACGAATGAGAGATGTGATATTATTGGTTTTCAGCAGTCTGGAATTTATTTTCCGTTTTTTTCCGGTTTTTATTATTATATATTATATTGTGTCCGAAAAATATCGTAATTCCGTATTGCTTTTGGGCAGTCTCATTTTCTATGGAATGAGTGAATTTGTATATGTAGGATTACTGTTGTTTTCTGCGGTGGTCAACGGTGAACTGAATAACCTTCATGGTCTGATATATCATTCGCCCGGTATGTTGCTGCTTCTTTCGGTGGCGGTCAACTATAGTACGGGAAGGTGGATTCCCGGTAAGAATGGGAAGAGAAGAAAAAGTGTTCTTGCCATAGGGGTTCTCTATAATATGGGAGTTTTGGCTGCCTTTAAGTATACGCGTTTTTTACCGCTTCCGATTGGAATCAGTTTTTATACGTTTCAGGCGGTTTCCTATCTGGCTGATATTTACAGGGGCGTGATTACCCCGGATAAAAAAATTTCAAGATTTGCCACGTACTTATGTATGTTTCCGCAGTTGACGGCAGGTCCGTTGGTAAGCTATGAACAGATCAGGACGCAGCTGTCCGAACGGAGGTATTCCTTACGGATGCTGGAGCGCGGACTTCGCACTTTTGTGTGGGGGCTGGCGTCAAAGGTGCTGCTTGCCAACCGGCTGGGAATTTTATGGAATGAGATACAGACGATCGGATTTAAAAGTATATCGACGCCGATGGCATGGTTAGGCGCTTTTACTTTTTCTATGGAGATTTATTTTGATTTTCTGGGATATTCGCTAATGGCGATAGGCGTAGGAAGGATGCTGGGGTTTTACCTGCCGGAGAATTTTAATATGCCGTATATGGCAAAATCGGTGACTGAATTTTACCGTCGTTGGCATATGACTCTGGGAGCGTGGTTTCGCAAATATGTATATATTCCGCTGGGCGGCAACCGGAAAGGGATTGTTAAGACCTGCCGGAACCTGCTGGTTGTATGGGCGTTGACCGGAATTTGGCACGGCGCAGGCTGGAATTTCATTTTATGGGGATCATCTCTTGGCTTATTAATTATACTGGAAAGACTGATCTGGTTAAAATGGCTGGAGAAGAGCCGTGTTGTCTGCAGGCTGTATATTCTTTTTGTTATACCGGTGACGTGGATGATGTTTGCGATTACTGATATCAGGGAATTATGGATATATTTTGAAAGGATGTTTGGGACGGTAAGTGCAGGAGCCAGAATTAATCCAAGTGATTTCTCTGATGCGGTAAGGAATTACTGGCCGTTACTGGCGGCAGGACTTTTGTTTTGTACGTCGCTTCCGGGCAAATTATACAGTTTGATAAAGAACCGTTTTTTAGAAGCGCTTTTGCTTCTCCTTGTATTTTGGCTGAGCATATATTATTTGTATGTCGAAGGCGTGAATCCGTTTATGTATTTTCGGTTTTAGTTACGACAGATAAGAAAGACGAGGGATTTTATGAGAAATTTCAGAAGATGTCCTTTGGTAATCATGTTGGCAGTATCGTTTTTAATATATGGGATTATGGCAGAGGTGCCGAAGGTGCTGGCTTTTGCCGAACAGAGAATGGGTAAAAGCGAGTACCGTGTGGAGAATCTTACGCAGTATCCAAAAGAAAAAGAAACCGTCAGTTTCAGTGGGCAGGTGTCGGGAGCATCTGTGTCGGACGGGGATATATCCGGTGCGGATGTGACAGGAAACGGTTTGTCAGGAAATGAAGTGTCCATGAATGGCGTATCGGGAAGTGATGTGGCGGGACAGCCGGTTTCCGCAAACAATAATCCGGGTTATAATGAACCGGAATTTACACAGGTTGACGACGCATATTTTGCGGATGCGCTGTTTATCGGAGATTCCAGAACCGTGGGTCTGTATACGTATTCCGGTATGGAGCAGGCAGAATTTTATGCGTCTACGGGATTAACGGTTTACAAAGTTTTTGATGCAAAGATTGTACCGGTTCCCGGAAGTAAGGCTAAAATTACGGTGGAAGAAGCGCTGAAACAGAAACAGTTTGGCAAGATTTATTTTATGGTCGGAATCAACGAGATGGGAACGGGAACGGTGGACAGCTTTATGGAAGCCTATGCGGGAGTGGTGGCGCGCCTGCAGGAACTGCAGCCGGATGCACTGATTTTTGTGCAGGCAATTATGCGTGTCACAACAGAGCGTTCCGATCAGGGAGATTACATTAACAATCCCGGAATTGACGAGAGAAATGACAGGATTGCCCGGCTGGCGGATAATGAGAAAATTTTTTATCTGGATGTAAATCCAGAAATAAGCGATAATTCCGGAGGATTAGTTGCAGATTATACCTTTGACGGAGTTCATTTAAAAGCGGAATATATTTCGATTTGGACTGATTATCTTGCATCGCATGGGATTTTGCGTGAATAAATATCATGATAAAGTACGCCAACTTTTTCTTGACGATGGAACCTCTATTAGATAAGATGGTAGTTAGGGTTTGTACAAACCCTGACTGACAATTTTATGCAGAATACTACTGAGGAGGGGTTCAATCAATGAGTGACAAAAAACAAAAAACAGTTCTTGGCGAAGGGGCAATTTATGACGCCAGGCAGCTGGGGGTACCCAGGATGCTGATTTTGGGCATACAGCATATGTTTGCCATGTTTGGGGCAACCGTACTGGTTCCGGCGTTAACCGGACTGAGTGTTTCCACGACATTATTATTTGCAGGTCTTGGAACGTTTCTGTTTCATTTCCTGACGAAGGGAAAAGTGCCGGCGTTTCTGGGTTCTTCCTTTGCTTATCTGGCAGGCTACTGGGCCATTGCGCCGAACGGTGAGATGGAGCTCCTTCCCTATGCCTGTTTCGGCGTTGCCTGTTCCGGCCTGCTGTATCTGATACTTTCCGGATGTATCAAAGCGTTCGGTACGTCCAAGGTAATGAAATTTTTTCCTCCCATTGTGACGGGGCCGATTATTATTGCTATCGGTCTTACGCTTTCCCAATCCGCTATAGACAATTGTACAACTAACTGGTGGATCGCTTTGATAGCCATTGTCGTTGTGGTTGTCTGCAATATCTGGGGGAAAGGAATGATCAAGATTATTCCCATTATTCTGGGGGTGCTTGCCTCTTATATTGTGGCGGCCGTTACCGGCAATGTAGATTTTACAACCGTTAAAGAAGCGGCATGGATCGGACTACCCGTTGCGTGGGACAGTACGGTATTTTCCATTTTTTCCAATCTGGACGTTTCCCTTCTGATTACTTCGGTAATCACGATTATGCCGATTGCGCTTGCAACTATGGTAGAGCATATTGGGGATGTTTCCGCAATTTCCTCCACAGTAGGACAGAATTATATTAAGTCTCCCGGACTTCACCGTACCTTGCTTGGCGACGGTGTTGCGACGATTCTGGCATCTTTGTTCGGAGCTCCTGCGAATACGACCTACGGTGAGAACACCGGCGTACTGTCTCTTACCAAAGTGTTTGACCCGCTGGTAATCCGTCTGGCGGCAGGGTTCGCTATTCTGTTTTCTTTCTCGCCGAAGATCGAAGCTTTAATCAGCGCCATGCCCGCGGCAACCATCGGCGGCGTATCGTTGGTTCTTTACGGTATGATTTCTGCGGTCGGCGTACGTAACGTGGTTGAGACCAAAGTGGATTTTTCCAAAAGCCGTAATGTTATTATTGCAGCTTTGATTCTGGTGTTGTCTATCGGAATTAAGTACAGCGCGGCGGGCGCCGTTGCTTTTCAGATCGGGAGCGTCAGCATCAGCTTAAGCGGACTTGCAATCGGTGCGTTTGTGGGAATTGTGCTGAATGCGGTTCTGCCCGGTAAGGATTATCTATTTGATGAAGAGACTCCCGGTGATACAGGCGTTAACTTTGAGATGAATGCCGGAAAAAATAAATAGTTTATAACTATGTGGGACAGCCTGCGGCCATTGCGCTGCAGGCTGTCTTTTATGTTGACTTTTTTGGACTTTATGTCACAGTGGTTGTGAAAGCGGTAAAAGATGTCTATAATAAGAATGTAGATCGGGGGCGGCCAGAATATGAAAATTGCAGTTTGCGACGATGAGAAAGTCATTTTACATAAACTGGAACAGATATTGAGCGAATACCAAAGCCAGCCGGTGCAGGCCGTATTTTTTGAGAGCGGGGAATCGCTTTTGGAATCGGAAGAAAATTTTGACGTTATGATTCTGGATATTGATATGGAAGGGATGAACGGAATCCAGGCGGCGGAACAGATCCGGAGACGGGATAAGAAAGTCAGGATTATTTATCTGACAAACTATGCGGATTATTCGTTGTTTGCTTTTAAGGTTCATGCTTTTGCTTATATATTGAAAAATGAGAACTGGGATCAGGTAAAAAAAGAGCTTTATAAACAGCTTGATGAAGTTATTTTTTATCTGGAAAAGGAACCGGCGCAGGAACTGGAATTTTTGACGGAGCAGGGACATATAGTCCTGCCATGCAGAGAAATTTTCTATTTTGAATATCAAAACAGAAAAGTACGTATGGTAACCGGGCAGGGATATTATGACCTGAAAAAGAAAATTACGGATGTGGCATCTGAAATGAAAAAATGGGATTTTGGCGTTCCGCACAAGAGTTTTGTAGTAAACCTGTATCAGATCCGCTCCATCAAGGGAAATGATCTTTGCTTAAGCGACGGAACTTTGCTGCCCCTGTCGGGCAAAAAGGCGGCCGGTTTCCGGAAAGAACTGAATCAGTATCTGGCGCAGCGCATTAACGTGGGAAGGAAGAACGGAGTATGACTTTGCTGACAGTTATTACGTATTTGATCATTCCTGTTTTGGGAAGCGTATTTCTGTTTTATACCCTGGCAGACGCCATAATCAAAATGGGATGCAATTTAAAAGTAAAGAAAAAGCAGAGGATACCTGCATTTGTACTTTACAGTGCAGCCGCACTTTTGGTTATTTTATGTTTTCCGCCGGAGTGGACATCAATTATCAGTTTTCTGACGTTGGTGGCGGGACTTCCCGTTATGGGCCATATTTTCTGTAATTCCGGAAGAATTTATGTGGTGTATTATGTGGGACTGACTATGGCGGCGTTTGTGCTGGATATATTGCTGAGCGTTTTCTACCAGTATATGATTCAGGCGGGGATGATTTATTTTATTCAGGCGGAATTTTATAATCTTGTATATATTGCAGGATCAAAACTGATTACGTTTATGCTGGCTAAGGGTTACGTTTATCTGGTAAGGAAAAAGGAAAGTCAGGAAATTTCCAGGAAACAATATTACGCCAGTCTGCTGCTGCCGTTTACCAGCATCATATATGTATACACGCTTCTCCATTTCATGCAGGTATATCTGGCGGAAAGTTCCGTATGGCTGTTTCTGGTGAATATAGTCATGATTATGGGTTTAAATATTTATTATCCCATTCAGGAAAAAAACAGAGACGAAGCGTTCCGGCGGGACTTGGACCGTACCTGGGAAGAACTGGAACATAAACGGTACGAAGAGCTGGAGAGAAAGCTGGCCCAGTCACAGAGTATGCTGCATGATATCCGGGGGCATGTACAGACAATGGAGCGTCTCTATCAGGAGAGCGCATCCGTACAGGCGCAGGAATATGCAAAAAGCTTTCACCAGATGTTGAATGAACTGGGGGAGCAGTACTATACGGATAACCGGGTTTTGAATATTATTCTGAATGATAAGGCGCGTATGATGAAACAGCTCCGGATCGAACCGGAGATTTTAGTCAGGGAGCTGGAGCTTACCGGCTATAAGGATACGGATATCACCATTATTTTTGGCAATCTGCTGGATAATGCCATAGAGGCGTTAAGAAAAAGCAAAGATAAAAGCTTTCAAATGCGTGCGGGGCGCATCGGGGATTTTATGAGCTTTGTTATATCTAATGGTAATGACGGCGACGAAGGGAGGACGGAAGCCCGTATAAAAAAAGGAAAGGAGTTTCAGGGAATCGGACTGCGCAATGTGGAGCGCAGCGTGGAAAAATATCAGGGAGAAATAGAATATGAAGCGCAGGGAAATCGCTTTGTTGTAAAGCTGATGCTGCCTGTGGGAAAAATGGAAAGAGAGGAAGGATAAAATGGAAACAGGATGGATGACTGCGGCAGGATTGGGAATCGGACTTCTTTTATGCTGCATTCCGGCTATTGCAGGATTTGTTTTGATACAGATCAAGTACAGGAAAAGCGTACTGCCCTTTTTTATGGGTGCGGCGGCTTTTATTGTTTCACAGCTGCTGCTGCGGACGCCGTTGCTGCAGCTTGTGCTTCCCCGGTTTCAATGGTATGTAGCCATGTCTGTGCAGAATTATTATGGGTATTGGATTTTTCTGGGGATGACGGCGGGAATTTTTGAAGAGACCGCAAGATGGATTTGCTTTCGCTATCTGTTAAAAAAACGCCGCCGTTTTTCGGACGGGATTGTGTTTGGCCTTGG
>ERZ779637.348-NODE-348-length-32423-cov-11.757075_pt1 | contig 32423 bp, 29 predicted proteins | sample MGYA00514196_ERZ779637 | MGnify/ENA primary metagenome ERZ779637 (study PRJEB29562, sample SAMEA4376700) | mouse gut metagenome | isolation source: Cecum | study: EMG produced TPA metagenomics assembly of the A DSS colitis mouse model was used to assess the...
AAAGCTTAGTTGTTGCAGCAGCAGGATAACAGGATCAGAATCCAGATCCAGGAACCGCATCCGTTGTTTGCTGTGCTGGTATTGTTGCATCCGCAGTGAGTTGCTGTAAGATCACTCATTTTTAGTGTCCTCCAAATGTTAGTTATGGTTTATCTTATGTGAGGTTGGTGAATTGGTGCCTGTGAAAAGTAATGAATTTTTCTCAGAGATGAATTCGTATGCAGGAAGGACTTGAAACATATGTTCGCCTGTGGTAAGATATCAATATGCTTGCAGAAAGAATGGAAAACAACAGAAAAAATCGCGTACAGATTCGCAGGGGAGATGTATGCCTGATCACATTTTTCCTGTTTCTCGCACTGGGAAGCTTTGTCTGGTTTGCCATGAGCAGGAAGGACGGGCGTACCCTGCGGATATCCCATGACGGGCAGACGATTGCAAGTATGTCTCTTGCACAGGAAGGGCCGCGGGATATGGAGACGGCGCACAGCGAAACGGCGCGTTACTGCCTGATTCTTTACGACGAGGAGGGCATATCCTGTAAATGGTATGAGGCGGGCGGCGGTTTGGCCCCGTCGGTTCCCGAAGGGGTCAGCTACAATCTTCTGGCTGTTTCAGCGGAGAGCGTATCCATGAATGCTGCCGACTGCAGGGACCAGATCTGCGTGCATCACATACCCATAACGGGCAGCGGGGAGAGCATTATCTGTCTGCCGCATAAGCTTGCAGTGGAGATTGTGGGCGGAACGGGAGGCAGTTATGAGGCGGACGGCTGAACTTGGACTGATGCTTGCGCTTGCACTGATCTTGTCCTATGTGGAATCTCTGATTCCGTTTTCCTTCGGGATTCCGGGAATTAAGCTGGGGCTGCCCAATCTGATCGTGCTTCTATTGTTATGTGAAAAGGCGGAAGAGGAAGGCACGTCTGACGGTTTCAGGGATACGGCCGGAATGGCGGGTACGGTGGAGACGCAGCGTGTGAAGACCGTGAAATTTTTGACAAAGGGAGAGCGGGAGGCGCTTTTGGTGAATGGTCTGCGGATTGTCCTGTCCGGTTTTCTGTTCAGCAGTCTCTATACCATTTTATATGCCCTCGCAGGTGCTGCATTCAGTTTTGCCGCTATGGTGATCGGCAGGCGGACGAAGCGTTTCTCCATGGTGGGGGTGAGCGTGCTTGGCGGTGTGTTCCATAATGCAGGGCAGATTCTTGTGGCAATGGCGGTGGTGGAAACTTTGGCGGTGGCCTGGTATCTGCCGTTTCTGCTGGTGGCGGGCACGGCGACGGGCGCTTTGCTGGGATTTGTGGGGATGACGCTTCTGCCTTATTTGCGGCGGTTTGTATGATTTGGTTGTACGTGATATATGTAGATATTTGGGATGAATGATTCCGGGAAAAGGAGAGCAGTGCATATGAGCATTACAGTGAATTTGTATTATACCGGAAAAGACGGAAACGCGCGCAAGTTCGCGCAGGAGATGGAGGAGAGCGGGACTGCCGATGAAATCCGCAGGGAGGATGGGAACCTGAAATACGAGTATTTCTTTCCCATGCAGGATGAGGAGACGGTGCTTCTGATTGATCGCTGGCGGGATCAGGCGGCTATCGACGCGCATCATGCGTCCCCGATGATGGGGAAGATTGCGGCGCTTCGGGAGAAATATGATCTTCACATGAGAGTGGAGCGGTATCGGGCCGACGAGGAGAGTCTGCCGGAGCAGGATGCATGTTTTATAAGAAAGTGAAAAAACGAAAGGAACGGGAACCATGTACGCATACATAAAGGGAACGATTGAGGAGATCGCGGAGGATGCGGTGGTGGTGGAGACAGGCGGAATCGGCTATAACATTAAGATTTCCACTGCCACGGCGGCGCTTCTGCCCGGGGTGGGAAATGAGGTAAAGATATACACCTACACGCTGGTGCGCGAGGATGCGTTTGCGCTTTTCGGTTTTCTGACCCGAGACGATCTGGAGATTTTTAAGAAACTGATTGCAGTCAGCGGAATCGGACCGAAAGGCGGTCTTGCGATTTTGTCGGTGATGAGCGCCGACGACCTGCGGTTTGCCGTGATGGCGGGGGATGCGAAGGCCATCGCCAAGGCGCCGGGAATCGGAAAGAAGACGGCGGAGCGGGTGGTTCTGGAGCTGCGGGATAAGATTTCGCTGGAAGATACCTTAAATGGGATTGGTGTACCCGCGGATGAGACCGGAACAGCGGCCGGAGCACAAGACGGCGACAATCTGATGAGGCGGGAGGCCATAGAGGCGTTAGTAGCGCTTGGGTATTCCGCCTCCGACGCCACGGCGGCGGTGAAGAAGGTGGAAATTACGGAAAACGCCACCTCGGAGACGATCTTGAAGCTTGCGCTGAAACATATGTTTTAAGATTTTGCGAATGGGCGTAGGCTGAACGCACGGAGGAATACACAGTGATTTTCGGAAAACATATCAACCGATACTATAGGAAATACGGACCGCTTCTGCTTGTGGGTATTGCGGCGCTTATTTTTGTTGACTATTTCCAGTTGATTCTGCCGGAACTGTACCGTATCGTGGTGAATGGCATGAATGGCGGCTCTGTGGAAATAGGAGGTGAATTTGTGCCCTTTACCATGGACGTGCTGTTAAACGTAGTGTGTCGGCGTGCCATTGTGGTTATTCTGGTCATGGTGGTGGGGCGTTTTTTGTGGCGTGTCAGCTTTTACGGGGCGGCGATTAAGGTGGAGACCGATTTGCGCAACCGCATGTTTGACCATTGCAAAAATCTTTCGCAGGATTACTTTCAAGTGAATAAAGTCGGTAATCTGATGAGCCTGTTTACCAACGATCTGGACACCATACAGGAGTGTTTCGGGGACGGTATTCTGATGTTTTGTGACGCGCTGTTTCTGGGGCTGCTTGCTTTCTTTAAAATGTGGAACATGGACAGGAGACTGACGGGGCTTTCCATGATTCCCATGATACTGCTGTTTCTGTTTGGCACGGTTATGTTTAAGGCGATGAAGGCGAAATGGGAGGTCAGGCAGGAGGCGTTTTCCAGACTTTCCGATTTCTCACAGGAAAACTTTTCGGGCATCGCGGTAATCAAGGCTTTTGTGAAGGAGTATCTGGAGCTTAAGGAGTTTGAGAAACTGAACCGGGAAAATGAGGATATCAATGTGGCTTACACCCGGATCTCCATGTTGCTCGATTGTCTGACGTTCCTGCTTGTGGAGTCGGTAATCTGCGTGATCCTCGGTTACGGCGGCTATCTGGTTTACTGCGGCAAGTTCGACGCGGGGCAGCTTGTGGAATATATCGTTTACTTTGATTCGATCATCTGGCCGGTAATGGCGGTGTCCATGCTGATTGAGAAGACTTCACGCGGGAAGGCGTCCTTAAACCGTATCAGTGAGCTTCTGGAAGCGGAAATTACAGTAAAAGACAGGGAGAATGTGAAGCAGCTTCGTGACATGAAGGGGGAGATTGCGTTCAGGCATCTCACCTTCCGTTATCCCGATGGGGAGACAGACGCGCTTAAGGACGTATCTTTTACCATTCACGCGGGAGAGAGCGTGGGCGTGGTGGGCAGAACGGGTTCCGGGAAGACGATTCTCGTGGATCTGATCCTGCGCGCCTACAATGTGCCGGACGGCACGCTCTTTATCGACGGGCACGACGTGAACACGGTTTCCATCCGCTCCGTGCGGGAGGGGTGTTCCTATGTGCCGCAGGATAATTTTCTCTTTTCCGATACCATTGAAAACAATATTTCCTTCGCGGTGGACGAGGTTTGCGATGCGCTGGTGGAGCGGGCGGCGAAGCTGTCCGACGTGCATGATGATATCATGGATTTTACTGCCGGATACCGGACGGTGCTGGGCGAGCGGGGCGTGACGGTTTCCGGCGGGCAGAAACAGCGGATTTCCATTGCCCGTGCGCTGATCAAGGAGTCGGCGGTTCTGATTCTGGACGATTCGGTTTCGGCGGTGGACATGAAGACCGAGAAAATCATTTTGAAAAACCTTCTGGAGAACAGAAGAGACAGGACAACGATATTGATTGCCCACAGAATCTCCACGGTGGAGCATATGGATAAAATCATCTTCATAGACGAAGGGTGTGTCCGTGCAGTTGGCAGCCATGAAACTCTTTATGAGAACTGTGCGGACTATCGGCATATGGTTGATTTACAGCGCATGGAGGAGGAAGAAGGAGGTGAGGCAGATGTATGAGTATTATCCGCTGATTGTGGTAGGAGCGATTGTAGGGCTGTTCTCCCTCGTCCTTCTGGCAGCTTTCCTGACGGTAAAGGATAAAAAGCAGACGATGGAGTTTGAGAGACAGATCGGTGACCAGGAGATTATGGGGCGTCTTTTACATTATGCGAAGCCCTATCTGCCGCAGTTTCTTTTGGTGGGCGCCGTGATGCTGTTTACCATCGCCTATGATGTGGTCTCTCCTTTCATCATTGGGCGGATTGAGGAGACGGTTGCGGGAGAGTTTCGGATGCCGCAGATTTACAGGGCGTTAGCGGTCTATGTGAGCATTCTGCTCGTTTCCATGGTGTGCGCATATATACAGGCGGTGGTACTGCAAAAGACGGGGCAGAGGATTATTTCCGTCATGAGGGAAGACCTGTTTGTAAAGATTGAGAGCCTTTCCCACGAGCAGTTAAACGCGATACCCGTCGGCAAGCTTGTTACCCGTGTGACCAACGATACAAACGCGATTTCCATGATGTTCACCAATCTACTGGTCAATTTCGTGAAAAATATATTCGTGATTGTGGGCGTGTTTGCGGCAATGCTTGTGTTGAGCTACGAGTTGACGCTGATGATCCTCTGCTTTGTGCCTTTTATCGTGCTGTTTACGGTGATTTTCAGAAAGTTTTCAAGGCGTGCCTATCGCAAGGTAAAAGACTGCACCACGGATATCAACACCTATCTGTCTGAGAATCTCTCCGGTATTAAAATTACGCAGATTTTCAACAGGGAGGAGGCGAAGATGCAGGAATTCCGGGAAAAGAGCAACGCCTTGGGACGGGCGAAGCGGGAGCAGATACTGGTGTTCGGCATTTTCCGCCCGCTGGTATATATGCTCTACGTCAGTTCCATTCTCTGCCTTTTGTATCTGGGCGGCAGAGGGTATCTGGAAAACCAGGTGTTTATGGGACAAGTGATCACGAGCGGTATGCTGGTATCCTTTTATATGTACATTTCCAAGTTTTATAACCCGATCCAGAATCTGGCAGAGCAGTTTAACTGGCTGCAGTCGGCGTTTGCTTCAGCCGAGAAGGTTTTCGCGATTCTGGATATGGAGCCTGTCATACAGGATGCGCCGGATGCGGCAGAGCTTGCTGTGGTGAGAGGAGAGATTGAATTTCGTGACGTGTGGTTTTCCTATGTGGAGGGAGAGTGGGTGTTAAAGGGCGTTTCTTTCCATGTGATGCCGAAGGAGACGGTTGCCTTCGTCGGCTCCACGGGCTCCGGCAAGACGACGATTCTGTCGCTTCTGTGCAGAAACTATGAGTTTCAGAAGGGAGAAATCCTCATAGACGGGATTGACATACGCAAAATCAAAATAGCCTCTCTGCGCAGACATTTCGGGCAGATGCTGCAGGATGTGTTTCTGTTTTCAGGGACGATACGCAGTAATATTGTACTGCGGGAAGAGGGGATTTCGGATGCCAATGTACAGGAGGCGTGTCGGTATGTGAATGCGGATCATTTCATAGATAAGCTGGAAGAGGGGCTGGATGAGGAAGTGAGGGAGCGGGGAAACAATTTTTCCGCAGGACAGCGGCAGCTGCTGTCTTTTGCGCGCACGATTGTGCATAAGCCTTCGGTTATGATTCTGGATGAAGCCACGGCAAATATTGACACAGAGACGGAGCTTCTCATCCAAAATTCATTGGAAAAAATGCAGAATATCGGAACCATGCTGATTGTGGCGCACAGGCTGTCCACGATTCAGAATGCGGATAAGATCATTGTGCTTTCGCACGGAAAGATCAGGGAGCAGGGCACCCATCAGGAGCTTCTTGCGCTGCATGGGAAATACTATCGGCTTTACCATCTGCAGTATCAGAAAGAGGAAATGGTGCGGCAAAAAACGGCACAGGTTGATTAACTGCGCCGTTCCGTTGTGAAGACGGTATTCTAAAGGACGAGCCTGTCTGCGGATTTCGAGATTCCATAAAGCGAAACTTTGGAACTGTGCTAGGTTTGCGCAGGCTTGGATGTTTCCTCCCCGGAATCCTCCGCGGCGTATTCTTCCAGCAGACGCATACCCGCGGTCTCCGTTACGGGAAGTGAGAAAACCACAGATTTTGCTTTTGTGTTAAGTCCGGCTTCCTCCATGACGGCGCGCATGATGGCGTTTTTCTGCTCCTTCTTTACCACGATGAAGATGATTTCCTTCTCGGAAGCCAGAGTGACGCCTAAAAATTTGTCCGCGCTCTCCATGCCGGTGCCTTTGGCGTGGATGACCGTCCCGCCGCCGGCCTGCATTTTTCTGGCGGCGTCCATGATCGTTTCGGTGTAACCCTGATTGGCGATGATGACTAAAAGTTCGTATTTGGTGTCTTTCAAAACGGTTTCCTCCCCATTCTCAAAGGTTTCTTCCCCCGTCAGGAAGCGGAGCTGACGGAGACCGCCGATGCTTGCCAGCGGAATGATGAATGCTACGCCCGTGCCGGGAATGTCGATGCGCATTTCCCGCTCCAGCCCGTTTTTTAACGTTTTCCAGGTCTTGCGGGTGACGACGGAGAAGATCACGGCTTTTTCCGTGCCGTCCAGACCGAAATAGTCCATCAGTTCATTGGTGGCGGTGCCGTTTCCCAGCGTGATGAAATTGACAGGGACATGGTGCCTGTCGTAAAATGCCGCAAATTCTCTTGTGCGGTTTCTGGTGATGATGGCTGTCATCATATATAATTCGCTCATGGAAATCCTCCGTTTTTTTGCGCAGACCCACATACGGTAAGTTCACTGTTGAGGGCCGTGCGGCGAGCAGGGAGAAAATGCCCCTGTTCGATTGACTAGAGCTCTATAATAACATCTTCCGTCTCGGGTGCGGCTGTCGGAGCCAGTCCCGTAAGCTGCCCGGCAAGACGGTGTTTTCTCTTGTCGGCCCCTTTCTGACGCTGGGAGAGAAGGCCGAGAAGTTGTATGGTGATGAGCGGCGTCATGGCAACCATCGCCACGATGCCGAAGGCGTCCATTACAATGCTGCCGCCCACAGCGCCGCACGCACCCTGCGCGAGAGGGAGCAGAAAGGCGGCGGTCATAGGGCCGGAGGCCACGCCGCCGGAGTCGAAGGCGATGGCGGTGTAAATCTTCGGCACGAAGAAGGAGATACCGAGGGCGAAAGCATAACCGGGGATTAGAAACCACATGACGGAGATGCCTGTCAGCACGCGCAGCATGGCGATGCCGAGTGATATGGCGACGCCAGCGGAGAGACAGGTGCCCATGGAAGCTGCGGAGATGGCCCCGTCGGTGATCTCCTCCACCTGTTTGTTTAACACGTAGACGGCAGGTTCCGCCTTTACGATAAAGAAGCCCATAACCATAGCGATGGGAATGAGAATCCAGGGGTTGGCAGAGGCGCCGAGTATCTGCCCAAGATAGTTTCCAGCGGGCATAAACCCAACGTTCACGCCGGTCATAAACAGAACCAGACCGATGTATGTATAGGCGAGACCGATCAGCATTTTGGAGAGGGTGCGTCTGGAAAGTCTGAGCACCACGATCTGAAACAGCCCGAAAAAGAGCACGATAGGGAGGAGGGAGACCGCGATCTCCACTATGTAGGTAGGAAATCCGTGATGAAAAAGCGCCCACAGTTCCACGGAAGTCTCCACCGAGGGAATGACCGGTGGTATGTAGCTGCTCTCACCGGGGTGGTAGATCATACCGAGAATCAGGACGGACACGATGGGGCCGATGGAGCACAGCGCCACCAGACCGAAGCTGTCGTCGGCCGCATGGCGGTCATTACGGATGGAGGCGACACCCACGCCCATCGCCATGATAAAGGGAACGGTCATGGGGCCGGTGGTCACGCCGCCGGAGTCGAAGGCCACACTCAAAAAATCGTCCGGCACGAAGAGAGCCAGAACAAAGACCAGAATATAAAAGAAGACAAGCAGGGGCGGCAGGGGAATGCGGAATAGCATACGAAGCAGGGCGATCACCAGAAACAACGCCACGCCGCCGGCCACCGCGCCGATCAGGATGCCGTTTGGGATGGAGGGCACCTGTCCGGCAAGCACCTGCAGGTCCGGTTCGGAAACGGTGATGATAAAGCCGAGAAGGAACGAGAGGGAGACGATGACGCTGAGTTTTTTGCTCTTCGTCATGCAGGTGCCCACCTTCTCGCCCATGGGAGTCATGGCAAGCTCCGCTCCCAGGGTAAAAAGCATCATACCCAGAACCAGAAGGACGGCGCCGATCAGAAAGCACAGAAGAATGCTGGGTGAGATTGGAGCCACGGAAAAGCATAAAATGAGCACGATGACAATGATCGGCATAACAGCCACCAAGGCTTCCCGCAGCTTTTCCAACAATTTTCCGCGTAAAATGTTTTTCGCCTGCAAAAAGTCACCTCATTTCAACCATATTATTATTATCTTATAATGATTCGGGATACTTGGCAAGAGTGAAAAATCGGAGATCGGCGCAGTTGATGCAGAGAATACCCCAAAACGGCATTCTCCGTGCGAAAGCCCGGAGCGGCGTAAGCGTGTGGCTTGCGAAGCGGATGGGAAAATGCTATGCTTAGAGTGAAAAGTACTTCTAAAACTCAGCAGCAGAGGCTGCTTCGTTAAGAAGTACTAGTGCTCCATTTTCCAATTGCATACACTTTTTGCGAAGTCCAGAATTTCCTTATACAAGGCGTTTGAGGGAGGCGATGCGGTGGCATCGTTGACCGAAAACAACGCAGTAGAAGGGAATGCTGGCAAGCAAAAAAGGATAGTTAATTGGTAAATGGAGCACTAGATTTGAGTCACAGTCAGGCTGTGACATGGGAGGTAAGGGATGCCGGGCAGAATGATCGAGACAAATCTGATAGAGGAAGATATTAAAATAGAAGGATCCCTGCGGCCACAGAGCCTTGTTGACTATATTGGTCAGGAGAAGGTGAAGGAAAATCTTAAGATTTATATAGAAGCGGCGAAGCAGAGGGGAGACGCACTGGATCACGTGCTGTTTTACGGACCGCCGGGACTTGGAAAAACCACGCTGGCGGGCATTATCGCCAATGAGATGGGCGTGCACATGAAGGTCACCAGCGGCCCGGCGATCGAGAAGCCGGGGGAGATGGCGGCGATCCTCAACAATCTGCAGGAGGGTGATCTGCTCTTCGTGGACGAGATCCACAGGCTCAACCGCCAGGTGGAGGAAGTTTTGTACCCGGCTATGGAGGACTATGCCATTGACATTATGATCGGCAAGGGTCCTACGGCGCGTTCCATTCGTCTGGATCTGCCCCATTTTACGCTGGTGGGAGCCACCACCAGGGCAGGGCTTCTGACCGCGCCGCTCAGAGACCGCTTCGGTATGATTCACAGATTGGAGTTTTACACGGTGAAAGAACTAACGGTGATTATCAGACAGTCGGCGAAAAAGCTGGGGGTTGAGATTGACGAGCAGGGTGCTGTGGAGCTGGCGAGAAGAAGCCGGGGAACGCCGCGTCTTGCCAACCGCATTCTAAAACGGGTGCGGGATTTCGCGCAGGTAAAGTACGACGGGGCGATCACGGAGGAGGTTGCCAGGGTGGCGCTTGACCTGATGGATGTGGATAGAATGGGATTGGATCATGTGGACAGGAACATTCTTATGACCATGATGGAGAAGTTTAAGGGCGGTCCGGTGGGGCTTGACACGCTGGCGGCGGCCATCGGGGAGGACGCAGGAACGATTGAAGACGTGTATGAGCCTTATCTCATTCAAAACGGTTTTTTAAACCGCACGCCGCGGGGAAGGATGGTCACCGATCTTGCCTATCGGCATTTTGGGCTTGAAATTCCGTCTTAAGGCGGCTATAATAAATGTGATACTTTATGTAAAAGCGTTGGAGGGGCGCTCCTATGTCAACAAAAACAGATACGGAAGTGATCATTGCCGGTAAAGTTTTCACTCTGAGCGGTTACGAGAGTGAGGAATACTTGCAGAAGGTGGCGTCCTACATAAACAATAAAATAGCCGAGTACAACAAGATTGACAGTTTCAGACGGCAGCCGATGGATACCCAGAATGTGCTGCTGCAGCTCAATATAGCGGACGACTATTTTAAGGCGAAGAAGCAGATCAGTATTCTGGAAGAAGATTTGAAAAGTAAGAATGATGAGGTGTATGCGCTGAAGCATGATTTGATTGCGGCGCAGATGAAGCTGGAAAGTACCGAGAAGAGTGTCAAGAGTCTGCAGAAAGAAGCGAACGAGAATGCGAAGCAGATCGTCCGCATGGAGACGGAGCTCAAGGAACGCAAAGGGAAATAACAGAATAACAATTGAGTAGGGAAGCGCTATCTTTCCCTACTCACCGCGCGGCCCGCATGCTGTGAAACAGCAAACTTCCATATGCGGGCCTGCGCATAAAAAGTAAGGAGCAGATCCGAGGGTCTGCTCCTTTTGTAAGAGGAGCAGACAGTATGGGTGAGCGGGTTGAGCTGCTTGCCCCGGCGGGAAGTTATGAGGGCTTTCTGGGTGCGGTAAATGCCGGGGCGGATGCGGTATATCTGGGCGGACAACAGTTTGGTGCCAGAGCATATGCGAACAATTTCACGGCGGAGGAAATTGTCCGTGCGCTCCGTGTTGCCCATTTTTATGGAAAGAAAATTTATCTGACAGTAAATACGCTTCTGAAAGAGCGGGAGATGGCATCCCTTGACGAGTATCTGACACCTTTTTATGAGGCGGGGCTTGACGGTGTCATCGTGCAGGATTTTGGGGTTTTCTGCCATATCAGAGAGCATTTTCCGGGACTGCCCCTGCATGTGAGCACCCAGATGACGGTGACAGGCGTGGGCGGGGCCGCACTTTTGAAGGAACAGGGAGCGGCTCGTATTGTGCCTGCCAGAGAGCTTTCTCTGGAGGAAGTGAAGAAAATCCGAAGGGAGACGGGCGTGGAGGTGGAGTGCTTTATCCACGGCGCCATGTGCTATTCCTACTCGGGACAGTGCCTGTTCAGCAGTATTCTTGGGGGAAGGAGCGGCAACCGGGGCCGCTGCGCCCAGCCGTGCCGTCTGCCCTATGAGATTTATGATGGAAAAAGGCGGCTTTCCGGGAGCGGTTATCCTTTAAGCCTGAAAGATATGTGCACCTTGGAGTATCTGCCGGCGCTTCTGGAGGCGGGAATCGACTCCTTTAAGATTGAGGGGCGGATGAAGCGGCCGGAGTATGCGGCGGGCGTCACGGCGGTGTACCGCAAATATATGGATTTGTACAACCGGAAAGGGGTGGCGGGTTATCGGGTGGAACCGGAGGATATGGACAGGCTTAGACGGCTCTATATCCGCAGCGAGATTCAGACGGGCTACTACGAGCGGCATAACGGAAGAGAGATGGTTACGATAGAAAAGCCCGGCTACGAAGGCTGTGACGAATCGCTGCTCTCGGAAATACGGGAGACATATATCAGGGAGCCTGAGAAACTGCCGGTGCGGATGCGTGCGGTGGTGAAAGCGGGCGAGCCGCTGCGGCTGTGCATGGAAGCAGACGGAAGATTATCGCAGCAGCAAAGCGGTAATGCGGGAGCGGCGTGTTTTGAGGCGGCCGAGCTTTCGGAGCGGCAGGACTGTGATACAGCGGCGGGGAGAAGACGTGCGGAGACGGCGAGCGCCATGGCGGAAGTCACAGGGGAGATCGTACAGCCCGCGAAAAATGCGCCTCTGTCCGCGGAGGAGGTCAGAAGGCGGCTCTGCAAGACGGGGGAAAGCCTTCTGACGGTGACTGACTGTGAGGTTTGCATGGAGGGTGCCTGCTTTGTACCTGTCAGAGCCTTGAATGAGCTGCGGCGGAATGGGGTGGAAGCTTTTGAGGCGGCTGTGGCCGATAGACGGGGGAGCGGCGTCAGGCGGCCGACAACGGCCGGTGTGGAGTTTTCCGTACATCAGCCGTTGTCGGAACATGAGAAAGTGCCTGAAATTGAGAAAAACGATAACCGACCGAGTCAGTCAATAAATAACGCGGCACATACCAAGTCTGTCATAAAAAACGAAAGGATAGAGTTGCAGACGGCAGAAACAACGGTAGAAAAGTCTGTGACAGAGAAGAACGCGAAAGGGAAAACTGCGACGGAAAACCCCGCAGTCGATGTGACAGTCAGCACCCGGGAACAGCTGCGGGCAGTTCTCACATGGGGCGGCTGCAGACGGATTTATATAGACAGTGATCTTTTTTCCGCGTCCTATGGGGACATTATGGCAATGGCGGAGAAGGCCGCGCAGCGGCCGGACGTTGGGGACATGCCCCGCTTCTATCTGGCGCTTCCCTATATTTTGCGGGAGCGGGACGAGGCATATCTGCGGCGGCTGACGGAGCTGCTGGAACAGAAGGGGGCTTTTGTGCACGGATTCCTCATCCGTAATCTGGAGGGGCTGGCATGGGCGCGGAAGGTTCGTAAGGTGCGGGAGCCGTCGGGTGAACCGACCGGCGGCAGGACGGCATATGAACTCGTGCCGGATGCGGGACTTTACTGCTTTAACGCGGATGCGCTGCATTTTTTTCGGGATTTTTCTGAGGAGATCACGCTTCCCTATGAGTTGAATGCGGGGGAGGCGGCTCATCTGGCCCAGGCAGCCGGGGAGCGGGGAATGCGTACAAGCCTGGTTGTCTACAGCCGGATTCCCATGATGCTTACAGCCAATTGTCTAAAAATGACGGCGGGAAACTGCAGTAAGGGAGAGGGCGTGAAACGGCAGCTTCTGCTGAAAGACCGCCGTGGCGAAACATTTCCTGTAGAGATAAACTGCGAACACTGCTATAATGTCATATATAACTGCGTTCCCTATTCCCTGCAAGGCGCGAAAAAGGAGCGGGAGCGAATCGGTGCGGATGCGCTGCGCTATGATTTTACTGCGGAGGACGGAGTGCAGTGTGCAAAGATTTTAGAGGGGGCTTATCCCTTTGCAGATTATACGACAGGGCATTGTAAACGAGGTATAGAGTGAAAAGTACTTCTAGCCGCTCATGCCAGAGGGCATTTCGCGGAGAAGTACTAAATTTCACTCAAGAGAATGCCAAAAATACGGCATTCTCCGTGCGGTACTGACATGGAATGATGGTGGTTATTATGGAGCTGTATATCACAGAGCTTTCTAAATATTTTATCACTTTATTTATCGCCTGCTATACGCTGGAGTGCTTTCTCGTGTTTCGGTTTCAGGAGGAGGAACGGTGCAAAGCAGGGTATTTCCGCCAGAACATCTGGATGTTTCTGGTGCATTTTTCGTGCTTTCTAGTGATCTGCTTTGAGACGGGGAAGATCGAGTACCTGCTCTTTTATGTGTTGCAGCAGATTCTTCTTTTTTCTACGGTCATGCTTTTCCGCATGATCTATCCGAAGGGAAATCTTCTGATTATCAACAATATGTGTATGCTTTTGAGTATTGGTTTTGTGATTCTCACAAGGCTCTCCTATGAGCGGGCGATCAAACAGTTTTTTATTGTGACGGCATCCATCATTATCGGTATGGCGGTTCCCTTTTTTATCCGCAACCTGAAATTTTTGAAGAGCCTGACCTGGGTCTATGCGGGCGCAGGCATTGCGGCTCTCGGTGTGGTGTTGATTCTGGGAGCGGTCACCTACGGCTCCAAAATATCCTACTCTGTGGCGGGGATCACGTTTCAGCCGTCAGAGTTTGTGAAAATTATTTTTGTGTTTTTCCTGGCAAGCGCTTTCAGCGAAGAGTGGGATTTTCTGCGGGTGGCGGTGACGGCGGCGCTGGCGGGCGCCCATGTGTTGATTTTGGTGGCCTCCAAGGATCTGGGGAGCGCGCTGATTTTCTTTGTGGTCTATGTTCTCATGGCATTTATAGCCACGGGCAGATGGATTTATCTGTTTCTGGGAGCGGCTGGCGGCGCAGGGGCGGCGGTCGTCGCTTTTCGTATGTTCTCCCATGTGCAGGTGCGCGTACAGGCGTGGCGTGACCCGTTCAGCTGCATTGACGACGCAGGGTTCCAGATCACCCAGTCGCTGTTCGGCATCAGCAGCGGCGGATGGTTCGGCCTCGGGCTTTTTCGGGGAAATCCCACATCGATCCCGCTGGTGGAGGCGGATTTTGTCTTCTCGGCGGTGGCTGAGGAGCTGGGCATTCTCTTTTCCATGTGTCTGCTTCTGATCTGCATTAGCAGTTTTATCATGTGCATGAACATTGCTTTGAAGCTGCAGAACCGATTTTACAGGTTGATTGCTTTCGGGCTTGGCGTGACTTATATTTTCCAGGTGTTTTTGACGGTAGGAGGGGGAACCAAGTTTATCCCCATGACGGGTGTGACGCTGCCTTTTATCAGTTACGGCGGCAGTTCGGTATTGACCACACTGGTCATGTTTTTTATCATAGAAGGGCTTTATATTATCAGGCGGGACGAAGGAGACAGACGTGCCAAGAACAGAAAACGAAAAAGCAGCAGAGAGAAGAGAGAGCGGAGAGCGGGAGTCGAACCGCAGGACGGGGAAGACGAAGAGGAAGCGTAACCGGCAGATCATGACGGTCACCTGGTTCTTTGTGGGCCTGTTTTTTGTGATGATGGGTTATACGTGCCACTATGCGGTCACACACAGGCAGACGCTGATGAATAACAGCTACAATACGAGGCAGGAGATTCTCGTTGCCCAGAACAGCAGGGGCACGATCTATGCGGCGGGCGGCCAGATTCTGGCGGAGACCGCGACGGACGCGGAGGGGAAGGAGCTCCGGGTGTACCCTTATGCCAATATGTTTTCACACGTGGTTGGCTATGCCTCCAACGGCAAGTTCGGCATAGAGGCACAGGCAAATTATTATCTGATCAACTCCAATACCAGACTGTCCGAGAAAGTGGCAAGCGATGTGGCGGGGGAAAAGTATCCCGGAGACAGTGTGATCACTACGCTGGATGTGGATTTACAACAGATTGCCTATGATTCCCTTGGCATGTACAGTGGCGCGGTGATCGTATCGGAGCCGTCCACGGGGCGGATTCTGGCGATGGTGTCGAAACCGGACTTTGATCCGAATGAAATTGATGCCATATGGGACGGGCTGATCGCCGACAAGGAGAGCAGCGTTTTGTTAAACCGGGTGACGCAGGGGCTTTATCCGCCCGGCTCCACGTTTAAGATTGTGACGGCTTTGGAATACATCAGGGAAAATCCAGACTCTTATAACCAGTTCCGGTACCAGTGCAGCGGAAGGTTTACCCACGGGGAGGAGCAGATCAACTGCTATCACGGCACATCCCATGGCAGCGAGGACTTTTCCAAGGCTTTTGCGAAATCATGTAACTCTGCCTTTGCAAACATCGGTCTTTCGCTGGATCGGAAGAAATTCGGGGATACGCTTAACGATTTGCTGTTTAACAGGGAATTGAAAGTAGACTTTGCCTATAACCAGAGTAAGCTTGCGATTGATGCGGACACTTCGGACGCGGATGTGATGCAGGCAGCGATCGGGCAGGGAACCACGCAGATGACGCCCCTGCAGCTCCATATGATTACCTGTGCCATCGCCAACGGCGGTATGCTGATGAAGCCTTATCTGTTAGAGCGGGTGGAGACCAGCGAGAAAACGGTGGTCAGGCAGTTCTCCCCGGATTCCTACAAGCGGCTTATGAGCGAGGAGGAGGCGCAGATCATGACGGGGCTGATGGAGGAAGTGGTGAAGAGCGGCACGGGCACGAAGCTCTCCGGCCTTTCCTACACGGCGGCAGGAAAGACCGGGTCTGCGGAATACAATCAGGTCAAGACCGATTCTCACGCCTGGTTCACGGGTTTTGCCCCGGCGGATGAACCTCAGGTGTGTGTGACGATCATTATAGAAGGGGCCGGCAGCGGCGGAGACTATGCTGTACCCATAGCGAAACGGATTCTGGACGCCTGCTTTGCAGAGTGAAAAATCAGAAAATAGCCGTGATGGTAAGCTCCGGCCTGGAGGAGAGGTCGAGGTAGGAGCCGTCCGCCCTTGTCAGAAGCGGCCTTGCCAGATTGTCCTTGTTGATGGTGGTCACTTTCGCCTCCTCGTCGTTGCTTAAGCGCACCATAAAACCGAGCTGGGTGGCAGCGATGTGGTAGAGGATGGGCTGCAGGATGGCTTTCTCGTATTTTTCATAGCCTTCCCGCTCAAAGTTTTCAATGACTTGGAAGGGATGAAGGGGCTGTCTGTAGGTGCGGGCGGATGTCATGGCCTCGTAGGCGTCTATGACGGCTATGTATTTGGCGAAGACGTCGATCTTGTCGCCCTTAAGCTTCGAGGGATAGCCGGAACCGTCGCAGCGTTCATGGTGCTGGAGCGTAGCCTTGATGATGGTCTCGCCGATTTCGGGCTGGTCTTTTAACAGATCAAAGCCCAGCATGGTATGGGTTTTCAGCTTCGTGTATTCAAGATCGGTCAGCTTTTCGGATTTCCAAAGAAGATCCTGCGGGAGCCTTAACTTTCCGATGTCGTAGAAGAATCCGCACTGGATTAAGAGCATCATATCTTCCTGCGACAGTTTCCACCATGTGCCGAATACGCCGGCGAGCAGGGCAGAATTGAGACAGTGGGCGTGGGTCATGGTTTCCTCCCTCGGCAGCATGTTGTACAGGAAATCGAGGAGCGACTCTCCGGTTTTGGCGCATGCCGCGATTTTCAGATAAATATCATGAAGCTGGCTGGTGCTTTTCCAAACGCCGGTCTCGACGAAGCGGTTCATGAGTTTGACATAGATGGGCATACAGTTGTTGTAGGTGAGCTGGAAGGTTTGAAATTCTTTGCTCAGGCGTACCTTTTCAAAATGGGTGGTGGCAAAGTCAATATCTTCCTTCACGGTGACGCAGATGATGGAGTGGCGTTCCAATTTTTTCAACACCTTTTTATCCACCACAGTGTCCTTCGGAACGATCAGCTCATTCTGGTAGCTGTAGATATCCTCGCCGATTATCATGCCTTCTTCCAGTGTCATGCGGGCTACATCTTTCATTAAGAAAACCTCCGTTTCCGTGGGAAGCGCGTAATGAGCTGCGCAGATTCCCATATGTAGTAGTAAAATACTTTACATGTAAGAATAATATACATATTTAGTATAAAACTTCTGTCCGAGAAGTCAATTGTTTCGCCCGATTTGGCGCAGAATGTATGAAAAACGGTATGGATTGTATAAACCGTGTGAAATATGGTGAGAAAAATATCAGAAAGGCGGATAATATGAGTATTTGCGATACGTGCAGCAACTATCAATACGACGAGGATTACGAGTATTATGTGTGTATGATAGATCTGGATGAGGACGATATGAGCCGGTTTCTGCAGGGCGGCAGCTTTGCATGTTCGTTTTATCAGCGCGATGACGAGTATGCGGTGGTGAGAAAGCAGATGTAATATGGCGCGGGAAATTTTTCTGTCTTATTCAGGGGAAGTGTGGTAAACTGATTGCATGAACTTTTATAAAAACCTCTATATTGGGGATACTGTAAAAAAGCCTGAAAAGGCCATAAGAAAGCTGAAGCGCCATAAAAAGCAGCCGTGGCTTTATGTGATTGTCTATGACAAGGAGACGGACAGGCTTGCGGTGTACCACAGTCTGATGCTTTTACAGTGGTACTACAAGGAAAATCCGCCCGCCTGTATTGTCGGTCTGGCAAACGGCCGTGAGGAGGCTTTTGAGGTGATAGAACGGATTGCGAAGGAATCGCTTGACTCCATTGGTCAAGTGCGGCTTGTAACGTATCTTTCCGGGATTGACCCGGAGAACTTTCAAAAAAGGGAACCCGGGACTGTGGAGAACCTGAAACCGGACACTTGGAGATGAAATGCTACATATTTTGCTGCTGATTTTAAAGATTATAGGGATTGTGCTTCTGTGCATTCTGGGTCTGCTGCTTCTGGGAATTGCCTGCGCGCTCTTTGTGCCGGTCCGATATCGGATTGAGGCGGTGCGGAAAGAGGGGGCGGAGGAGCCGCCCGTCACTGTCACGGTGAAAGTCACCTGGCTTTTGCATTTCATCAATGTGCTGGTTCGTTTTAACGGGAGTCTGTCTGCGCGGATTCGTCTTTTGTTTATCACGGTTTTCCGGCTGCCGAAAAAGGAAAAGCGCGGCGGCAGGGAAAAGGCGGGTGAGACGGAGAGCGGGAGGGACAGAGAGAAGCGCAGGAAAGGAAAAGCTGCGGAGCCGGCGAAGAGCGAAGGGACAGCCGCGAAGGATATAACATTTGCCGCAGATGTGAAGGCGGAAAGCAAAAAAGGCGAAGAAGAGACAGAAAGAAGACAAAATTTCGAAGAATCGCGGCAGGATAAGGAAATAACGGCCACGGTCATGACAGAGGGCGATGAAAAGGAGACCGCGAAGGCGGACGATCGGGAAGGCGTCGAGGAATCCGACAAAAAGCCCGGATTGTTGGATAAGCTGCGCGTGATTCCGGAGATTCTGCGAAGCATTTTGGCTAAAATTAAGGACATCTTTGAAAATATACAGTACACAATCCAAAATATCTGTGATAAAATAAGATCTGTATTGGATAATATAGTGTATTACAGGGATGTGATAGAAGGGGAGACGTTTCAGCGCTCCTATGCTCTTTGTAAGAAAGAACTACTGTCGATCGTGAAAAGCATGAAGCCAAAAAAGTTTGAGGCGGCGTTTGTGGTCGGTACGGACGATCCGGCGTCGACCGGGGAGATTCTGGCTGTCTGCGGCATGTTGTACCCGATTCTCGGCCCGCAGGTGAATGTGGTCGGGGATTTTGAGAGAAAACGCCTGGAGGGACGCGTGTTTATCAAGGGAAAACTGCGGCTTTTCAATTTAATCCGGGCGGCGGTGCGGATTTACTTTAACAAGGATATCAGGAAACTGTACGGTTTGTTGAAAAAGGAGGCAGTATAAATGGCTGAGAATAATTTTAGCGGTGTAATCGAGTCTCTGATGAAGGGCATGAATGCCGTGATCGGAACGAAGACGGTGGTGGGCGATGCCACACAGGTCGGAGATACCATCATCCTGCCTTTGGTGGATGTGAGCTTCGGCGTGGGCGCGGGTGCCGGCACCGGCACCGACGGTAAGAAGAGCAGCGGGGCCGGCGGCTTTTCGGCAAAGATGACACCCAGCGCGGTGTTAGTGATTAAGAACGGTACCACCAAGCTTGTCAATATTAAGAATCAGGATACGGTCACCAAGGTACTCGATATGATTCCGGATATTGTGGAGAAATTTACATCCCCCAAGGAGGAGATGCTGGCCGATGACAAGGCTGTGGATATTGCGTTTCCGGAGGGAAAAGAGGAGTAATAGGAAATTTGTGTATCCGATTCGATAAGAAAACATGCACCTGTCTGATGTGGCTGCATATCGTATCATAAGAGCATAAAGCAGGGAGCGGCCCATGAAAAAAATGATTGGATTTGTGGCGATTTGTGTCGCGGCAGGAATGCTCATCATGCTTTTTCTGGTGAATCGTTTTCTTGGGCTTCTGTTAATTATCCTGCTTTTGCTGATCGGGTACAGTTTTTTCTGCTGTTAGGAATTGTTAAAAATTGAGGATTACGATGGAAAACATGAAAGAAGTACTTCTTGAAAAAGAGCAGACGGAAGAGGTTTTGCAGGAATTAAAGGCGTGGCTGTTTAAAGAGAATATCAGAATCATGATGGCTTCCGCGGAGTTAGAAGAAAAGCAGGAGAAGTTTGAACAGGAGAAAGACCAGTTTAAAGAGGAAATGAAGGGCCTGAACCGGAAAATGAATACGGAGCAGGAGCGGATCCGGAAGGACAGCCGGTTAGTGGATGAAAAACTGGAGATCATTAAGGACGGATTCCGGAAACTGGATATGGATCGCAGAAGGCTTGACAAAGAGTGGGCAAGGCTTGCGGCGGAGAAGGAGCTCATGGAAGAGCACAGCCTTTACGATGTTTACACGGAGACAAGCGTCTTTTTTCGGGGCGTAAAAAATATTCTGACGCTCAAGAAGCGGTATAAAGACCTGACAAAGATTTTCCATCCGGACAACCTGGCAGGGGACACGGAGATCATCCAGCGGATCAACAGGGAATATGAGCATCTGAAAAGAGAATATGAGAAATATAAGCAGGCGTAGGGTGCGCCTGCTATTTTTCTATCGTCTGAAAATTAAAATTTGGGAAAAAGAAAAAGAGCCGGACATTACCGACTCTTTCTTTCAAGCTATGTTTTACAAAATAAACTTATGCGCGCTCTACAGCGCCGGATCTCAGACAGCGAGTGCACACATGCAGCCGCTTGTTTCCGCCATTCACCTTGCATTTTACATTCTGAATGTTGGAATTCCAGATTCTGTTGGATCTTCTATGAGAATGGCTGACGTTATTTCCGAAATGAGCGCCCTTACCACAAATATCACATTTAGCCATCTTCGCACCTCCTAACGAATTTTATTATTCTGAAATCTGAGGCCGCGAAGCGAACCCCGTAATCAAGCCTGCACACAATCGAGCCTGCTCAATTTTGCAACATTTGTATAATAGCAGAAAGTGGAAGAGAATGCAAGTATAAATTGCAGAAATTTTTTCGGTTTCTTTTTTTGTAATATCGGGGTATAATGTTATTATTAAGTTCGCGAGTCATATATGGATTAGGAGGTAGTCTATGAAAGTCTCTTCAATGGATACCCATATGGGAAACATTTCGATCGATCAGGAAGTGATCGCGCAGTTTGCGGGAAATGCCGCGATGGAGTGTTTCGGTGTGGTCGGCATGGCGAGCATGAGCGTCAGGGACGGGCTGGTTAAACTTTTGAAAAAGGACAGCATGACGCGCGGTATACAGGTTCTTTTGAACAACAATAAGCTCACCATCAATTTTCACATTATTGTGTCCTACGGCGTAAGTATTCTGGCGGTGTCGGATAATCTGATCGACAGTGTGAAATATAAGGTCGAGGAGTTCGCCGGAATAGAAGTGGAAAAGATCAATATTTTTGTAGAAGGTGTGAGAGTAATTGATTAGAGGGAGGATCAAATAAGTGGATTCAAATACGATAGATGCCGGCCTGATGGCCAGAATGTTTTTGGCCGGAGCGAAAAATCTTGAGAGCAAAAAAGAGTGGATCAATGAGTTGAACGTGTTCCCCGTGCCGGACGGCGATACTGGCACGAATATGACGATGACGATTATGGCGGCAGCCAGAGAGGTGTCCGCCCTTTATGATATGGGGGATATCGACATGACATCCCTTTGTAAAGCGATCTCTTCCGGTTCCCTAAGAGGGGCGAGAGGAAACTCGGGCGTTATTTTGTCCCAGCTTTTTCGTGGCTTTACGAAAGGTGTGAAAGAATGTCAGGACATCACGGTTCCCGTACTTGCAGCGGCTTTTGAGAAGGCGGTGGAGACGGCCTACAAGGCGGTTATGAAACCCAAGGAAGGCACCATTCTCACGGTAGCCAAGGGCGGCGCAGCTAAGGCGAGAGAGCTTGCGGATGCGGGCGTTACGGATATGTCTGATTTTCTGGGGCAGGTGATTGCCCACGCGGACGAGGTGCTTTTGCAGACGCCGGAGCTTCTGCCGGTGTTAAAGCAGGCAGGTGTGGTTGACTCGGGCGGTCAAGGGTTAATGCAGGTGTTGAAGGGCGCTTATGACGCTTATCTCGGAAAAGAGATCGACCTGACGGTGGAGAAGACAGCGGCGGCGGTTCCCGATCAGGCGGCAGGGGCGGCAGGTTTCGAGGCGCAGGCGAACGCGGAGATCAAATTCGGCTATTGCACCGAGTTTATCATCATGTTAAACAAGGTGTTTAATATCAAGACAGAGATGGATTTTAAGGCGTATCTGGAGTCCATCGGAGATTCCATTGTAGTGGTTGCGGACGAGGACGTGGTAAAGGTGCACGTACATACCAATGATCCCGGTCTGGCGATTCAGAAGGCATTAAAGTACGGTGCGCTCTCCAACATGAAAATTGACAATATGCGGCTTGAACATCAGGAAAAGCTGTTCCGCATGTCCAAGCAGGAGGAAAAACCTGTCGAGGAGGATGATCTGCCGGGGCCGAAGAAGGATGTAGGCTTTATTGCGGTCTCCGTGGGGGATGGCATAGCGGAGATTTTTAAGGGGCTGGGCGTCGATTATATTATCGAAGGCGGCCAGACCATGAACCCCAGCACGGAGGATATGTTGAACGCGATCGACAAGGTGAACGCGGACACGATCTTTATCCTGCCGAACAACAAAAATATCATTCTGGCGGCCAATCAGGCGCAGTCCCTCGTGAAAGACAAGAAAATTGTGGTGATTCCCACAAAAACCGTTCCGCAGGGCATCACGGCGGTGATCAATTATGTGCCGGGCTTGTCGGCTGAGGAGAACGAGGCGATTATGGTCTCGGAGATGAAGGCGGTTGCTACGGGGCAGGTTACCTACGCGGTGCGTGATACAAACATCGATGGGCAGGAGATCAGGCAGGGCGATTTCATGGGGCTTGGCGATCACGGCATTCTTTCTGTGGGAACGGCGATTTCTTCGGTGGCGCTCAATATGGTAGGAGCCATGATGACGGAGGAGAAGGAGCTGATCAGCATTTACTACGGCGAGGAGATCGCGGAGGAGGACGCCGGGAAGCTGCGTGAACAGATCGGGGAGAGATACCCCGACTGCGATATTGAACTGCAGTACGGCGGACAGCCGATTTACTACTATATCATTTCGGCGGAATAAGCAGGCATTTATGGATATCAGGACTTTGAAGGGCGTCGGTGAAAAAACCGCCGCCCTCTTTGAAAAATTGCATGTATATACGGCGGAGGAGCTGGTATCCTATTACCCCAGGGATTACGAGCAGTTTTCCGTCCCGGTTTCTCTGGATCAGGCGCCTGTCGAGGAGGTCACAGCGGTGGAAGGGCGTCTTGCCGGCAACGTGGCGACGAGACATGTGAGAGGGCTTTCCCTCACCACCTTTGATGTGTCCTGCGAGGGCGGCAGTCTGCATATGACTTATTTCAACATGCCCTATCTGAAAAACAGCCTGAAACGCGGTCAGCCCTATATTTTCAGGGGGTGTCTGCACCGCAGGAAAGACAGGTATGTGATGGAGCAGGCGCGAATTTACAAGCCGGAGGAGTACGGGAAACTGACGAACTGTATGCAGCCCCGTTATGCCACCACGAAAGGGCTGACCAACAACGCCATCACAAAAGCGGTTAAACAGGCCATCGGGCTGGTGGATCTGTCGGAGGATCCGCTTCCCGAAAGGATCAGGGCGGCGGAAGGGTTTCCGTCCTTTCGGGAGTCGGTGGAGCAGATGCATTTCCCCACAGTGCGGGAGTCGCTTCTTGCCGCCAGAAGAAGGCTTGTGTTTGACGAGTTTTTCCGTTTTATCCTGACGCTTCGCAGGATGCGGGAGTCCAATGAGCGGATGAAGAGTGCGCGCCCTATGATCGAGGTGGCGCAGACAGAGCGGTTGATCGAGGCGCTTCCTTATCGGCTGACGAAAGCCCAGCAGAAGGTGTGGGCGGAAATCCGGGCGGATCTGACTTCCGAATATGCTATGAACAGGCTGGTGCAGGGGGATGTGGGCTCAGGCAAGACTATCTTAGCGTTTCTGTCTCTGATCATGTGTGCGGCCAACGGTTTTCAGGGCGCCATGATGGCCCCCACGGAGGTGCTGGCCAGACAGCATTATGAGAGTTTGCAGAAATTAAATAAGGAACACAGTTTACAGCTTCATCCCGTTCTTTTGACCGGATCGGTCACCGCAAAGGACAGACGGGAAATCTATGCGAAGATCGAGAGCGGGGAGGCGGATATCGTGATCGGCACCCACGCCTTGATTCAGGAGAAGGTGGCTTACAAAAGCCTTTCCCTCGTCATCACAGACGAACAGCACCGCTTCGGGGTGAGACAGCGGGAGACGCTGGCGGAGAAGGGCGGTATACGTCCGGAGGTGGAAAGTACGGTTTCTGAGCCGGGTGACACGACTGTCGGAGCGAGAGATGTTTCGCCTCAAAAAGAGTCGGCAGTGCATGTGCTTGTGATGAGCGCTACGCCCATCCCCCGGACGCTGGCCATCATTTTGTACGGGGATCTGCAGATTTCCGTGCTGGACGAGTTGCCGGCGGACAGACTTCCCATCAAAAACTGTGTGGTGAATACGTCCTATCGGAATACCGCCTATAAATTCATAGAAAAAGAGGTGGCGCAGGGCCGTCAGGTCTATGTGATCTGTCCTATGGTGGAAGAGGGTGAGGAGCAGGAGCTGGAGGATGTGGCCTCCTACGCGAAGAAGCTTAGGAGTGCGGTATCTTCTTCTGTCCGTATAGAGACGCTTCACGGCAGAATGCGTCCGGCGGAGAAAGCGCGTATTATGGAGGCATTTGAGGCGCATCATATCGATGTTCTCGTGTCCACCACGGTGATCGAGGTGGGGATCAACGTGCCGAACGCCACGGTAATGCTTGTGGAGAACGCGGAGCGGTTCGGGCTGGCTCAGCTTCACCAGCTCAGGGGCCGGGTGGGGCGTGGCGACAAGCAGTCTTATTGTATCTTTATCAGCAAATCGGAGCGGCCGGAGACGATGGAACGTCTGAAAATCCTGAATGAATCAAACGACGGCTTCTATATCGCCGGCAAGGATCTGGCGCTTCGGGGGCCGGGAGACCTTTTCGGGATCAGACAGAGCGGGGATCTGCAGTTTACGCTGGGCGATATCTATCGTGATGCGGCCGTTCTGCAGAGCGCGAGCGAGTGGGCTGACAGAGTGCTTGCCGAGGATGCGGCGCTTTCCGGGGAAGAGTACGCGGCGCTTAAGAGATCGCTGACTCTGCAGGGGACAAATGAGGTTGACTTTAGGAGTATCTGACGTTACACTCTTAAAAGGGAAAACGAAAACGGAAAATGAGGATGATTATGGGTAAGAAAATAGCAGTGGTGACAGACAGTAACAGCGGCATTACGCAGTCTCAGGCGAAGGAGATGGGGCTTTATGTGCTTCCTATGCCGTTTATGATCAATGAGGAGACATTCTTTGAGGATATCACGCTGACGCAGGAGCAGTTTTATGAACGGCTTGCCGAGAATGCGGATGTGATTACAAGCCAGCCCAGCCCGGAAGCGGTGATGAAGCTATGGGACGAACTGCTGGAAACCTATGATGAGATTGTGCATATACCCATGTCCAGCGGCCTGAGCGGTTCCTGCCAGAGCGCGCGTATGCTGGCGGAGAACTATGACGGCAGGGTGCAGGTGGTCAACAATCAGCGGATCTCCGTGACACAGAGACAGTCGGCGCTGGACGCGCTCGTCCTGATCGAGCGAGGGCTGGATGCCGCCGCGATCCGGGAATTTCTGGAGGAGGATAAGTTCAATTCCAGCATTTATATCATGTTGGATACGCTGTACTATCTGAAACGGGGTGGGCGGATTACGCCTGCGGCGGCCGCGCTCGGCACGATTTTAAGGCTGAAGCCCGTCTTGCAGATTCAGGGCGAGAAGCTGGATGCGTTTGCCAAGGCGCGAACGGTTTCACAGGGTAAGACGATTATGATAAACGCGATCCGCAATGACATGGAGAAGCGTTTCGGCGGCGTGTCGCCCGACAATATCTGGTTACAGATCGCATACACCTATGACAAGGGAGCGGCGGAGCAGTTTAAGGAGCAGGTGCTTCAGGCGCTTCCGGGCTTTGACGTGCACATGGATCCGCTTTCTTTGAGCATCGCCTGTCATATTGGGCCGGGTTCTCTGGCGCTGGCCTGCTCCCAAAAAATATAAACTTCCGATTTTGGGTGACGAAGGAGCGGTTTTGCGCTATAATGTGTTCCATGTGGAACTTGTGATTAGATACGCAGAAGATAAGAAATTATATTTGTCTGATATTATCAACATAAAAAAGAAACGAAGCGCCCCGCTTGCGCCTTAAGGCTGTACGGTAAAAAACGCTTCTTTTTATAGAGTATATGATGGGAAGGAAAAAAGTCAAGAGAAAATGTATGATAAAATGGATATAAATGTGAGTACACCTGCAGAAGAGCGGGAGCGGCAGGAAGAATACATTGGAAAATGCCGCGTATATGTCTCGGCCTTTCAGGTGGAGCACGGACGGTTTCCGAAGGCCTGCGTGGTGACTTTCGGCTGTCAGATGAATGCCCGGGATTCCGAGAAGCTCTCCGGCATTCTTGCGCAGGCGGGCTACGAGCTGACCAATGCGGAGGAGGCGGCGGATTTTGTCATCTACAACACCTGTACCGTGAGGGACAACGCCAACCAAAGGGTATATGGGCGGCTGGGCTTCTTAAACAGCCTGAAAAAGAAGAAGCCCCATCTGAAAATCGCGCTCTGCGGCTGTATGATGCAGGAGCAGGCGGTCATTGAAAAGATACAGAAAAGCTATCGGTTTGTGGATTTGATCTTCGGCACCCACAACCTTTTTCAGTTTGCGGAGCTTCTCTCTGAGACGCTGGCCTCCGAGGATATGATTGTGGATATCAGGGAGGAGACGGATAAAATCGTGGAAAACCTGCCGGTAAAGCGCAAGTACAGCTATAAGTCCGGCGTGAACATTATGTTTGGATGCAATAATTTTTGCAGCTATTGTATCGTGCCCTATGTGCGTGGGCGGGAGAGAAGCAGGGAACCGAAGGATATTCTGCGGGAGATTGAAGCGCTTGTTGAGGATGGCGTGGCGGAAATCATGCTGCTTGGGCAGAATGTCAACTCCTACGGGAAGAATCTGAAGCCCCCGATAACCTTTGCCGAATTATTGCGGGAGGTGGAAAAGATCGAGGGACTGCGGCGTATCCGTTTTATGACTTCCCATCCCAAGGATCTGTCGGACGAGCTGATCGAGGTGATGAGACGTTCCACTAAAATATGCCGTCATCTGCATCTGCCCCTGCAGGCGGGCTCTGACCGCATCTTGCAGGCTATGAACAGGCGTTATACGAAGGCGCAGTATCTGGCGCTTGTGGATAAGTTGAAGGCAGCCATTCCCGATATCGCGATCACCACGGATCTGATCGTGGGCTTTCCGGGAGAGACGCCGGAGGACGTGGAGGAGACCATCGACGTGGTGAGGAAGGTACAGTTCGACAACGCCTTCACGTTCATCTATTCTCCGCGGACAGGCACCCCCGCGGCGGCCATGGAGAACCGGGTGCCGGAGGAAACTGTGCACGAGGGGTTTGACAAGCTTCTCGCCGTGGTGCAGGAGACGGCGAAGGCGCGGGCCGCACTTTTGGAAGGAAAAGTTATGGAGGCCCTTGTGGAAGAGGTGAACGAGCAGGATCCGGCCCTTGTTACAGGGCGGCTTGGCAATAACATGCTGGTTCACTTCAAGGCGGACAGGCGGCTTGTCGGCAAATTTGTCATGGTGGTGCTGGACACCTGTCACGGCTTCTATTATACAGGGCGAATGGTTGACTGGTTGGGTCAAACCAAGCATACAAGATTAGGAAAGATGGTTGATAACCAATGGCTGAATTGACACCAATGATGCAGCAGTACCTCGATACGAAGAAGGAGTATAAGGACTGCATCTTATTTTACAGACTGGGGGATTTTTACGAAATGTTCTTTGAGGACGCGCTGACGGCCTCCAAAGAGCTGGAGATTACACTGACGGGAAAAAGCTGCGGGCAGGAGGAACGCGCCCCCATGTGCGGCGTTCCCTATCACGCGGTGGACACGTATCTGAACAAGCTGGTTTCCAAAGGCTACAAGGTGGCGATCTGCGAACAGGTGGAGGATCCCAAAAGTGCGAAGGGTATCGTAAAGCGGGAAGTCATCCGGGTGGTGACGCCGGGAACGAACCTGAATATACAGGCGCTGGATGATAGCAAGAACAATTACCTGCTCTGCGTCGCTTATTTTCCCGGAAAGATCGGGCTGTCGGTGGCGGACGTCACCACAGGGGACTACTACCTGACAGAAGTGGAGGATATTCGCAGGCTGCAGGATGAGATCAACAAGTATGCGCCCTCGGAGGTGATCTGCAACGAGCAGTTCTTCGTCAGCGGCTATGATATCGAGGACTTGAAAAGCCGGCTGAACGTGTCTGTCTATTCCCTGTCCCCGCATTACTTCGACGAGGATGGCTGCAAAAAAACGCTGATGCGCCATTTCCGGGTGAATACGCTGAAGGGGCTGGGGATTGAGGATTTCCCTGTAGGAATCACCGCGGCGGGAGCGCTGCTTACGTATCTTTACGAGACGCAGAAGACCTCCCTTTCCCATATGACGCATATCTATCCTTATCTGAGCAGCAAATACATGCTTTTGGACAGCTCCACAAGACGAAATCTGGAACTTCTTGAGACGCTGCGGGAGAAACAGAAAAAAGGGTCTCTTCTCGGCGTACTCGACCGCACGAAAACGGCGCTCGGCGGACGGCTTCTGCGCAAGTACATAGAGCAGCCCCTAATCGACGGGGCGCGGATTGAAAAGCGGCTTAATGCGGTGGAGGAGCTTTGCAAACGGAGCGTTGACCGCGAGGAGCTGCGGGAGTATCTTCATGCCATCTATGATCTGGAGAGGCTTCTCGGCAGGATCAGTTACAAGACGGCCAATCCACGGGATTTGATCGCGCTGCGCAATTCTCTGGCCATGCTGCCTTCTTTGCGGACGGTGCTGGCCGATTTTGACGCGCCGCTTTTAAAGGAAATCCGTGAACATATGGATCCGCTTGAGGATATCCATAAGCTGATCGACGACGCGATTATGGAGGAGCCGCCCATTGCCGTCAGGGAGGGCGGTATCATCAGGGAGGGCTTTAACGGGACGATAGATTCCCTGAAAAAAGCAAAGACCGACGGGAAAAAGTGGCTGGCGCAGCTTGAGGAGGAGGACCGGGAGCGCACGGGCATCAGGAATCTGCGCATCAAGTACAATAAGGTTTTCGGCTACTATTTTGAGGTGACCAATTCTTACCGTGATCTGGTGCCGGAGGACTATGTGCGCAAGCAGACGCTTGCCAACGCGGAGCGGTATACGACACCCAGATTGAAGGAGCTGGAGGATTCCATCCTGAACGCGGAGGATAAGCTCTTTGCGCTGGAATACGACCTGTTCTGTGAGATCAGGGAGGCCATCGCCGGGGAGGTGGAACGGATTCAAAAAACCGCCCGCTCCGTGGCGCGGCTGGACGTGTTCACCTCATTGGCCTTTGTGGCGGAACAGAACCATTATGTGCGCCCCGCGCTCAATGAAAAGGGCGTGATTGATATCAAAGAGGGGCGGCACCCTGTAGTGGAGCAGATGATCCAGAACGACATGTTCATCGCAAACGACACCCATCTGGACGATAAAAAGCATTGTATCGCGGTCATTACAGGCCCCAATATGGCGGGAAAATCCACTTATATGCGGCAGGTGGCGCTGATCGTGCTGATGACCCAGATCGGCTCCTTTGTGCCCGCTAAACAGGCGAATATCGGCATTGTGGACAGAATTTTCACCAGAGTCGGCGCCTCCGATGATCTGGCGAGCGGGCAGTCCACTTTTATGGTGGAGATGAACGAGGTGGCAAATATTTTGAGGAATGCCACGCCGGACAGCCTGTTGGTGCTCGATGAGATCGGGCGCGGCACATCCACCTTTGACGGCCTGAGCATCGCCTGGGCGGTGATCGAGCATATCAGCAACAGGCGGATTCTTGGGGCCAAGACGCTGTTCGCCACCCATTACCATGAGCTGACCGAGCTGGAAGGCAAGATGGACAATGTAAACAACTACTGCATCGCGGTCAAGGAGAAGGGGGACGATATCGTATTCCTCAGAAAGATCGTGAAGGGCGGAGCCGATAAGAGCTACGGCATTCAGGTGGCAAAGCTGGCGGGGGTGCCCGATATGGTGATCGACCGGGCCAAGGAGATCGTGGAGCAGCTGAGCGACAACGATATCACCGAGAAGGTGCAGAGCATCGAGATCGACAGGGGAAAGGGCGAGAAGAAAAAGAGCGTCAGGTACGACGAGGTGGATCTGGAGCAGATTTCCCTGTTTGACACCGTGACGGACGAGGACGTGATACAGGAGTTGAAAGAGATCGACGTGAGCAATCTGACGCCGGTGGACGCGCTGAATACACTTTACCGATTGCAGAATCGATTGAAAAACAGATGGGGAACGTGAGAAAGAGGAAGCCGTGGCAAAAATTAATATTTTAGATAATCAGACGATAGACAAGATCGCCGCCGGGGAGGTGGTGGAGCGGCCGGCCAGTGTGGTGAAGGAGCTTGTGGAGAATGCCATCGACGCGGGGGCGGAAGCCGTCACGGTGGAGATCAAGGACGGCGGCACCACGCTGATCCGGGTGACGGACAACGGCGGCGGTATCGAGAAATCACAGGTGGAGAACGCTTTTTTACGCCATGCCACCAGCAAAATTTCTTCTGCAGATGATTTGACCAAATTGGTCAGCCTTGGATTCCGCGGGGAGGCGCTTGCCAGCATCGCGGCGGTGGCCCAGGTGGAGCTGATTACCAAGACACCGGAGGAACTGACCGGTGTCCGCTATTTGATCGAGGGAGGCGTGGAGAAGGAGCGGGAGGAGATCGGTGCGCCGGGCGGCACGACTTTACTTGTGCGGAACCTCTTTTACAATACGCCGCCACGGAAAAAGTTTTTAAAACAACCCCGGACGGAAGGTTCCTATGTGGCGGATCTGATGGAGCACCTAGCCATGTCCAACCCGCGGGTGTCTTTTAAGTTTTTGTTAAACGGGCAGAATAAATTCTATACGACGGGCAGCGGTGATCTGCGGGAGATTGTTTATCGCATTTATGGGAAAGATATTGCAGATGCGCTCATGGATTTTCACTGTGAACAGGATGGGATGACGGTGACAGGGCTTTTGGGGAAGCCGGTGATCAACCGGGCAAACCGTTCTTACGAGATTATTTTTATCAACGGCAGGTATATCCGCAGCGCCTTAATCAGCAAGGCGGTGGAGGAAGGGTATCGGGAATATTTAATGCAGCATAAATTCCCCTTCTGCATCCTGCATTTTCAGATCGATACGGAGAAGATCGACGTGAATGTCCACCCGTCCAAGATGGAGGTGCGGATCGCGGACGCGCCGGACTTTTACGAGATGGTGCGGGAGGCTGTGGAGGGGGCGCTTAAAGGCAGGGAGATGATTCCTGAGGTAAACCTGTCTGAACCGGAGAAGCCAAAAGAAAAAGCGGCGGGAGGAAGCGGCGGACGGACGAGAGAGACGGCGCCGGAGCCGTTCGAGAAAAGAAGGATTGCGCGTGTCCATGAGGCAGCCGGTGGCGTTATGCCGGGACAGCCGACGCCGGACGTGGTGGAAATGCCGTTCCCGGAAGTGGAGGGACAGTCGGTGCAGGCGGCATCCATCCGGGCGATTTATGAAAAGAGTCGCCCTGCGGAAGCGAACGTCCTCAGACAGACGACGGCCTATCACGCAGCCGGCGGCATGAATACAGCGGGGAAAAAAGAAGCGGAAGAGTGGAAGGGCACGGATGTCCAATCGGCCTCTGCAACACGGACAATGCGGACTGATGTACAGAATGGAACAGGTTCACGGTCCGCATCACAAATGCTGGCTGTGGAGTCGGGCAACGGCAAGGGGGAACCGGCATCCGGGAAAACTGCCGGGACAGGGAAGCCGGAACAGATGACCATGTTTGATGATAAGCTTCTCTCCGCGAAGGCAAAGGAGCAGTACCAAATCATCGGGCAGCTCTTCGAGACATACTGGCTGATTTCCTATCAGGATAAGCTTTTGATCGTAGACCAGCATGCCGCCCACGAAAAAGTGCGGTATGAGCGGCTGATGCGGCACTTCCGAGAGAAAGAGATTGTCTTCCAGAGCCTCAATCCGCCCATGATCGTGACCTTAAACAATCAGGAGAGGGAGTGTCTTCAAAGCCACATGGAGGACTTCGCGGCGCTGGGGTTTGTGATCGAGGAGTTTGGCGGGAACGACTATGCGATCCGGGGCATTCCGCTGGATCTGTACGGTTTTGCCGAGGGGGAGTTTTTCTATGAGGTACTGGATGAGCTGGTGGCCGAGGCGGTGACGGGAACGCCGGAGAGCATACGAAACCGCATTGCCACCATGGCATGTAAGGCGGCAGTCAAGGGTAACATGCGCATGAGCCGACAGGAGATGGAAGCGCTGATCGACGAGCTTCTGACATTGGATAACCCCTATAACTGTCCCCACGGCAGACCGACGATTATTTCCATGAGTAAGCAGGAGATTGAAAAGAAATTTAAACGAATCGTGTGAGAAGTACTTCTAGCCACTCACAGCAAAGGCTGTTTCGTGGAGAAGTACTA
>ERZ779637.349-NODE-349-length-32343-cov-11.268831_pt1 | contig 32343 bp, 29 predicted proteins | sample MGYA00514196_ERZ779637 | MGnify/ENA primary metagenome ERZ779637 (study PRJEB29562, sample SAMEA4376700) | mouse gut metagenome | isolation source: Cecum | study: EMG produced TPA metagenomics assembly of the A DSS colitis mouse model was used to assess the...
TAAACACTGGGAGTGTGGGTATTATTTACCCACCATTATCCCTGAAGAGCCAAAATTCTTAAAAATTTCCGGCCCGGCAGCCCCTTGACACTCATTGCTCTCATACCGTCCCTCCTATATAAAGCTTGTTTCGTCGGATATCCTGCCGGCCATCTTGTTGACCAGAATCAGCAGGATAATATTGATCACCGTGTTAAAAAGCCCCACTGCCGTGGAATAACTGTACTTGGCATTTTCGATACCCTGTTGGTATACATAAACCGAGATTACGTCACTGGTGGCTTTGTTCAGATCCGTCTGCAGAAGCCAGACCTTCTCGAATCCCACATTCATCAGACTGCCTGCGCTCATGATCAGGTTCAGCACCATGATGGAGGTCAACCCCGGAATATCGATATGACAGATCCGCTGGAACAAAGATGCGCCGTCCACCTTAGCCGCTTCATAGAGCGAAGTGTCTATATTCGCCAGCGTAGCCATGTAGATAATAATACCCCAGCCTGCATCCTGCCAGATTCCGGACGCAATATAGATGGTCCGAAAAGCTGCCGACTCCGTAAGGAAATCGATGGAAGTACCTGCGATCAGATTGATCAGCCCGCCCGAAGGACTAAGAAAAATACGGATCATACCGCAGATGACCATGGTCGATATAAAATGCGGTGCATACAGTACCGTCTGTGTGACCCGTTTAAAACGGTGAAACCGCATCTGGTTTAACAGCAGCGCCAGAATGATGGGGATCGGAAAGCTCCACAACAGGCCGAACAGGCTCAGCAGTACCGTATTCTTGATCATGCGCCAGAAAGTCGGTGCACTGAAAAAACGCAGGAACCATTCAAATCCTACCCATTCACTCCCCGTAAATCCTTTGCTCGCCTTGTAGTCCCGAAAAGCGATCTGGATACCATACATGGGTATGTACTTATACACAATGGTCAAAAGGACCGGAACCGCCAGCATGGCATACAACTGCCAGTTATCCATGATCCGCTTCTTCAAGGGTCTCTGTGTCATCACCGCCGCCGCGGTCTTTGACTTGTTCTTACTCATTTCGTTCTCCTCTCTTTGGACGATTTTTACACTGTTCTCTTTCTCTGTTTCCTTGTTTGCATCGTTTCATGAAACGTTATATTTTATTGTTTCTAAAATAACACTTTAGAAATATAAAATCTTTGTTTTTATCACCATTCTTATACTTTCTGTATATTTATACAAATTTATTTAGCCGTTTTTATTAAAAATGCACATGCATTTTTTATGTAACGTTTCATATTCGCTGTTTTTGTCCTGTCTTTACATGTATTTATAGTAAACGACATAACAAATTTCTGTTTCCGTCTCTTGCAGGATCCGTATACGGCAGCTCCTGCAAGGCCGAAAACGAAATTTCTAATGTCGTTAACTATACAATAATCAAACATTATATTATAATGAAAAAAGCAAAAATACTGCCGGAAGAATACCGAAAAACACCGGAAGCCTTTTGATTTCCGTATTGCTATCAACTGGTTATATGAACAGACCGGAATTCGGTTCACGCAGGACACCCATGGCATTTCATTGTTTCATGAAATTTTCATCGTCCCCGACAGTTTTACAGAAAGGTCTGGTCTGTTATAATGGAAAAAGCAAATTCTGCCCCGACAATGAAAGATGTGGCAAAAGAAGCCGGTGTCGCGCTGGGCACCGTATCGAAAGTCGTGAACGGTCTTCCGGTAGGGGAACCCTACAGGATCCGCGTCGAGGAAGCCATCCGGAAACTGAATTATCAGGTCAACAGTTACGCACAGGGACTGAAAGCAAACAGAACCCGCACGGCAGCGCTGCTGATTCCAAACACCTACTTTCCCTTTTTCGCCTCCCTTGTCTATCATATCAATCTCGCGCTCCTGAAGAGGAAATACAGGATGCTGCTCTGCTCCACCGGCTACGACCCGGGACTGGAACAGGAATATGTGGCCATGGCACAGCAGAACAAAGTGGACGGCATCATCGGACTTACTTACAACCCCGACCTGATCCTCGATGAGACTACGCCTTTTATCGCCATCGACCGCTCCATGGGGCCAAGAATCCCCTGCGTGACCAGCGATAACTTTGCCGGGGGCCAGCTGGCCGCCGAGAAACTGGCCGACTTAGGGTGCCGCAATGTCGCTTTCCTGCGCATCGGCTCCTCCTTAAACAATGAACCCAACAAGCGTAAAGCCGGTTTCGAGAACGGCTGTCTTTCCCGCGGTCTGACGTATAAGATGAAGATCCTCAATGACGGGGAATCCTACGAAAAATTTGCACTGTTTCTCAAAGAGCACATGCAGAAGGGAAAGCTGGCCTTCGACGGCATCTTCTGTGTGACGGATACGCTTGCCTACCTGATCATAAAAATGCTCAACGATATGGGACTGCGGGTTCCGGAAGATGTGCAGGTCATCGGCTTTGACGGCACCAGACACTTCGGGGATCAAGAGTACACCTGCTCCACCATCGTACAGCCCGTGCCGGAGATTGCCGAGATGTGTGTGGAACTCCTTTTACAGGAAAACCGGCAGTCCAAACCACCGCTGGTCTGTCTGCCGGTAACTTACGCATATGGAGGAACGACGAAGGAGTAATGAGTTCTCTGTCATGCAGTTTGAAATAACAGTAACGATAGATCCTGTCGTACCATTCCCCCGGATCCATGGACATGTCCTGTATCACCCCTCTCATATGTATAACAAAACAGACCGTGCAAATGTGCGCCTGCATTTTAGATTCTTTAAAATCATATCGGCATTATACTGCTGCCACGAAGAATTGCATAATGACAAAACAATCGTCTTATGATAAAATCGTTATTAAATATGCTAAAATGCTGCGGTCTGTCAGACTGCCGGATGGAGGTATCACTTGAACGAATATCCAACAGATTCCAATATCATTGAATATATGTTAACCTTGCTCAATATTTCCGATCAGGCTCATGAAGATCCACATTTTCTCTCTGCGATTAACACATTAAAGTCCGCAGCAGACCAACCTCTTCCTGCCATGCTAGAGGAACACCACGCTCAGACACCGAACGGGATCCTGCGGTTCATGAATCAGATGCCCGGAGGATTCTTTATATATCATGCCGACGAAGAAGAGCAGATCATCTATGTGAATCAGGCACTCCTGCGGATCTTCGGATGCGACAGCGCGGCGCAGTTTCGCGATCTGACAGGCAATTCCTTCAAAGGTATGGTTCATCCGGAAGATTTAGTTGACGTGGAAGTAAGCATTCAAGAACAGATAGCCCAGAGCAAATACGACTTAGACTATGTGGAATACCGAATCATCCGTAAGGACGGTCAAGTCCGGTGGATTGAGGATTACGGCCATTTCGTACACAGCGATACCGGGGATATTTTCTATGTGTTCATCAGTGATGCCACCGAGAAGCGTCAGCGCCAGCTGACCGAACAGCGTACTCTGATCAAAAATGCAGCAGCAGAAAGCGAATTGAAGCTGCGCACCCTGATCGAATCCTATGACCAGGAGCGGAAACTGATCTATCAGGAACACCTGCGCCGCCTGGAGGTAATCGAAGGTCTCAGTGTTAACTACGAATCCATCCTCTATGTAGATCTGGATTCAGATGCCATACTGCCCTACCGGCTTAGTGTAAGGACAGAGCGCCTTTTCCAGGATCCAAGCCAGACTCTTGGGTTCAAATGGTACACAACTGACTATGTGAACACCTGGGTTCACCCGGAAGACCGCAAACTGGTGGCAGAGGTCACAACGCCTGCATACATCCGGACTAAACTGTCCGAGAGCAAGACCTACTATGTGAACTATCGGATCATCTCGGATGGCGAAACACAATATCTGCAGCTGCGCGTTGTCAATGTCGGAAACAGCCAGCGGATTTCCCAGATCGTCATCGGTTACAGGCGGGTCGATGACGAGATCCTCTATGAGATGAAACAACAGAAGGCACTGGAGGAGGCTTTAAAGCAAGCCCGCACAGCTAACAATACGAAGGACACCTTTCTCTCCAATATGTCCCACGACATGCGCACACCACTCAATGCCATTTTCGGCTATACGGCCCTTGCCCGAAAACATCTCGGAAAGCCGTCGATGTTGGACTCCTATCTTGATAAGATCGATATCGCAGGCAGACAGCTTCTGGACATGATCGAGCAGATTCTGGAAATCTCCTGGATGGAATCTAAAGATGTGCAGATCATGGAAACAGCTTGCAGCCTTTCTGATCTTACACACGAAGTACAGGCCACCGTACTGCCTCAGGCAGAAGACAAGAATATTACCATACAGACTGATCTAAGCGGTCTGATTCATTCTGATGTCTACGCAGACTACGCGAAACTGACCCAGATTTTCCTGAACCTGGTAAATAACGCCATAAAATACACCGAAAACAATGGACAGATCGATATTATTGCCATCGAAAAGGAACAGCTTCCCAACGAGCAGGCAGTTTATCAATTTATGGTCAAAGATACCGGTATCGGCATCAGCCGGGAGTTCTTAGAACATATCTTTGAACCCTTTCAGCGGGAAAGAAACACCACTTTTAGCGGCGTGTACGGAACAGGCCTTGGCCTGACTATCGCCAAGAATATCATCGAGATGATGAACGGAACGATCAGTGCAAACAGTACCCCCGGCAGGGGCAGTGCCTTTACGATCACGCTCACCCTCCGGCAGCAATGCAGCTCTTCGGCTTCTAATAACTGTCCCGACTCTCTACCGGATCTTTTATCCGGACGTAAGATCCTTCTGGTGGATGACAACGAGATCAATCTCGAAATCGAAACAGAACTTTTACAGGAACTGGGATTCTGTATCGAGACGGCAGCAGATGGCAGCCTGGCCGTAGAGAAATTGAAAACCTCTCCTCCCGGTGAGTTCGCCTTCATACTGATGGACATCCAGATGCCCGTCATGGACGGGCGCCAGGCAGCGGAAGCCATCCGTAGGTTGGAGGATCCGGTTCTGTCGCATATTCCGATCATCGCATTGTCCGCCAACGCATTTGAAAGTGACAAGCGACTGTCCGCAGAAAGCGGGATGAATGCGCACCTTACGAAACCTATTGACGTGCCGATCCTCTTGGAGACCATCGCCCGCGTCCTGCCCTCCAAATAACTGAAAATCAAAGCATTCTACCATATGTCTTATGAAAGCAAATGAGCCAGCGTACTTTTACATACACTGGCTCGTTCATCATCTCTGTCTTCTTACTATTCAGATTGTTGATGCGATCAACTGCATCTTTCCCCGCAGTGTCACCGCGCCAAATCCGTCTGACAGGATAAAATGATCTCCCTTGCAGATCGGCCGTCCATTGATCTCTCCCTCTCCTTCTATGACACTCATGATCAGGAACGGATATGCCTGATCGAAGGCAAGTGTCTCCGTCACATCCATCTTCCACACCTTGAAGGACTCACAAGAGCAGAGTAGATTCATGGTGTTCTCCGGCAATTCATCAGCGTTTAAGATGTTCTCTTCGGTTCTTCCCGCCGGTGCCGTGATCACGTCGATACTCTTGTCAATATGCAACTCCCTCAGCCTGCCATTCACTACTCTGTCATAGTCATAGACACGGTATGTAATGTCACTGCTCTGCTGCGTCTCCATCACCATGATACCGCCCTTAATGGAATGTATAGTGCCTGGTTCGATCAGTATAAAGTCCCCTTTCTTCACCGGAGTCTCCCTGATCAGTTCCTTCCAACGGCCTTCCCGTATCATATCAGAAAGTTCTGCCTTATCCTTCGCATTATGCCCGATCACCAGCCTGGCATCCTCATCACAGGCCAATATATACCAGCATTCAGTCTTCCCAAGGGATCCATTCTCATTGGCATTCGCATAGGCATCATCTGGATGTACCTGAATACTCAGATCCGCTTTGGCATCGATGATCTTCACCAGCAGCGGAAAACGGTCCAACCCGGTATTGCCAAACAATTCCGGATGTTTCTTCCACAATTCTGAGAGCAATTCCCCCTCATACAGTCCTTCCCTGACCCGGCAGTCGCCGCTCGGGTGAGCGCTGACACCCCAGCATTCCCCAGTATTACTGCCCGGAATCTCATAGTGCCACTCGCGGCCCAGCCTGTCTCCACCCCACACCATCTGTCTGAATTCAGGCTTTAAAAATATGATCTGTTCTTTTGTCCGATCTGTTGAAACCATAGTATCTCTTCTCTCCATTATCGTATCATACCAGAAGAAGGAGCATTTAACAATTGCATTATGAAATCACACCGTCGTCCGCTTTCTGTTTTTGTCATGCTCTTCTCTCGTGTTACCACCAAATCAGCTTAGGATAACTAATTTTACTGTAGAAGTAACCTGTCAATCAGGAGTACGCATTACACTGCGGACTCCGTGAACGCACCAAAATCTCCGATTTTGTGTGCATCTTTTTCTAAACACCCACTTCTATTTATGGTGGTATCATAATGTATGATATGAGTGTTTAGTTAAATGTAAACTTTAAATATAAAAATATTGCGTTTACATTTAATCTGATTTGTTGATTCAATTATACTTTGAACAAAATGAAATAACAAGTAAATGTAACTGTATTTTCTCTTTTTATCAAAAATACACAACATTTACTTGCTATAATTAATTATTTTAGTTTATAATTAGTTAAATTTATGTGATTACATTCCATTTATAAATACTAATAAATGCACTACACAAATATACTGATAATCCAATCATCAACTTATCTACATCTTTCCTGTCATCTTATTTGCTGTTATTCTAATTCCTGTCATCTTGTTTCCCGTCATCCTATTTCTTGGCTTCCGGAAGGCGCAGTCGAAAGAGACGTTTCGCAAGCTGTCTGAAATTAAAGGGCAGCAAAGGGTAGATATAACTTTTCTCCGACAATGTCCTATTGCATACGATGGCAAGAATAAAGAACAAAACAGCCCCAATATAACCATACAGCCCAAACATCGCTGTCAAGATCAGATTCAGGATCCGCATGAATTTCAGCGCATACCCCAGCTCATAGTTTTGCTGGGTATAGTTAGCAATGGCTACAAACGCCATGTACAGCATCACTTCCGAATTGAACCACCCGCTGTTGACCGAAAACTCTCCCAGCACCAGACCGGCCATCACGCTCAATGGAGTACTCAGCATATTCGGAGTATTGACCGCTGCCAACTTCAGCCCATCTATGGCCAGCTCCAATATCAAAAACTGTGCCAGCAGCGGAATATTCGGATCCTCCTGCAGCATGATAAAGTCAAAGGATTCCGGCACCCATTCCGGATTGTTCATTAACAACAGAAAAGTCGGTGTCATGATGTAGGTCAAGATCGAGATCAGAAACCGGGAAAGGCGCAGATAGGTGCCCGTGATCGGCGGGAAATAGTAATCGTCCGCCTCCTCCACAATATCGAAGATTGAGGTCGGTACGATCATGGCCGAGGGTGAGTTATCCACAAGAATGACAATGTCTCCTTCCAACACCTGGGCCGCCGCCACATCCGGCCGCTCCGTAAACTTGAATTTAGGAAAAGGATTATACCACTTGCGCTGATACAGGCACTCGGCAAGGCTCTCCTGATTCATTGTCAAAGCATCTACTTTGATATTTTCAATCCTTTTCTTCACTTTATCCAGGAACCCATGATCCACCCGATTATCCATGTAGCAGAGAACGATATCCGTGCGGGAGCTCTTTCCGGCATTCATCATTTCCATACGAAGCTCCGTGCTCCGGATCCGGCGTCTGATCAGTGCCGTATTGAAGACCACCGTCTCCACAAACCCGTCCTTGGAACCGCGCAGCGTCTTATCCTTGTCCGGTTCCTCCACTCCTCTGGCGGGATAAGTCCTGGAATCGAGAAGGACGCATCTGTCATAGCCGTCTATAAACAGCGCAAACACCCCAGACAGGATATTGTACAAAATATCCTCCCACTTATCTTTCAAGTCCACTTCCACATACGGGGTTGCCTTCTTCGCCATTTCATAGGCATTCTGCGGCATATCCTCGGCTTTCAGTCCAATAAAGTACTGCAGGATCTTCATCATCAGCTCATCCTTACAGAACCCGTCTATAAAATAGATACATGCCTGTCGTCCGCCTACCTCGATCACACGGTAGACCACATCAAAACTTGTGTCCGGCGCCATTCTCTCTTTCATATACGACATCGTCTGTTGCAGGGAGGTAGTCATTCTCACATTTGCTTCTTCTCTTTTCTGCACAATTAAAAACTCCTTCCATGACATTACTTCTTGCTGCTGGTATAACGAATAATCAGTATCAGGCCAGAAATCTGTACAATTATTTATTATTCGTTGTACTAGTATGTCTTGAAAGGAGTTTTCTTATTCATATTGTCTTTACATCAACTTATCATTATGAACAGTATATGCCTTTACTGTTTCCCTGTACTACCGTGTCCACCCCGATCATCATTGTCCAGATGTTCCACCTCTTCAAACACGATCTTCGGCTGATTCTCCATGATCCGGAACTGGCAGATCCTGTCATTGATCTGAATCCGGGTATCCCGCAGAGCATAGACAGGCATAAACCACTGGTCATTGTCTCCGCAATAAGAACAGTCGATCACACCTTGATGATTCGTCTGGATTATGCCGAAATTCTTAAAGGTTGAGCTTCTGGGCACCACATGTGCCTCATAGCCCTCAGGCAGTTCCATACCGACACCTAAGGGAATCAGCTTGAACTCCCCCTGTTTCAACGTTACGTCCTCTGCCGCCCGCAGGTCGATCCAGTCGGACTTGCCGTCGATATAGGTCAATTTCTCTATTTTGTCCGAAAAGTATTTGATCTTGATCGTTTCCACTCTCTTCTGCCTTTCTCGCAAACTATTCTTTACAGTGCAACACCGGTACAGTCGAATCTTCCTGCCGCAGGCTGGCCTGTACGTCTATCACCCGCTGGTTGGCGCTTCCCCGCCAGCGCAGTTTCGTATTCTTCAAATCTGATACAAATTCCCCGTCTACCAGCACATCTACATACTTCAGCAGAGAATATTGCCTGATGTCTTCCCACTTATCCCCAGTGTAAAGCCATATGGTCTTGTCCGGATACCGCTCCCTGATCTCCTCCATCAGCTCCCGTACGTTCAATCGGTTTGCCGCATGCAGCGGATCTCCGCCGGAAAAGGTGATACCGGAGATATAGGATTTCTCCAGTTGGTCAAAAATCTCCTGTCTGGCTTTATCGTCAAACAAAACACCGCCGTCCGGATCCCACGTGATCGGATTATGGCAATCCTTACAGCAGTGGGAACAGCCAGCCACCCAGAGCACCACGCGCAGACCATCACCGTTGAGCATATCGTCTCTGGTTATATTGTGATATCTCATTACATACTTTTCCTTTCTGCGATCTCCGCCATCTTCGCATCACTGAGCCTGGTATCCCCATGCACCCGGGAATAAGCCAGATAACCGTTCATACGGTCAATCTTCGTCAGATTACGGCTGCCGCATACCGGACAGACATCCATCTCCAGTTCTTGATGACCGCAGTCATCGCAATAAGCCAGCGACAGGTTGACTCCCTCATAGAACCCCATCTCCATAGCACGGCGGATCAGCGTCTTGATGGCGTCGATGTTATAATCTATCGGATATTTCACATACTGGATCTTACCTCCATTGGCCAGTTCCCAGAAACGGTATTCCAGATCCTGCTTCTCGATGGGCGTGATATCCTCCGTCACATGGCAGTGAAAGCTGTTGGACACATACTCTCTGTCAGACACCCCCTCGATGATACCGTACTTGGCCCGGAACTGTTTCACCTGCAGGCCGCAGAGATTCTCCGCCGGCGTGCCGTAGATCGCATACAGATTACCGTCCGCTTCCTTATACTCCGCTATCTTCTCGTTAATATGTTCTAATACCTCCAGGGCAAAAGCGCCATCCTCCACCAGAGACTTTCCATTATACAATTCCTGTAGTTCATTAAAGGCAGTAATACCAAAACTGGCCGTAGCTGTCTTTAAGATCGGCTTGATCTTATCATGCAGCTGCAGATGCCCTCCTAAGAAGCCGCCCTCACAATAGGCCAGCGGATTGGTGGATGCACGCATCTCTCCCAGATAAGCATAGGTCCGGATATGCAGCTGACGGATCAGGTTCAGATAATAATCTAACACCTCATAGAAATCCCTGCTCTCCTGCCTGGACTTGGCCAAAATCATCGGAAGATGCAAAGATACCACGCCAATATTGAATCTACCCACAAATACGGGTACATCCGCATCGTCTGCCGGGTGCATGCCACCCTTCTCATACCATGGGGAAAGAAATGCCCGACAACCCATGGGGGATATCACCTTGCCATACTGTTTATACATGCTGGCAATATACCCTTTACCGGTAAGACTCAGCCAGTCCGGATACATGGTCTTGGCGGAGCACTCCACACCTGCTTCAAATACCTCTTCCAATTCCCTGCCGGGTCCATGCAGATTCTCATCATACAAAAATACGATCTTCGGGAACAATACCGGCTTCTTACATTCTTTCTTGCCCTGTCCTTTGCGGCGCACATTGAGCATAACAATGGTCGCCATCTTCGCGAATCTTCCCGTACCGATCCCTGCCGTCACGGTAATAAAAGGATAGTCTCCACGGCTGCTGGCCACGGTATTGAATTTATATTCCCAACCTTGGAACCCCTGTTCAAACTCCTTCTCTACATCCTTAAGCGCTTCCGCTCTGGCCGTCTCCTCGTCGATTCCCAGCCGCATATACTTCTCGATATCTCGCTTATAGGACTTCTCCGCATAAGGTTCTAAGATCTTGTCCACCTCCGGCACGGTAAAGCCGCCATACTGCTGACTCGCCGCACTCAGCACGATATCGCCGATCACGTCAAATGCTACATCCAGCGTCTTAGGTTCGTTATACCAGATATTGCCCATCTCGAAACCGCCGCTCAGAACCTCAGCCACATTAAACAGACAACAGTTCATGGTGTCTCTTCTGGCAGACATATCGTGTACATACAAATACCCGTCCCGGCAGGCCTGGATCTCCTCCGTGGTCATAAAGAACTTCTGGTACAATTCCTTATTAAACTGATTAAAGATCAAACTCCTCTTGGTAGAGACAAGCGCGCTGTCCGTATTAGCATTCTCCTTGTCTCCTATGTACATGATAGACTGGCTCTTCTTATACACATCATCCATCATGCGTACAAAATCCTGCTTGTAGTTACGATAATCCCGATAGCTCTTGGCAACGATAGGTTTCACATCTTCCAGTGCACTCTCCACCATGTTGTGCATGATCTGGATCGGAATCCGCTCCTCTCCCAGCTCATTAACCTTATCGATCACAGTCTGGCATATATGGCGTTTCTCTTCATCCGTGAATTTGGTCAGCGCACGATAAGCGCTCTTTCCTACGGCATCGATGACCTTCTGGACATTAAAATCTTCCAGACTCCCGTCCTTCTTGATCACTTTCACGATCTTATCCGGTCTATACTCCATCTCAAAATTCTCTTCCGCCGTAGTGTCTGTTCCAAACTTACTGCTCATTCAGTCCCCTCCATGGTATTAGCTTCTTCATTCCTGTTCCTAAAAATCTGCTGCGCACAGAATCATTCCTCCTATCAGCATCATCCTAATAACCTATCCGGCTCTATACGCATTCCTGTAGCAATACAATATCCATATAAGTTTACATAACATCTATCGTCAATCATTCAACAGCAACATGTGCCCTGTACAGGATCCTGTACCCCGGTCACGCGCTCAAATCCGATTCCCCTTTACACTCATACAATATTAAGACAATGAATTGACGTTTCTGTATCGCTTACACCGCCTGACACTGAAGATATCACAGAAATTCAACTGACACGCAATAGAATTGCAAGTACAAAATATAGGATTGGTTAACATAAAAATACTATATTTTGTGGCGTACATTCAGTATATGCCAACAGACATTCTCTGTCAATGACCTCCCTAATAGAAAAAGCACTGAAAAAGGATATGCCTTTTTGTGACATATCCCAAAAAATACTTTTATCCCGAAATGCTATTGACAATCCTATTTTACCGTTTATGCGCGTATCATACCGGAGTCCGCGATCGCATCCACAGCCTCTCTAATCTTCTCCACCGGCATCGTCAATGCAAACCGCACATGTCCTTTTCCAAGAGAGCCGAAACTGCTGCCGGGGGTGCACAATACTCCGCTTTTCTCCACCAGCTCCATGACAAAAGCCACGTCATCCGTGTAACCTGCCGGTATCTTCGCCCAGGCGAACATCGTTCCCTCACTGTCTTCCATCGGCCACCCAATCTTACGCAGACCACCACAGAGGGCGTCTCTTCTCCTCTGATACTCCGCACACTGCTCCTTCACCATCTGATCGGAACCGGTAAGCGCAGCCACCGCGCCATACTGTACCGGCAGATATGTGCCGTAATCAATCTGGGAACGGAATCTTTTAAAGCAAGCTACCACATCCTTATTCCCGGTCAGAAAGCTCATCCTTGCACCGGTATAATTATAAGACTTGGACAGGGAATAAAACTCTACCGCCGTCTCCTTCGCCCCCGGAATCCGCAAGATCGACTTGCCAACCCTGCCATCATAAATGATATCCGAATAAGCATTATCATGAATGATCAGGATCTCATGAGCCGCCGCCCAAGGGATCAGTTTCTCGTAGAAAGCATCAGGCGCCGCCTTACAGACCGGATTCAAAGGGTAAGATACGACCATGCATTTCGTTCTCGCAAGCAGATCCTCATCCAGATCATCCAGATCCGGCAGATAATGATTTGCCTCCGTCAGATCGTAAGTGACAACTTCCGCTCCGGCAAGCGACGGGCCGATACCAAAGATCGGATAGCCCGGATTAGGCACCAGCACCACGTCCCCCGGATCACACAGCGTCAGGCAGATATGGGCGATTCCCTCCTGAGAACCATAGACAGACATGATCTCGTCCGTCTCAAGCGTCACATCGTAACGCTTCTGATACCGCATCTGCACCGCCTCGATCAATTCTGGAATATCGATCAACGCATACTTATAATTCTCCGGTTTCTGCACAGCCCTCGACACCGCTTCCACCACATGTGCCGCCGGCGGAAAATCCGGCGTCCCCACGGAAAGGTTATAAATTCGCTTTCCCTGCTGTTCCGCCGCATCCTTTTTTTCATTCAGCACTTGAAAAATGCCGGATTCATAGTCTTTCATTCGATCTGCAAATCGTATGCTCATGTCCCATTTCCTCGTTTCTGTATTCTATGTAACAGTATCCTGTTATGACAGCCTGCAAATCACTCATTTGCCAGCTGGTAGTGATTCAATACTGCCCGAGCACCTTCTCCAGATGCTCCCGGTATTCCTCCAAAACTTCTGCCGGCGCAAGGATCTTGGCGCCTATCCCCAATCCCGTCAGCCAACCGTAAAACTGTCCGCTCAAAGCCACCTGCACCCGCACGGAGAAATGCTCCTCATCCCTTCTTCGCACCGGTACTTCTTTGCCAAAGCGGTCCATGACGACGCCGATAAACCGGTTCGCAAATTCCAGCGTGACGATCTCCTCCCGTCCTCCGAACATACCGAAGGTCTTATTGGCATAGGCCGCAATATCAAAGCGCTCAAACAATGTCGCACCTTGCCGGCCAATTCCAGCCAGCACACGGATCTGTCCCATCTTATCTACCCGAAAATGTTTGATCGCATCGCTCTCACCGTCGTGTCCGATCAGATAATAATTCTCATCCTTACAGGTCAGAGCCCAGGGGCTGATCTGATAGAGTTTACCGTCCTTGCGCGGCACCAGTTCCTTATCCAGATTCCATTCCAAATATTGAAAAGAAATCTGTTCGTTATTCTGGATCGCCCGGTGGATATCGTCTACTATGTAGTAGATACTCTCGTTGGCAGTCTTCACCCTGTTAGCCACATAAACCTGTCTTTGCAGCTGTCCGGCTTCCGCTTTAGAAGCCAACTTCTCAATCTTACCGATCAATTCCCTGGATTTCTTCACCGTGAGGAACCGGGAAGCCTGTACCGTCTCCACCAGCAGCTTTAGCTCTGCCAGCTCGAACTCCCGCCCGGCCAGGTAATAGCCACCGGCTGTCTTGGACTTGGCCAACACGATATCATATCCAAACTCGGTCAGTTGTGCGATATCGTCGTAGATACTCTTGCGTTCCGCCTTGACACCATATTCCGCCAGCGCATCGATCAGCGCCTGAGCCCCCAGACAGTGTTTTTCATCGGACTGCTCCGTAAGGATCTTCACCAAATATAACAATTTCAGCTTCTGATTGCCGCTTTTTGCCATGTCAAACTCCTGTTCTTTCTCTCTTTTGACACTGCTCTTCTCCCGGATGCAGACCCACGCACCCTTTGATTCTCAAAATGTCCCTACCGGTTGTACTGCTGCTTTTCCTATTCACTCACGATCGACAATACCTCTTCCAGACTTCGTATCTCATAGTCGATCTCTACCGCAATATCCTTCGCTCTTGCTTTCGGATTAAACCAGCAGGATGCAATACCCGCATTATTGGCCCCTTGCATATCACTGGTCAAAGAATCCCCTACCAGAATGCTTTTCTCACGAGTCCCTTCTGGCAGTGTCGCAAAACAGGCGTCAAAATATCCTTTCATCGGCTTCGGATATCCCATCAGCTCCGATACGAAAACACCGTCCATCAGTTTGTCAAATCCTGACAGTTTCATCTTATTGATCTGGGTTGTATTAACTCCATTGGTCACCACATATTGATGATATCCCAACTCCCGTAGCTTTGTGACCACTTCTACGGCACCGTCTATATAATAGTAGATACTGCCCAGGGCATCCTGATAAGACGTGGCAATCTCCTCCGGTTTGACAGACTGTATTCCCAATTCCTCAAACAGCACCCGAAATCGCCCCACCTTTACTTCTTCTTTGCTGATCTCACCGCGCTCCAATCTATTCCAATGATCCCGGTTGATGACCTCATACCGGGCAACGGTCTTCTCATCGATATACAGAGCATACTGCTCAAATACCGCCCGTATCGCATAATCCATGGAACGGTCAAAGTCCAGCAGCGTTTGATCCAAATCCCAAAGGATCGTCTCATATTTTCCCATATTTTCCTCCATCCCGAAGCATCACAAATTCTTCATTCCAAAGCGTTTTATGCTGAGGACACGAGCAGAATTTCAGATTCTGCTCGTGAATGGAAAAAGCCAGACCCGCCAGTCTGACTTTCAAACCACAAAAACCATCCCTTGCTTATGCCCTATATCACCCGCGACACAAACGCCTCCCGATAACAGGCAACAAAATCAAACAGCTGTATTTCCGTCTGTCTGCACATTGACACCTGCCTCTACAGCAGCCTTGGCGTCCTTACTCTTTCTCCATTTCACACCGATAATACATGCCACCACAACCACCGCAATGATAAATACAAATACCAGTAAGTAAGATAAAAAAGCGTTTACAAACAAGATCAAATTCGTCATCTGTTTTCCCCTTCCCATCGTATTCTGCCAATAATGTCTCTCTTACAAAGACCATATCTATGATACCACCATTCAGAAGGTATCGTCAAGTAAGTCTGTGCCATCTGCCGCAGTTGTGGCTAATTTGTCACAGCGCTCGTTTTCCGGGTGTCCGTCATGACCCTTTACCCATCGAAACGTCACCTGGTGCGGCTGCTTTGCCCGCAAAAGCCTTTCCCACAGGTCTATATTCTTAACCGGCTTGCTACCCGCCGTCTTCCAGTTCTTCCGTACCCAGCCATCGATCCAGTGCTGATTGAAGGCATCCGTCACATATTTGGAATCCGAGACCAATGTGACCTCACACGGCTTCGTTAGCGCCTCCAGACCCACGATCGCCGCCATCAGCTCCATGCGGTTATTAGTCGTTTTCCTATAGCCCGCCGAGTACTCCCGCTCATGCAATGTCCCTTGCGAATCAATGTATTGCAGCACGGTGCCATATCCCCCTGGCCCCTCCGGATTACCGCGGGCCGCGCCGTCGGTAAAGATTGTTACTTTCATCACTGTCCATATCCTTCCTTTTCCTTGTCTGATACTATACTGCACTCTTTACGCCCAGCTTCCCTCCGTCATAAAATGCTTCGCCATAGCTTCCGCATCCGCAATGATCTTCTCATCATATCCAAGCATCTTAAGCAGCGCAATGGCGTTCCGCGTCGTGGCCGATCCCGACATCAGCGTGTAGGGAAAGAACACATCGTCTTCCTCAATCCGTTCCTCGAAATGATAATTATCGTATTCCTTTTCCAGCAATTTGGTCAGTTCCACGTCGTGGGTCGCCGCAAAACAGATCACATGCCCGGCTGACAACATCTTCATGATCTGCGTGGAGGCTGCGATCCGTTCTACCGTATTAGTCCCCCGTAACACCTCATCCACAAAACAAAGCACGCAGCCGTGCTCCTCCTCGGCCTGCTTCACCTGATCGAGGATCCGTTTGATGGCTCTGATCTCTACCATATAATAACTCTGACCGCCGATCAAATCATCCTTCAACGACATAGATGAAAAGATACGGAATGCCGGTGCCTCATAGTGGTCTGCCGGACAGGTGTGTATTGTCTGAGCCAGCACAGCGCTAAGCGCCACTGCACGCAGAAAAGTGGATTTCCCGGAAGCATTGGAACCGGTCAGCAGAACCCCTCTATCCGTATCAATGGAATTCTTCACCGGATCTGACAAAAGCGGATGATACAGTTGTTCTATCACCATATGCCTGTCTGCCCCTTCCTCAAATCGAATCATAGGCACACAGTACGCAGGCAGACTCTTCCTGTAAGAACCGATCACCACCGCAGACTCAATCTGCCCAAGCAGCGTCATCATCTCGTCAATCTCGTCAAGATGTCCCCGCACAGCATTTAATGCATTATTAAACTGGATCAGATCCAGATAAAAGACCATTCGCACATAATCCAAGATCAGGCTGAAAGGATCACCGTTGCCCTTCTCCACATAGACAAGCAAGTAAGAATTACGAATAAATCCTTTCATCTTCCGGTGACAGCCGCGCAGACGTTCCTGCTCCTCGCTAATACTCTCCACCGTTATCTGTCCCATCTGCTCTGCCGCATCCAACATCCTCTTAATGTAACGGAAACTGGTGATATAAGGTTCAATCTGCTTATATTCCCTGAAATATCCGATCAGATTGTGACACACCACCACAAGCAGTGCGACGATTCCGAAAGGCGGTGCTGCAAACATACTCCCGATGCATAAAAAGAACAATAAGTTATACAGGACATATTTCCCGTTCTTCCGCTCACCCAGAATATCCAAATTTTCAATATATTCATGCAGTGAGTATCTTCCCATTCTCCCCAGCTGATAGAACAGACTCTGTATACGGTGCCTTTCTTCTTCATGCTCCATGAAAAAGTTGATCTTTGCTTCCCATTTCTCCAACTCTTCCTGTCCGTCTACCGGCGTCCGCAGTTTATAATACAGATATTCGTCTCCCGCTGCGCTGCAGGAAACGTTGATCTGCTGATAAATACTGTCCAGATTCAGATCATCCCATGTGATATCGTCGATCTGATTCCTGCGGGGATGTCTCAGATAATACTTCTTTATATGCTCCATCTCCCCCGCCTTGTACTCCCGTTCACAAGCCATACCATAACTTGCATAGATCCGCTGCAGATTATGTTTATGAAAAGACTTACTATTGATATATTCCTTACCCATGATGAGCACGATCAGAAAAAGAATCATGCCCGCTAATACTAAACCTTCCATATCCGTTTCAAACGTTAAGCGACAATCTGCATCAGACAAGGACTGAAGCTTTGCTGCATAGCCCGCTGCCTGTTACATGTTATCTGAGACTGTCTATGATCTCGTTTGCCTTTCTATAGATTTCCTCCACGTCGTAGCTGTCTGTAAAGATACCGTTTTCATACAGGATCCTTCCCTGGATCATGGTCATCTTCACATTCTGCTTACTGCCGCTATAAACCAAATTCTTGGGTATATTATTAAGCGGCTGCATATTGGGCTGATGGAGGTCGATCATAACGATATCCGCCTTCTTCCCTGGTGCCAGCACATCCGTATCCGGCAGATACATGGCCTTGGAACCGTTCACTGTCGCCATCTTCAATACTTCCCAGGCATCCACGGCAGAGGCGTCCTCCTCCCGCAGCTTGGCAAGCCCCGTCACCAGGAACATCTCCCGGAACATATCCAGACAGTTATTGCTGGCAGGCCCATCCGTACCGATAGCTACGTTGATGCCCTTTTTCAAATAAGCGGAGATTGGCGCGATACCGCTGGCAAGTTTGGTGTTGGAGCCCGGATTTGTGACCGCGGTCAGTCCACGCCTACGGAAAATCTCCAGATCCTCCTCGTCCATCCAAACACAGTGATACCCGCCTCCGCCGTGATCAAACATGCCGATGGTGTCAAGCAGCTTCGCGGGCGACATGCCATAGCGCTCCTTACAGCCTTCCACCTCCGCCTTCGTCTCCGCCAGATGCGTATACACCGGCGCTTTATACTTACGTGCGATCTCCGCCACCCGTTCCATCAACTCTCTGGAGCAGGTATACTCCGCATGAAAGCCAATAAAATAGCTGAGCAGCGGATCCTCATGATTCAGCGTCTGATATCGCTCTTCCAACAGCTTAAGCGAAGGCTCGAAATCCGTCTGTCCGCTGGTCCCGCTTACCTGCACACAACGCATCCCCATCTCCACGCAGGCTCTGGCCGTGGTCTCCGGCGTAAGATACATATCGAAGATTGCCGTGATACCGCTGGTCAGATATTCCAGCACTGCCAGCTTTGTCAGATGATAGATCATCTCCCCATCCATCTTCTCCTCGATCGGAAATACCTGTTGAAACAGCCAATCCTGCAGCGGCAGATCGTCTGCATAAGAACGCAGCAGCGTCATACCAGAATGAGTATGAGCATTCTTAAACCCGGGCATCAGAAGATTGCCTTCACAATCAATCTCCCGATCCCATTTGGTCTTGCCCTCTCCTGCATTCTGTTCCCCGACACAGACACTTTCCGTATTGCTTCCGTCTCCCACATACAGAATCTTGCCGTCCTGCACCCAGAGTTCTCCTTCCGTCAGCTTATCTGTAGCCATTGTCAGGATACGCGCATTATAAAATCTGTAATTCATCTGTCCCTTCCTCCATTCTGCAAAACCAGGTTTTCGGAATCTTCGCACTGCGCTAGACCAGCTCCCGGAACTTTGTGATCGACTCAACCAGCAGCTTCTCGAACTTGGGTGCCACTGCATTAGCCGCCTCCTGCACTTCCTCATGAGTCAGAGGCGCACTGTTCATGCCTGCTGCCAGATTGCTGACACAGGAAACGCCGCAGATCTTCATACCCATATGGTTAGCCGCGATCGCCTCCACCACAGTACTCATACCTACCGCGCTGGCTCCCAGCTTATGCAACAGCTGGATCTCCGCCGGGGACTCGAAAGAGGGGCCTGTCAGCTGCGCATAGATTCCCTCAAACAACTCGATCTCATTTGCCTTCGCCGTGCTTCTGATGATCTCCTGCAGATCCTCGTCATAGACATGGGACATATCCGGGAACCTTGTCCCAAGCTCCTCGATATTGGCACCGATCAACGGATTCGGTGCGAAGATTGAGATATGATCCTGGATCAGCATCAGGCTGCCCGCATGGAAGGCAGGATTGATACCGCCGGAAGCATTGGTCAGAAACAGTACTTTCGCCCCCATCATCTTCATCAGCCGGGTCGGCAGCACTACATCCGTGATCGGATATCCTTCATAATAATGTACGCGTCCCTGCATCAGGACCACCGGCACCTCATTGATATAACCGAAGATGAATTTCCCCGCATGTCCTGGCACCGTAGATACCGGGAATCCCTCGATCTCGCTGTAGGGAAGTTCTGCCCTGACATCCACCGTCTTCGCAAAATTACCAAGACCGGATCCTAACACTACCGCCACCTTGGGTTCAAAATCAATCTTTGCTTTAAAGCACTCATAACATTTTAATAATTTTTCGTATACCGAATTCATTATACTACCACCTTTCTTTGAATTATTTACATCTAAACGAGAAGCGAAGCAATGTAATGTCTTATATTCTATCACTATTTCACGCCGGCGTAAATGCCGTATCTGATTTTATCCCCACTGAAAAAGAAGCAGGACACCTTCCTGTCCTGCCTCTTTTTCAGAGAAACTGCTTCTTCAGATGATGATGCACACCATCCCGCCATTGCAGTCATTGACGATCTTCTGCATAGTCTCCTGCAATTTCACCTGGCTTTCCTCATTGATCATGGAAATTTTACCCGTGATACCGTCATTCACCAGCTGTTCCACCGTCTTACCGAAGATATTCGTCTCCCAGATGCCCTCTTCACTGGTCTCCGTATCCGAGATAAACTGGATCAGATCTCTTGCCTGCTCTTCCGTGCCCACAATAGGAGAGATCTCCGTCTCAATACTGGCCTTGATCATATGGATACTGGGACTCTCCGCCTTAATCTTCACACCGAACTTATTGCCCTGCCTGATCAGCTCCGGCCTCTCCAACATGATTTCTTCCCGATCCGGCATCACGACGCCATAGCCCTTATAGCGCACCGATTCCAGCGCATGGAGCACCTTCACGTACTCCCGTTTCATCTTCGCCATCTCTTTTAACATGGCAAGCATCTGATATTCGCTTCCCACCGTTTCCCCCACCAGATCACTGATCATCTCATAGTAATAGGAATCGTCCACGTCCAGAAGGACCTTCACACTGCCGTCGGACATATTGATGCCGTCCAACTTACACTTCTTGATATATTCACTCTCCGGCATAAAGCTACCCGATGTGATATCCCGGATATTACTTAAGCTGCACATCAAATTCTTGATCTGGACGATGATATCCTGCTTCATCTTGTGATCGTAAGGCAGCATCTCCACCCATTTAGGCATATAGAACTCAATCATGGTCAACGGGAATTCATAGAGGATATTTTCCATGATATGATTGATATCCTCCCTCTTTAACTGCTCACAGTTGACCGGCATCACGGTCACCTGATACTTCTCACTGATCTCATCAGCCAGCATCCTGGTATCCTCCGCGTAAGGCTTCGCGGAATTGAGCAGCACGATAAAAGGTTTCCCCAGTGCCTGCAGTTCCGTGATCGTACGCGCTTCGGCTTCTAAAAAACTGTCCCGACCCAGATCACCAAAAGAACCGTCGCAGGTCACCACGATACCGATCGTAGAATGATCCTTGATCACCTTACGGGTACCGATCTCCGCCGCTTTCGTGAAAGGAATCTCTTCCGCAGACCAAGGGGTCTTCACCATACGCTCCACGTCTTCTTCCATATGGCCGGTGGCGCCTTCCACCATATAGCCCACACAGTCGATCAGCCTGATATCCACATCAATATCCGTGCCCAGCCTGATATGTGCCGCCTCCTTTGGAATAAATTTGGGTTCTGTCGTCGTGACCGTCCTGCCGCCCGCGCTCTGTGGCATTTCATCCTGGGCCCGCTCCTTCTCGTTCTCATCCTCCATAAAAGGCAACACCAGCAGATTCATAAAACGCTTGATAAATGTCGATTTCCCCGTCCTCACCGGTCCTACCACGCCCAGATAGATTTCTCCTCCCGTGCGGAGCTGTATATCTTTATACAGGTCATATGTATTATTCTGTAAAAAATCCATATAAAAATCCTCCTGCTTATACTGGTAAATGTATATGCAGGAGGAAGCTCATCTATTCGGTTCCCTCTTCGATTTTATGGAAAATAATGCAGTTGGGCTGATTCACCTTCACCTCTCTGCCGTTCATGATAAGCAGACCGTTCTCCAGATCCACCGTAAAGAAGGTCATCGTATCCGATTCATGATTCAGAGATACCAGATGCCTGTTGTCCGGGAAAAGGTTTGCGTCCTTCGGATAATCACCACTGATCGGCAGACACAATATCTTAGAAAGCATTCCCGTCTCCGGATCTACCCGGTAGATGATGGTACTGTTATCTCCTGCATTGGAACTCACCACATACCTGAAATCCTCAGAAATATTAAGCGCGCTGGCCGCCGATCCCCCCGCATGATAATCATTCAGCGTAGAGATTGTCTGAATCTTCTCAAATTCCGGATTGCCGTCCACTTCCTCGTACGTATAAACGTCGATATAATTCTTCAATTCATGGACGATGTACATATACCTGCCATCCTTAGAAAACTTCAGATGGCGCGGCGCCGACTCCTGCTCGCTTCTCACCATATCGATGGGGCGCAGTTTACCGTTCTTGTGGTCAAGACGATATACATTGACATGGTCAAGCCCAAGATCCGCCGCACACAGGTAATGATTGTCCCTCGTCATCTTCACACAATTGACATGGGGTCTGAAATTCCGTTCCGCTATACTGCCAAGCCCCTTGTGGTAGATCTCATCCGTGATATCTCCTACGCCGCCGTCTTCCCGCAGTCTGAGCACGGTGATCTTCCCGTCATGATACCCACCCACGAACAGGAACTGATCCTCGTAATCGGTGGAGAGATAACAGCCGCGCATTCCGTTAATACTGCTGGCATTGATAACCTCCAGGTCACCGCTGGGCAGGATCTTGTATGACTCTACCCCGAAGTCCGTGATGGAATACAGAAATTTCTTATTATGAGAAATAGATATATAGGAGGAATTGGTGATCCTGACCTGATTTTTCTCGGTCAGTCTCCCCCTTTCCATGTCCACATCATAAATTTTAATGCCATATTTCTCTACTTTGCCTACAGTATAAGTAGAAACGTATGCTACATATTTATCCTGACTCATATTCAAACCATGCCTTTCTATCATTATCGTTCTTTTCGCTCTGCCCGTCTTATCGCAGATTGCATAAGCCGTAATTCTCAAAATCTCTAAGCGCAGATACCCGGCTCTTATCTGACTAGATTTTATCACAAATTTACAGCCATGTTAATCATTTTCATAAAAATTGCTTTTATTTTTAAAAATCCCATTGACATAACAATTCTTTTTTGTATAATGAGACTCAGCGTCTGTTTAGTTCTAGTAAACTTTGAGTTTATTATAACTGAGTATCCGTTCCATGAATAATGCTGATAATAACCAAGGGTCCACATTCTTTTTGTTCTTCACGAGAAGATGACATATACCCTGACAGACCGGATCCAATGCATAAACTAAATACCGATCAAAGTAACCTATAGACGAAATCACTGCAGAAAGAGACTAACACAATATGGACAGTAATTCCAGCCGAGTGGAAATCGGCAATAAGATCAGAGAACTGCGCAACCAGAAGGGACTGACCCAGGAGGAACTGGCGGATCGCTGCGAATTATCCAAGGGCTTTATCAGTCAATTAGAGAACGACCTGACTTCCCCTTCCATCGCCACCCTGGTCGACATCTTACAATGCCTCGGCACAAACTTGAAAAATTTCTTCAACGACGACGACGATGAGCAGATTGTCTTTCACAATGAGGACTTCTTCGAGAAGACCGACACGGAACTTCACAACAAGGTGGAATGGATCATTCCCAACGCACAGAAGAATATGATGGAACCCATCCGCGTCACGCTGGATCCCGACGGCTCTACTTATCCAGATCAACCCCACGAAGGTGAAGAATTTGGCTACGTATTGTCCGGTACGATCACTATTGTCATCGGAAACCGCAGCATGAAGGCGAAGAAGGGTGAGGCCTTTTACTACACGCCCAACTCGGAACACTATATCAAAGCCGGTGGTAAGAGCGGTGCAGTCTTCCTCTGGATCAGCACGCCGCCGAACTTTTGACCCTGATCCGCTGTCGGGTTCTTATCTTAATACGGACAAGGCCGGCGGCTCTGCATATGCAGAAGTACAGATAGAATACAAAACACGAAATATCAAAATACGAAGCAGAAAACACGGAGGATTTGTCCATGTCCAAAGAATTGATCCACTTAAACAATATCTCCAAATCCTTTGACGGGCAGATGGTCTTAGACGAACTGAATCTGACCATCCATGAGAATGAATTTGTCACGCTCCTTGGCCCCAGCGGCTGCGGCAAGACCACTACCCTGCGCATACTGGGCGGATTTGCCACACCGGACACTGGCAGCGTTATCTTTGACGGACAGGACATTACGAATCTTCCGCCAAACCTGCGGCCTCTGAATACCGTATTTCAGAAGTACGCCCTTTTCACCCACATGAATATCGCCGAGAACATAGCTTTCGGCTTGAAGATCAAGAAAAAATCCAAAGACTATATTGCCGACAAGATCCGCTATGCCTTAAAACTGGTCAATCTGGAAGGATACGAGAACCGAATGCCGGATTCCTTAAGCGGCGGCCAGCAGCAGCGTATCGCCATTGCACGGGCCATAGTCAATGAGCCCCGTGTTCTGCTCCTGGACGAACCGCTCGGTGCACTGGATCTGAAACTGCGTCAGGAAATGCAGTACGAACTGATCCGTATGAAGAACGAACTGGGTATCACCTTCGTCTATGTTACTCACGATCAGGAAGAAGCATTGACCATGTCCGATACCATCGTCGTCATGAACCAGGGTTATATCCAGCAGATCGGCTCTCCGGAGTCCATCTACAATGAGCCTGAGAACGCCTTTGTGGCGGATTTTATTGGCGACAGCAACATCATCTCCGCCACCATGATCGAGGATAAGCTGGTCAGCATTCTTGGCACCCGTTTTGCCTGCGTGGATACAGGCTTCGGGCACAATAAGCCGGTGGATGTGGTGATCCGGCCGGAGGATGTGGAACTTGTCCCTCCCGCAGAGGGCATCCTCCAGGGCATGGTCAGTCACCTGATCTTCAAGGGTGTACACTATGAGATGGAAGTCATGGCCGGCGGTTTCGAGTGGCTTGTACATTCCACTGCTCTCCACCCGGTAGGGGAAAAAGTGGGCATCCGGGTCGATCCCTACAACATCCAGATCATGAACAAACCGGAATCTGAAGACGAGGAGGCGGTAGCAATTGACATCTAGAAGAAAATGGCTTTCAGCCCCTTACACACTATGGTCGGTGGTCTTCATCCTCATTCCGCTATGCATGATCTTCTACTACGGACTGACCGATAAGACCGGTGCCTTTACCCTGGAAAATATCACTGCCATCGCGACGGCGGAACATGCCAAGGCACTGCGCCTTTCCATCCTGTTGTCCTTGATCAGTACACTGATCTGCTTTCTGCTGGCCTATCCGCTTGCCATGATCCTGGCCAATATGAAGGTCAGCCAGCACAGTTTTATCATATTGATATTTATTCTGCCTATGTGGATGAATTTCCTGCTGCGCACCCTCGCCTGGCAGACACTTCTGGAAAAAAGCGGCGTGATCAATAACATACTCACGTTCCTCCACCTGCCGAATATCAATATCATCAACACCCCTTACGCTATCATTTTGGGTATGGTCTATAACTTTCTACCCTTCATGGTGTTGCCTTTATACAACGCGTTGTCCAAGATTGACGAGAATGTAATAAACGCCGCCAGAGATCTGGGTGCAGACAATATACATACTTTCTTCCGTATCATACTGCCCCTGTCTGTGCCGGGTATCATCAGCGGTATTTCCATGGTCTTCGTCCCGGCCTTGACTACTTTCGTGATCAGCTCCCTGCTCGGCGGCAGTAAGATATTATTGATCGGCAACGTCATCGACCAGGAATTTACGCAGGCCTCCAACTGGCACCTGGGCAGCGGCCTTTCTATCGTGCTGATGATTTTTATCATCTTAAATATGATCGCATCCGCTGTGTTCGATAAAGAAGGGGAGGGATCTATGCTATGAGAAATGCTTTAAAAAATTTTTATATCGCACTGATCTTCCTTTTCCTTTATGCACCGATTGCCACATTGATGGTTCTGTCCTTCAACGCCAGCAAGACACGGGCCAAATGGGGAGGCTTCACCTTCAAGTGGTATGTACAGTTAGTGCACAATGAAGATATCCTGCGGGCGCTGGGGAACACCTTGCTTATCGCGCTACTCTCTTCCATCATCGCCACGGTGATCGGCACCATAGCCTGTATCGCCATGAATACTATGAAGAAACGAACGCGGACCATTATGATGGGGATCACCAATATTCCCATGCTGAATGCGGATATCGTCACGGGTATCTCACTGATGCTGCTTTTCATCAGCTTCGGTTTCCGCTTCGGAATGGGGACGATACTGCTTTCGCATATCACTTTTAATATCCCCTATGTGATCTTAAGCGTCATGCCGCGCATGAAACAGCTGAATCCCAGCGTCTACGAAGCTGCTCTGGATCTGGGGGCACCGCCGGTCACGGCTTTCTTCAAAGTGGTATTTCCGGATCTTACGCCCGGTATCCTATCAGGTTTCCTGATGGCCTTTACGATGTCGCTGGATGATTTTATCATCACCCATTTTACGAAAGGAGCCGGGGTGGATACGCTGTCCACCAAGATCTATACGGAAGTCCGAAAAGGGATCAAACCTGAGATGTACGCTCTGTCCACGATCATCTTCGTGGCAGTGCTGGTTCTTCTGCTTCTGGTGAATGCTGCGCCAGATAAAAAAGAAGGAAAGACACGGATATAAAACGCTTCGGAATGGAGGTAAAAATGAATAGGAACAATAAAGTTTTATTTGGAAGTGTTATGGTATTGGCTGCTGTGGGAATGACCGGATGCGGTTCTTCCGGCAGCGGTGAGAACGGGCAGGTGATCGTGTATAACTGGGGAGAGTATATCGACCCGGAGACGATCGAAATGTTTGAGGAAGAGACAGGAATCGAGGTCGTTTACGATGAATTCGAGACCAACGAGATCATGTATCCGAAAGTAGAATCCGGCGCTGCATCCTATGACGTTGTATGCCCCTCAGACTATATGATCAGCAAGATGATCGAAGGTGACATGCTGGCCGAAATCAACTTTGAGAACATTCCCAACGCAAAAAAGAATATCGGCGCTCAGTACTTTGAGCAGTCGAAAGGATTCGATCCGGAGAACAAATATTCCATACCTTACTGCTGGGGTACGGTTGGAATTCTCTATAATAAGACTATGGTAGAGGAACCCATCACAAGCTGGGCACAGCTGTGGGATGAGAAATACACTGACAATATCCTGATGCAGGATTCCGTGCGTGATGCCTTTATGGTAGCCGAAAAGTTACATGAATTTTCCATGAATACCACCGATCCACAGGAATTGGAAACCGCGAAGAATTCTCTCATCGAGCAGAAACCGCTGGTTCAAGCTTACGTGATCGACCAAGTACGTGACAAGATGATCGGCGGTGAAGCTGCTATCGGTGTGATCTATTCCGGCGAAGCGATTTACACCCAACGGGAAAATCCCGACCTGGAATACGTGATCCCCGAAGAAGGCACCAATGTCTGGATCGATTCCTGGGTCATTTTGAAAGATGCCCCCAATAAGGAAAATGCCGAGAAATTCATTGACTTTATGTGCCGCGGTGATGTGGCAGTGAAGAACTTTGAATATATCACCTACTCTACCCCCAATGATGCGGCAAGAGAGCTGATTGAGGACGAGGATATCCGCAATTCCGAGATTGCCTTCCCCGATCTGTCAAAGTACGACAACCTGGAGACCTTCGTATACTTGGGAGAAGAGGGGGATGCCCTATATAATGAATTGTGGAAAGAGGTAAAGTCTAATTAACATCTGACGGTCATGCCGTCACCCCATACAAAAGCTCACGTATTTCTCTCTCATCGCAGAAAGAAATCGTGAGCTTTTATTCACAACCAGTGCAGCTGATGCTGATCCTGCTCATATATTACTTCTACAGTAATCACGCCGTATCAATATTTCTGGAAGGCACTGTTAAGAGCATAAACAGTGTCATTATCTCCCATCGCAAAGAAGATCACATTACCCCGGCTCTCGATCAGCATTGTCTCCGCGCTGACACAGATCCATTTGTTCAAATCCGCATTGTCTTTCAGCTGCTGCTTGACCGTATCTACATTCTCCTCTTCCACCCTGAGCAGCACGAATTGAAAGGCATTGGGTGAGATCATGGGAATAGAAGCTGTAGCCTCCGTATAGTCGATCTCATCCGTACCCAGAATCGAAACTTCCGTCTCATCTGTCAATTCAAACATCTCAAAGCTATCCATCCCTGCTCTGAAATCCTCAGACAGATCCGCCTTTTCATAAATACCAGTAATGATATCGCCAAGGCTACCCTCCAACTGCTCACTACTCTCCTTCTTTGCTTTTCCACAAGCACAGCAGAAGAAAGCTATCAATACCAGCAGAAAAAATACCCTTATAAATTTTGTTTTCATTTCCCTCTTTTACTCCTTCTTCATATTATTTTGCAGATTAATTTGTTAATACTTTTCCCATCATTTCTTTTCTTATGATCCTTCCGCAAATACTGCTAATGCGGCAAAATCCTCCCTGCGTTTCTCAAACTGTACATAAAAGTCTTCCTCTGTATCGTAAGGTCTCTTATAGAACAGTTCCAGAAACAATACGTTACTCTCTTGTGCAAAGCTATCCGACTGTTGCTTCCCGATCCGCTGCTGCAGATCTCCACGCAGATTATGCCATATGATCAGAAATCTTTCATATTGCGCAGGCGCCGGCATCTCCAGCCATTTTCTTATTTTGACTTTGGTCCGATTCTGTGCCTCACAAGCATCTTCCAACAGGAAATAGTGAAGCCCTTTCTCATCATACTTTCTCCCCAGCGGAAACAGCCTGCATAGACCCGGCCTGTGAGAATGGATACTGCATCGTCCTCTCACATCCAGAAAGCCACAGGCATCCGTTTCCGGCTGCATTCTGAGGGACGGCAGAATTAGCCCATTCTCCACACCAAGCGCCAACTTCTCCTGCATGAGACCGGCAAAATTCTGTCCGGTCACTTTCTGCAATTGAAAAATATCATAAGGATCCACCAGAATAGACTGTCCCATTCCCCGGCAGCATGCGCTGCAGCCGTCACACTCACCGCAGCCCAGCTTCGCCATATCATTTGCACTCAGTAACTGCATACTCATACCCCATATCTGTTTCGATTCATACACCCGTGAAAAGAAATCATCTTATCCTAATTTCTCATGAAAGAAATCAGCAATGCGCTGCCAGGTCTCTTTCTGGAAGAATTGTTTATCGGCATGGTCTGCTCCCTCAATAGCGATCAGTTTCACATCGCATCCCGCTTCCTCCAGCTTGTCATGGAGAATCTCTCCCTGTCCGAAAGGTACAGTATGATCGTCTATGCCATGCAGGATCATAAATGGTGGTGCGTCCTTTGTCACAAAGCTGACCGGACAGGCTTTCAATGCCTCTTCCTTCTGCATCATCACATTCATACCCAACATAAGCGATTCCGGTGAAGTCGCCGCCGCCTGCGGAGATTCATAAGGGAACCCTGAAACATCCGTCGGCGGATACCAGGGACAGGCCGCCTGCACCTTACTGGAATATTCCGTATAACTGCCCACATCAAAAGCCGGATCATTTGCCAGGGCCGCCATTGCAGTCAAATATCCCCCTGCCGATTCTCCCATCACACCAAAATGCTCCGGATCGATCCGAAAACGCTCGCTGTGCGCACGCAGATAGCGAATCCCGGATTTGATATCAATAAGCTGCATCGGATAAGGCCCTTCGTTGCTGGTGCGGTACTCCACACTGGCTACCACAAACCCCTGTCTTGCCAACCCTGCCAAATAAGCCAGATGGGCAGATTTATCCATCTGCACCCATGCGCCGCCACAGATCCATACAATGCAAGGATACAGTTTCCCGGAATCTTCCGGGTAGATGAGATCCATCTTCAGATCTCTTCTTGTATGGCCAAACCAGGCGTCCACCTGTGAAAAGGTCATCCCTGTCACCACAGAATATTGTGGTTCTTCTATCTTGATCGTTACCGTCTCTCTCATGTCGTTTGCTCCTTTCGTTGACCTGCTCCGATTCCACCTACTATAATGTAGATATCTTCCCCGGCCATCTGTTCAAATAATGCCTTCAATTCCAGATTCTTATCCCACTTCGACTGTGGAAACTGTCCGTATCTTCTCTTAACATCGTTCATCCTGTCCTCTATGTCCATCACGCCTTCCGCACCGGCCAGAGAATCACACAGCTGGATCAGTCTGTCATAATCGTCAAAAGACGTGTGCGCAAGCGCCTGACGAAGTGCCTCTGTTTCTTCTTCCGTGATATCGAACTTCCCGATATAACTCTCCAGTTTCCCCTCGTTGAAGGAATGCGTCAAACAGATCCTGGCCACTTCATCATATCCTGACTCCAGCATATACCGCCAACCGTCATAGACATGCCCTAAATGCTTCACACCAAACTTCCTGCCGATATCATGCAACAGTCCTAACACCCAGGCTTTCTCCGCATCCATTCCCGAACACTTTCTCGCAATCCTCTCCGCACACCATGCCGTCACACGACTGTGCGCTTCCCAGAGACCTGGATTGCACTGTGCGGCATCTGCCAGTAATTCTTCTGCCTTTTCTTTAGTCGGATACATAATGTATTTCCCTTCTCTGCTCTAGTACTCTGTCCTTGACGTTCCTGTGTAAATTTTTAAGGATAGTTCTTCGAGTATTCCGGACTTGTACGAGACTGTCCAAATTTCTTTTCCAGTATAACATACAGCACAAAAAACATTCAACAACTTATCTTGGCATAAGCCAAGATCTGAGAAATGTTAGTTACTATTCACGGTGCCCTGCACCTTGCTGCATGGGCATTGAGTACGTAGTACTCGCCGATAACTTTACGGTTTCAGGCATCCAGCCTCTCGCCGAAGGGCGCTAAACGTCCGGGGGACGTTTGCTAAGCGCCGACCGGAGTGGAACGTAGACATTTGGAATGGGCTGGATGCGTTACAGTTTGCGGCCGGTTAGGCCGTGAACTGTAACAAATGTTAAAATGCGTTGCTTGTAGCAACGGGCAATTCTGCCTATAATAATGGTAACAACTGAAAGAAAGGAGGCCGTCCCTAATGCTCGGCGAAAATATTAAAACTATCCGAAAATCAAAAGGGCTTTCGCAGCAAGAGCTTGCTGTCAAACTGGACGTGGTTCGGCAAACAATTTCTAAATGGGAGCAGGGATTGTCAGTTCCCGATTCTGATATGCTGATCTCCCTGTCGGAAGTGCTTGAAACACCTGTAAGTACGTTGCTTGGAGTAAACGTTGTCGTGTCGGAAGCTGAAGACTTAAAGGCGATCTGTGCAAAACTGGAGGTGATAAATCTACAGCTTGCACAGAGAAAAACCACAAGAAAAAGAATCCTACATTGGTTTCTTATCTTATTGTGCGTAGTCTTGGTATCGGCTTTTGCATTCTTAGTATCATTAGAAAGTCCTTACTTGAATTGGGATTATAGCGATCCTGAAACCGCCGTTCTCGTAGTCGCATTTCACTCGTTTGAATGGCTGTTTGTCAGAACAGCCCCAATCCTCCTCATTGGTGCGATCATTGGGATTTTCCTGACACGGAAGAAAGAATGATACCGCACACATCAATCATCTGCCTTGCATATCAATTTCAATATGCAGGGCAGGTGAGCGACAAGAACTTCCTGCAACAATCGCAATGCTCCATCAGGTATCCCAAGATAACATAGTCCATTTACCCGTACAATGATATTGTCAAATTCAAAAATAGGTACATAAAATAGACTACACACCATCGAGACAGAAGAGCCAGGCAGCGCGCTTAACAGCCAGGCTATCACAGGGACAACCAACAAAAATCAGTCTTACCGGCCAGCATATCTGCGCTAAATTGTGTATTTCTTATACTTTATTCCAATCCAGCTGACTGAAATTGTGAAAACCGGATATTGTAGTAACTCACGTTAATTGTTAGAATAAGCCCGTAAACAGAAAATAAGTTTAAGGAAAATGCCAACGACACGGCAAGGAGAAAAGTATGAAAATTTTAAACGTTGAAAATCCCGAAAAATTTCTTGAGGTGATCAAGCAATGTCATGGAAATGTAGAACTGGTTTCCAAACAGGGAGACAGACTAAACCTGAAATCCGAACTGACCAAATACATTGCGCTCAGTCAGCTTTTTACAGACAACACCTTCATCAATGAGATGGAGCTGATCGTATCCGAACCGGAAGACATGAAGCATCTACTGGACTATATGATGGAGGGTGGCCGATAAGAGCAACCCACAAAGTAGTTGACCTCCCACACCACCGTACATACGGTTCCATATACGGCGGTTCCTTAGTTTTCACATACTTTCAGATAAAACTCTGTGAATGTTGG